>Ga0315284_10000340_pt1 | contig 63254 bp, 49 predicted proteins | sample YL17G09_16_MG_FD_203696 | JGI IMG/M metagenome (GOLD analysis project Ga0315284, IMG submission 203696) | Sediment microbial communities from Yellowstone Lake, YNP, Wyoming, USA - YL17G09_16 | ecosystem: Environmental > Aquatic > Freshwater > Lake > Sediment | place: USA: Wyoming | collected...
CGTCGTACTCCAGCAACCCGGCCTGCCACAGCTTGCGGAACACGCCCCGCTGCACCCACTGCTGGAAACGGCGGTGGAGCGTGCTGCCCGAGCCGAACTCGCGGGGCACCGCTTTCCATTGGCAACCGGTCCGCAAGACGTAGAAGATGCCGTCCGCGATCTTCCGGTTGTCGATCCACGGCCGGCCGCCTTTGGGATGCTTCCGCAGCTTCGGCACCAGCGGCTCGATTCGTTGCCACATTTCGTCAGGCATCCGCCATTCCGGCGCAACTCCTCGTTCGTCCATCCCTGGACCCCCTCGCTCAACCGGCAACCCCTTGCCGCGGCGAGGATTATACCCTCAGGAATGGTTATGGGATAGGCTCTAAGTAAGGTGTCCCCCGATTTGAGCGGTCCGCGCCCAGCCCGCCGACGCGGGCAGCGGGCTGGCGTATGGCTCGGGAACACCCCGAACCTCGCATAATCTCGATGGGGGATAGCCCGCTGTGCCCTACGTGCTGTCACCCCGCCCTTTGTGCGACCGCGCTACGACGTCAGTAGCTCGATGAACGGATTGATGTCTCCAAAGTCGACACTCCCGTCGCTATTGATATCCGCGTTTTCCGGCCAGCAGCCGGGGTACGTGTCCCGGTAGCCGTTGCCATCCGCCAGCGCTTGGACGAACGGATTGATGTCGCGAAAGTCCACAGTGCCGTCGCAATTCACGTCGCCGGTCTGCGGCCCACGCACCACACCGAACCCCACGTAATCCCAGGCTGCAAGACTTGCCGCGCCGGTGACCAAGTCGCCCCACTGAGCGTACGAGACGTCCGAGGGCCCAAGGAGCGGTCCCTCGTGTACCATTTCGCCATCGATGTATAAGGTGTAAGCGTCCACGTCGCCAAGGACCACGGAGTACCACTGAAACTTGCCCATTGTGTAGGCAGCTATGGGATAGCACTCGTATAGACTGTAGATTCCAGCGTCCGCGCGGTACTCAAGGACCACTTCACCGGATGGCCCGAGCAGCGCGGCTATGCCCGGATCTGCAAAGCCAACGACGTTGTCCACCCGCAGCCGCCAGTCCATCCGAAAGACCTCGCCGGGACTTGGTAGTGACGGCAGGTACTTGTAGTACGAGTCGCAGATGCTTGGGCTCGCCAGGCTGTTAATCACTAGGGCCTGGTCTCCTTCGGGCACTTCTTCGAAGGACAGGTCGGCACCCCCGGCCTGGACGATTCGCTCCCAGCCCTGCTCCCAGGGGTAGACCGTCCCTTCGTACGCGATCCAGTATTGGTCCGCGCCGGCGGTCATGACCCCAAGAACAAGGCCCGCCAGCAGAACGCATATCCTGAGCATCTGCTTCTCCTTCTCGACGCGCCGCGGCCAACTCGTAGGCCAGGCCACGCCCGGCGCTACGACGTCAGTACTTCAATAAACGGATTGATGTCTCCAAAGTCGACACTCCCGTCGCTATTGATATCCGCATTCTCCGGCCAGCAGCCGGAATACATGTTCTGGTAGGCCTCGCCATCCGTCAGCGCCTGGACGAACGGATTGATGTCGCGAAAGTCCACTGTGCCGTCGCAGTTTACGTCGCCCGGCTGCGGCGCGGGCAAGACCCCGAACCGCGCGTAATCCCACGTCGAGACGCTTGCGGCGCCCGCGCCCGTCGCCAGGTCTCCCCACTGGACCCAGGAACTGTGGGGAAAGACGACGAGCTCGCCCACGTATGCCAGCGCGCCATCGATGAATAGCGCATAAGTCAGCATATCACTCGACGTCAGTGCGTACTCGTGATAAACGCCTGGGGCGAACTCAGCGACGTATTGACATTCGCACTCGCTGTAGATTTGGTCGATCGCGTATATAAGGATCACCGCCCCCCCGGCCGAGAAGGACACGGCGATGCCGGGGTCCTCGTAGATCACGTCATCCACGCGCAGCCGCCATTCAGCACGAAATGTATCTTGCCCCTGCGGCAGCCCCGGCATGTATTGGTAGTAGGAGTCGCAGACGCTCGTACTGGGGCTATCGATGACGAGAGCTCCCTCCTCGAAATACCGCTCGGCCCCTCCCCCGTGCACGATTCGCTGCCAGCCGCACTCCTCTGGGTAGCCGTGGGCCGGCTCGGCCTCGTAGCTGATCCACCAGTAGTCAGCCCAGGTCGATAACGGTCCGACGGCGAGCACGGTCAGCAACGCGCGTATCCTGGGCATCTCGTCCTCCTTCTCAACGCCCTGCGGCGAAGCTTGCATGGCGGGCCGCGGCCGCCGCTACGACGTCAGTACTTCAATAAAGGGATTGATGTCTCCAAAGTCCACGCTGCCATCTCCATTGATATCCGCATTCTCCGGCCAGCAGCCGGGGTACATCTGCTGATAAGCGTCGCCATCCGCCAGCGCCTGGACGAACGGATTGATGTCGGCAAAGTTCACCGTACCGTCGCAGTTCACGTCGCCCGGCTGCGGCGCGGGCACCACCCCGAACCGCACGTAATCCCAAGCTGAAAGGCTGGCGCTCCCGATCACGCAATCTCCCCACAGAACCCTGGATGTACTGCACACGCTGAACAGCGCGCCTTCATGGACCATCTGCCCATCGACGAATAAGGCGTATGTCTGCAGACCGCTCGTGGTTAAGGCGTAGTCGTGGAACACGCCGGGCGTATAGTCAGCAATGCAGCAGCATTCCAGCAAGCTGTATATCTGGTGTGCCTTGAACCACAGACTCGCTTCGGCAGACGGCGCAAATGACATGCTCATACACGGGTCCGCGAAACCGATCACCTCATCCACGCGCAGTCCGAACTCCAGGAGGAAGACTTCTCCGGGTCCCGGGGGAGAGGGCATGTACATGAGGTACTCGTCGTAGATACTCGTGCTCGCCCGGCTGTCGATGATCAGGGCGCCATCTTCCAGCGACCGCAGGGCACCGCCCTCGGCTACGAATCGCCCCCAGCCGGCTTCCTCGGGGTAGGTCGTCGCCTCGTAGGCGTACCACCAGTGCTCGGCCGTGGCGACTCCTGCGCCCACCACGACCATGGCCAGGAAGGCACGTATCCTGCTCATGGCCTTCTCCTGTTCAACTCGCCGGCCTGGGACGGAACACGCGCCCCGAGGGGCGGGCCAGCCGGCCCCGCACTTGCCCGGCGCGGCGGACGGGATTCCGTTCTCGGGGCGCTCCCAATGGCGACCACCAGGCCGAGGACGCAGCCCATCGTCCGACTCATGTGCGGCTCCTCCTCAACGCCGCCGGGCGTACAGACATGCCCCGCCCGCTATTGCAACTATACCACAAACGCTGCGCTTGTCAAACATTATCGGCGTTAAACCCAAAAACCGCTCCCGCTGCGCTCGCCGGCGACCCCGGAAGCTGACGGCCCGCCTAGGCGGTCAACAGCTCCGCGAACGGGTTGATGTCTCTAGAGTTCGCCCTCCCATCCGCATTGATATCCGCATTCTCTGGCCAAGAGCCAAAGTACGCCCCCCAATGATGAGCGGCCGCATGGCGCGATCCTCGGCCGTGCACGCGTACTTTCCCTCGCTCAGCGGGTGTTTTCCCCACGCAGCCTACGTGACCATGCCCGATTCCGCGGCGCCACTCGCAGTAGTGCAAAGCTCCGCTTTGCAGGTCTGCAGAATTGCGCTCGGTGCACGCGGCAAAGCAGAGCTTTGCCCTACTTACCCCAGCGCGCCGTCGCTGATGGCGTAGACGTGCTCCGGGCGGCCCACTGCAACGCGGTCGCCATGAACCATTCGCAGACAGCTCGCCCGTTGCTCAAAACCAGAGCCTGTCAGGAGGGCCAGCGCGGCGCCGTTCACGCCGGGTACACCCAGCACGATCGGCGCCCGGCCCCAGTCCCGGAGGATCGCGTGCAGCAACACCTCGGCCGCCTCGCGATCTGCCGCCACCCACGGGCCGATGCGAACGCCCGGTTGTGATCCGCCGCGCCGGGCAACTAGCGCGTAGCCGCGAACCTGGCCGCCATCTCGTACCCAATACGCCGCGTTGGCCTGCTGGAACAGCAGCGCAAGCAACCGGCCGCGGTCGTCGCCGAAGTGCTCCGCATCGAACGGCCCGACGAGCGCCAGATCTGCTTGTGTCATTCGCGCGACATTGCCCGGCCGTGGGGCACAGGGCCGCGTTAGGTGAAACCGCGGCGACTCCCATTCATCCACGAAGCCCAGCCGGCGATAAAGCCGGATGCCGGCCGGGTCAGCTTCCAGGCGGATCGTCCGGATTCCCTGACCCGCCAGGTGCGCCAGAGCGTGCGTCATGAGGCGTTCGCCGACGCCGCGGCGGCGGCAGGTGGGCTCGACGACGAGGTGGCCAATCCAAGCGGTCGCGCGGTAACGGATCGTGGTCACGAGGCCGATCGGCCGCCCGTCAGCCTCGGCGATAAAGCCTCCATCCGGATCGTGGGCCAGGCACAGTTGAAACAGGTCGGCGGTGGCGTCCCAGCCCTCACGGGTGGTCTGCGCAAGAGCGAAGTCGAAATCGTCCGTCGTGAAGACCCGAATGACGGTATCCATCCTACCCTGCCTGCTTCGCCGCTGGCGCTTCGGGCTCGGACCGCGGTTACAACCTCCCGCGCGGCCAGGTAGCGGTCCGCCGTCAATGCATGTTCGGCCCTTCGCCCCAGCGCAGCTTGCGGCGGAGGGCGTGCCATTCCGAGGACTTGGGATTGCGCACCAGCAGGAAGTCGGCCGCGTAGCGGGTGATCACGATGCGGTCGGTCGCCTGGAACGCGTGGTCCACGCGGCCGTCAATGGCGACGGACGTACCCTTGTTGGCCTCCGTGATGCGGATGACGATTCGTCGCCGGGAATTCAGCACCAGCGGACGGTAGGTAAGCGCCTGGGGGCAGATCGGCGTGAGGATGAAGGCTTCGCCGGTCGGTTCGAGAATCGGGCCGCCGGCGGCCAGGTTATGCGCGGTCGAGCCGGAGGGCGTAGCCACAATGAGCCCGTCGCCCCGAACGTCGGCCACTTCGTCGCCGTCCACCTCCACAATCATGTGGATCATGTAAAACGGCGCCCCGGCCAGGACCACGCAGTCGTTCACGGCCGGCGACTGCGAGCGGCGGCCATCCGCGTGCTCCAGGCACACGTCCATCATGGCGCGGCGCGTGACCGGCAGCTCGCCGGAGAAGAGGAAGTCGCCCTCGCGCTCCAGCTCGTCGACGGTAAAGTCGGCCAGGTAGCCGAGCTTGCCGAGGTTGACGCCGACGATCGGGACTTGCTGCTTCCGCAGACCGTGGGCCGCGGCGATCAACGTGCCGTCGCCGCCGAAGACGATCAGCAGGTCGGGCCGGGTGGCGAGGACGGGGTGGCTGTCGTAGGAGAGCTCGCTATGAACGATGGCGGCGCGCCCGGTCAGCCAGCGGGTCGCGCGGGCCAGAGCCTCGCTGGCGCCCGACTTGTCGGGCGAGCCCAGGATCGCCACGCGGTGTACGGGCCGCGTTACCTTGCCGAGTGCGTCATCGGGCCGCGTCATCGTCGCCGCTCGCTCCAACATTTCCTTCCGCCTCCATCCGGGCGCGCTTCCGCTCGCGGGTTCGCGCTCCTGCTGCGCAGTATACCGCAAGTCGGCGGTGCAATCAGAACGCGCCGCGCAAGCAAGCGCGCCCCCGGAGAGGCGCTCGCTTGCGCTTCGCGTTCTGATCCGCCGCGGCGGACTGTCGCGGAATCGCGCGCTGTGACTTAGAATTGGTGCGTGCGCAAAGCGTTGGACTACGACCTGCTGGCCATCGACCTCGACGGAACTCTGCTGGATTCGCAGCACGCTCTTCCGCCGCAGAATCGAACCGCGCTGCATCTTGCCCACCAGGCCGGCTTCAAGATCGTGCTGTGCACGGGGCGGTCATTCACCGAGACGCGGCCGGTGCTGGAGCAGATCGGGCTCGACCTCGACGCGACGGTCACCGTCTTCGGGGCGCTGGTCACCGACGTGGCCAGCGGCCGCACGCTGGACCGGACGACCATCCCCCTCGACGTCGCCTACGCCGTGACGGAGTGGTTCCAGCGGCAAGGCTTCCCCGTCTTGTGGCTGACCGACCCGAATGAGGCGGGGACCGACGGGTACGTGCTGGCGGGGCCCCGGCGACATCCGGCGGTGGACGCGTGGATTGAGCGCTCGCCCTGCGTAGTGGAGAACGTCGAGCACCTGCCGGCCGCCTGCGCCGCGCCCGTGCGCATCTCGATGATCGAGGAAAGCGACGTGCTCGAGGCGCTCTCGCCTCGGCTGCAGGCGGAGTTCGATGGCCGGCTCACGCACAACGTCCTGCAGGCACCGCCCTACCGGCTCTCGCTCATCGAGGCGTTCGCGCCGCGGGTCAACAAGTGGTATGGTATCGAGAAGCTCTGCCGGCGCTGGGGCGTTGATCCACGCCGCACGGCCGCGATCGGCGATGACGTCAACGACGTGCACATGCTCCGCGCGGCCGGGCTGGGCGTCGCGGTCGCCAACGCGCAACCCGCGGCGCAGCAGGCCGCCGACCGGCTCACCGACAGCAACGATGCGTGCGGCGTAGCCCGGCTCATTGCCGAATTGCTGAATTCAGAAGGGTGCCTGGCATGACGGCTCCCTACGCGCGGCGCGAAGTCACGCTGATCGCCCTGCTCGGGGCGGCCGCGACCGCCGCCGCGGCCTGGTTCCTCGGTGCGTGGGCCATCCTCCCGGCGGTTCTGACTCTGGCCTTGCTGGCATTCCATCGCGACCCCGCGCGGCAGCCGCCGCCCGGCGACAACCTGGTGCTGGCCCCGGCCGACGGCAAAGTGGTCGAGATTTGTCGCGACGGCGACGGCCCGGACGGCGCTCGTCTGCTCCGCATCACCGTGTTTCTCAGCGTTTTCGACGTGCATGTGAACCGCAGTCCCTGCACCGGCCGCGTGACCGCGGTGAGCTACCGCCCCGGCGAATTCCTCAACGCCCTGCGCAGCGCGGCTAGTACACGCAATGAAAGCAACACCCTGACCGTGCAACCGGCCCCGCCGCTGCCGGGCCCCGTCCGCGTGCGCCAGATCGCGGGCGTGCTGGCGCGGCGAATCGTGTGTACCGCCCGCGTCGGCGATCACCTGACGGCCGGCCAGCGCTTCGGTATGATCAAGCTCGGCTCGCGAACCGAACTCGGCCTGGTGGAGGACCCGCGTTGGGAGGTACTGGTACGGACAGGCGACCCGGTGAAAGCAGGGCTGACAGTCCTGGCCCGCTGGCAGACCACGAGCGCAACATGAGCGCGCGGCCCGAAAACCAGGTGGAACGCAAAGCCGGGCAGACGCATCGGCGGTTGATCGGCGTCAGCCTCCTGCCCGCCGCCGCCACGCTGGGCAACCTGCTGTGCGGGTTTGCGGCGGTTTTCTGCTGCCTGCTTTCGGTGCGCGCCGAATACGCCCAGGAAGTCTACAACGTCCAGCCCCGCGTGTTCTTCTCACGGCTGGAGTCGGTTCTTCCGACGCACATCGCGACGGGGGCGTACCTGATCGTGCTGGCGATGATCTTTGACGCTCTGGACGGGCGGTTGGCCCGGATGACGCGGCGGACCAGCGAGTTCGGGGCCCAACTCGACTCGCTGTCGGACATCGTCAGCTTCGGCGTAGCGCCGGCGGCGCTGTGCATAACCCTGTTGATGCGGCCGGCGCCGGGGGCGGACGCGAATGAGCCCGACGTCTCGCGCCTGGAGTTTCGCGTCGGGATGGTCTGTGCCCTCGTATATCTCAGTTGCGCCGCCATCCGCCTGGCCCGCTACAACGCCGAGAACGTGAAAAGCGAGGAGGGGCAGCGGGCGTTCAGCGGTCTGCCGAGCCCGGGAGCGGCGGCGGCGGTCGCAGCCCTGTTGGCGCTGCACGAGCACTTGCGGCACCTGGACTACCGTTTGTGGGGTGTGAACTGGGCGGACGTGTCCCGCTGGGTGATCGCCGCGACCGCCTTCGCGGTCGGGCTCCTGATGGTCAGCCGTTTCGACTATGTGCACGTGTTCAACGTCTATATTCGTCGCCGGCACCCGCCGACGCACCTGGTCTGGCTGATCGTGATCCTCGGACTGGGGTTCTATTCGTTCGAGCTGCTCCTGGTCGTCCTCGCGTTCGGGTATGTCATTAGCGGGATGGTGGTCGGCGTGGCGCGGTGGCTCCGGGGGCCGGACGACGCCGTGCCGCTCGTGGGGTCCGCGGACGGGGATGGCGACAAGCCTGCCGGGGCGGCGGGCGGCTAGAATTACGGGAAAGGGCGTGCACGGCTCGCAGGACCATGGACCCCAAGCTGGCCGAGAAACTGGCTGTCCTCCAGGCTCACTTGCGGGCCCGCGGGTCGGTCGTGGTCGCGTTCTCCGGCGGGGTTGACAGCGCGCTGCTACTGAAGGTGGCGGTCCAGGTGCTGGGTCGTGATAAGGTCCTGGCGGTGACCGGGCGCAGCCCGAGCCTGCCCAATGCTGAACGCAGCGCGGTGGCCGCCCTGGCGGCCGAGTGCGGCGCGCCACACGAGTTTCTCGACACCGCGGAGTTTGACGACCCGAACTACGTCGCCAATCCGGGCGACCGCTGCTATTTCTGCAAGACGGAGCTGTATTCCCGGCTTGTACCTTTGGCCGCCGAGCGCGGGTATCACGCCGTCGTCAGCGGTACGAACGCGGACGATCTCGGCGACTTTCGCCCCGGCTTGCAGGCCGCCGACGAGCAGCACGTGCAGGCGCCGCTGGCCGCGGTCGGCCTGACGAAAGCCGAGCTCCGCCAGCTCGGCGCGGAACTGGGCCTTTCTATTCACGACAAACCGGCTTCACCCTGCTTGTCGTCGCGTATCCCGTACGGCGAGCCGGTAACGCCGGAGAAGCTGCGGCGGATCGACGAGGCCGAGACATTTCTGCGCGCGCTGGGTTTTCGCGAGTGCCGGGTGCGACATCACGAGAATCTGGCCCGGATCGAGGTGCCGGCGGCAGAGGTGGGCCGCTTCGCTGACGCGGAGTTGCGAGCCCTGGTGGATAGCAAGCTTCGTGCGTTGGGTTTCCGCCACGTCGCGCTGGACCTGCGCGGCTTCCGGTCGGGGAGTCTCAATGAGGTCCTGCTAGGCGACGCAACGACTCCATGATCCCCGCGGAAATCCTCAAGAAAGTCCGTCGCATCCAGATCATCACCTCGGCGATGGTCAACGACATCTTCGCCGGCCAGTATCACTCCGCCTTCAAGGGCCGCGGGATGGAGTTCGAGGAGGTGCGCGAGTATCAGCCGGGCGACGACGTGCGGACGATCGACTGGAACGTGACGGCCCGCACCGGGCGGCCGTTCGTGAAGAGCTACCGCGAAGAGCGCGAGCTCACGGTGGTGCTGCTGGTCGACGTGAGTGCATCGCAGGAATTCGGCACCCGCCAGCAGCTCAAGAGCGAGCTGGTCGCCGAGCTCGGGGCCACGCTGGCGTTCTCCGCCATTCAGAACAACGACAAGGTGAGCTTGATCCTGTTCACGGACCAGATCGAGCGGTTTGTCCCGGCCCGCAAGGGCGCGCGGCACGTCCTGCGGGTCGTGCGCGAGCTGCTCTACCACGAGCCCATCGGGCGGCGGACGGATGTCGCCATGGCCCTCGAGCACCTCAACCGCGTGCTGCGTCGCCGGGCGGTCGTGTTTCTGATCAGTGATTTCCAGGCCCCGGAGTTCGCCGACGCGCTGCGCGTGGTCCGGCACCGCCACGATCTGATTCCGGTCATCGTGCGGGACGAGCGCGAGTGGCAGTTGCCCGCCGTCGGCTACGCGGAATTGCTGGACCCGGAGACCGGCGAGCGGCTGCTCGTGGATACCAGTTCGCGGGCGATCCGGCGGCGGTTCAGCGAGCTGGCCCAGCAGCGCCACCAGGCACTCCTCGGCGAATTCCGCAAGCTGCGCATCGACTCGATCGAGGTGCGCACCGGCCGCCCGTTTATCGAGCCGCTGACGACATTCTTCCGACAACGGGAGCGGCGCCGATGAACGCGGGGCTGCGACGCACGTGCGGCGGCCGGGCCCGCGCCTTCGCGGCGTGCCTCCCGCTGCCGCTGCTGATTCTGGGCTGCCGCCCACAGCCGGCTCCGAAGGCCGACGTAGCAACGCAGGCGGTCGAGCGCGGCCCGCTCAAGTTCACGGTCGAGGCCGGTCCGCGCACGCCGCAGGTCGGCGACACGGTCCGTATTGATCTGCTGGTCGAGACGCCGGCCGATTATGAAGTGCGTTTTCCAGCGGCGCAGGATTTCGGCGATCTCGGGGCACGAGAGCTCACACCTCCCAACTCGCGTCCCGGCGCGACGGGAGTCGTGTGGCGACGGAGCTTCGCGCTCGAACCGCTCGTTTCCGGGCCGCTCGAGATCCCGGCACTGACGGTGAAGTACGCCCGGCGCGCGGCGCCGGCCGAGACGCAACCCGCGTTCGAAAACGACCTCGTCAGCGAACCGCTGAAGCTGGAAGTCCGTTCAGCACTCACGAATGCGGACAAGCCGGAACAGCCGCGGGACATCACCGGCGCGCTGCTGCCGCCCCGGCCGCCCCGGCCCTGGTGGCACTGGGCATTGATGGCCGCGGCGACTGTCGGGCTGCTCACAGCAGCCTATGCCGGCTACCGGGTGCTTCATCGTCGGCTAACCCGGCCAGCCCCGCCGGTCCTGCCGGAGGTCTGGGCACTGCGTGCGCTGGCCGAACTCGGAACCTATGACTGGATCAACCGGGGCCGGGCCCGCGAATACTACTACCGGCTGACCGAGATCGTCCGGCAGTACATCGAGCGCAAGTTCGGGCTCGCGGCCCCGGAGATGACGACGGAGGAGTTCCTGAACATGCTCGCCCGCAACCGCGGAGCCGTGCCGTGCGATGTGGATCGCCTGCGCGATTTCCTCGAAGCGTGCGACTACGTGAAGTACGCGGCGCTAGAGCCCCGGCGCGAAGACGCCGAGGGCGCCCTGGCGACGGCACGGGCCTTCATCCACGCGACCGCCAGTAGCGTCGGACCTCCGTGTCCAACGGAGGTTGGCCAAACGGGAGCAGTGACCACATGACCCACATCCACCTGCCGCTGACGCCCGAGTGGCTGTGGTGGCCGCAGCCGTGGGTCTGGTGCCTGCTGCTGTTGCTCCTGCTGCCGGCGGGCTGGCTGCTTTGGCTGCACCCGCGCCGCCGGCCCGTGATCCGCTTTTCAAGCCTGGATGCCCTGCGCAGCGCCGCGGGCACCTGGCGTCGACGGGCACGGCTGCTGCTGCCGGCGCTACGGACCGGGGCCCTGGGCTGCCTGATCGTCGCGGTCGCGCGGCCGCAGGTCCCCAACGAGTCGCGGCGGGTGGTGGTCGAAGGCATCGCCATCCAGATGGTGCTCGATTGCTCGTCCAGCATGCTCGACATCGATCTTGCGACGCGCGATGAGGCGCAGACCCGCATCGACGTGGTCAAGCAGGTATTCCGCAACTTCGTCACCGGCGGCGGCAAGCTGCCGGGACGCCCCAACGACCTGATTGGGATGATCCGCTTCGCACGCTACCCCGACAGCGTCTGCCCGCTGACGCTCGATCGCACCGTGCTGCTCGACGTGCTCGATGCGACGCACACGGTGATCTGGCGCGGCCGCGACGGGCTCGTACACGGCAACGAACAGGAGGACGCGACCGCCATCGGCGACGCCCTCGCCCTGGCCGTCGAACGCCTGAAAGACCTCAAGCGGACCACCGGCTCGGGCAACCAGTTCGTCATCAACAGCCGGGTCGTGATCCTGCTCACCGACGGCGAGAACAACACCGGCGTCATCCAGCCGCAACAGGCCGGCGACCTGGCCGCCACGTATGGCATTAAGGTCTACACCATCCTCGCCGGCACCGGGCAACGGCGGCCCTTTGGCGGCCGGCTGCCACTGGACGACACCGATCTGCGGCGGATCGCGGAGGTCACCGGCGGCAAGTACTTCCATGCGACCGACCGCTCGGCCCTGGAGCAGATTTACGCGGAGATCGATCGCCTGGAGCGGACGAAGACGGAAGAGCATAGCTATGTCGAATGGGGGGAGCTGTCGTGGAAATGGCTGATGGCCGCGTTCGTGTGCCTGGGCGTGCAGACGCTGCTGGATGCGACCGTGTTAAGGAAGATTCCGTGAACTGAAATGTCCGACGTTTCGTTTGACAACCTGCATTGGCTGAACCTGCTCTGGGCCGTCCTCGGCGTAGCGGCCATCGGCGTCTATGGCATCTGGCGCCGGCGGCGGGCCCTGCGGACATTCGCCGACGCCCCCCTGCTCGACCGCCTGACCGTGTCCGGCGGCTGGCTGCGCCCGCTGACCCGCCTGACGCTCATCGTGGTCGGGCTGGCGTGCCTCGTGGCCGCCCTGATCGGGCCGCGCTGGGGCGCCGAGACGCAGATGCTGCTGCGGCGCAACATCGACGTGATGATCCTCCTGGACGTATCCCGCTCGATGCTCGCGCGGGACATTGCCCCCAGCCGCCTGGAGCGGGCCAAGCTCGCCATCCGCGACGACCTGCTCCCCGCCCTAGGCGGCGACCGCGTCGGCCTGATCGCCTTCGCCGGCGTGCCCTCGCTGGTCTGCCCCCTGACCTCCGATTACGGCTTCTTCCGCCTGGCGCTGGCGGACGTGAGCACGCAGAGCACCGCCCGCGGCGGCACGCTGATCGGCGATGCGATCCGCAAGGCCGGTGCGCTGTTCGAGGAAAGCAAGCTGGACAGCCACAAGATGATCCTGCTCATCACCGACGGCGAGGACCAGGAGAGCTACCCGGTCGAAGCGGCCGCCAGCGTCGCGAAGGATCAGAACATCCCGATCATTGCCCTGGCGCTCGGCGACCCGGAGCAGGGCGCGCGCGTTCCGGTGCCCGGTGAGAAGGGAGAGACGTTCCTGGAGTACCAGGGCCAGCCCGTCCGCAGCAAGGCGGACTTCGCCACTCTGGAGCAGGTCGCCCATGCTTCGGAACAGGGCAAGTTGATCGCGGTCGGCACGAGCAACTTCGACCTGGGCGACATCTACCGCCGGGTCGCCGAGGCCGTCCGGTCGGCCGAGGAGCGCGAGTCCCGGACCGTCCGGCAGCCGTCCCAGTATCATCCGTTTGCGGTCGTCGCGTTGCTCCTGGTACTGTGGGATTCATGCCTGCGCGAGGGACCGCGGCGGGCCGCGCGGGCGGCGAGTGTGCGGGAGAAGTCGCGCGAGGTAGCCGCATGAAACAGCGTGCTCAATGGCCGGCCCTGCGCTGGGGAGCGTGGGTTGCGTTCCTCCTCGGGACTGCCCTGGTCGGCCGCGCGGAGAACGTGCGCGACCTTATCGGGCAGGGCAACCAGCATTACGCCGCCGGGCGCTACGCTGAGGCGTTGAAATGCTACGAGGAAGCCCAGGCCCGGCAGATCAACCCGCCGCCGGAGCTCCTGCACGATCTGGCCGCGGCGCATTTCAAGCTCGGCCAGCTCGATGAGGCGCGGGACCTGTGGGTGCGGGTCAAGGAGGCCGGCGACGCGGGGTTCGAAGCCCGCACGCGCTACAACCTGGGGAACTGCGACTACGCGGAGGCCCTGGCGGCGATGCAGCAGAATCCGCAGCAGGCCCTGGAGCTGCTCGGGACCGCGGCGGACCAGTATCGCACCGCGCTGCAGCTCGACCCCGCGTTGACCGATGCCCGCGCCAACCTCGAGCTGACGCAGCGCCTGAAACGGCAGATTGAGGAGCAACTGAAAGACCAGCCCCAGAGCCAGCCGTCACAAAGCCAAAAGCAGAAGGACAAGCAGAAGCAGCAGTCCACGCAGCCGGCCCAGTCCCAGCCGAGCGAGGAATCGGAGCAGGACCAGCAGGATCAGCAGGACCAGTCTGCTACGAGCCAACCGGCGCAGACCCAGCCGTCACAACAACCCAAGCCGCAAGAGGGGCAGGAGGGCGAGCAACAGCAGCAGGACCAGAGCCAGCCGCAACAAGGCGAGGAGAATCAGCAACAGCCCGCCGCGACGCAGCCCCAGACCATGCCGGCCGAGACTCAGCCGGGCCGGAACGAGCAACCCGCCCAGGAGTCCACCGTCATTCACCTGACGCGTGAGCAGGCCGAGCGCCTGCTCCAAATGATCCGCGACGCAGAGAAGGCCCGGCGCGAGAAGCTGCTCCAGCAACGCACCGCCACTCAGAAAAAGGTCGAGCGGGATTGGTAGCAAGTAGTGCAAAGCTCCTGCTTTGCAAGTAGTGCAAAGCTCCTGCTTTGCAAGTAGTGCAAAGCTCCTGCTTTGCAAGTAGTGCAAAGCTCCTGCTTTGCAAGTAGTGCAAAGCTCCTGCTTTGCGAGTAGTGCAACGCTTCCCGCGTTGCGCGCCCCCGGTCATGCCCGCCAATCCATCCCGCCGATAGACGATTGGATCAGTCGAATCGCGCCCGTCACGGCGGTTGAAGAAAAGGAGGCTCCCCATGCGTGCAACAGCCGTTTTCCTGACATGCTTCGTGTGCGGCGTCTTGGTGCTGGTCGTCGGTTGTCCATCGGGCAGTACGGGGCCCGACGGCAGCGCCGATGTTGGAGACAACAGCAACGGCACCACGCCGCAGCCGCCGGCGGCGTTCCTGCCCACCGCGATCACGCTCGACATCAGCGAGTTGCCCGAGGACTCTGACAGCGACACTTCCGAAGTGCGCGACTCGGCCCAGCTTCAGCCGAACATCTACGACAGCGTGACCCGCGCGTCGGCCACAATTGTGTACCGGTTTCACCGCCTGGCCGATCGCGCGCTGGCCCTCGGGGCGGCGATCCGCGATGACATGACCGACCCGAACCAGACGCAGGTCGCGGGCACATTCCAGGTGGGCGCCCTCGAAGTCTCGTACAAGGCGGATTTCGCCGCCTTCGACATCGACGGCGACGGCACGCCGGACGGCTCTGGTAACGCCGCGGACGTGCCGGTCGCGGTGCGGATGTGGGTGGACCGCGGCACGGGCTTCGAGCGGTTTCTGTGTGCCCGAATCACGCAGCGGCCCTCCAGTGAGAATATCGGCTCGGGCCAACTGTTCGTCCGGCCGGACGCGGCCGACGCCGCGGCCCCCGAAGAGGCCCAGTTCTTCGTGGACTATGACCGCACACAAGCCGACCACAAGTGGAACCTCGCTTACGTCACCGGCCGGATGCACCCGCGCTACGAGGTAACCATCGGGATGGCGCGCGTTGACGTGCGCACCGAGGCCGGGGGCGGTACAGAGAAGACCGTCCGCGCGGCGTACGACCTCGCGGAGAGTCCGTACGGACTCGAGACGTTCCAGTCCGCCGCGCATTATTTGCTCGGCGGCGACGGGCTCCTGCTGTCCGCGGCCACCACGCGGGGCAGCGCGGAGGCCAACTTCACGAACGTCTGCGTAAGCCTGGCGAATCGGCGGCGGGCTAGGGGCGGCGAGTGCGACACGTTCGACACGCAGGACATGAACCTGCTCGATATCCCCCTGGGCGGCGAAGTCGAGTTCCCGGCGGACTTCCCCGCGGCGCCGACGTTCTGAACGGGATCAGGGATCAGAGATAAGGGATAAGCGATAAGGGATGGCGCCTTGCGGCAGGTGCATCGCCCATCCCCTATCCCTTATCACTTATCCCTTATCTCTTATCTCTTATCCCGCATCTCACCGCACCTTGGCCGGCATGACGACCAGCACGTGCCCGGCCCAGTGCAGCCGCTTCTGGAGGGCGTAGCCGACCTCGTTGTGCAGCAGCGGCTGATACCACTTCTCGCGCTTGAACACGACCTTGCCCGCGAAGAACGTGACGCGCGGGAACTCCTTCGCGACCGCCAGGCACAGCTTCTCGCTTTCCTCGATCAGGTCCGTGCCCATCGCCCGGCGGCAGGTCGCGGGGATGCCCAGCCCGCGGGCCAGTTCCACGTAGCGCTGTAGCATCTCCTCCGTCCGTGTCGTGAGCACTTCGACCGACCGCTCGCCCTTGAACTCGCCCGAATCGACCACCCCCACCGACATGAAGACGACGTTCTTGAAGTGCCCCGGAAACGCCCGAAAGATGTTCATCAGCGTGTGGATGCCCAGCCCGCCATAGCTGCTGACCAGGATCGCCGCGGTCGCGGCGTTCGGGTCGAGCGAGCCGGCCGAGCCCTTGGCGTGCTGGGGCAGGGTCTCGAGCTGGGCATACAGGTCCCGGAGTTTCTCAATCACGGTGCGGTAGTGCCGCCGGATGCGGAAGCAGAACAGCACCAATCCGCCGGTGACCACAACGGTCAGCCACGCGCCCTCCCGGAACTTCTCCGTGGTCGTGACGACGAGGACCGTCGCGCACAACACGAAGCCGACCGTGAACAACGCGACTTGGCGATGGCGCTGCGCCTCGTCGAGCTTCCCGCGAATGGCCCGCCGCAACATGCCGAACATGGACAGCGAGAAGGTGAGGAACACGTTGATGCTGTACAGGACCACCAGCGACCGCACGTCGGCCCTGGTGTGCAGCACGGCGGCGATCGCGGCCACGCCCATCATGAAAATGCCGTTCTGGGTGGTCAGGCGCTCGGACAAGGCCGCGAAGCGATGCGGCATCCAGGAATCCACGGCCATGTTCGCCAGCACGCGCGGGCCGTCCACAAAGCCGGTTTGCGCGCCGACCACCAGCAGGGCCCCCTCGGCAAGAATGGTCAGCAGGGCGAACAGGGCTCCGCCCGGGATTCCGAGGGTCAGTCGTTCAAGCAGGGCGGCGTTCATGGTTTTGCCCGGTTGGGGTTCGATGTGCCACAGCAGGTACAGCAGGAGGAGACCGCCGGCCGTGAAGGCCAGCGAGAACGCCATGTACGCCATCGTGCGCTTGCCGTTGTGCACGCGCGGTTCGCGCAAGATGGTCAGGCCGTTGGACACGGCTTCCAAGCCGGTGTAGGTCCCGCCGCCCATGGAGTAGGCGTGCAGGAACAGCAGGATCATGCCGCCAACGCCCAACGTGGTGAGGCCGCTGTTGAAGTCGGTGCGCACAGCCGTGAACGTGGTTCCGACCTCAGGCAGATGGCCGACGACGCCGCCGATGATCGCTACGAGATGCGTGACGGCGAAGATGACGAAGATAGGCGCCAGCGTCAGGACCGACTCGCGCACGCCGCGGATGTTCAGCATGACCAGGCCCCCGATGAGGGCACAGTCGACCCATAGTTTCGCGGGCTGCCAGGTCAGCGGCAGAAAGCTGAACAGGGCATCGCCGGCCGCGGCAATCGAGACGGTGATCGTCAGCACGTAGTCGACCAGCAGGGCGCAACCGGAGACGACGCCGAAGCGCGGGCCCAGCAGCGAAGTGGCCACGATGTAGCCGCCGCCGCCCTGGGGAAAACGCTCGATGATGCGGCTGTACCCGGCGGCGATGACGAAGACGGTGAACGCGGTCATGGCGGCGAGGCCGACCGCCAGGTAGGTGTGGCTGCCCAGGGTGCGGAAGGCCTCTTCGGGGCCATACGACGACGAGGACAGCCCGTCCGCGCCGAGCCCCACCCACGCCAGCAGGGGGATCAGCGAGATGCGATGAAACAGCGAGCGATCCTGCAGGTCGCGCGGCGGCCCGAAGAGCAGGCGGCGCAGCCGCCCGCCGGCAAGCGGGGTTTCGTCCGGCTCGGACATAAGCCGGCTATTATAGTTACTTTCGGCCGGGTCCCCTACCCGGGGGTCCTCCGTGAAGACGGGTGCGTGACAGTATCGGCGGCCCCGTAGCGGCCGGGCTCTGTCCCGGCCGTAGTTGGACGTGTGGCCTTCCCCGGCCGGGACGGAGCCCGGCCGCTACACCGCCGCGGGCGCACCCTGCCCGGGCGACGCCCGCCGATTCTGTCACGCACCCTGTGAAGACGTGCGAACCGGCGCGGCATTGCCCGCGGGTCGCGAACCTGCTAGCCTGCGCGGGCCATGTCGGGACCGAATGCCGAGCACCACGGGTCTGCCCCTGCCGCGCCGGCACCGTTGCGCCGCACGCAACTGTTTTTCCTGGCCCGGAACTACGTGAGCTTCCTCGGCTTCCTGCTGATCGCCGTTGGGCTGCTGCTGCTCTCGACTGCGGCGCTGTTCGGCCTGGTGGCGCCCGGGGTCAACCCGTACTTTGGGATCGCCGGCTACATCGTCCTGCCGGGCATCTTTGCGACCGGACTGGTCATTGTGCCGATCGGCATGCTGCGGAAGCACCGGCGGCTGCACCGGCTGGCGCGCGCGCAAGGCGCGCCGGTTGCTTACCCGTCCATCGACCTGAACGATCCGCGGACGCGGGCCTGGGTCGCGTCCTTCCTCGGGTTCTCATTCTTCATCGTGCTGCCCGTCCTGGGCGTGAGCAGCTACTACGGGTATCAGTACACCGACTCGGTTCCGTTCTGTGCGCAGGTGTGTCATACCGTCATGGAACCGGAGGGCACCGCGCATGCCCATTCGCCGCACGCGCGGGTGACCTGTGCCGAGTGCCACATCGGTCCTGGGGCGAGCTGGTTCGTCAAGTCCAAGGTCACCGGCGCCGGGCAGGTCGTCGCGGTGCTGCGAAACAGCTATCCGCGGCCGATTCCGCCGGCCATCACGGCGCTGCGCCCGGCGCGCGAGACGTGCGAGGAGTGTCATTGGCCGGCCCAGTTTTTCGGGGACGTGCTCAAGCAGTTCGTGCACTATTCCTCGGATGAGCAGAATACCCGCCGGCCGGTGCGGACCCTGCTCAAAGTGGGCGGACAGCAATGGCCCAACGACCCGGCCGCGGCCGGCATCCACGTGCACATGCTGCTGTCGGGACGGATCGAGTATGTCGCCACCGACCGGGACTTGCAGGAGATTCCCTGGGTCCGCTACGACCGCGCGGACGGGACGACGCTGGTCTATCGTTCCGACGGCCTGCCCAGCGACGCGCCGCGGCCGCAAGGCACTGTCCGGCAAATCGACTGCATGGATTGCCATAACCGCGGGGCGCACCATTTCCTCCCGCCGCAGGCGGCCGTGGATGCCTACCTGGAAAACAACCGGATTGACCGGACGCTGCCGTACATCAAGCGCGAGGCGGTCGCGCTGCTGGTCGCGCCGCACCCCGACCTGGCGACGGCGGAGCGAACGATCGAAGAACGGCTGACCGGGTTCTACTATGAACAGCACCCGCAAGTCTGGAGGGAGCGCGCTGCGGCCGTGCAGCAGGCCGTCGCCATGGTGCAGGAGATTTACCGGCGGAACTTCTTTCCGGTGATGAGGGTAACCTGGCAGACGTATCCGGAGAACGTCGGTCATTTGATCTCGCCCGGCTGCTTCCGCTGCCACGACGGGCAACACGTAGACCAGAACGGGCACGCGATCAGCTCGCGGTGCGGCATGTGCCACACGGTGCTCAACCCGCTGGAGCAGCCGCCCGACGCGTTCGTCGAAGGAGAGTTCCAGCATTCGATGAGCCTGGTCGGGCACGACAATCTGCGCTGCAACGAATGTCATACCGGCGGCGTGCTGCCGAGCTGCGTGGAGTGCCACGCGAGTGGCACTTGGCTGCCCAACCGCGGCAAAACGCTGCTGCGGCGCGAAGGTGAGTGAGCGACGGCGCGAGTAGGACAGAGCTCTGCTCTGCCGCGGGTGCAAAGCAGAGCTTTGCACTACTGCGGCGGGCGGCGAGATGCGGGTCGAAGGAATCGGCGATGACTCGCGTCGCACAGAGAGCGCGTGGTACCCTTCTGATTCTCGGCTTGGCGTGCGCGCTGCTGGGCAGCGCGGCATTCGCGGACAACGGTTGGCGCTACGTCGCCAGCCCGGCGCTGGCTTTCGAATACCACGGCCAGCCGGACTTGCGGATGCCCACCGCCGTCACCGTCGCGGAGGACGGCACGGTCTACGTCGTCGATGGCGTCCGCGACCGGATCCTCGTGTTCGCCCCCAGCGGCGAGTTTCGCGAGGAGATCGTCAAGGTGGGGGAGCAGCCGCTCGCCCGGCCGATCAGCGCCAAGGCCGACCGCGCCGGCGTGCTCTGGATCGCCGACACAGGCAACGGACGGGTCGTGGCCCGCGCCCCGGACGGGAGTCTGGTGCGCGAGATCGTCTGCCCGACGCCGAGCGGGTCCGCCACTGCTCCCGAGGTGACCGACGTCGCCGTCAGCGGAGACGGGCGCACCGTATGGCTGGCGGACAACCACAACCACCACCTGGTGAAGCTCGACCTCGAGACGGAGGAATCCCGCTTTCTGGGCGGGGTCGGCGAGGCCCTGGGGCAGTTCTACCACCCGTTCATGCTGGCCGCCGACGCCGCCGCCGACGTGCTGCTGGTCAGCGAGCCGGTCGGCGGACGCGTGCAGGTCTACAACGCGCAAGGCCAGGCGGTAGGCACGCTCGGCACGTTCGGCGTCGATGTGGGCGACCTTTATCGTCCGAAGGGCATCGCCGTGGACGGAAACCGAAACGTCTGGGTGGCCGACGGCACCATGGGCGTTATCCAGGTATTTGCGATCACGGGCAACGTGCTCGACATGGTGCGTGACGCGACCGGGGCGCCGCTCAAGCTCGATATGCCCTGCGGCATCGCGCTCGACCGCGACGGGAACCTGTACGTCGCCGAGCTGACGGCCGATCGCGTACGCAAGTTCACCATCCAGGTGAACCCGCAGGCGCCGGTGCAGCTTCCCAGTCCCGCCGCGCGTGCGGGCGGCCCGGCCCAGCCGCGGGCCTGCACCGTATGTCACCTCGAGTGGATGGAACCGCTCGCGCGTGGGGAAAGCACGCTGCTGCTGTCGCCCCCGTCGGCCTCGCCCGAGCAACCGTACGCCAGCCGCCCCGAGACCTGCCTGTCCTGCCACGACGGCTCGGTGCTGGACTCGCGGCGCCTCATTTGGGTGGAACACGGGCACCGCACCGGTCTCGCGCCGCCGCCGACCATGGCGGTGCCGCCCTCCTTGCCGCTGGTGGACGGCCGGATCATGTGCCGCACGTGTCATTCCGCGCACGGGGCGTGGCCAGGCTCGGGCAACGTCGCGACCGCGATCTTCCTGCGCACGCCCAACCCGGCGAGCGAGCTGTGCGTGAGCTGCCACGCGAACATGGCCGGCGGTCGCGAAGCCGGCATGCATCCGACCGGCGGCATGCCGTGGCCGGTCCCCGAGGCCCTGGTGAAAGCCGGCGCCAAGACCGGCCCGAACCCGCGCGAGCTCACCTGCCAGGCCTGCCACAGGGCCCACGGGGCGGTTCATGAATACCTGCTAGTCCTGGGCACCGAGTCGAGCCAGCTCTGCGTGACGTGCCACGCCCAGATGCGGCCGGGCATGTTTGTCGAGGGCGGCCAGGCAGTAGTGCAAAGCTCCGCTTTGCAGCCATCCGCCCAGACCGTGACCGTAGTGCAAAGCTCCGCTTTGCATTCGTCTGCCGAGCACCCGCTCAGCCCGGTCGTGAACGCGGCGCAGGCGGCGGCCGTCCGCGAGATGGGGACGACCCTGGGGCCCGGCGACCGCCTGATTTGCCTTTCCTGCCACGAGCTGCATCACGCCAAGGGACAACAATTCCTGCTCGCGGAGAACCTCGCGGACGGGACGATGTGCCTGCGCTGCCACGAGAACCGGCGCACCGTGCTGGACACCCTTCATGACCTGCGCCAGAACTTCCCCGCGGAGCAGGACCGGCGGGGACTGACCGCCCAGACCGGCGGGCCTTGCAGCGCGTGCCATCTCTTTCACGAGTACGCCCGCGCGCCAGAAGCCAGCGCGATCGATCCCGGCGGCGGGAAGTGCATCACCTGCCACCAGGCGGGCGGTGTGGCCCAGGCGAAAGTCCTCGGCAGCGCGAATCATCCGACCATCGGGTGCACGCAATGCCACGACCCGCACAGCGAGCAATTCCGCCCGTTTCTCCGCAACGCCCCCCACACAATGTGCCGTTCCTGCCACACAGAGCAAGACAGGCTGGACAGTGGTCCTCACGACATCGCTTGCTCACCCGCCGCTTGGCCGGCGGTCGCCGCCGCGACGCGCGACGCCTGCCTCGCCTGCCACCGACCACACGGCAGCGAGGAGACGGGCATATTCCGGGCGGGCTACGTAGACGGCGTTGATCAGGCCGACGGCGCGTGCGTCGCCTGCCACCCTGGGGCGGCCCTGAACAGCACCGGCGTGCTCGCCCTCCTGCATCCGCGTGACGCGGCCCGCCTGAAAGGCCAGCCCCACTTACCGCTGATCATCCGCGATGACACGAAGTACATTGCGTGCCGCACGTGCCACAACCCGCACAGCAGCGGCGCGGCCGATCCTGCACTGTTGCGGACCGAGCCAGAAGCGAGTCCGCAGACGCTCTGCTTTTTGTGCCACAGCAACGTGGCCCACATCGGGACCATCGGCCATGCCGCGCAGGTGCTGCAAGGCGCAGGCTTTGCGGTCGGTGTCTGCGGGCCATGCCACGTCCTGCACGACAAGCCAGAGGCCGTCGAGCTGCCGCTGATGTGGCCGCAACAGCTCGCCTACCCGCAGGATACCTCCCAACCGGTCCGTGCGGCCGACCGCCACTGCGTGGCCTGCCACCGCGTGGGCGGGCCCGTGGCCCCGCCGGCCATTGCGACGCACCCGCCCGCGGACATGTTCAACCCGACCCCGCCCGACGCGCCCGGCTTCCTGCCGCTGTTCAACGACCGGGGCGAGATTGATCCGCAGGGCACTATCGCTTGTCGAACCTGCCATCTCACGCACGGCCGCAGCAACCCGGCGCCCGTGCCGCCGGAGCTCGGCAAGCTCACCGCGCGCGAGCTGCGGGCCCGGGAGTGGCATATCCGCTCGATCGGGTCGGACAGCATCTGCATGACCTGCCACGGGTTTGACGCCCTGCGGCGGTTCATGTACTTCCATGATCCGGCGCGGCGTGGCGGACCGCTGCAGAGCTGACCGCGCCGTACGGCTACAATGTGTGGGACTTATGACGCCTGATGGAGCTTGAACCATGATGCGACTCGGTGCGGTGATCGGCGGCACACTCGTGGCCTTCGCAGTTGTGCTGGCTGGCTGCGAGCGGGGGACTTTGCCAACTGCCACCTCGCAGCCTGCGCAGACGGCGGCCAGCACACAGCCGACCGCGGACGAAATGGCGAACGTGCGCGAGCTGGTCCAGAACCTCGGGCAGCGCGGCTCCGAGGCCCTGCCGGCCGGCCATCCGCCGATCGGCAACAGGCCCGACAAGCCGACCATGCCGGAGTTGCCGACCGCATCGCGGCCGACCGTGACCCTGAAATACGCAGCGCCAGACACGTGGCAGAAGGAACCGCCGAAGGGCCCGTTGCGGGTCGATCAGTATCGGCTGCCCCGGGCGCCGGGCGACCCGGAGGATGCGGAGTTGGCCGTGTTCGGCAGCAACATTGGCGGGAGCGTCGAGGCCAACGTGCAGGCGTGGCGCGGGCAATTCTCCCTGCCCGACGGCCAGCCTATCCCGGACGAAGGCGTAGTTCTGCAGACTCTGGACGTGAACGGCCTGAAGATCACCGTGCTGGACATCGCCGGGCGTTATACCCCGCGTGCGATGATGCCCGGGGCGCCGCCGCCGCCGAAAGACGGCTATCGCATGCTGGGTGCCATCGTCGAAACACCGGGTGGTCCCTGGTATTTCAAGGCCATCGGCCCGGCCGAGACGATCGGCAACCACCGCGAGGAGTTCATCGAGTTCCTGCGCTCGATGACAGTGGTGCAAAGCTCTGCTTTGCAGTAGCGCGAAGCTCTGCTTTGCAGTAGCGCGAAGCTCTGCTTTGCAGTAGCGCGAAGCTCCCCTTTGCAGTAGCGCGAAGCTCCCCTTTGCAGTAGCGCGAAGTTCCGCTTTGCAGAGGACGCAAAGCGGAGCTTTGCACTACTGTTGGACCCGCAACTCGCCGCCCGGCGTCAGACCGAGGAACTCGGCGATAAAAACCTGCGGGGCGCTCACACCGTTGCGCGTGGACGTCCACAGGAGATAGCGCCCGTCCGGTGAAAACGTCGGCAGACCGTCGAACGCGGGATCGGACGTCACGCGGTGCATCTCGGAGCCGTCGTCGCGGAGCAGGTAAAGGTCGAAGTTGGCGTCCTGACGGAAGTTCGCATACGTGAAGATGATCCACTTGCCGGAGGGATGCCAGAACGGGCACCAGTGAAACGCATCGGGCGTGGTCAGCGCTTTCTCCGCCGTGCCTTCCACGTTGTTGACGAAAACCTGGAGGTTGCCGTCGCCCGTGCGGTCGGAACGATAGACCAGCCGCTGGCCGTCCGGGCTGAAGAACGGCCCGCCGTCGCGGCCGTCGTTGTGGGTGACGCGCCGCGGGTTCTGCCCGTCGGCGTCACAGAGGTAGATGGCGGGGTGACCATCGCGCAGCGAGCAGAACACGATCTGCTTGCCGTCCGGCGAATACGCGCATTCGGCGTCATAGGTATCATTCTTCGTGAGGCGCTTCAGCGTCCCCGTCGCGAAGCTGTACTCGTATAGCTCCATGCCGGGGTAGTACTTCCACACGTAGCTCGGCCGGCCGCCCTGGCCGGCGTGGGAATCTCCGGACGGCTGACTGGTCGGATGCGCGCCGTCTGGCGCACCCGGACCGCCGCCGGCACCACTTGCTTCATGCGCGCGCGGCCGCCGCGACTCGGTTTCGCCGGGCTTGCTCGGCGGACGCAGGTCCTCGTGATTGGACGCGAAGATGAGCTTCTCGCCGCTGGGGTGAAAGAAGGAGCACGTGGTGGCCCCCGTGCCGGTGCTGACCATCTTCAGCCCGGTGCTGTCCAGGTTCATCACGTAGATCTGGTAGTCTTCCTGGCCGAGCGGATAGGCCTGAAAGGAGATGCGCTGGCAGTCCGGCGAGAAATAGGCCTCGCCCGAGCGGGCCAGGCCCAGCGCGGTGGACGTGAGCTGGCGCACGTTGCGAAACCAGCGCGACTCGTCATGCGCCGGCCGGCTGTCCTGTCCGCGCACCGCTACCGCCAGACTGATCGCCAGCAGGCCGGTGCAGAGTCCAACGTTTCTCCACCACTGCGATACCTTCATGCGTCGACCTCAAAGACTAGCACTGATCGGTGAGCCCGCCAGCGTCGCCGGCGACCGTGGGGCCCCGGCCCGAGAACACATTCGTCACTCGCCGGCACCATGATGCCCGAACCGCCCCGTTTGCCAACCCCCCGCGCAGTCCGGGCCGCACCGTCATGCGAAGACGCCTTCAGCGCCGCGCTCCAGCAAGAACGCGGCGGTGGTACCCGTGGGCGTCGTGGTGTCGGTGGTCGTCGGGGTCGTGGTCTGCTGCGCCTCTGTACCCAGTTGCAGCAGCGCCTGCAGGAACGCACTGAAGAAGCTCGTCGAAAGGGAGATGATGCCGTCTTCGACGGTGGCCTTAAGCGTGGGATCACAACCCGTCGTGAAGGCCAGCGAACCAACTATGACGGTCACCAGCCACCATTGCCTGCGACCTAGCCTCTCACGCATTTTCAGTTCCTCGTCCGATATTGGCTGCCGCCATGTATGAATCGTACCCGCGTCCCAGCCGTCCGACCAGCCAGGCCGCTGGATACCGGCCTTCTGTTTACCCGCCTCGGCCCGCGTGGTTGCACCGCGGCTCATGTGGTAGATTGCGCCTGCGCCTGCGCCTGCGCCTGCTCCCGCCTCCGCATCTCGTCCGCTCCGCGCGGGTGACACCGGGCATGAACCTCCAGCAGCCGCCGGGTCTGCACGTGCGTGTAGATCTCGGTCGTCGCGATGCTGGCGTGGCCGAGCAACTCCTGCACGACCCGCAGGTCTGCCCCGCCTTCCAGCAGGTGCGTCGCGAAGCTGTGCCGCAGCGTGTGCGGGCTCACCTTGCCGGCGATGCCCTGCCGTTTCGCTTCCCGCCGCACGATCTCCCACGTGGCCGTCCGTTCCAGCGGGCCGCCGGTACGCGACAGGAACAGCGGCAGGGTCGCAACCACGGCGCGGGTCAGGGGCAGTTTCCAGCGTCCGCGCTGGAGCCCCTTTTGCAGCAGCTTGGGCCGCAGCTCGTGCAGGTACGTCTCCAGCGCCGCCAGAGCCTTCCGGCCGATGGGCGTGACCCGCTCCTTACGTCCCTTGCCCATGCAACGCAGGTACGCACCGTCCACGTTGATGTCCCCCTCGCGCAGCCCGCACAGCTCGCTGGCCCGCAGGCCGCAGGCGTAAAACATCTCCAGAATCGCCCGGTCCCGCAGCCCGAGCGGGCTCGCCAGGTCCGGCGACGTGACCAGATCGACGGTACGGTCGAGGTTCAGCGTCTCGGGCAAGCGCTGCCACTGCTTGGGCAGCTCCACCAGCGACGTGCGGTCCTCCGCGATTTGCCGGGTCACGTGCAGCCAGCGCAGCCACATCCGCAGCGCGACCACCCGCCGCGCCAGCGTGGTCTCTTTGTAGCCCAGCTCGCTCAGCTCGACGAGGTAGTGCTGAATGACCTCCGAGTCGATCCGCGACCAGTCGTCGATCTGGCGCCGCTGCAGGAAGGCGCCAAAGTGGCAAAGGTCACGTCGATAGGCCTCAATCGTGTTGCCCGACAGACCCAGCTCGACGTTCTGATAGGTACGGAAGCCGTCGAGGGACTGCACGAAGCAGGGCGTCGGCAAAGCAGAGCTTTGCCCTACTGTGGGCGAAGCCGGGCGCGACCTCGCTGTGTGTGCCGCATTCACGACTGCCTCGCGTCCTTGCGCAGCCTGGTATAGCCTCCATGCGCGTCGGGCACAGTTTACGGCAACCGCGGCGGACCGCTAGTGTGTTTCCTGGCAGATGTCGCGCCTCACGGGTGCCACGGTCCCGGCGCGCCGGGATCGGCCGTGAGGCAGGCTACCCATTCACGGCCGACACGGCCGTGCCACCCGCCGGCTGTGTGGCCGGTTGGCTGCCCGGCATGGGACGCTGCGGACTCAGGGCTTCCGCTTCGGCGGCGATCTGCCGGCCGCGGGCCTCGTCTGCGACTGCGGTGAACGTCCCCATCATGAGGTAGCGGGCCGGCCGGCTCCAGCCCCCGAGAAGCTGCTGCACCTCGCGGGCCACTTCCATCCGAAAGCTGCCACGGAACTCGCCGCCGCGCTCCCGATACAGGGCCACAATCCCGCGCACCGACTCGAAGCGGCTCTGCGACGGCCCGAACCGGGCAATGCCGCGCACCTCGCGCTGTCCGAGGCGATAGTCGCGCGCCCGGCCGGCCGGAGGCTGATCCAGCGCCAGCGACAGCAGGAACCGGAACCGCCACTCGGGGATCAGCAAGGAAGGCCGCTGGCACTCCATCGCCACCCACACATGGCCGTTCTCGTCGGTCCACCAGTAGCAGCGGTCCATGTCCAGTTGCGTAAACTGCGGCGGTGCCCCCGCCGGCGGGTCAATCGCCTGGTAGTCCAACGCCGCTACGCACACGTGGGCCGTACCTGTACAGCCCGCAACAAAGGAGAAAAAGGGGATAAGTCCAATTATGAGCCCGACGTTGCATCGCGCCCGGAAATTGGACTTATCCCCTTTTTCGCGGGTCATGCGTGCGGCAGCGGAAACTGGGCGCACAGCTCCCGCACCGCCCCGCGCACCTGCAAACGCCCGGCCTCGTCCTCGCCTGCCGCGAGCACACGGTGGATGAAGTCCGCCACCATCCGCATCTCGGCCTCTGTCATCCCGCGGGTCGTGAGCGCCGGCGTACCCAGCCGCAGCCCGCTCGTCTGCGTCGGCTTGCGCTCGTCGAACGGGATCATGTTCTTGTTGCAGATGATGCCGGCCGACTCCAGCCAGGCCTCCGCCTGCTTGCCGGTCAGATCGGGGTGCACGTTCCGCAGATCGACGAGCATCAGGTGCGTGTCGGTCCCGCCGGACACGAGCCGGTAGCCGCGCGACCGCAGCGACTCGGCCAGCGACTGGGCGTTCGCCAGAATCTGCTGCTGATACTGCTTGAACTCCGGCCGCAGCGCCTCGCCAAATGCGACCGCCTTGGCGGTAATCGTGTGCATGAGCGGCCCGCCCTGCGTGCCGGGGAAGACCCACTTGTCCACCAGCGTCGCATCCGCCGCGCGACACAGGATCAGCCCGCCGCGCGGTCCACGCAACGTCTTGTGCGTGGTCGAGGTGGTGAAATCCGCGCACGGAATCGACGTGGGATGCAGGCCCACGGCGACCATGCCCGCGATGTGAGCAATGTCGGCCATCAGCCGCGCCCCGCACTCGTGCGCCACCTCGGCAAACCCGGCGAAATCGATGGTCCGCGGATACGCCGACGCCCCGCAGATGATCAGTTTCGGCTTGTGCTCGAGGGCCAGCTTGCGCACGGTGGCCAGACTGACCTGCTCCGTGTCGCGCTCCACCCCGTACGGCACCACGTGGTACATGGCCCCGCTGAAGTTGACCTTCAGCCCGTGCGAGAGGTGCCCGCCGTGGGCCAGGTCGAGCGACAGCAGCGTATCGCCTGGCTTGAGCACCGCCACGTACACCGCCATGTTGGCCTGCGCGCCCGAGTGCGGCTGAACGTTGGCGTGCTCGGCGTTGAAGAGCTTCTTCGCCCGCTCGCGGGCCAGCTCCTCGATCGCGTCCATGTTGGCACACCCGCCGTAGTAACGCTTGGCGGGGTAACCCTCCGCGTACTTGTTCGTAAAGACCGAGCTGTTGGCCGTGCGGACGGCCACCGAGACGTGGTTCTCGGACGCAATCAGTTCCAGCGTGTTCTGCTGGCGATCCTCTTCCCGGCGGACGATCTCAGCAACTTCCGGGTCGGTTTCGCTCAAGGGTCGTGACAGGAAACTCACCATCGCGCTGTTCCTCTTTCTTGAGTCGGCGGGGCAAAGGCGCGAGTCCAGCCCATCGGGCGCTCGCTCGCGCTTCGCGTTCTGACCTGGACCGCCAGGTCAAGGGCGGGGGTCCGCCGCGGGCGCGCTGCCCGGTGCGGCCGGCGCAGGCGGTGGCGCCTCGGTGTCCTCCGCCGGGACCGTCAGGCGCGCGAACTGCTCGCGCAACTCGTCCAGCAGCGCCCGCTCCAACGTACGGTCCCGCCGCACCAGCGTCCAGACCGTGTTCTGCTGCGCGCTCGTGGCGGCGTCGACGTCGATCGGAGTTTCCTGGCCTGGATTGTCGCTCAGGCGGTTGGGGCGCGGCTGCATCATGGCTTGGCGTTCGGTGTCCCGCCGCTCGACGTCGACGCGCAGCCGGGCCACCGTCTGTCCGCCGTTGCGTCCCACATCGAACTGGGCCACGCGGCGCATGGTCGAGCGTCCGCGATACAGGTCGCGAGCGGTGCCGCTCTCGCGCTCGGTCGCAAACTCTACCGGCGCGGTGGTGATGTGCCGGGCCGCCCGGTCGACCTTCACCCGCCCGAACTCACGCTGCAAAACGACGGTCGCCGCGTCGAGCACCGCGTCCGGGTCAGCACCCTGGATGACGCGCTGCTGTTGCACGCTCACCCGGGCTGTTTCGGAACAGCCGGCCCATAGCGCCGCAGCGAGCACCACCATGAAAAGCAGGACACGCTTCATCGCGCCTTCCTCCAGCCAGAACCCCGCGCCGCACCCCGGCGCGCCGCACTCGCCCGTCCGGCACTACACACGCCGCACGAACTAACTAGTCTATTCCGTACGCGGCGGGATGACCAGTTCCCTGGCGGGCTGCGACGACACATCCCGGCGCGGCGTACCTGCCGAGCCGGGGACGCCCGCGCCCTCTTCCGCGGGCTGAGCCGGGCCGGGCGGCACCGGCGGCGTCTCGCCACCCAGCAAAGCCGGGTAACGCGCGATCACCATGCCGGCCCGCGGATTGCTCGCCGCACGCCTCAGATTCTCCAACCCGTGCTCGTGATCGCCGGAGTGATACTCCAGGTATCCCAGCAGGAACCGCAGCAAGGGGTCCTCACCCTGTCCGAGCTGCCTCATGATGTCGGCCCGCCGGATGTCAACGACCTCGCCCCCGCCCATCAGGGCTTTCAGGTCAAGACGCTTGAGCAGCAAGGATGCCAGGCCGGGGTAGCGGTCGGCCAGCTCGATGCCTTGCACCAGGGCGAGGGCGGCCGAGCGGTAGTTCCCTTGCGCGAGCAGCGCGTGCCCTTTGCCAATCAGCGGCAGCGGGTTGACGGGGTCGATCAAGTGCGCCGCGTCGTAGCGGTCGACGGCCTCCGAATAGTGCCCGATGCCCAGCGAAGACTCCGCCTTGAGCATCTGGTCATTCAACGCCGACGGCCCGGCCCCCGTCAGGCTCCGCAGCGGCGCGTGCAACATCTGGTCGAGAAACTGCCCTGCATCCTGCGCGGCTTGCTCATCCACCTGACGAGCCAACTCCGGCCGCTCCCGGAGAATCCGGCGCATCTCGTCGAACCACGACGCGTTCGGGTTCGACAGCAAGGCCACCGCCAGACGCATGTCGGTGAACACATCGAAGCCCGGGAGGAGCTGCGCATCCACGGTGCGCGGCGTGGCGGGAAAGACCGACTCGGCGGTCGCTTCCGCCGGAAGCACCAGCCCGGGCTGCTCCAACTTCTTCTGCGCCTCGGTCGACGGTACCGTGACGCCGAACCGCGCATGCAGTTCCTTACGCGAGAACCCGCCCAGGGGCGTCGCCAATAGCTCGCTCACGCCCGGCAACTTCAGCTCGGCCGGCGCAGCTTCTGTCCCGTCCTCGCGACCCTCCCGACCGCGTCCGGTCATCTCGGGAGGCACCGTGCGCTGCCAGAGCCGCTCCGACTCGGTGGGCAGAATCAGTCGCGGCGGTGGCTGCGTGCCAAAAATGCTGCTCGAGGTCGCCAGCGAGGGCGGCACCTCGGGCGGGACCGCCGACGCCGGCGGACGCAGACCGATGATCCCCGCCTTCAACCCGCCTTGCAGGTCCATCCGCGTTTGAACGCGAAGGTCCAACGCGTTGCGCGGCGAACCCGAATCCGGGAACCGTACCCCGGCCAGACTCTCCAGCAAACCAACCGTGGGAACCGTCGTAGATGGGTCGTAGAACGCCTGTCCATAGGAACCGCTGCCGAGGACCGGGCTGGCCACGCTGACCGAGTCGCGTCGAAACGCGGACAACGAGGCACTGCCCAGCGTGCCGCGGAACGCGGTCGGGTCCGGGATCGGCTCGAAGCTGCGGAGTGACAGACCGCCGCTAGCCAGGCCCGACGCGATGACGTTCCCGCTCAGCAGCGGCGACACCGGTCGCGAGTAGTTGTACCCGCCACTTCCGAGTTGCGGGTTTCGGTCAAGCACCACGCCGGTTTGCACCGGGGCGCCGGTCCGCGGCGTGGCTCTGGGGTTCGTGGGGGCCTGGCCCAGCGCGACAGGTAGCACCCCCGATTGCGCCATGACCAGAACGCCGCCGAGCACACCCAGCCGCGCTTTGCTGCACCGCGATCTTTTCACGAACGCATTCCACATCGTCCCACCTCGGTCATCGCCGCCGGCACCCGGCTCGGAGCACACGGCCCTGCTCGACCCGGCCGGGTCCAGCCGCCAACATATTATAACCGCCGAGCTACGCCAGCGGTCTCACACCAAATGCCGTCCGCCGTCCACCGGCAGGATCACGCCGGTGATGTAGTCCCCTTCGCGCAGCAGGAAGTGGACCGCAGCGGCGATCTCCTCGGGCGTCCCGGCTCGTTGCAGCGGAATGCGTCGTGTCAGATGCTCCCGGGTCGGCTGATCGTAGTGCTCCGGCCAGGCCGCCACGCCCGGCGCCAGGCCGACCACGTTGACCTCCGGTGCCAGGGCCCGCGCCAGGACCCGCGTGAGCGTTTCGAGCGCCCCTTTCGAGACGATGTACGCCAGATGGTCCGGCCAGGCGCGCCCCGTCGCAACGTCGCAGAGATTCACAATCCGTCCCCGCGCCTGCCGCAGAGCGTCGCGGGCCGCGTGGGCCAGGACCAGCGGCGCGGTCACGTTGACGCGCAGCGCCTGCTCCCAGCGATCCAGGTCCAGCTCGTCCAGCGTCATGGGCTCGAAGACCGAGGCGTTGTTGACCAGCACATCCAGCCGCCCAAAGCGTGCCCGCACCCCCTGCACCAGCTTCACCGCCGCCGCCGGATCAGCCAGGTCGGCCTTGAAGACCTCCGCCACCGCACCGGCCGCGCGGCACTGTTCGGCGGTCTGCGCGGCCTCGACCGCAGAACTCCGGTAATGGACCGCAATGCGGCTGCCCGCCTCGGCCAGGCGCAGCGCGATCGCCCGGCCCACACGCCGTGCACCCCCGGTCACCAGAACCACGCGCTCAGTCAAGTCCATACGTCACGCTGGCCGCCGGGCCGTAGCGAACCCACTGTAGGCACAGGCCGTGCGGCGGAGCCGTGGGGCCGGCCAGCCGCCGGTCGCGCGCGATCAGGACTTCGGGCACCCGCTCGGGCGGCCAGCGCCCGCGTCCAATCTCGACCAGCGTGCCGACCATGTTCCGTACCTGATTGTAGAGGAAACCGTCGCCTTCGACGTCGATCAGGACCTCGTAGAGTTGCCGGCAAATTCCCACGCGATAGATCGTCCGGGTGGTGGACGCGCGCGGGCTGCCCTGGCTCGCAAAGCCAGCAAAATCATGCGTGCCGACCAGATAGGCCGCGCCCGCCCGCAGGCGGTCCAGATCCAGGGGATAGTGCACGTGCCAGGCGTAGCGGCTGGCCAGCTCGGCCACCGGACGCTGCTCCGTGTTGAAGATGCGGTAGCGATACAGCTTGCCGCGCGCCTCCCGCGACGGGTGGAAATCCGGCGCGGCCAGCGACACCTGCAGCAGGGCCATGTCCGCGGGGAGCCGGTCACCGGCCGCGCGCGTGAAGTTTTCAACCGGGATGGGCGCCGTGGTCCGGACCGCGGCGACCTGCCCGCGCGCATGCACCCCCGCGTCGGTCCGGCTGGCGCCAGCCACGTCCAGCGGATGCCGCAGCAGGCGGCGCAGCACGTCCTCCAGCTCCTGCTGCACGGTCCGGACACCCGCCTGGCGCTGCCAGCCATGGAAGTCCGTGCCGTCGTAAGCGAGGACGAGCTTGATCTTTCGTTCCATGCGCAACGAAGTGCTTGACATCAGAACCCCGCCCGCGAGGGCGGGGCGCCTCGGCCCCGGCCTGCTGCCGCGGACGTGCTGGGCTCGGTCGGGACCCTAGGTCTTGTCGTGGTCCTGGACCTCGAGCCCAGACTCGATCTCGGCCGTCCCGCCGGGCAGCTCCTGCGGCACGACCTCTTCGCTGGTGTACTCGTAGAACTCGCGGTACTGCTGACGGTAGTAGCCACCCGGCCGCACCTGCACGCCGTTGAGGATCGCGCCGATGACGCGGGCGTTGATCCGCTGAAACTGCTCGCGGGCCCGGCGCAGGGCCCCTTTGGCACTGCTCGCCGCCCGCGCCACAATGACGGTCGCATCCACCTGGGTAGCCAGCACCATGGCGTCACTGATCAGCAGGCACGGCGGCCCGTCGAGAATCAGACGGTCGTAGCGCTGCTTGGCCGCGGCCAGCAGTTCGCGCATGGGGGCCGAGCCCAGCAGTTCGGCGGGGTTGGGCGGCATGGGGCCGCTGGTCATCACGTCCAGGTTGGCAATGTCGGTCTTCGTGATCGCGCCGTCCAGGGTCTTGTGGCCGACCAGCACGTTGCTCAGGCCCTCGGCCCGCGTGTTCGCAAACGCGGCCCGAATCGCCGGACGCCGGAAGTTACAGTCGATCAGCAGCACGCGCTGATTCCCCTGCGCGAACGTGACCGCCAGGTTGATGGCCGTGGCCGTCTTGCCGTCCTCGGGCCGCGCGCTGGTGATCAGCAGGGCCTGCTGCGAGAGCAACGGCCCGCTGAAGGTCAGGTGCGCGCGGATCTGGCGAAACGCCTCGGCGACCAGCGAGTGCGGGGCCCGCCGGGTGGCCAGCTCGATCGCATCCACGTCGGCCTGCTCGTCATCCAGCAGCGGCACGCTGCCGAGCACGGAGAGCCGCCCGTAGCGGGCTACGTCCAGCGGCGTGCGAATGGCCTGGTCCGTGAACTCGCGCAGGAACGCCAGGCCGACCGCGGCCAACAGCGACAGGACGAACCCGCCGCCGAGGTAAAGCACGAAGTTGGGCCGGCTGGGCCAGTAGGCCTCGCGTGCGGCGGGGCGGGCGTGCAGCCGCCCCCCCCCGCGGCTCTGCGCGTCGAGCGTGTTCTCAGCCTCGCGTAACGCGACGCTGACCTGCTCGAGTTCCCGGGAAAGCCGCTCCTCGTCGGTGGACAGGTTCTTGAAGGTCTGGAGGGTGCTGTCAAGGTCGCGCTGCGTGTTCTGCTTCTCGATCAGTTGCTCGTGGACTTCGCCCATCATGGTCTTGATGCGCGCCTGTTCCTGCCGGAGGGATTCAATCTGCCGCCCGCGCAGATCGTCGATGAGCTCCTCGCGGCGCTGGATCTCCTTCGAGAAGTAGCCGTCGCGCTGCGTCTTGAGCACCCGGATCTGCCGGTGCTCACCCCCCATGACCAGCGCCAGCGCCTGCAACTGGATGTCGTCCTGCTCCACCTGCTGCCGGTAGTAGCGCAGGATGGGATCCGCCTCGACGACCACCTTCATCTCGTTCGAGACCGGCAGATTGCGCGGATCGTTGCCGTGCACCGTGGCGAGCTGCGACTCCACGTCCGCCTGCCGGGCCTTGAGCTCCGTGATGGTGTTGGTCAGCACCGAGATGGCGTCGACCATCACGTCGCGCTCGGACTCCAGGGCCGGCATGTCCTGCTTCTGGCGCAGGACGCCGATGTTGTTGCGGATCTTGCCCAGCTCCGCGGTCACGGTGGCCTGAGTATTCTTCAGCGACTCGAGCTTCCCGCGGCCCTCGTCCGTCAACTCGGAGCTTGACCGGGCCACGTATCGCTCCACGACCTTGTTGACGATCAGCCGCGCCTCCTTGGGGTCCTTCACCGCGATGGACACGGACACCAGGTACGTGTCCCGCACCGGGAGGACGTTAAGCATGTTCTCGAAGTCGTGCAGGCACTTGTCGAAGTTGCCCTCCCCGTACCAACGGTAGAAATAGGTCGCCTTGATCTCGGGCAGCTCCAACACTGCCAGCAGGCAGGCCGGGTTCCGGATGTTCGCAGCTTCGGTCGCCAACCGGTTGGTGATGTAGTCCTTCGGCAGAATGGTCTCCTGCGGCTTGGCCCAGTCCCCGATGGGCGGGATGAGCTCCACGTACGCCTCGGCCGGGTACGCCGGAAAAAACCGGTACGTGACCACGGTGGCCGCGCCGACCAGCAGGTACGCCAGGCAGAACGTCACGATGATGAGCACCTTGCGCTGCTTGACGATACGCCAGACGTCCTTGGCGCCGATCCCGGCCGCCTCCTCGCCGGCCGGCGGCGGACCTTCCAGCATCGGCTGAAGCGCGGGGAACTGGCCCATCGGGACCATCGGCTGGGAACCGTCCATTGCACTCATCGTACACCTCGCCTGTCGCGTCCGGCGGCCCGCCGGCCGGCGGCGCGAAAAAACGGCTCTACAGAGGCTACTTCAGCTTAGCGAGCGCATCCTCAAGCTGACGGACGTCGTCCGCGTTCCGGGCCTGAATGGCCGCCTCCAGGCCCTGATTGAGCACCGCCCGGGCGTCCGCAATCCGGTTTGCCTTCTGGTACGCCTGGGCCAAGTGCAAGCACACCGCCGTACTGGGCCCGCCGACGCTCAGCGCCTCTTCCAGCTTCGAAATCGCCCGGCCGAGCGCATCCGCCTCGTTGTTGTGGAAGTACACCCAACCAATGGTGTCGAGCATGGTGCCCGCGTTCTCGTTGAGTGACGACAGCAGACCCCGCAGACGCTCGGCGTACTTGAGGGCCTCCGCGGGGGCATACAGCGGCGGCGGAGACTCGACGAGCGTATAGGCCAGGTTGTTCAGGGCGGTTTGGTTGTCCGGGTAATCCGTCAGGATTTCCTTGTAACTCCGGACGGAGCCTTCCTTGTCCCCGGTCATGTCTTGCGCCTGGGCCCGCGTCAACAAGGCACTTAGTTGTTCGGGCGTCCCCTTGCTCACCTTGGCCAGAGCTTCACTCAAGAGCGGCAGCGCTCCCGCCCCGTTGCCAGTGAGGCACAGGTGGGTCGCCAGCAGGATCCGCAGGCACCGGCCGAGCGGCTCGTCGGGGGCGGTCCCTTCGACCGCCCGGCGCAGGAGCGCCTCGGCCTCGCCGGGCCGGTCGCGGTAGGCGCCCCGCAACTCGACGGCGACGTCTCCCGCCAGGGCGATGTTCTGCCCGCAGGCGTCGCGGAGCGATTGCAGCCACTGTTTTTCCGCTGCATCCGTCGCACCCGCCGCCAAGTGGGCCTTCGCAGCTTCCATGCCCATGCGGGTCCGCGCTTCGCCCCGGAACTGCTCCGGCAACTGCGCAAAATCGGTCTTGCCGAATGCGTCCAGCACCTCGCTGCCGCGCCCGGCCCGGTTCAGCGCGCCCAGGCGGGCAATCACCGCCGCCGTCCGGTCCTGAACAGCCTTCTCGCCGGCGCGCTCGGCCGCCCGCTGGTAGTACGTGGCCGCGGAAGAATAGCTCTGTCGTGCAGCCTCGTTGCGTTCCCGCTCCTTGGCCGCATCACCGCGCTGCTTGGCGTTGCGGGCCTCCTGCTCGGCGTTCGCCCCCTGCATTTCGAAGAGCCGGCCCAGCTCCATCGGCCACATGGCCTCCGTGGGGTGTTTCTCCATGTACTCGGCGATGCGCCGCTGGGCCTGGTCGAACTGATCCAGGGGCTTGTACAGCAGGCGGGCCCACTGACGGACGACCTGCTGCACCTGCTCGGCGCGCCCACCCTGCTTCTCGAGCGCATCCCACAAGCCGAGCAGCTCGGTGACGGCCAGGTCGTATTGCCGCGTCCGCACATAGAGGGACGCCAGTTGCCGCCGCACGTCCGGTTCCAGCCGGGGTTCGCGGTCGATGACCTTCTCGGCCCGGCTCAGGTCCTCCCGCGCCTTGTCGTACTTGCCGCGCTCCAGCCACAGTCGCCCGCGGCTGTACAGCGCCAGGACGTTCTCGGGATCCTTCTCCAGCACGCGCGCCAGGTCCTTCTCCGCCAGGTCACGCTCGTTCTTGCGCAAGTACAACTGGGCCCGCGCGCTCAACCCCTTCGGGTCGTCGGGATACGCCTTCAGGTAGTCGCCCACTTCCGCCTCGGCGTCACTCAACTGCCCGGCGCTGTACAGGCTTTCGATAAGCGTCAGCCGCACATCCTTCACGGTCGCCGCCAGCGCCGCGTCGGACCCCAGGCGGTCCAGCAGCCAACGGCAGGCTTCCACCACCTTGTCCAGGCGGCGCTGCCGCTGATGGAACCGGATCAGGGCCATGCCGACGTTCAGTTCCAGCCGCCGGCGGGCCGCGGCATCCTGCGTTGCGTCCCGCACGAGCCGCTGCGCCTGCTGGTATTCGCGCTCCGCCGCATCCGGGTTGCCCAGGGCCTCGAAGAACATCGCCAGGAGCACCTGGACTTCGACGCGGCCCTCACCGCTGCGCTGCTCGATCAGGCGCCGCAGCAGCGTGGCGCCCTCGTCGGCCCGCTTTGCCAGCGAGTAGAACTCGGCCGCACTACGCGCCAGCCGGGACTGGCTGTCGCCCGTAGCCGTGAAGAGCACCTCCGGAAAGAAGCGCTCGGCGGCGGCGAGGACGTTCTGCCGTGCCGATTCGTCCGCGCCGTCGTCCGCCTGCCGCCAGGCGCGAATGAGCAGGTCACCCAGGCGCAGCAGATTGTCGGTGTCGTCGGGGCTGCTGGCCCGTTTCTTCTCGCGCTCGGCGACGGCCGTCAGCGGGTCAAGCTCCTCGGCCGCCTCCTTCTTCCAGGCCACGACGACGGGGTCATCCGGGTTCAGCTTAATGGCCTTGTCCTGGGCGTCCTTGGCCCCCTTTTCATTCTCGGCCTTCTCGGCCCCAAAGCTCTCGGCGGCCTTCTGCCGGTACACTTCACGCAGCAGCCGCTGGGCTTCGAAGCTGCGCGGATTGATCTCCACGGCCCGATTCAAGGCGTCGAGCCCTTCCGCGATCCGCCCGCCGGCGACCAGGTAGGCGCGGGCCAGCTTGACCTCGAGCTCGTCCGACTTGGCCTGCACCTGCTGCTCGGCCTGCCGGTACTCCGCAATCGCCTGCGTCGCATCCCCCTTCGACAGCGCCAGGTCCCCGCGATAGACCGCCCCGCCGGCATGATCCAGCCCCTTGCCCTCGTCATGCTTCGACAGCGCGGCCAGCAGCTCTCCGAGCCGCTCAAACTGCCGCAACCGCAGCCGCACGCGGAACTCCTCTTCGGTCAGCCGGATTTCCGCCGGCATTTGTTTGCGCATCTCCTCCAGGTACGGCAGGGCCTGTTCCCAATCGCCGCGCGCCGCATAGAACTGGTAGTATTCCTGGGCGCGGGCCAGCGCGTTGGGCGTCTGGGCCATCAGCGCCAGAAGCTTCGCATCGAGGTCCTTCTGCTGCTCCGGCGTGAGCGTAGCCGGGTCATCCACGGAGAGCGCCAGCTCCAGGCGCTCGAGGATCCGCTGCAGGCCGCCGCGCGGTGGATCCGCTTTCAGTTGCTGCACCAGCTCGCGCGCATCCTTGCGGCGGTGCGTCTGATCGAGCACGCCGATGAGCCGCTGCAACGCCTCGCGGAACTGCTCGTCCGTGGCTGCGTCGTTCTTCAGCACCGCGCGCAAGGTCTGCTCGGCCGAAGCGAAATCGCCCAGGTCAACGGCCTTCTGCACGCGCCACAAGTCCATGCCTACCCCCTCGCCCTTAATGCCGCCCGCCGCGGTCTTGGCCTCCTCTTTACGCCCCAGGTCCGCCAGAATCCCCACCCGCACGGCCGCCAGCGACTGGTCATCGGGATACCGCGGGCGATACTCGTCCACGAGCGCCAGCGCGTCCTCCGGCTTCCCCACCTGCCGCAGCATCTCGGCGTACGTCGCCGCCAGCGTCGGCGGCGGGAGCGCCCCGGCGGCACGAAACTCACGCATCGCCAGCTCCGACCAGCGCTGGGCCTCGCCGTATTGGGAGCGCTGGGCGTAGAGCAGCGCCAGTTGCTCCGACGGCAGCCGGCTCACACGCAGGTAGGCGAACCAGTACCGGGCCTGCCCGTTATCCTGCACCCAACGGGTCGCCACGGCCTTCTGGTGGGCCTGCTGCAGCGTGGCAATCGCCGAGACCGCGTCCCCTTTGGCGATCTCCATTTGCCCCTGCATGTAAAACGTCAGCGGCTCCTCCGGGAAGCGGCTGCGGGCTTCCTCGAGGAACGCCTCGGCACGGGCCAGGGTCGGCGGGCCGCCCCGACCGCCGGCGGCCGCCTGGAGCTCGCTGGCCATCGCCACGTCGAACGCCGCGCGCAGCATGAGCAGCCGGTCGAGGCGCCGCAATATCACCCGCAAGCTGCGCAGCGTGAGCGTCTGATCTTTGGCCGTTTCCAATAGCTCCAGAGCCTTGTCCATCCGCTCGCTGAGCAAGAGCTCCTCGCCTTGCGGTCCCACCGCGAAGCGCTGCACCAATTCCGCCCGCAATATGTAGGCGTCGTACATCGCCGCGTCCAGCTCGATCGCGCGCCGCGCGTCGGCATCGATCCGGTCAATCTCGTCCCGGAACGGGGCCGCCTCCGCCGCCGTTAGGTTCTTGTGCGCCCGCTCGAACTGCTCGCGCTCGTACCGCGCCAAGGCGAGATACAGGTCCGGGCTGGGCTGGGCTGCGGTTACCTCGATCGCCCGCCGCAGGGCTTCGCCGGCCTTGGCGAAAAGCTCAGTCGCCCGCGCGGTATCTCCCGCCGAATCCGCTCGGCGGGCTTCGAATTGCAGGTAGTCCACGTAGTCCGTCACCAGAGCCGAATCGCCCGGGTGCTCCTCGACCGGCGGCCCCATGATCGACAGGAGGTCGCCGATGAACTTGCGGTTGATGCGGTCATAGTCGCTCAGGCGGCCGCCGGCCTGCAACGCCGCGTTCGTCTCGGCCTGCGCCTTGCGCTGCAGGTACACGGTGTACGTTGCGGCCACCCGTGGATCGTGCGGGGCTTGCTCAAGGGCCTGCTGCGCCAGCCGGTCGGCGGTGGCCTCATTCTCGGCCCCCCCCAACTCCCAAAGCCCCCGCGCCGTGCTAGTCAGAGCCAGCACGCTCTGGCCATCGAGCTTGGCCAGCTTGTCGCCCGTATCCCGCCAGGCGTCGGCCCAGCTCACGCCGCCCGTGATTTCCTGCATGCGCCACAGCCCCTCGAGCAGCGTCGTGAGTACCGTCGCGTCGTTGGGCATTTTGGCGCTGACCTTTTCCAACAGGCCGCGCCAACTGCCCAGGTCGCCCATCTCGTACAGGCACCCCGCCGCCTCGATCGCATACTTGGTGTTGGGCTCGGGCCGCTGCTCGCTGGCGTCCCAGGCCCGCATGAAACGCCGCGCGGCCTCGTCCAAGTCGCCCGCCTGCCGGCTGTCGCGGGCCCCTTGCGCCAGGAGTTCGGGATCGCGCCGCGACTGCTGGCGAATCACCAGCACGACGACCGAGACGATTACCACCATCCCCATAACCGTCAAAAATGTAACCAAGTTCTTATTGAGACGCTTTTGTGTGGCCATCGGGCCCTGTCCTCACTCGCTCTAGCTCCCCGCGCGCACCACCGGCCGGGCAGAGCCGAACTTTTCCAGGTCCAAGTGATCGTTTAGCAGCACCGGTATCACCCGCGCCAGGAGTGGTCCGAGCGCAGCGACCGACGTGTCCTTTCCGGCGCGAACCGAGGCCCCACTCATAAAGGTGACCTCGATTTTCATGTAGTACGCCGCACGCTGAAACGGGTTCGACATACTTTCGCGCACGTCATTCCGCGTCAACGCGTAATGCCCGTTCGCGTGGAAGAAATACAAGACCGTCGCAGCGTCGGAGGCGCTCGCGGCGTATCGGTCCTGCTGCGCGGCGCGAAACTCGACGGCGCGCACCGGCAGCTCGTCCCCCGGCGCCCCGATGCCGGGAACGCGCACGCGAACCGTCTCCGCCGAGATCTTGTCGTAGCCCGCCGCTTGCCAGCAGATGTCAGGCTCATGCGGCACCAGGTCGGGTTTGCCGGTGTAATAGGTAACGAATAACAAGGCGACTCGCGTGGGATCGCTGTCCGGGGTTCGCGTATCCATCAGGTACGCTTGAAGGTAGTCGTGCGTTCCGAGGGTCTCCGTCATGTCCTCGGTCATGGGCTCCTGTTTGTCCGTGCGACCCTTGTCCAGCTCGTAATCCGGGCCCAGCTTCCGCGCATCGAACAGTTGGAGCTGCCGTTTCAACGGCACGGCCTCCTTGCGGAGCACAACGCCCAGCTTCCAGGCGGCCCCTTTTAGGCCGAGCGCGGCAAAGACCAGCACCCCCAGGCAGACCCAATACCGCGCACTCGTGTGCGAAACGGGGGTGGCCGCGCGCGGGGCGGCTGACGGTGCGGGGGCCGCAGCCGTTGCCTCTGGTTTTGTGGACCAACTTGCCATCTCGTGCGCTACCTGCGATCCACCGCTGGGTTTCAACATCCCGCTACATTGCGGCACGGCGCGCGGCGCTGAATGCTCAAGAGTGAACCGCCGCGGCGGGGGCCTCACGCGGCTCCTCAGTCACCAGGTGGTTCAAGACCCAACCCAGGCCGCTAAAGATGCCGAACGCGAACGCAATCACCGCCAGCCCCAGCATCATGTGATACTGGCCGGCCGCGTACTTTGGATCGACAAACACGTGCAGCCAACAGGTTACCGTGACGCGGATGAAGTTGCAGAAGGTGGCGATGGGCACACACGCCAACACCAGAACCACGCGCTGCCAGGTCGGGCGCTCGGACATAAAGGCCACAGCCACACCCACGGCGCACAACGTCACCGTGCTCCGCATGCCGCTGCACGCGTCGGCTATGCCGATCACGCCCGTAGTACCGTGATAATTGTACTCCAGATTCGACCCGACGCGCCGGACGTCGAGCGCGAACCCCGGCAGCGAATCGAGCACCGTCGCGGCGACCGTGGCCGCCATGCGCCGCAGAGGATCAGTGAGCGCGAAATAAACCCGCTGGGGCAGCGGAACCGCGAAGAACAAGTACAGCCACGGGAGCCAGACGTAGCGCATCAGCGGCAACCCGCACAGCAGAATGATCACCCCGAGCAGGGTCACCATCATGGCGACTGGCTTGGCGTACGCGAACAGCAGGTATCCCGATAAAGCCCATAGATACAGGGTGAGGCCGGCCAGCAGCAGCCACAGCCCAACCCACGCGTGCCGGATCGGGCACCGCCGCACCTGGTCCCATTTCAGGTACACCAGGTAAATGCTAAACAGCGGAATCAGCGGGCCGTGGGACCAATCCGACTCATGGAGCCAGGAGTAGACCAGCGTCCCGTAGTTCGGCGGAACAAAATCGAGCAGCTCCCAGAAGACCGCCACGAACGCGGCCGTCAGCAACCCCGCCCTGATCTGCGCCGGCAGGTCAAAGACCAGCCGCCCCAGCGGCGCCGGCATCGTTACGGGCTTGGCTGCCATCGCTCGTGTTCCCTCGCCGCTAGAACGGGAGCCCGCGCTGGGCGCGCTGCTGCTGCTTTACGATCTCGGGGTTGAGCCGGCTCCCGTAGCTATCCTTGTCGGCGAAATTGCGGTCATAGACGAACCCGAAGCCGTAGGTGAACCGGAACGAGTTGCGGATCACGAACAGGAACGGGGCCACCAGGTGCGAGCCCACGTTCAGAATGTCGTCGTCGCGCAGGTAAAAGTCCTCTTCCAGCCCGGCGAAGATCCCGTCCAGATTCACCATGCGCGTGAACTGCTTGTCTGTCCCGGGCTCCCGCCGGATCAGCTCGCACCGCTGCGGCCAGGCCAGCGCGGCGAACCCGCCGCAGATCGCCATGGCCTGTTTCACCGTGATGTCCCGCCCGCCGAACCCAAAGACCCCCGGCCGGTTGACCTCGCCCATGATGTAAAAGAGGCCGGTGTCGATCGGCACGTTGATGACGTCGCGGTCCCGGATGACCACGTTATAGCGCGGGTTGCCGTTGCGGAGCTCCGTCAGGTCGATCGCGATGACCCGCTGCTCCAACCCCACGCCCTCGACCTTCTCCCACTCAAACGGCTCTTCCAGCTTCACTCTTTCCTCCGCGACCTTCGGCGGCTGCGCCGCCGCCGGCTTCGTGGCTTCAGGCTCGGCCGGCAAGAGCGCCCCGGTCTCCGGGTTGAAGATCACCAGGGGCTCAAAGGGTCGCTGGGCGGGCTGTTCCGCGGCGCGCGACGCGGGTCGCGTCTGGGCTGGCGTGGACGCCATGAGATCCGCCAACTCCTGCCGGGTCGGGGGCTGTGTCGTCGCCGCAGCCGCCCCCTCCTGCGGCGCGCCCCCCAACGCGGTCATAAAACTCCCCGGCAGGCTGTCTTCTTCCTCTGGCGGAGGAATCACCAGACCCTCTTCGACCGGCGCCGCCGGGGGCGTGGGCGCGGGGGTCACCGTCGCCGGAGCGGTCCCCCGTCGGATCACATAGGCCTTCCGCGCCGAGGCGTCCGCGTCGCCCACCATGCCGATCGCTTCCAAGAGCCGCAGGTCCGGTTCCGCGATCGGGTAAGCACCCGATTGGCGCACCGCCCCGAGGATGTGAAAGAGGCGTCCCCGCTTGAGCTGCACGGCGGCAACGACCACGGGCCGGGGCAGGATCCCGCCCTCTTTGAGCCGGGCCGTAATCTCCTGTTCGATCTCCTGTTCGGTCAGACCCGTCACCTTGATCGTGCCGAGGTCTGGAATGCGGATCTCGCCCAGCGGACTCACTTCCGCCACGCTCTGGTAGGCACGCCCCGATTCGAGCAGGTCCTGAATCGTAAGCGACAGCGCGTCCCCCGGCGCGAGTCGATAGTCTTCGTAGACGGCTACCAGGTCCTCCGGCGTCGGCTCGGTCGCGCTCGCCACGCCGGGGGGCGTCTCGCGCGGGCTAAGAATCCGCCTGATACCGCCCTCGCGGGCCTCGAGCGGGAACTGCCCGACTTTGGTCGGGTCGAGGAAGCTGTTGGGCGGAAGCAGGGCGCAACCGCAAAGCGTCACAAGTAGCATCCCGGAAGGCGGTAACAGCCGCCGACACCGCACCACAGCGTGCGTTCGCCGGTAACGCATGCCATACTCCTCAGCGCCAACGGACACGCGGCAGCAATAGCCCCTCCGGGACGTGGAGGGATCGCAGGTCCGCGCGTGGCGTTAGGGTCCGCGTCTTCGCGACCCGCGCATTCGCAAACGCGCAAACTAACCGGCCCCATAACCCGTTGTCAAACGCGAAGCTTCCAACGTTCGCCCCGGCACACGATCGCCGAAAGGCTTACGTTCAGAGACGCCCGGCGGTTCAGCGCCGGCTATCCCTCTGGGAATCCGTCGCGATACATTATCGGCTGATCGGGCGGCCCGGCTTGTGGCCGGTTCGCCCACACGCCGTACACGGCAAAGCTCGCGCGGCGCCTGGGGCCCGTCGCCGCTGGACCCGATAGAGAGGATGGTAAGTTCCCGTTCGCCCGCAGGCCACCATGACCCCTTTGCCGCACGAGACCGGTCCGCCCAAACGCGTCCTGATCCTCGGGGCCGGCGGGCATGGGCGCGTCGTCCTCGATATCCTCCTCCAAACCGGTCACCACCAGGTCATCGGGTTCCTGGACAACAACCCCAACATCCATGCCCGGCGCGTCGACGGCATCCCCGTGCTCGGCGTCATCCAGGACCTGGCCGAGCTGGCCCGCGAGTCCAACGTGGCGGGCGTGATCGTTGCCATCGGCGACAATGGCGTCCGCCGCGGCCTGGCCCGCGAAGTGGACGCGGCCGGCATCGACCTCATCAACGCGGTTCACCCCTCTGCCGCCCTGGCCCAAAACGCCACCCTGGGGCGCAACGTCGTCATCGCGGCCGGCGTCGTGGTTTGCGCCCACTGCCAGATCGGCGACTCAGTCATCCTGAACACCGGCTGCATCATCGACCACCAGACGATGATCGGAGAAGGCAGCCACATTTGCCCCGGCGTCCGGATTGCCGGCCGCGTGAACGTCGAGCCGGGCACGTTCATCGGCATCGGCGCCACCATCATCCCCAAGGTCACGCTCGGCTGCGAGTGCATCATCGGGGCCGGGGCCGTCGTGATCGACGACATCCCGCCCATGGCAACCGTCATCGGTGTGCCCGCGCGGCAAATCAAGCTGGCCTCGGCGTCGGAGGACGAGGCCGCCATGCTCCTCCCAGCTCAGGTGTGAGCCGTGGCGCCGGCCACCAACCGGGCCAGCACCGGCGATTTCAGGTCCGGCGACCGTGCCAGCATGCCCGCGAGATTGCCCAGCAGCCTGCGGCAGGCCTGGCGCTGCTCGGCGGCCTGCGCGGCGCTGCCAGCGAGGGCGTGCTCAAGCTCCTGCCCGAGATCATCCAAGCCTGCCCTTAACCCCGTCCGCAGAGCCCGAAGCACGGTCTTTTCGACCGACGGTCGCAGCAGGCGGTCTATCGTGAACGGTACCGCCCACGCGATGAGCACGACGAGCACGCTGTGGATCGCCATATCCGCCCCCCGAAACGGCGCCGTCCCCTGGGCCGCCCGGTAGTACCCCACCACGACCGCCCATGCGACCCACAGCAACGCCATGAGAGGCAGAAAAGCCATCAGAAACCCGGTGACCCGGCGTGCTATCCGAACCAGCGGCGTCCCAGGGTGAGCCAAGCCGGCTCGTACGCAATCGCGCAACTCCTGCGCGACCCGCGCCGCCGCCCCGGCCGCCACTTCGTCCAGCCGCCGCCGACCAGGCCCGGCGCTGACACCCGCTCGCCGCAACGCAAGCTCGGTTCCGTCGAGATAGGCCATAAGCTTCGACTGTGCCCACTCGTCCCATAACCCGCCAAGCAGCTCATCGCGATTGCCGTCGTTGGCATTCGCACACCGTGCGGCGAGGGTCCGCATCGGCCACTCCGCACCAGCGCAGATCGTCTCCAGGGTCGTTCGCCAGCGCTGCCGACTCGTGCCGATGAGTCCCGCCCACGTCTGCTCGTCGCCCAGCCTCGGCTCGGCGGCTTGCACCGCGGTTCGCAGCTCCGCCAGGCGGGCTCGATAGCCAAGCCGTGTGAGCTCCTGCACCGCGTGGGCGTCAACGAGTCCGGCCAACACGGCCTGGATCTGGTCGAACTGGTCTGGGGTAAGCAGAGTTCGGCCCGCCGCGGCGGGCAGACAGCACGTGACCAGCAGAACCGGGTTCTCAAAGCCGGCCTCGCGCAGCAAGCGCGCGAAGTCCTCGCGTTGCCGTTCTTCCCCTTCGTCCCAGCGATTGAGGACGAACAGCCAGCCGTGCTTGCACCTGCGCTGTTGCAGGACGCGCCAGCCGACGTCGTCGCGGTAGCGTTCCGGGCTGACCACGTAGCAAACCAGGTCCACGTGGGGCAGCCACGCGAGCGCGGACCGGCGGTTCGCCTCCTCCGTGCTGTCAATGTCTGGGGCGTCGATCCAGAGCACGCTGCGGTGCGCTCCCGACCGGTGCCGCTGGATCCGCACGAGCTCGACCGGCAAGTCCTTCGGCAGATCCGCCAGCCGCGCGGACTCGTGCACGTAGAGGGTCGCTTCGCGCGACGTAGGCCGCTCGACGCCGGTGCGCGCGATCTCCTCTCCCGCCAGCCGGTTCAGCAGGCTGCTCTTGCCCACGCCGGTGCCGCCGAAGAAGGCAACCACCAGCGGACGAGCCTGCTCATCGACGAACAGGTCCCCCGGCGTGCCTTGCTCGACCACCGCCAGCCGCGCGAGGTCGGTCTCGTCGAGCCACCCCGCCGCCTGGGCCTGCGCAAACCAGTCTCGGGCCCGCGCGAGGAGAGCCTGGAAGGCATCCTTCATGACCGGGCCTCCCACGCCACGAGAGCTGCGCTCGCCGCCTGCAACGCGTCGGCCGTGATGCCGAACAGGCCGGCTCCTTCCAGGCCATCCGCGACGCTCCCCAACTGCGGCAGGAGCGTGCGGCCGACCAGTACGCTTTCTACCGCGGCGCGCTGCCTAACCTTCAGGTCGCGGGCCGCGTGCCCCATCTCCAGCCCGGCAATGCCCTCCATCAGCAGCGAGCTCACGGCAAACGTCGCCGGCGCCCATACCGCATCCAGCAGCGAGAGCCCGCCGGTCTTCACGGCGAGCAGGATGCTGCCGGCGTCGAGCACGGCGCGGGCCGTGCGCAAGGCGGTCAGCCGCGCGGGGCTCTTCTGCAATTCCGCGAACAGCCGGTTGGCCGCCTCATGCACTTCGCGCGTCACGCGCTCATGGTGCGCCGCGATGGCTTGCTCGCACACCTGGCGCACACGGGGCAGTTCCGCTTCCAACTTCCGCTCGAGCGCCGCCCAAAACGGGTAACCCGCGGTCGTCGGCCGGCAGCGTCGTCCCACGTCGCGTTGCAGGCCGGCCAACAGCCCATCCAGCGTGTCCAGCAAGACCGCGGATTCCACCTGTAGCGTGTGCGCCGTGCCGCGCGGACGATGCCGCTCCGTCCACCAGCCTCTTCCGGCCGCGATGACTTGCCGCGCGGGCCACGTCACCAACTGCCGCGCCCAGGTCACGATTCCGCCGATCCGCGGCAGCTCCAGTAGGCTGAGCAGCTCGACCGCGGCCCGCCGGAAACTGTCGTACCGCTGCGGATGCTCCAGGTAATCGCGCGTGTAGGCGGTCAGGAACTCCGCGCCGGCCGTCAGAACCATGCGCTGCCACTCGGCGTGGGCCTCATGCTCGGCCCGCACGGGTGCGAGCCACGCGTCCCAGTGCCGGCGCAGGAGAGCCCGAGCGCCGGCGACCCGCGTCTCCCGCCGGGTGGCGCGCTCCAGCCGCTCGCGCACGGCGTCACGCAGCCGCGGCGCCAACGCGGACGCGCGGCTCGATTCGCCGGCCGCCAGCCCGGCGTCATAGGGCAGGGTGACGATGGGCACAGCACCCCACGCCTGACCCCGCTGCACCAGGCGCTCATGCAACGAGCCCAGCAAGGTCTCCTCGGCGTCGGCGGTCACCTTGTTCAGGGCAATCACCAGCGGCCGGCCGAGCGGCGCGATCAGTTCCAGAAACCGCCACACCGAGAGGTCAGAGTACTTCTCTTTGCTGAGGACCAGGAGGTACAAATCGGCCAGGGCCGCCACTTCCAGCACGCCGCGCGCGTACTGCCGGGCAGCGAGCGAGTCGAAATCCGGCGTGTCCCAGATGACGCAGGGCACCAGCGCCGGCGGAGGCGGCACCGGGCACAGGCCATAGGCCTCAAGATCGTCGCGCCTCAGGTCCGGCGGCTCGCTGCGGTGCCAACCCGGAAACAGCGACGAAGTCCACCCGTCGTCACTCGCCGTCGCACGAATCCAGAATCCTCGTGGGTGGACCGTGAAGCCGGCCAGGGGGCTGACCTCGGCCAGCGGGCTGCCAAGCAAGAGGTTGACGATGGTGCTCTTGCCGGTCTGCGTCGGGCCCAGGACGGCGACCTGCGCCGGCCGGCGACGATTGACACCCGACGTGGCGCCGTAGCGCAGGGCCGCTTCCGCCAGCACGAGCGATTGAAGACGTTCGCCCATCGCCCCTTCGTCGGCCGCGGACGGCGCACCGGCGTCGCGGAGCCGGCGATAACCCGCACACAACGAGCTGACAAAACGCCTCAGCGCTGCGGACGCAGAGTCTTCGCCCTCCCCCTCTCGACCTGACGCCGACACCGCCGCGCAGTCCTCTTCCACGGTAAGGGTATTCTGACGCCCCGGCCGACAATTCGACAGGCCGCCCGTCGTTCGGACCCTCCGTGGCGGCCGGTCCGCCGCGGCGGACTGTCCCGGCCGACAAGTGTACAATCGGCGGCGGCCGCGCATTGCGCTGGGCCATCAGACGCCGGCGGCGCAGGCCGGTCGCGGATCGAATACGTGGTCCGACTCTCATGGCGACCGGTACATAAAGTGGGGGCAGGTCACGGCCCACGCCGGAAAAGCTCCTCGCTCGCACGGGTTAAGTTCTGCATCGCAAACCTCCTTCGGTCCACTGGACCGCGCTGAACCTGAAATGCACCACCGGTCTCTCGGCGCTGCCGCGCAGGGCGCGGCGTCGCTCAGAACCGCCTGTCAGAGCCCGAAGCGCAAGCGAGGGGCCAAGTCGGCGATCCTATTTCTCGCGAGCGCCCGTTCAGAAGTGTTACGGACGCCTGTTACCGCGGTGTCGCTTACGAACTGGGACCGCTCAGACTCGGAACCGGCCCGGCAGGCGGGGAGCCGTCCCACGTCCATCGTCATTGCGGCCAAGGGCCTGCCGGCCTCAGCGCGGCGAGCCGCGACGACGACGCCCGAGGACGGCAGGACACGACCGGGCGGACTGGGAGATCAGGTTCCGCTTCTGGGGCAGGCTGGCCGTCACCACCCTCATCGCCGCGCCGTCGGACTACCTCGCTGCACGACGGCGTTTCCGGCCCTTGGCGTTTTTCTGCTGGCGGACGCGGCTCTCCCGGCGGTATCGAAGGCGATCAGCGCACTTTTGGAGTGTTCGCTCAAGCCAACCGGCGGCTGGAACTGGGTCGCGGCCATATACGTGAATGTACAAGTAGTCTGCCAAGCTATTCCGAATTCGACGAAGCTTGAGGAGTCTGCATTTGTGAAGTTGATCCTCAGGGGTGTCGAGAAGCCACTGACCTAACTTGAGTTCTGATCGGTCATCCCACGTTTGCGATTCCCGGCATCGTCTCAGGATGACGGAAATGTCCTCGCGCAAGATAGCCCGGTAGTTGATACCCCAAACGGCGAGGCTAACCGTGACGAGCACGCCGACAATGCCGAGCGCGATGCTGATGCGGGCCTCCGTCCAGAACGCGCCTGCCATAACGAGAGCGACCACCATAACCCAACCAAGCTCGTAATCGTCACTGACCCGGGCGATCGCGCCGAAGAAGGACCCACGCAGAATCGCGCCTACCTGGCCTACGGGGCAGGAAGGAGGTAAACGCATGAAGCCGCACGCTCTCGGGCGGTGCGGTAGTTTTGGGTAACCTCCGCGCGCATATCACGCTCAATGCGCTCCAACTGCTCAACGAGTATCGTTCGAATCTGTCGGCACGCCCTCGGCAAGAACGCATCCAACTGCTCAATCGCAACGCGCCGCCGCTGGGCAACGTCCTGGCCAAAGGCGGATCCAGCTATCGCACCGAGTACCAAGCCCGCAAGGGCTCCCCATGGGCCGAACGCGTACATGCCGGCTAGGCCACCCCCCAACGCGATTTGCTCGTCGGTGACAGCTGAGGTCAGAACCTCCAAGTGTGACTTGTCGACGTACACGCCCGGGCCTGCAATCACAGGTACGTTCGCTTCAGCGCGGTAGCGGGCTAAGCCGATGAGCGAGTGGAGCGGAAATGCCAGCAAGAATCCGATGGTCGCTCCGATCGCGCCTACTATGCACACCCAGAGCGGACCGTTCGCGAGCGCTGCCCACCCGCCAGAAATGCCGCCGATGATTGTCAGCAGCAGCGAGGAACCGCTGCGCCACCACCGTCGGGTAAACTCGCGCCGCACCTCGTCGTAGTACGGCGTCAACCACGAGAGCATCCAGCCGTTGAATTGCTGAGCGACGGTCCCGACGCTGTTTTCGATGATGCTGCTGACTTCCCTGGCGAACTGCCGGGTCACGTACTTGATCGTGTTCTTGAGGATGGCGTCGATCTGTGAGCAGTACGACGCGCTGTTCATAACGGCGACGACCTGATTGCGAATGTCCCGGACCCACTGGTCCTCTGCCTGGATGAGGTCCTGCCGAATGTCCGCGAAGGCATCATGCAGCGCCGATAGACGCTGCGACAGCTCATCGATCGGCTCGGCAGAAACCTCGTGGGCAGCTGCGGCTTCCCCATATTCGTGGGGCTGCCTTCCTTCAAAATGGGCACATAACCGCCTGTATGCCGCATAAGCGCGAATGAACTGCGCGGCGTCCCCACCTCGGTCGGGATGGAACCTCAGTGCGGCTTGGCGAAACGCCGCCTTGACGCTCGCAAAAGTAGCGCCCCGTTCGAGGCCAAGTTCGGCCAAATCGGTTTCAAGGCCCTGCCGGTCCATGAGTCACGTGCGGATCAATCCATCAGCGCGGTGGACTTCGGAAATGCTCGCGGACATATGTGTCATCACCGCGGTAATAGCCGTCAATATGAACCGTCTTCGGCCGGCCGGTCTCGGCGCTCACCTGTCCGAAGTAGGACCCGTTCTCAGCAACCCACGGCTCGCTGCGAGATGCCGCAACGGGCGGCGTGCTAACGGGACGATGCGACGAAAGCCCACCTGACAAGCCGCGAAGGAAGAGTATGACCGCGGCGACCACCAGAAAGGTCTTCAGCCAGCCGTTTGTTGGCCGACTGCGCGGCGCGGGCCCTGCGGTCGCGAGCATCTTTGTCAGCGGGTAACCGCACCGGCCGCAGAAGTTCCTCCGGTTTTCTGCGATGAGACGGTTACGCTGCTTACAGTAATCGCAGGCAACTATTTCCCAGCGGGCTTCGTTCACGTGACGTTCTCCGCGGCCGCCGCCGCGAGCCACGGGACTTTCTGCCACACGAGCCTCAATTATAACGTTTAGCCTCGCCCTTGCAAGCGCGCACGTAACGCACCGACGGTGCGGGCTGGCCGGCACGGGGCGACCGCCCGATTCGGGCGGGTCGAAGGATTGTCCGTGGCTGGCGGCGCGTCGCTGGTTTCCGAAAAGGCGCGGCCCCTCCGCTCAGGCACCGACGTCTCGCACCGCCCTTCTATGGGCTAGCAGAGCTGGTAACGCCGTTGGTGCGTCTTCTAGCACAACGAACCACCTCCGCTTGTAGCTGATGATCTCCTCGGACAGGCCGAAGCGCGAGAGGCAACAAGGCAACCGGGCAACGAGGCACGGAGGCACGAAGGCACGAAGGGACGAAGGCATCACCCCCACCCTGTCCTCCCCCTATAAGGGGGAGGAGGGCGGGCGGAGGTGTCGGGCGGGCTTCGGCTGCCGGCTTGCGGCGGGGTGGGCGCGCCCTGCGTCCCTCGCTGGCGCTTCGGGCTTGGAAGGGAGAGAAGACCCGCTCGCTGGCGATCGGGGCACAGAAGCGGGCCCACTCGCTTGCGCTCGGGGCTCGGGTCGGGGCCCACTCGCCGCCGCTCGGGGCTCGCACATGCGCCCACTCGCTTCCGCTCGGGCTCGGAAACGGACACACACACACCGCCGTTGCGGGCCGCGGGCGGGGTTCTTATACTGCCCCGGCGAGTGCGAGACGGGAGTCTTGGCCGTGCCGATTTACGAATACCAGTGCCCGGCGTGTCACGCGACGTTCGAGGAGTTGATCCGGTCAGAGAGCGCGGCGCGCAAGGTAGTCTGCCCAAAGTGCGGCGACGGCCAGGTGACCCGGCGCATGAGCACGTTCGCGGCTCACGCGGCGCCCGCGAAGGGCCCGTCGCTTCCGGGACCGTGCGGGCAATGCCGCGGCGCGGATGGCTCGTGCCCTCTGGGAACGTGATTCGTACAGAAAGGCCCGTCGTGGGCGTTCAAGAGTTGAACTCGACTGCCAGAGCCATTCAAGCCGGCGTGCTGAGCTGGATCCTACCCGGGGCCGGGCACTTCCTGCTCGGGCACCGCGGCCTGGGGCTGGTCTGCTTTGTCGCCGTCACCTTCTGCTTCTGGACCGGCCTGGCCTTCGGCGGCATGGTGCCGTCGGTCAACCCCGTCACCAGTCGCTGGCTGTTCCTCGCCGAGTTGGGAGCTGGCGGCTACACCCTCCCGTCGCTCGTGATCAGCCGCTCCGCGGAAAAGAGAGTTCTGACCGGGCTCGGCTTTGGTCGCGTGCCCGACCAGCAGACCGAGCGGGACCAGTACAACGCCTACCTGCGTGCGGCCACGCGCATGGGGTACATGTCGTATTACCCGGAGTCGGACGTGGCGCAGATCTACCTCGCCACCGCCGGCCTGTTGAACCTGCTCGTCATCCTCGACGCGGTCGCGCGAGCCCAGACCGGCGGGTTACCGACCTTCCACCGCGAGCTGCCGCCGGTCCGCCAGGGCGGCCCTGGCCGACCGGCCGCTGAGCCAGGGAAAGGATCATGATGCCGCTGCTGCTCGCGCTGGGCTGGCTGTTCCTGAACCCGGTCAAGCTCCCGCCCGGAACGCGGCTGTGGATGCTCCTGCCGCTGGCGGCGTGCGTGGCGGCCGTCTACCGGGTCACGCGGGCCCGCGACGTCCGCCAGATGCCGCGGGCCACGCTGGTCACCTTCCTCAACATCGTCGTCGGAATGGCGTTGATCGCGGTGGCGTTCTACCTCGTCCACATCGGCGTGAAGCGCTTCCTGTAGGGCCGAGCGGTATCTACGTCGCCGCGCGCGGCGGCGCCATCAGAACGCGCAGCGCCAGCAAGCGCCCTTTGTGCTGAGGCGCTCGCTTGCGCTTCGCGTTCTGATGGCGGTCGCCAAACCACGCCCTATTCGCCGCCCTCGAAGAGCGCGTCTTCGCGCAGCTCGGTCGCCCGCTTCACCAGCTCCTCCGCCGTCGGCGTTTGCATCGGCTCCAGGGTGAACGTGGGCAGCACGTGCTCGTCGCGAATCATCACGGGGATCATAGTCTCCGCGACCAGATCGATCGGCGGCCACTCGTACCACGGCGCGTGCAGCCGGTGGTGTACCTTCAGCGTCTCGTACCCGGGCTTGCGGACCATGATGTCGTAGTCGCCGTACCACAGAAAACTGAACTTGACCGGGCTGACCCCGACCTCTTCGTCGTTGACGATGACCAGGGCCCCCGGCGGATCGGTCTGAACTTTGGCGATTCGCTCGACGCAGCCCGTTGTGAGCACGGCCGCGACCAGCCCCAGCGCGGGCGCCAGAAACACCATAGCACGTTGCGGTTTCATGTGGGAATCTCGATCTGTTGTACCTCGCCGGTATCCAGCGCGATGACGGCCACAGTGGCCCGACCGGTGACCCAACCACAGCATTCACCCGGATTCACGAAGAGCTTTCCATCGCGGCGCTCGACGCGGGCCTCGTGCGTGTGCCCGGTGACAATCACGTCGGCCGCGGCAATCTGCTCCGGCCGGCACCACTCGCGGGCATGATGCAGCAAAACGCGCCGGCCCGCCAGCTCCAGCCGCAGCGGCCCATCCTGAATCTGCGGCAACACCTGCTTCAGCCCGCGGCGTTCGCCGTCGTTGTTCCCGTAGGTCACGTGCAGGGTGCCGTCGAAGCCGGCGAGCACCTTGGCAGCGAAGGGGGCCACAATGTCCCCGGGGTGGAGCACGGTGGTGATCCCCAACTCGCGGAACCGCAGCAGCGCGGCCCGCAGGGTCGGCAACCGATCATGCGTGTCCGCCAACACTCCGATCTGCATGCGCCAGTCCCGTGCCCGCTTCGACGGACCGGATCCTACCCGACCGCGCGCGAGGCCGCGACAAGCGTCCGAACCCCAAGCGTCCGCCGCGGCGGACGGGGTCCGTCGCGGCGCCCTGGTTATGAGTGCTTCGCCAACTCAGCCTTGGCGTCCGTCCAGAGTTATCCCGCGCGCATTTCAGGACCCCGCACCGTCCTGATGCGGTTGCAGCCCGCACAAACCTGCGGCGCGCCATAAGCGCCGCACGCGTTGGTGACCGTCCGATCACGGCTCGGGCGCCGCCGACCTCGGACACGAAACGGCCATCTTTCTGGACGCGCGCCCAGGCTCCGATAGCTGTGCGCCAGGCACGCCGCCCCACGAAAGTGCGCCAGGCGCCCGCCCAGCGCCAGCGAGATGATTCCGGAACGTCCACATCGCGCGGGGAATCGCGCCGGTCAAGTCCTGGGGTGCGCGGGACGAAGACAAGTGCGGCCTTCGCAAGGAGCAGACATGGCCGTCCTGGCGCTGACACGCCGCAAGACACAGCTTGCCATGCTGGCCGAAGCCTGCCGCACGAGGCGGCGGGCCCGCGTCGCACAGCGCGCGCTGCAGACCGACGACCCCGGCTCCATCGAGACACGTTTCCTGGCGCTGCAGCCCGACGCGGTTCTGCTGCGTTGGCCGCCCCAGGGGACTGGACGAATCGCCGCCCGTGGGGCGACCGTGGAGGTCGTGTTCCAGCACCAGCAGCAACTGCTCGGGTTCCGCGCCCCAGCGCAGGGCCCGGTGTGGTATCCGCGCGCCTCCGGCGGGCCCGTGCGGGCCTGGAAGCTGGCCGTGCCGCTGTGCATCGAGCCGCGCGAGCCGCGGCGAGACCGGCGTATCGCGCTGGACGATCGCACGCCCCTCGACGCCCGCTGCACGAGCATCGCCGACAACCAGCGCAGCTTCACCGCCCGACTGCGCGATCTGTCGACCGGCGGATTCCGGATCAGTGCCTCACTGGGGGAAGCCGGCTGGGTGCAACGCGGCGACGTGCTCTGGGCCTGCATCGCCCTGCCGGGCGAGGATGGCTCCGCCGAGTTCGTGGCCCGCGTCGTCCACGCCCACGCCATCGCGCCGCACGGCATCGTCGTCCTGGGCTGCCGGTTTTGTCCCCGCGACGACTCGACGGTCCACGATCAACAATGGGAGCGGCTCCGACAGGGCTTGGCGCAACCGGGGCGCGGCCGGGGAGGTGCGTGACCCATGCTGATAACCCTTGATCTGAGCGCACGTCAGGCGCAGCGGGTGCTGGGCCAGGCCCTCCGCACCCACGTCAAGCTCGAGATCGAGCCGCGGCCCGAATCGCACGACACGCTCCTGTGGGGGACGCTATCCGGCCGCGAAAACGACGTGCTGACGATCGACCTGCACGACACGGGCCACTCCGCCCCGCTGCGCACGCTCATGGGCGCCATGTGTGACGTGCGGATGATCCTCTCCAGCCAGCTCTGCCTGTTTTCCACCTTCATCCTGGACATCGTGGACGACACCGTTCCCCAGCGGCTCGCGCTCGCCATCCCGGAAACGATCCAAATCGCCAATCGCCGCCGCTTCGCCCGCAAGGCCCCCATCGAACCGGTACCGGTCCGTTTCTCGGCGTCGGGCATGCCCTCAGCGCCGGTCGCGATCCTCGCGAACATCGGCCCGACCGGCCTGGCGTGCCGCGTGGTCGACCCGGAACTCCAGGACCGCCTGTGCATTGGCGACGAAGTCGAGCTCGAGTTTGTCCTGCCGTGGTCCAATGAGGTCTACGCCCTGCCGGCCGCAGTCTGTAACAAGAACCGCTGCCGCGAGGAAGGGCACCTCATGGTGGGCTTCGAGTTCGTCGCCCAAGCCAACGAGGTCGCGCTGTTGCGCCTCCGCGCCGCGCTGCGCGACGAGACGGCCCGCTTGACCGAAAAGGAGGGTGAACTATGAGACCCCGACGCCTGGTGTCCCCGCGCGACGCGACCACGATCTTCGACCGGGCCGTGCAGGAGCACGCCCTCGCCGTCCTCACGCTGCAAAGCGGCGACGACTGGCACAGCTTCAAGTCGCGCTTCCTGGAGCGCGATGCCAAGAGCCGCTTCTTCGTGCTGGACTACCAAGCCAGCGGCAGCGCGCCCCTGCCCGCGCTCGCCCCCGGGCAGTATCTCGGCATCAGCTTCCGCCAGAAGAGCCGCAAGCTCCTGTTCGCCACCGTGGTCGAGGCCAAAGGTAACTTCATCCTCGACCAGAAGACCAGCGTCCCCGCCGTGCGCTACCGCTGGCCCGACACGATCACCGAGCTCCAGCGGCGCGCCTATTACCGCACGCCCGTCCGCGACGACATGACCCTGCTCGTCAGCCTGTGGCCGGGCGGCCTGCGGGCCCGCGGCGACGCCCAAACGTCTGCCTTGCGCGTGGCCACCGGCCAGTTGTCCGACGTGTCCTGCGGCGGGGCGCTGGTCCGGCTGCATCAACCCGGCCCACCCGATTGGGCCCCCGATCAGACCCTGGGCGTCGAATTGCAATTGCCCGACGGGCGCACGCCGATCCTGGTCGACGCCCTGTTCCGCGGCGCGCGCAGCGACGAGCCCGGGGGGCTGAGCGCTGCCATACAGTTCGTCGGCCTGGAGCTGACGGTGGACGGCCGGCTGGTCCTGCAGCGCCTGGCGAGCTCCGTCCAGCGCCTGCACCGGCTGACGCTGGCCGCCGGCCGCGGCGACCGAAGCAGCGAGCTCAAGCTCTGATGGCCGGCCACCGGGCGCAGCCCGGCGCGCTACGTGACCACCCCCGCGGCGCAGGTGACGTGCGTTTCGGTCGCCCTGTCCACGGCCTGATGATAGCTCAGCACGCGGAACGGTCTGCCCGGCAGCGCACGGAGCATGGCAAACAGGCAACCGGTGCTACAAATCCTTGTCTCGTTGCCACTGGCGCTGAGTTCCCTCACAAACTCCTCTTCCTGCCGTGCTTCCAACAGCGTTAGCAGTCCGCGGTCCGAGCGCGCCACCGCTTCCAGGAACTCTGGCGTCGTCGGAGCCGGGTCGCCAAACCGCTGCCCGACATGACTCAGGTCCGCAGCGGCGATGACCACCGTCCGCCGGTCCGACTCCGCGATTTCCTCCCCCAGCGCTGCGGCGAAATCGCGCAAGTCCGGCCCCGCGCCGTCCTGGGGTGCTGTTCCGCTCGGCCCGCAGACATCCGGGCACAGGACGGGCACTATCGCAAAGCGCGCGCCCCCCGTGCATCCCTGCACCATATGGACCTGCAGCTCTACCGAGTGCTCGTAGAGGTGATCCTCCTCGCTCCCGCAAAGCGGCCACCCCAGCCGCTCCTCCAGCCCGTCAATGAAATCCCTGTCCGTTGGCACAACGCCCAAGGGCGTCCAGAAGTCCTTCGTGGTCGCCACCACGGAGGCCGACTGGCCCGCGTGGTTGGCACCGAGGATGACATATCGCTCGGCCGGCGGAGCAGCGGCCAGGGTCGCGTACGCGTCCGCATAGCAGGGTGCGCCGCGGGCGTAATCCAAATGGGGAGCGACGAGCCCACGCACCTCGCGGACCGGCGCCGCCACGCCGGCTGCCAGCAGCTTCCCGACCTCGCGGCGGAGCGCCGCAGCGTCCGGGTAGCTGTCGCGGTTGTCCCGCGCTGGCGCCGCCCGATATGCCGCGCGGCGCGCCGCAAACGCTCGCGTGGCCCGCTCGCCGCGGATGAACAACCCCTCGTCCAGCACACTGACCAGCTTCAGGATTTCGTCTTCGGGCAGCTCCATCCCGGTCTGGCGGCGAAACGCGGCCTGGACGGCCCCCGGCGAGTGCGCGCCGTCAAGGTGCGTCAGGACGAAGTAGCCCGCCGCCGAAACGGCGATCGTTTGTGGTGCAAGCTGCGCCGGGTCGTGCAAGGCGAAGTACACTTCGCCATCGGACCGCCGAAAGGGCAGAATCTCGATGGGGCGCAAGGCCGGCAGCTTGTGATCGGTGCCCATGCGACCTCAGGGCTTCGCTTCGTAGGCCCAGCGCACCCGCGAGGCCCAGAATAAGTGTATGCCAGGATGCACCGGCGGGCGCTGGAATTCGAAGCGCAGCGCGGAAATGCCCGCGGCGTCGCGCTCGAGCACCCGGACGCGAAAACCAAGATCCCGGGTCCGGTCCACCTCGGCGGGTATCTCGTGGCCGGTCGCCTCGCGGACCAGGAGACCCAGCACGCCGCCGAAATAGCGGTCGCCCGCCACGCGCACCTCGATCGTGCGGTCGTCGATCCACGTCAACGCCGTCGGCGTGGCTGGGCCCAGCAGTCGCGTCGACCATGTCAACGGTATCAGCCGGAGGTTCCGCCGGCCAGTGCGCTCTTCGACCGCCAACCGCGCATAATGCCCCAGCACCGGCAGGTTCGCCGCGTAGAGCACGTCCCCATCCTGCAAACCGCTGGGCACCGCGGCGATTTCCTCGGCCAGGCAGTCCTCGACGCCGTGCCCCGCCTGGAAGACCAGACCAGAATAGAAGGTCGTCGCCCCAAAGAGGGCGCCGAGCACGACAACGCAGGTCCACAGGGCGGGCCGCCGCAGCCGCGCGACCACGCCGGCCATCGTTGAGCTGCGGGCCCCGACGCCGCGCAACGCCAGCATCATCGTCACCGCCCAGCCGATGCCGGGCAGGTAGAGGTGATGCGGGGAGGCGAACACCGGCAGCACCGGCAGCATGAAGCCAAGCAACCAGGCCGGCCCCATAAGCCCGGGCAAGCCCTTACCCCAGCGTAGGCAAACCAGCAGGACGGCCAGAACGACGAGCGCGGCCAGCCCATAGAACATCAGCGGCCGCGCCTCAAAGAAAGGCAGCCCGCCGATCGGCACACAGGGAATGCACAGGTACTCGCCGAGCAGGTAATACAACGCCTTGTCAAAAACGAACCGAGCGAAGTCCGGGTCGCCCGGCGGCATCACGTACGGCCGCTGCGGGAGCGCCGCCCCGCCCAACAGGGCCCCTCGTACCACGAAGTACACCACCAGCAATGCGCCGAAGGCCGCGTACAACGGTCCGCCGCGGCGGACGGCCCGTCTACGGCGCACCGCGATTTCGCCGCTGGCGACTACCAGCGGAAACATCACCGCGTTCTCGCGGCACCCGAGCGCCAGCAAGAAGAGGCCTGCGCTGGCGACCGCCCAACCGATGCCTGCCTTCGCCGCCAGCGGCGCAGCGTCAGGCACGAACCCCGGCCAGCCCCGAAACCGGGCAAAGCACAGTAGCGCCGCCAGCAGAAACGTCGTGACCATCAGCTCGCTCTGGCACGCGATCCACTGGACCGTCGCCAGGTGCGCCGGATGGATGGCAAACAGCGCGGCGACGGCCCACGCCAGCCACCGTGAGGCGCCCAGCCACCATAGGAAAAGCATGAGGAGAACGCAGGTCGCGAGGTGCCAGGTCAGCGAGGCGACGTGCAGGGCCGCCGGACTCCAGCCTGTCAGCGTGTAGGTGAGCTTCATGAGCCCGAAGGCCACCGGCCGGAAGAAGCGGAGCGTCGTGGGCGGCAACCACCACAGCTCGATCGTGCCGCCGACCAGCTCCAGCCGGCACGCGGCCGTCAAACCGGCGAGCGACCAGTCGCACTCGCGGAGTTGGCGGAAGTGCGCGTGGTCGTCCATGAACAGCCCCGCCCGCACCGCCGGCCCGTGCAACAACGCAATCAAGCCCCCCAACAGCAGGACGGCGCCAAGGAGCTCCAGGCAGGCCCGGCGCCGGCCGCGGCGGATATCGGGCCGGCTCATCGCGTCTCTACGCTCGCATCCGCTTCGAGCGTCTGCAGCTCCTCTTTTCGCGGCAAATGCGCACCGAGCAGCGGAACCAGCACGCCCGGCAGCGCCCACACCAGTTGGATCAGCCGCAGCGCCAGGGCCAGCGCCACCGCCTGCGCCGGATCGTTCCGCAGTCCGCCCTGCGTAAAGAACTGCACGTAGAAGGCTTCCATCACGCCGAAGGCCTGCGGCGGCGAGATCGGGATGGCGGCGATCAGGAAGCCGATGGACACGTAGATGAAGTAATACGAGGCATCGCCCTCCATGTGGAGGGCGTCCTTCATGATGACCGCGGCGATCATCACGGTCCCCTGGAGCGCCACGGTCATGGCCAGCGAGAGCAGGACCAACAGCTTGTGGCTGCGCATGGCCACCGTGGCCCGGCCGACGCGGAGGATTTGGTCGCCCATCGGCAGCCGCCCGGCCAGCTCGCGCAGCCGCAGCGCCTCGCGCAGCCGCCGGCTGAACACGATGAGCGAGCCGAGCACCAGCAGCCCACAGAGGATCGCGAGCGCCCGGATGAGCTGGTGAAACTGCTGGGGGTTGCGCGTCAGGAGAATCGATGTCCCGGCCAGCAACACCAGCCCGAACAGCCCGATGGCCCGGTCCAGAAAGACCGTCGTCACCGTCTCCGTCTTGAGGTGAGTATAGCGGGTCAGGTAGTAGGCCTTGATCAAATCGCCGCCGGTCGTGCCCGGCAGGGCGAAGTTGAAGAAATTCCCGACAAACGAGAGCTTGGTCGAAGTCCAGAAGGAGATGCGCACGCCCTGGACCGCGAGCATGACGACGAGTCGGCCGCACTGCAGGGCCACCACCGGCGCGAAGATCAGGAGGGCCCACAGCCCGCGCAGCGCGTCCGCCTGCCGCACCACCGTCGAGATCCCCAGCTCGATGTCCGGCACGTCCTGTTGCCCGACGCGGACGTGATGGACTTCTCCGGCGGTAACAGTCTCTTTCCGGCCGTCACGCTCGATCAGATAGGTCTCGCCGCGCTGCTCCAGCAGCCGCACCTTCGGCCCGTTCGGACCCTCGAGCCGCGCGTGGTCGTACCAGGTCACGCACCGCACGAGGTAGACAATGGCCACAGCGCACAGTCCGTAGCGCAGCAAGGGCAGCAGCCAGCGCAGCCACGTTCGTTTCATGGAGCCCACCCACCCGGCAGGCCGCCAGCCGCTCTGTGTGTTTCTCGCGGTACGCCGATCACTTTGGCAAAACCTCGTAGGCGTCAATGTCGCCGCTGGCGGCCCCCGCGGTCAAGTCCGCCCGCCGCAGTCCCGCCGGAACCAGCGCCGCAACCCAGGGCCGCGTCACCCACGACGGGAAGCCGTAGGAGCCTCTTAGGCGGTCGATCTCCGGCCACGAGAATACCACGTACGCGACCTGGTGGGCACGCAGCCAGGCGACCGATTCGTCCGGCGACGCTGTCTCGGCAAACTGGAGCCACGGGTCGCGGCTGAAGGCGACCGTGTAGTGTACGGTCGCGGGCAGGTAGAAAACACGCGCTTCGCCGACCAGCCACACGCGGCCCGCCGCGGTGGGCGGAAGGTGGTTCAATGGCTGCTGCTGCGCAAAGCCTTCGGTGCCGCCGACCAGGCCGCGCAACGGAACGCCGTAGCTCGCCCACATGCGGTCATGCCGGGAGAGCTGGCGAGCGAGCGTTCGCCCGTTGAGCGCCGCACCGGCCAGCGCGATGAACGCGAACACGATCACTGCCCCTCGTCCGCGCACGCGGCACGCGACTCCCTCGACCCCCAAGCCGGCCAACAGCGCGAGCGGGATTACGATCAGCACGACGAACCGTCCGGGCATCTGCGTCAGACTCGCCCAACCCAACACAATGAGAACCAACCAGATCGCGAGCAGCGCCGCCGCACGTGACCGCCCGAAGACGACTCCGGCCAGCGCGAGGACGAACAGCCCGGGGCCGAACATCTCGGAGGCGAGAACCTCATTCCAGGTCGTCGCAAGCCGCGCGCGCAGCGAAGCATTCGCCGGCGCCAGCCGATGTCCACGGGCCCATTGCTCGTCCTGCGCCGCGCTCCAGGCCGCCCCGCCGAACCAGCGGTAGCCAAACGGGTACACCGGATTGCCGGTGAAGGCGGCGTTCCGTATCAGCCAGGGGCTGAAGGCGACGATCACGCCGGCGACGAACAAACCCAGTCGTCCGAGCCGCGTGAGCAGCGCGCCCGGCATGATGGCGAACAACGCCACCGCTAACGCCGCAGCAGCCAGGCCGAGGGCGGTGTACTTGCACCCGCCGGCCAGTCCAGCGCAGAGTCCGGCGGCGAACACCGTCCGGTAGCGGCCGGGCTCTGTCCCGGCCGTCGTGTGTTTCAGGCCCTCTGTCGGCCGGGACAGAGCCCGGCCGCTACACAAATCGAGCAGCATCCCTCCCGCGACCGCCGTGCAGAACACCATGCCCAATTCAACGTAGGCCAGGCACGCGAGATACGCCAGCCACGGCACGCAGCCCGCCGCGACGGCGACAATCCGCCGCGGCCAGCCGGCTGGCGACCAGGCCATAACGGCCAGCACAGTAAGAATCCCGAGGGCGGCATGTAGCAACTGGGCCGGAATCGCAGCCGCCAGCGGGCCGCCCGCGAGGTGCATCAGCAGGAGGTAGAGCATCTCGACTTGCTGGGGAAACGAGGCATACACATTGTGCGGCAAGAATGTGATGCGCCCAGCATCGAAGTACTCCCGCGGTGCCTCAAGGTGATATTCCAGCACGTCGTAGCCGCGGGCCTCGCCATTCCACAAAACCCCTGGCGGCAGGCAAGCTCCGAAGAGCGCGAGCCCGAGGGGCACCGCCAACGGCAGCAACAACGCCGAAGCGACGACACTCCCTCTCCCTCCTAGGGAGAGGGGCGGGGAGAGGGTGTGCCGCCGTGCCAGATACGCCCGTACAACCCCCAATCCGCAACCTAGCCCGACAATGCCCCAAGCGTTCCACCGCGTGAGTGCACCAGTTACGCCGAGGATGAGCGTCAGCACGCCGAGGATTCCCAGGCCCAGTGCCACGGCGACACAGACCTGTTGCATGAGACTCCGCTGGCGCTGCGCCAGCCACGCCGCCGGCCAAGCCCCCCACCCACAAGCCGCGGCGACCACCGCCGCCGTCAACAGGCCATCCGTCAGCAGCACAACCCACACGGTCGTTCCGAGAGCGCTGAGAATGGCAGCGGTCACCCCAAGCACGACGACCAGCGGGAGGCGCTGGCGCCACCGGGATTCGCGGGCCTCGACTGAACGCGGTTGGTCGCTCACCCGAACCATCGGGCCACACCTTCAGCCGACGGCCGGGCTGCGTCAAGGCCGGCGCGTATCCGGCAATGGCCCCGGCCGCACCCGCAAGCGCTCGGGGGAATGTAATCCCATGAAAGGCTGTCTCCGGCCGGGCAAGATGTTGTCCGGCGAGTTGGTTGGAGACCAAGGAGACAGCCATGGAAACGTTGCAGAAGGTATCACAC
>Ga0315284_10000341_pt1 | contig 63211 bp, 50 predicted proteins | sample YL17G09_16_MG_FD_203696 | JGI IMG/M metagenome (GOLD analysis project Ga0315284, IMG submission 203696) | Sediment microbial communities from Yellowstone Lake, YNP, Wyoming, USA - YL17G09_16 | ecosystem: Environmental > Aquatic > Freshwater > Lake > Sediment | place: USA: Wyoming | collected...
GTCGGCACGCGCGCCTCGACGCAGGTCCGTCCCGGGCGGGATTCTATCGAGAACCCTCCTCCGACAGCCTTGGTGCGTTCCCGCATCGAATTGATGCCCAGGCCGTGCGAATGGTTGGCCGATGCATCGAATCCCACGCCGTCGTCCACGATGCGCAGCAGGGCCTCCCCGCAAGCGTAGTCCATGTGCAGTTGGATGTAGCGCGCCCTGCCGTGACGAAGTGAATTGTTGATCGCCTCCTGGGCAATACGGAAGAAGGCGATTTCCACGTCGTCGCTCAAGCGTCCGCGGGCAAGCCCCCTGCCCCAATCCACCGATGCCTCCACCTGGGCGTCGCGGCAGTGGCCGGCCAGTTGGCGCATCGCGGCCGCCAGGCCCAGCGATTCCAGGGTGGGGGGATACAGCCCGTGACAGATCTGGCGAACCTCGCGAATCATCTCGCTGCACTTGTCCGACGCCCCCACCAGCCGATCCATCTGATCGGTTTCCGCGCAGTCGCTGACGGCCTCGATGGCGGTCTGAATGGCCAGTTGCAGTCCCACAAGCCCCTGGTTGACCGAATCGTGCAGTTCCCTCGCCAGGCGCCTCCGCTCCTCCTCGCGGGCGGTGGTCAACAGTCGGTTGGCCGCACGCAAGGCCTCCTCGGCCCGGCGCCGCTCCGTGATGTCGCGGTCGATGCCGACCACGTAGACCTTGTCGCCCATTCGGATGGGGGCTGCCGTCCATTCGATGTAGTTCTCCCTGCCGTCGGGACGTTTCCAGGAACCCGTGCCCTGAAACGATTGGGCTTTCATCATGGCCCGCACGTAGTCCTGGTGGGGCATGCCGATATCGGCGACGGGGAGTTGGATGAACACGCGGATATCCTCGGCCGCCATCAACTCCTCGCGGCTGCGCCCGGTCATCTCCACGAAGCGGTCGTTGCACAACACCAGGCGGCGCTTTCCCGTCCGCACATCCAGTTCCATGATGTTGATGCCGTCGGTGCTGTGCTCCAGGATCAGCCGCAACCGCTCCTCGCTCTGGCGAAGTGCCTTTTCGGCGCGCTGGCGCTCGGTAATGTCTATGCCGCTCAGAAGGTAGCCCTTTGGGCCCTTCTCGCTGACAACGGAGACCACCCCGGGGGCAAACAGAACGGCCCGAGTCCCGTGCCTGCCCAAGAGGTTTACCTCGAATTCCCGGGCGTCCTTTCCGGTGATAACCCGCGACAGCACCTTGGCCGCCCGGGTTTTGTTCCTGCCGGCCAAAAACTCCAACGCGCTTCGTCCCAGCAGTTGCCCCTTGGAGTATCCCAGGCTCTTTCGCAGAGCGGCGTTGACCTCCAGAATCCTGAATTTACGGTCCAGGATGGCCTTGACGCTTTGGCTGGCGACGAAGAGCAGGCGCCGACCCTTTTGGGATTCCCGCAAGGCCTTCCGGACCTTGGCCAATTCCTCGCGCATCCGCCGCAATTCCCGAAGGCGTTTGTCCGTTGAACCGGCGGAACGAAGCCCACGATGTTTTGTAGATGGCTTGGCCATGTGTTTTTCCCTTCGCGCCAGGAGGAAGTCCTATGCCCATGGATCGCCGAATATCCGAGGCCATTGTATCACTCGTCGTAACCCAGGGGCAGGTAATCACCATCATCGCTCAGGCGCTGGGGGCTGGCCCGTCCGATATTTCCTCCGGTTTCTGCTTGCCATAACAAACCGCCACGTCGTAACATGTTCCTTAGGTAAACATCCAATAACATTGGGCAAGCGGTAAATCCGGTTCAGGCCGGGCCGTAGTGCCCCAGGGGTCATAAAATATGTTGGAAGGGGCAATAACGGTTTTTTTAGCCGACGACCATGCCATGGTAAGGGAAGGCCTTGCCGCGCTGGTGTCCAGCAACCCCCGCTTCAAAGTCGTCGGTCAATGCGGCGACGGTTTGGAGGTGTTGGACAAAGTCCTGCAAACCAAGCCCGATGTGGTCGTCCTGGACATCACCATGCCCGGGCTGAACGGCTTGGACCTCTGCCGGGAGATCAACCGCAAGGCCAAAGGCCCGGCCATCCTGATCCTGACCATCCACGACGACGAGGAGTTCGTCGCCCGCGCGCTGGAGGAAGGGGCCTCGGGATACCTGCTGAAGGAAGCCGCCGCCGAGCAGTTGCTGGAGGCCCTCTCCGTTGTGGCCCGTGGGGAAGTTTATCTTGGACAGGGCATCTCCAAGAGCGTCATCCATCGCCTGGCTGCCCGTCGGGACGATCCCTATGGCCGGCTGACCACTCGCGAACGTCAGGTGATGCAATTGATCGCCGAGGGCAAGACCAGCCGGCTGGTCGCCGAGGAACTGGGCTTGGCGGTCAAGACGGTCGATACGCACCGCTGCCGCCTGATGCGAAAGCTCGACATCCACGACCAGACAGGACTGGTCAAGTTCGCCCTTCGCAAGGGAATCGTCTCGCTGGGGTAGCCTCCCACCGCCAATCCGCCTTCAGGCTGTCATCCCGCCAGGGGCTGGAAGGGCTTCCTTGTCTCCCCAATGTCGCGGGCCTAATAGAGTTGCAAAGGGCCTCCGTGGGTGGATAGAGTAGCCGCGTCGGCGTCGACGAGGATTGCGCGCCGTGGGCGCGAAAACCGGGATGTGGGAGCCGCGAGATGAGTTCCGCCCGGGCGAATTCCGAGGACAAGGTGCGGCGGTTCGTCGAAAGCATGACCACCGAACAGCGCATGCTGGTCGTGCTGAAGCGAGAGCTGTACGAAGGCAGTTGGGACGAGATGGAGGCCGACCTGAAGGCCAGGCTGGAAGGGCGGCCTTACATCTTCAAACTCGCCCACCGCATCGCCGACGACCTGGAACGGATCGCCCGGTTACGGGAATTCGAGCATGCCTGGGGCATCGACCTGTGCAATTATGTGAAGATGCCCCTCTAAGCGGTCCATCCTCCGGTCAAAGCAGAGGTTGCCCCGTCGCGACGCCTGTCCAACGGCCCGGTGGGCGGTCCAGACAGGCGGAAGCCAAGGCGGCATTGAGGAGTTGCCAATGCGTTGGACGATAGCGGTATGGGTGGTCACGGTGGTCTTATCGTCCGTGGGTTGCGCGCCGCCGGGTGGAGAATACGCCGGGCTGGTCCAGCCGGAAACGCTCGCAAAGGCCGACCTGCAATACTATTGGCACGTTCGATGCCAGTTGGAGCGCGGCGAGCAGATTAACCGGATGGACCTGGTAGGCGACAGGCTTTACTGCCTGACCAACCACAACCGGCTGTTAGCCTTGGATGCCGCGCGGGGCATCTGGTTGTGGAGCCAGGACCTGGCTTCCCCCAGGCAGAGGGTCTTCACCCCCGTTCATGCCGACAAGGTCTTGATCCCGACACGGTTGCGGCTTCCAATCGACCAGGACCAGACCGCTTCAGTCAGTCGATTCGATGCCGTCATCCTCAACACCCTCAGTGAAATCCTGGTCCTGGACCGTTCCACCGGCGAGAAGGTGGCGCGGATTCCCTTGGACTTCCCGGCCTCCACTTCCGGAGCGGTTGGCGCCGATGCCGATACGGCCCAGGCGGAGCATTATTTCTTGGCGTCTTTCCGCGGCTGGTATTACAGTGTGAATCTCTCCACGGGATTGCAGGAATGGGGCAGGTCCACCGGGGGCTTCCTCAACTCCGCGCCGGTGTACTATGACGGAATCCTCTACGTCGCCGGGGAAGACAACGTCCTATACGCCGTCAAGGCCGGCCGCAACGCCGTGCCCGTCTGGTCCAGCCAAGACCTCGACAGCCAGCCGATGCACGGGGCAGTTACATCCGGCATCCACGTCGACAGTCGCGGCTGCTTCGTCCCCTGCCAGGACAACCGTCTCTACGCCTATAATCCCATCAATGGACGGCCCCTGTGGGAACCCTTCGTCTGCCAGCAACCCTTGCAGGATAACGTGCAGGTGGGAGACAACTCCATCTTCCTGCTGGCCCGGCGAGACAACTTCTACGCCATCGACGTCGCCAAGGGCGCCAAGCGATGGTCCCTGCCGCTGGGCCGGTTGGTCCTGGCCACCATGCAAGACCGGACCGATCGGGTATACCTGCTGGATGCCGACAACAACCTCCGCGTCCTCGATGAGATGACGGGGAAGGCTTCCGCTGTCCTGCCCATGACCGGATTGGACCGGTTCCTGCCCAACACCACCGTCCCGGCCATCTATGCCGCCACGCGCAAGGGACGGATCGTCTGCATCCGCCTCGCAAGCGCCGGCTACCTGACCCCCGAGATGTTCCAGCAACCATAGGAATGACCGCGCATCCCTACAACAACGAGAGAACCGCCATGGACGGAACACCTATCAAGCGAGCGTTGATCAGCGTCTTCGACAAGACCGGTATCGTCGAGTTCGCCAAGGTTTTGGCGGAGGCGGGCGTGGAGATCATCTCCTCGGGCGGGACGGCCAAGGCCATCGAAGCCGCCGGCGTGAAGGTCCGCTACGTGCAGGAATGGACCGGTTTCCCGGAAATGCTGGGCCACCGCGTCGTCACGCTGCACCCCAAGGTCCACGGTGGGATTCTGGCTCTGCGGGACGATCCGGCCCACCAGGCGGATATGGCCAAGTACGGCATCGAACCGGTGGACCTGGTCTGCGTGGGGCTGTATCCCTTCGAGCAGGCCATCGCCAAGCCCGGCTGCACGTCCGCCGATGCCGTCGAGATGATCGACATCGGCGGTCCGGCCATGGTCCGCGCCGCGGCCAAGAACCACAAGTTCGTCACCGTCGTCACCAACGCCTCCCAGTACCCCCTCGTCCTGGGCGAGATGAAGGCCAACGGCGGACGGGTCTGCGCCGATCTCCGCAGGAAGCTGGCCCTGGAGGCGTTTTCCCTGACGGCCTCCTACGACAGCGCCATCGCCAACTATCTCTGCGCCCAGGCGGGCGAGGAATTCCCCGATCGCCTGACGTTGAGCTACCGTCGTTCCGCGCAGCCCCTGCGATACGGTGAAAACCCTCACCAGAAGGGCGCGTTCTACTCCTCCGGGCAGATGGCCGAACCGTGCGTCGGCACCGCGCGGCTGCTGGACGGGCCTGCGATCTCGTACAACAACTACTTCGACGCCAACGGCGCGCTGGAGCTTGTTAAGGAATTCGACGACCCCGCCGTCGCCATCATCAAGCACGCCAACCCCTCCGGCTGCGCGGTGGACGACGACTTGGTCGAGGCCTACCGCAAGGCCTATTTCGGCGACGTCAACGCGGCCATGGGCGGCATCATCGCCGTCAACCGGGCTATCACCAAGGAGTTGGCAGATGCCATCGTGAAGACCTACAAGCGCTGGGGCAAGGCCGCGGGCGCCGGCGGGTTCTACGCCGAGGTCATCATCGCCCCCGGGATCCCGCCGGAGGCGGTAGAGATAATCCGGGGTCGGGAGAACTGGGGCCTGTGGGGCTCTCCACGGCTGCTTGAGACCGGGCAATTCACCGGCAAGAGAAACACCGAGAAATACCTCAAGTACATCGTGGGGGGGCTGCTGTTGCAGGACCGCGACCTGCTGGGCTTAAACGAGGCCGACTGGAAGGTCGTCACCAAACAAAAGCCATCAGCCGGCCAGATGCAGGACATGCGATTCGCCTGGCTGGTCTGCAAGCACGTCAAGTCCAACGCCATCGTCCTGGCCAAGGACCGCATCCTCCTGGGCGCAGGCGCCGGACAGATGAGCCGGGTGAACTCCGCCCGATTGGCCGGACAGATCGCCCGCGCCTACGGCGGCGGGAATGTGGTAAACGCCAAGGGCTGCTGCCTGGCCAGCGACGCCTTCTTCCCCTTCCCCGACAGCCTCGACTGGGCCGCTGAAGCCGGCGCCTCCGCCGTCATCGAACCGGGCGGCGGAAAAAAAGACTCCGCTGTCATCGCCCGCGCCGACCAACTCGGCCTGGCCATGATCTTCACCGGCACCAGACACTTCAACCACTAGAGGGACAATCGCGCGCCGCGAAAATCGATTCGCGTATTGGCGGAAGTAGGGCGGGGCTACTGCCCTGTGGAATCTGACCGTACAGCACCGTCACCGTAGGGCGGGGCTACTGCCCCGCGGAATCGTTCGGCGGTTTACCACCCATCCGGTTCGATGTCGCAGCCGGGCAATTCCACGCGGCCGCACCAATCCGCGTCGTACTCCCCGCGACGAACGTATCTCTGGAAGCTCGACCAAGGCCAATCCCCCGGCCGGGCGGCCAGCCCGTGCTTGACGGGATTGATGTGAATGTAATCCAAGTGCAACTTAAAATCGCGGTAGTCGCGGATCCAATGCTCGTAGAACCTTTTCTGCCAGACGCCGCGGTATTGCTGCCTGGCGCGGCCGGGGGTTGCGGAGCCTTCCTCTCCCCCGCCGGCCAGCCACAAGCGCGTGAAGCACTGCTTGATCGCCCCGATGCGGGAAGAGAAGTCGCTGTCGCCATCCGGCAGGCGCCACAAGAGGTGCAGGTGGTCGGGCATTAACACGACACCCATCTGCTCAAAGGGGCGCAGCGACCGAACGCGAACCATCGCCTCGCGCAATGCCCTTCTCGCCGGGGGAGAAAGAAGAAAATCGCGGCGGCCATACGTAGCCAAGGTGAAGAAAAATGTGCCACCCTCCACACGCCAGCGACGATAATTCGGCATTGGCGCACCCCATTGCGTCCCGGGACAAGACGATTGCCGCGGGGCAGTAGCCCCGCCCTACGGTTACGGCGGCTATACGGCCAGAAAAGATTGCCGCGGGGCAGTAGCCCCGCCCTACGCGCGGTTAGAACAACCCCTTTTCCCGGCGGTGGTCGATGACGCGTTTGGCCTTGCCCATGGAGCGTTCCAGCGTCTGGGGTTCCACCAGCTCGACGTTGGCGCGGATGCCGGTGATGGCCTGTATTTCCCGGTCGATGCGGTCGTGCAGTTCCTGGAGCCGCGACATCTTGTCGGAGAAATCCTTGGCCCGTACCTCCACGCGGACGGTGACCTCGTCCATCGTGCCCGGCCGATCGACCTCGATAAGGTAGTGCGGCGCGGTGCCCTCCACGCGCAGCAGGGCCTCCTCGATCTGCGAGGGAAACACGTTGACCCCGCGGATGATGAGCATGTCGTCGGTGCGCCCCACCACGCGGCTCATCCGCACGGCCGTCCTGCCGCAGGGGCAGGGCGTTTCGTCCAGGGCGGCGATGTCGCGCGTGCGGTAGCGGATCACGGGCATGGCCTGACGGGTGAGCGTGGTGAACACCAGCTCGCCGCGCTGCCCCGGTTCGACTGGTTCCAGCGTGTCGGGGTGGAGGCACTCGACGAGGAAATGGTCCTCCTGGATGTGCATACCCTTCCGCGCGGCGCACTCGCCGCTGACGCCCGGTCCGATGACCTCGCTAAGCCCATAGTTGTTGAAGGCAAGCAGGCCCATCTCCCGCTCGATCTGGAGTCGCATATCCTCGGTCCACGGCTCGCCGCCGAGGTGGGCGAATTTCAGCGAAAGCTCTCGCGGGTTGATCCCCTCGGCGCGGACGGCCTCGGAGATGTTGAGGGCATAACTGGGCGTGCAGACCAGCACGTCGGGGCGCAGATCCTGGATGAGCATCACCTGGCGGGGCGTGTTGCCTGACGCCACCGGCACCACCGCCGCCCCCACCCGCTCCACACCATAATGCAGGCCGAATCCGCCGGTGAACAGGCCGTAACCGAAGGCGATATGCACCAGGTGCTCGCTGCGCAGGCCGCCGGCAACCAGGAAGCGGGCGCAGAGGTCCGCCCAGGTGGACAAGTCCTCTGCCGTGTAGGCGACGAACGTGGGCTTGCCCGTCGTGCCGGAGGATCCGTGCAGGCGGGCGATCTTTTCGCGCGGCACGGCCAGGAAGCCCAGGGGATAGTGGCGGCGCAGGTCATCCTTGGTCGTAAACGGCAGGCGGCGGAGATCATCGAGGCTCCGGATGGACTCCGGGGTAATGCCATCGCGGGCAAAGGCATCCTTGTAGAAGGGTACTTCCGCCACGCGCGCGATAACGTCCCGCAGGCGTTTGAGCTGAAGACCACGGCGCCGCGCGGGGGACATCGTCTCGGCCTTGTCGTGGATGCGGTTCTCGAAGGGAAACCGGGTGGTCATGTGTCTCACCGCCTCTTGGGGGCCGCGCCGCACGGCGGGCAGGCACGTCTATTGCCCAACGCGGTCGAACAGTTCGACGTCTTTGAGGACGTTGACGCCGTTGTCCTGGAGCAATCGGATGGCCGAGTCGGGGTCCTCGAAGCGGAAGACCAGGATCGCCTTGTCCCGGCTTCGGAAGGTGAAGGCGTACATGTATTCCAGGTTCACCTTGGCCCGCTCGATGACCTCCAGGACCGCCGCCAACCCGCCCGGCCTGTCCGCCACCTCGATGGCGACCACCTCGGTGGCATTGACGATGCATCCGGTGGCCTCCAGCACCTCCTTGGCGCGCTTCCAGTCCCGCACGATCAGCCGGAGGATGCCGAACTGGTGCGTGTCAGCCAGGGAGAGGGTCAGGATGTTGATGCCCGCCGCCGATAAGGCATGGCAGGGCTTGCTCAATCGCCCCGGCTTGTTCTCCAGGAACACCGACAGTTGGTTGAGCTTCATGGCATTGCCTCTTTCTCATTGGAAGCATTAGTGCGACGACTCTACAAGTCTTGCGAAGCAAGTTCGCACTGCCTTCGGCTAGGATAGCCTCTATTGCCGGAAACCGCAATCTCTTGAATGCGACCCAACATCCATGCTGGGTGCGGCTGCATATCGGTGGCGGCACATGGGCCTGGCCGTGACGGGCGGGAAAACCCGTGAGGCAGCAATGAAGATGTGTCGGAACGACCGCAACCTCTATTCATCGAGGCCCAAGATGATCTCGCCGTCGGATGGCCGGGGGTGAGCGGTGGCTTCTGTCGCCCCGCTGGGGCTGGATTCCGTGGGCCCTCGCTACCGGGGGCTTACGCCGCCCGGCTATTCTCTTCCGGGCCTTCGGCCCTAACCGGTCGTGGAGAAGATCCGTCCTCAAGTCCGATGGCCATGGATTATGCCGAGCATCCGCACCAAGAACGCCGCCAGGGTGTGGCCGTTCCCCATCTATGCTGGACTTCGTTGTATGGTTATGATAGCCTCGCTTAATCACTACGGCTGTCCGCAAGACAAGCCGGTTCGTGGGCTTTCAGAAGAGGGCCACGGTATGGGTAAGACACCTGTTGCGGTGCGCGGGGTACAGAGTCATGTTCTCAAGTGCCATCGCTGTGGAAACGACGAGAAGTTTATGGAGTACACCGACGAGGCGCACATAGTGAGTGGGAACATGGATTACGTGCGACTTGCCTGGGCCGAAACCCAACGGTACGAGTGCTTTGAATGTTTCGCCATTGTCAAACCTGGACTCTCTTCAAGACATCGCACATGAAAACAAGCCTTATAGTCGAAGACTCCATCGCGGCCTTGCAGCGTCGGTTCGGCAAGGCGACTCAAGCCGGAAAGGCGAGGATTCTCACTTTTGACTCGTCCCTCACATGCTCAGTTAACTATTCAAAGCTCCTAAACGGGCATAAGTTTTTCTACGCCGTACCGGGCGATATCATCGATCCGAATGTTCGCTTTCCGGCAACCAAGCACGGGGAGTTTGTGCTGTTGATCTGCGGGGCAACCGATAAGACACTTGTCCTGCCCAGGCAGTTAATGATCGACATGATGCGCGGCGTGATCACACGGAGGGTGGACGTTTTCCTGGAAAACGGCTCTTACATCCTCCAAACCACCAAACACCCTAAACTGGATGTGTCGTCTTATCTCAACGCCTTTCCTTCGGTTGAGCCGCCGTCGAGAACGGACGCCAGCGAAGAGGTGGCTTCGACTACAGATCGCACCCATGTAAAGATCCAGTGGGGGCTGATCTCGCTCGGAAAAGCCGAGGGGTGCTCGGTTTGGGTCCCAAGCAATGATCGCAATCTGGGGTACCGAGGCCACGCATTCGCCGACAGCACAATCAATAGGTTACCGAGCTTCGGGTTCGATGAGACAACCCGAAGAATTGTTCAGCAAATCGACGTTATCTGGCTTCGCCGCACGGTCATCGAGAAAGCCTTCGAGATTGAGTCTACAACATCTGTCTACAGCGGCCTCCTCCGCTTAAATGACTTGGTACTGTCGCAGCCCAACGTCCAGATTGACATCTATCTGACAGCCTCAGCCAGCAAGAGGGCACGAGTGCAACAACAAGTACTCCGCCCGTCTTTCCAGCAACTCGCTCCGAAGTGCCAATTCTTATCGTTCGAGGCAGTTGAGGAAGAGATGGATCGCTTGGCGGTACTCAATCTACGTGGCGGAGCTCGCGTGAGCGGGCTTGTCCGAGGGGAAAAGTTTGTCGTTCCAGACAATCCCGCCTATCCCCCCGGCCTTTAGGTAGACTGGACGTATCCGCCGGAACACGTCCTTGGTTCCGCGGAACTACGACGTGCATCCAACCGCTAAACGCTCCTGCATCGGGAACAATTGTTCAATCCGAAATTCTTGATTCACATCTTTCGGTTGTCGATGACTCTCTTGGCCTTGCCCTCGCTGCGCTGGATGGTGCGCGGCTCGACCAGCGAGACGTCCACGTGCAGGCCCAGGGTGTTCTCCAGGGCCTTGGCGAGCTTGGCCTGGAGGTCCTCCAGGGCGCGAATCTTGTCGCTGAAAACTTCCGCGGTCACCTCCACCTGCACCTCCATCTTGTCCAGGCCCTTGTCGCGGGTCAGGACGATCTGGTAGTGCGGCATGGTGCCTTCCACCGACAGCAGCGCCGATTCCACCTGCGAGGGGAACACGTTGACGCCCCGGATGATGAACATGTCGTCGCTGCGCCGGCTGATGCGCCGCATCCTCCGGATGGTCCTGCCGCAAGGGCAAGTCTCGGCAACCAGGGCGGTGATGTCCCGCGTGCGATAGCGGATCATCGGCATGGCCAGCTTGCTCAACGTCGTCAGCACCAGCTCGCCCTCGCTGCCGTCGGGCAGCACCTGAGCGGTTTGCGAATCGATGATCTCCGGGTAGAAATGGTCCTCGAAGATGTGCAGGCCGTCCTGGTGCGGGCATTCGATCGCCACGCCCGGACCGATGATCTCCGACAGCCCGTAGATGTCGTAAGCCTTGATGCCGCTTTCGGCCTCGATGCGGGTGCGCATGGCCTGGGTCCAAGGCTCGGCGCCGAAGACCCCCGCGCGCAGCGGAAGATCCTTCACGTCCGTGCCCATCTCCCGCGCCCGCTCCATGAGATGGATGAAGTAGCTGGGCGTGCAGCAGATGGCCGTGACGCCGAAGTCCTTCATCACCATGATCTGACGGTCGGTGTTCCCCCCGGAGATGGGGATCACCGTCGCGCCCAGCGCCTCGGCGCCGTAGTGCACCCCCAGTCCGCCGGTGAACAGGCCGTAACCATAGGCGTTCTGGATGATGTCTCCCTCGTGCAGCCCGCAGGCGGCGAAGGTCCGCACCATCACGCTGGACCACACGCCAACGTCTTCCTTGGTGTAGGCCACCACGATGGGTTTGCCCGTTGTTCCGCTGGAGGCGTGCAGGCGGACGACCTCCCGCATGGGGCTGGCGAAAAGACCGAAGGGGTACGTGTCGCGAAGGTCGGCCTTGACGGTAAAGGGCAGCTTGCGGATATCCTCCAGGCAATGGACGCCGTCGCCACGCAGGCCACGTTCGTCCATCCGCCGGTGGAACATCTCCACGTGCTCGTAAGCCCGATGCACGATCGCCTGCAATCGTTGAAGCTGAAGGCGGCGAAGCTGGGGGATCGGCAGGTAGTCTGGCGTGCTGGCCGGATGGAACGCCACGTCGTGACCCTTGCTTACTTCAACCATCGCGCCCCGTCCTTTCGGTCCATGGTTGGGCCCGCGCCGGAACCGCTCCCGCCCACCTTACGCCCCACCGCGAAGGCCTGACAATTGGCCTCATGCAGCGGCGCGGGCAGGTTCGATCGGATGGCTGCCAGCCAATGCGATTCCGGCAACTTCAGATGGGCACTGAGGACTCCCAGCAGCGCCACGTTCAGGCACCGCCGGTTCGACAAGAGATTCTCATCGATATTCTCGTGCGAAATCAAGACGCCACCCACCGCCAGGCACGGCCGATTCGGTTCAACCTGGTCGGCCGCCAGCACTACCAGGAAGTCGGCTGACCCGTTGGGCACCATCGGGCTGAACACCTCCGGACCGAAACGGACGTCGCTGCGCACCGAGCCGCCCCGCTGGCTCATCCCGTGCACCTCGGCCTTTTTGACGTCCAAACCCGCGCGGAACGCCGCCTCGGCCAGGATGTCCGAGGCCTTCAGCACCCCTTGGCCGCCCAGTCCGGCAACCACGACGTTGGTCACTCTATCGGCCATGATTCGGCTTGTTCTCCGCGGCTTTGTCTAGTTCGTTGATTCGCCTTGCCGCCAGCAGGCAAGGCCGGCGGGTGATGATCACCGTAAGCTCGTCGCGCTTCAGCGCCGAAGCCAGGAGGCGCTCGAAGCCCTCACCATCCCGGGTGGGATCCACCACGTGCACATGGCTAACGCCCAGCGCGCGGGCCAGATCCTCGTAGACCACCTTGCCCGTGGCCTGGTGGTCCAGTTTCCTTCCGGTTCCCGGGTGTTCCTGGAGGCCCGTCATTGCCGTCGTGCCGTTATCCAGGATAATCAGCACGTGGCCGGTGGCGGGCGGATTGTAGATCATCTCCACCAAGCCCGTTATGCCGCTATGGACGAAGGTGCTGTCTCCGATGACACTGACAACCCGCCTGGCCTGATCGTCGCCCAGGACGTGGCGAAGCCCCAGACCCACGCCGATGCTGGCGCCCATGCAAACGCAAGTATCCATCGCCTCAAAGGGTGGAAGAACTCCCAGCGTATAACAGCCGATGTCGCCTGATACGATGCAACCGAGCCTGCCCAGGGTCTCGAAGACCTTGCGATGCGGGCAACCGGCACAAAGTTGCGGCGGCTTGCCCGAGGGCATCGGAGGCTCATCGGTTGGATCGCCGGCAATGATCCGCCCGACGCGTCCGACGTTCAGCTCGCCGAAGCGGAATATCTCGGCCTTGCCTTCCACCGCGATGCCGGCAGCGCGGAGCGAATCGACCAGGTACGGGTCGCCCTCCTCGATGACCAGGCATCGTCGCACGCCGGCGGCGAAGGCGCGGGCTTGCTCGATCGGCAACGGGTACGTCACGCCCAGCTTGAGGAAGCTCGCCCGTGGGGCGGCTTCACGGGCATGCACATAGGCAATGCCCGACGTGATGATTCCCAGGGAATCGTCGCCACGCGCAACGCGGTTGAGCGGGGACTGCTCGCTCCACCGGGCGATCTCAGCCAGCTTCTTGCGGAGCTTGCGATGTGCTGGTTTGGCATAGGCGGGGATCATCACACGGGACTGCACGTCGCGGTGGAAGACCGGTGACGGCGGCGCCTCGCGCGGCGGGCGTGGCAGGACGATGCTCTTGGAATGGCAAATCCGCGTCGTGACGCGGAGCAGCACGGGCAGGCCCCACTGCCGCGAGAGGTCCAACGCCTCCAGGGTGAACTCGTAGGCCTCCTGGCTGTCGGAGGGTTCCAGCATCGGCACGGCGGCCGCGACGGCGTAATGGCGGTTGTCCTGCTCGTTCTGGCTGGAGGCCAGGCCCGGATCGTCGGCCGAGACGACCACCAGCGCCCCGCTGACGCCCGTGTAGGCGGCGGTAAAGAGCGGGTCGGCCGCCACGTTCAGTCCGACGTGCTTCATGGTGGCCATCGCCGCGGCGCCCGCGAACGCCGCCCCCAGCGCCACCTCCAGGGCGACTTTCTCGTTGGGCGACCACTGGGCCTTCCCGCCCAGCTCGCTGAAATATTCCAGGATTTCCGTCGAGGGCGTACCGGGATATCCCGCCCCCAGGGCCACGCCGGCGTGTCGGGCGGCCAGGGCGATGGCCTCGTTACCACTCAGCAGCATGCGTTCCGAATCGCTCATCGGCTGTCCCCCTGGCCAGCCAGGGCCTGGAGGAGCCACTCGGGGGGGCGGACGGGCTTGCCCGATTGGTTGGTCACCGCGTGGAGGGTGTAACCAGAGGCGATGTCACCACCGTCGGCCTGGCGGATGCGGATGTGGAACTTCACGGACGCCTTGCCTTCCATCGCCGCCGTCGTGGCGACTTCGAGTTCATCGTCGTACCTTGCCCGGCCCAGGTAGTTCACATGCGCCTCCACCAGGGGCAGGAAGACGCCCCGGCCTTCCATCTGGGCATAGGGGGTGCCCAGGTGGCGGAGCAGTTCCGTCCTGCCGCACTCGAACCATTCCAGGGCGCGCGAGTTGTAGAATGTGCCCATCTGGTCGGTTTCGCTGTAGCGGACGCGAAGGCGAATGGTGCTCTGTGGCGATGGCATTTCCTCGGTCCCGTGGATGCTTCTCAACGGCGTCTCCGCTAGCGCGACAGGCCGGATCTATAGAAAGGTTTTTTACCCGAAATGCCCTGAAATATCAAGGCGGGCGCGGTTTATCACGACCGAGAGGAACGTCGCGACCGAGAAAACAACGGGCCGTCCACCATCGGACGGCCCGTTGAAAGTATCAAGAAACCGCAACAACGTCAGCTACCAGGTAAAGACCAACTCCGCGCGGAGGAACATTCCCACGTCGTTCTTCAGGTCGGTGTAGTAGTCGCCGGGGAAGAAATACTCGCCCCAGAGATGTCCCTTCATGTGCGGATTGAAGGTGTACTTCAGCACGGTGGTGAGGAGTTGCCCGCGGAAGCAGCCGGAATCGCTGAAGCCGGCTGTGCCCGCCTTGGTGTTCTGGTCGCAGAACAGCAGGTGGTAGTCGGTGAGAACTTCCATGTCCTTGATGGGGCTGATGCTCCAGCCGGGACCGACGCGGTGCATGTTGGTCGTCTCGCCGGGAAGGCCCTCGAAGCCCAGCAGCGCGAGGGCCTCGCTGAACTGCGGCCAGCGGCCCCACAGCGGATCGAACTGTTCGTTGGTCTCGGTGCCGGGCCTGTCGCCGGAGAGATATTCGTAGTTCAAGCGGAAATTGTTGTTCAACTCGTCGTTGACGAAGTAGCTCAGCCGGCTGTTGAAGCCCATGGCGCAGATATCCGTGTAGTCCTTGTGGCCGAGTTGCTGGGCGATTTCAGCCCGTGCGCGCCAGTTCTTGTCGAACTCCTTGTTCACGCGGGCGCCGTAGGTGTGGATGTCGGCGGGGGTACCGGTGTGATCCCGCGTCTTCATGTCGTTCTTATAGATGTAATAGGCGTTGATCTCGGTCTTGTCCAACGACTTGTTGGTCAACCACAGGATCGCGCCCCGCTCGTCCTGTTCCATCAGGCGACGTTCCTGATCGTTGTACGGTTCAACCAGCCAGTCGGAATCAGCCTGCTGGTCGATGTAGACGGCATCAACGGTGGTCTGGATGTCCTTGATCTCATAGGTGCCGCGAATCGCATCGAAGAAGGTCGTGCGAGCCCCGTCCAGCGGCGTGCCGTCCAGCACCAGCCAGCCGTCGCCGAACATGAGGTCCTGGCGACCGACCGTCAGTGTCAAGGGCTGGCCCATGACATTCTTCCACTTGACGTTGAGGTTATCCCAGATCACCTCGTCAAGGTTCGTATCGCGAAGGTCCAGGATGTCGGGACGGCAATAGGTGCGGAACTTCCAGGTCGCGCGGGCATTAAGTTCCACGTCTGGAACGGGCATGACGGTGGCCCAGGCCCGCGTTCTGTACCTGCCGTAGTTGGTCTCGTTGTACGGAGAGTTCTTGTTCAGGGTAACCCCGTCGGCGGTGTACTTCTTGAGGTTGTTGGTATACTCATCCCTCAATCGCAAATCGGCGCCCCACTTGAACCAGGCGACCGGTTCCTTGATGCTCTTGATCCAGTCCTCGCTCCAAGGCTCAGCGGAGGAGGGAGGAGGCGGTGGCGTGGAAGCTTGCTTGGCTTCCACCGCGGTAACCTTGGCCGGTGGCGGCGCGGTCTGGGCGGTCGCCGAGAGGCCAATGGCCAGGATTAGGACGGCCATCAGAAGGACAGGTTGTTTTAAAAACGGCCTCATTCGTTGTTTCTCCTTAAAGGATGGTTTGCCGTTTCATGGTTGCGTTACATGCGAACACGATCATGGCGACAGATAAGACCCTATTGATTGCCTGTCATGGGTTCATGCATTCCGTTTGTCCGCCGCGCCGCCCGTGAAACACTTCACCATGTGCGATTCGTCGGGCGGACGGGTAAAGATCGAGACGACAATCATCGCCAATACCGACAACGGCAAGGCGATCAGAAGCTGGTCGACCACCGGCCAGTTGGGGTGATTCCACAGGATGCTGGTCTTGCCGCCCGTGACCTTCTGCACCAGGCCGATGGCACCGGCTTCCTGGCTCTTGACAAACACCAGCCAGAATACCGTGACCAGGGAACCGACGATCATGGAGGCCAACGCCCCGGCCTTGGTGACCCGACGGGAGAACAGCCCGCCGACAAACGTGGGAAGGAACGTCGAGGCGCAGAGGCCGAAGAAGATCGACGTGGCGCGGGCGATGATGTAGTCGCTGCGGGCGTACGTGCTGAATGAAACCGCCAGGATCAGCCCCAGGATGATGCCGATCCGGACGACCCCGACGCTCTTGCCGCGCCTGCCGCTGACCTGCTCGTAGACATCCCTTCCGATACTGGTGCCCAGCGTGTGGAACTGGCTGGACAGGGTGCTCATCGCCGCCGCCAGGAGGGTCAGAAGAAACACGATGCCGAACCACTTCGGCATGGCCGAGGTGATGTAGGTCGGGATGATCTGGTCGGAACTATTGTCCTTGGTATTGACCACCGAGATGCTCCGGCCTTGGGCGACTTTTCCCGTCTGTCCCTGGTTGTCGAAACCGGCATTGAGATAGGGCTTGTCCTTGTCCAGGACCGCCGGGGCCTGCTTGCCTTCCACGTCAATCCACCTGCCCCCCTCTTCTTTCATCACTTGCAGGACGACGTGGTTTTTCTCGGCACTGATGGTCTTGACGATCCTGCCGGTCATCAAAGGTCCATGCAGGGCGAAGTAGGCATTGGACAGCGCACCCACCGTGAAGGCCACGCCGGTCATCAGGAGGATGAACACCCCGCCGGTGGCGACCGCCCGGTTCAACTCGCGATTGGATTTGACCGTCATGAACCGCACGGCCAATTGGGGTTGCGCCAGCACACCGATTCCAACGCCCATGACGATCGTGGTGATCACCGTCCACCACATGTCGTACTTGGCGGCGCCCCACCCGAAGACCGGCATGGCCGTCCAGCCCTGGTGGCCCATGTCCTTGAGCTTGGCGGGGACCAGATCGGCCAGGTCCGTCAGGGCCTGGTGGCCGGCCACGATCCCGCCCACCTTGCTGTAACCATAGACCAGCAGGATGAGCATGCCCACGGCCATGATCGTGCCCTGGAGGGCGTCGGTATACATGACGGCCTTGAGCCCCCCGGCGATCACGTAGGCGGCCACGATGACCGCGAAGATCAGCAGCGCCATGTTGAAGTCGATGTGGAACTGCGCCCGGATGAATTCCGCCCCGCCCATCAGCACGGCGGCGGCATAGAGAGGCATGAACAGGAAGATGATCAGGCCCGCGAAAACCTGGATGAACTTGCTGTTGTAGCGCCGACCCAGAAGCTCGGGAAACGTGTGCGCGTCCAGTTGGTGCCCCATCCGCCGGGTGGGTCCGCCCAGGACGACGAAGGCGATGAAGATGCCCACAAAGATGTTAAGGAACGTCAGCCATAGCAGACTCATGCCGAACAGTCCCGCAACGCCGCCGAAGCCCACGATGGCGCTGGTGGAGATGAACGTGGCCCCGTAGCTCATGGCCATGATGAAAGGATGGGCCTTTCGCCCGGCCACCAGGTAGTCCGCGGTCGTCTGCGTCCGCCGGTACCCCAGCCAGCCCAGGTAGGCCACCAACAGCAGGTAGACCAGGATGACGATGATGTCCCAGAACTTCACCGTCTGTTCGATCATCGAAACGTCTCCTCGATCCAGAACAGATGTCGCGCCGGCCGGTCAGGCAGAATCGTCAGGCAGAAAGGCTCAAAGCTCTTCTTCGACCTTTTTTTCTTCCGCTGTCCACTTGATGTCTTGCTGTTCGACTCGATCCTGCCCGCGATTGCGCATGAACAGACTGTAAACAACGCAAAGAAGCGAACTGGCGATGCACAACACATACGCCAGCCAGACATATTTGTCTTCAATCCCCAGCATGAGCCTATGTCCTTATGCCGATGCACCCACATCCACATCTCGCCGGAAGCACGCCCAACTAAACGATGAAAAAGTGCGCATACCGACCACGACCCGTACGTGGAGTCAGTTGTCGTCATCTCGGCTTGCGAAACTTGAAGGAAAAGGCAAAAAGTGAGAAAGTTTAGCAGCCTCAATCACGACCGCGGTCGCGAAATACCTGACTCGCCGACAACGAAACCTCTACGACATGCAGCCCCGCCCAACGGCCTGCTACCCAAGAACCGAGGCGGAGTGACGGTCTTAGTACTCCAAGGCAATGACGGTGTCCACTGATTTTTCAGGATTTTTGCCTTTGTCGTATTTTGGACAAAGGGCAACAGAATCCCGCGTCTGTACCGCGATTGCGAATCAGAGGCACGCCCCCCGTTGCGCCGGATACGGCCCGACGCCTTATGCATACTGGAATGTTCTTAGGCTCGGCTGAGATATTCCCCGGTTCGGGTATCGACCTTGATCCGCGTACCATTTTCCACGAAACCGGGCACGCGGACTTTGGCCCCGCCTTCACAGACGGCGTCTTTCATCTGGTTGGTTGCCGTGGCGCTCTTGACCTGCGGAGAGGTGTCCTTGACGACCAGATCCACCGTATTGGGCATCTCGGCCACGATGGGCTTGTCGTCCACCATCGAGACCAGGATGTGGATATTAGGGATCAGGTATACCGACTGCTCCCCGATGAGATCCTGGGAGAGGTGAATCTGGTCGTAGGTCTTCGGGTCCATGACCACGTGGCCGGACCCATCGGAGTAAAGATACTCCATGTCCTTGCGTTCCAGCATGGCCTGCTCTAACTGCTCATCCACGCGGAATCGCTCGGTGAGGAGTTGTCCCGTCTTGATGCTCTTGAGTTGGACGACCTGATAACTTCGCCAGTTGCCCTTGGCAACCTTCTGGTTGTCCACGATGACCCACAGGCTGTCCTTGTAGTTCACGACCATGCCACGACGAAGATCAATCGCCTTGATGCTCATGCGCTCGCTCCCATCCGCCCTTGGGCGAGTGGGCAGTGTACGCGCGTCTGCAAACTTTTTCAAGCTCCGCGGCGGGTTCCGTCGCGCCGCCTACGGGCGGGTTTGCGGCTATAATGCCCCTCATGTCGAGCCTGGATGAGACGTTCATGTCCCTGGCGCTGGAGTTGGCCGAGGCGGGCCTGGGCTACGTCGAGCCGAACCCCACCGTCGGCGCGGTCATCGTCCGCGATGGGATGGAACTGGCCCGGGGCTGGCATCGCGCCTTTGGCGGCCCGCACGCCGAGGTCGAGGCCATCTCCGCCGCCGCTACCAAAGGCCTCGATACGCGCGGCGCCATCCTGTATGTGACGCTGGAACCGTGTTGCCATCATGGCAAGACCCCGCCCTGCACCGAGGCGGTCATCGCCGCGGGCATCGCCCGTGTCGTGGCGGCAATGGAGGACCCCGACGTCCGCGTCGCCGGGAGAGGCTTTGCGGCCTTGCGCGCGGCGGGAATCGAGGTGACCCAAGGCGTCTGTGCCCCCCAGGCCCGCAAGCTCCTGGCGGCCTACATCAAGCTCCGCGCGACGGGGCGACCCTGGGTGACCTGCAAGTGGGCACAGACCTCCGACGGTGCGATCGCTCTACCTCCCCAGGCAGGACGTTGGATATCTTCCCAGGAGTCGCGCGACTACGTTCACCGCCTTCGCGGCTGGCACCAGGGCGTCTGCGTGGGCATCGGCACGGTCCTGGCGGACGACCCCTTGCTGACCAACCGCGGCGGGACTGGAAGACAGCCTGCCCGGATCGTGTTGGATTCTTCTCTTCGCATCCCATTGGATTGCAGGCTCGTGCGGTCGGCTGGGCAATCACCGGTGATTGTTGCCACGACATCGCCGGCCTGTGACAAGGCCGACCGCCTCCGCCGTGTGGGTGTGGAAATCCTCCCCCTGCCGCCCCTTGGTGGGAAAAACCATGATAGAGCCACGGGGGGCGTGGACCTGGCGGCGTTGCTGGAGGAACTAGGCCGGCGACAATTCACGCGGCTGGTGGTGGAGGGCGGAGCCAAGGTGCTCAAGGCGTTCCTCGAGGCGGACCTGGCGGATGAGTTGCTGGTCTTTGTGTGTCCTTCACCGCTGAAAACGGGACTGGCCGACTTGCCACGCCTCGACATCGCCGAAATCGAGAAGTCGCTACGGTTGAGCGGTCCACAGCGGAGGACCATCGGGCCTGACACGCTTTTGCGCTACCTCCTGAGCCGGCCTTGACCTGCTCCTCCGGGGTCAGACATGCTGCGGGGCGCTGGGCAGGCGCTGCGCCATGGGATGCGAGCGGTCGTAGACTTCCTTGAGCCGCTGGGTCGTCAAATGAGTATAGATCTGTGTAGTGGAGAGGCTTTGGTGGCCCAGCATCTCCTGGATGCTCCGCAGGTCCGCTCCGGCATTGAGCATGTGGGTGGCGAAACTGTGCCGCAGCACGTGCGGGCTGGCGCGGGTGCCGATGCCCGCTTTCTGGAGGTACTTGCCCAGCTTGCGGCGGATGGAGCGGTCGGAAAGCCGCCGACCGGCCTTGTTCATGAATAGCGGCCCGTGGCGGATTGCCCCCGCCCCGCTGCGCATTTGCACATAGATCCCGATGGCCTCGATGGCCTTTCCGCCCAGGGGGACCAATCGCTCCTTCTTGCCCTTGCCGCGGATTCGCAGCGCCTCGGAGAACTCGTCAAGGTCCTCGATGTTCAGGCCGACCAACTCTCCGATCCGCAGGCCCGCCGAATAGATGGTCTCCAGGATGGCCCGGTCGCGCGCGCCCAGGAGAGTATCGGCCGGCGGGGCCTCCAGCAATGCGGTCACCTGCTGAAGATCCAGGCACTTGGGAAGGCGCTTATCCTGCTTGGGAGTACGGATCACGCTGACGGGCGAGGCTTCCAGCACGCCGCAGCGCGCCAGGTGCTTGTAGAAGCTGCGCAGGGCCGCCAGCTTGCGGGCGATGGTGGCCTTGCTGTAGCCCCTGTTGCGCATCACCACCAGGTAAGCCCGGATCTCCATCGGCGTCACCGCCGTCAGACGCCGGTTGATCTCCTCGCCCTGTCCCGCCCCGAGATTCAAAGACGGCTGTTGCGCCTCTGAATCCGACGTCGCCCCGGCCGCCAGGAACTGGCAGAACTGCTCCAGATCGACTTTATAGCAACGGATTGTGTGGGCGGAAAAATTCCGCTCGCCGTCGAGATAATCCAGGAAACCGGCAATGAGCGGCAGTTCCTTCATCCGTCTACCGTGCATGGCCCCGCAACAGCCGGGGCGAAGGCCAAACGTGTCAGGCCGCCTCGCCGTTGGCGGCGGCGAAGCGGGCGACCTGGAAACTCAGCGTGGCGGCGTCCAACCAGTCGAAGTCGCAGTCGGCGTCCTCCGCCAGGCGCATGATCCGGTCCATCACCGCCTCTTCGCAACCGGCGGTGTAGCGGAAGACATATCGATGCCCTCCCCTGGCCAAGCTCAACGTCCGTGTGGTCATGGAACCTTCCCGCGACTTGGTCGCGGCCTGCCTTGGCAGCCCCGCCTGGTAGTAGTTATCGGAATATCGCTGCGGAAACTGGAGCGGCTCGCGGCTTCATGCCCGTCGTTTCTTTTGGCGGAAACACCCTTTACACCGCCCCGGGGCCTGTTATACTGATCACCCCTCCCCGTCGTTGTCGGGTAGGGATACGAGGTGGCGCCAATGCCCAAGGCCAAGACCAAGAAATCCGTTGCCAAGCGCGTCAAGATCACAGCCACCGGAAAGGTGCTTTGTCACCAGCCCGGCGGCGGGCACTTAAAGTCGCGTAAATCGCCCAAGCGCCTTCGCCGGTTCCGTAAGGAAATTGAGCTTTCCAATGCCTTCTCCAGGCATGCGCGGACGCTGCTGGGGGCGTGACGAAATCACGGGAACCAATTGATGTCCAGGTGGGAGCCCCCTGGGGCGCCCGCCGGCCCGGCCGCCGGCGGTTGGAACATCCCGCAACAGCGGGAGTCCACCGGACGAAATGACAGGAGAATGTATCCATGCCTCGCGTTCGCAAGGGCGCCGCTCGGCGCCGCAAGCACAACCGGATTCTCAAGGCCGCCTCGGGCATGTACGGCGCGCGCTCCCGTCGCTATCGACTGGCCAAGATGGCCGTCGTGCGGGCTGGGGTCTACGCCACGCGCGACCGCAAGACCCGCAAGCGGAACTTCCGCTCGCTGTGGATCACCCGCATCACGGCGGCCTGCCGTCAGCGGGGCTTCCGATACAGCCAGTTGATCTTCGCCCTGGCGGAAAAGGACATCGCGCTGAACCGCAAGATGCTCAGCGAGATCGCCATCGCCGATCCCGCCGCCTTCGACGCGGTGGTCAGCGCCGCGGGCCTTGCCAAGGCAGCTTGAGGACGGTTCGGCCGCCGCGTCGCTAACGGTGGGACGTGGGCGGGCATGACCCGCCCGTGCGAGCCATGTCATTACTGGAAGAAATCACGACCCTTGGCTCCCAGGCCTCCGCCGAGTTGGCGGAGGCAAGTTCTCTCCAGGCCCTGGAGGCCTGGCGGGTGAAATACCTGGGCCTCAAGGGCGCCGTCCGCGCGGCATTGGGGAGGCTCAAGGAAGTTCCCCCAGCCGAGAAGCCCGCCTTCGGCAAGGCCGCCAACGACCTCAAGAACGCCCTCCAGGCCGCTTACGACGAGCGGCTGGCGGAACTGTCCGCCGGGGGTGGCGGGCGCGCCGCGCAAACCGTCGACGTGACCCTGCCAGGCCGCTGGCCGGCCATCGGCCACTCGCACGTCATCACACAGACCATCGACGACCTTTGCGACATCTTCGCCCGGTTGGGCTTCGAGGTCGCCTACGGGCCTGAGCTGGAGGATGAGTGGCACAATTTCGAGGCCCTCAACATCCCCTCCCACCATCCCGCCCGCGACGTGTTGGACAACTTCTACATCGACGCCGGTTCGATGCTCCGCTCGCAGACCTCCACCGTCCAGATACGCGTGATGGAGTCGCGCAAGCCTCCCATCCGCATCGTCGCCCCCGGCAGGGTGTATCGCCCCGACACCGTGGACGCCTCCCACTCGGTGATGTTCCACCAGATCGAGGGCCTCTACGTCGACGAGGGCGTCTCGATGGCCGACCTCAAGAGTTGCATCGACCAGTTCTGCAAGGCCCTGCTAGGCCCGGAGGTGGCCACGCGGTTCCGCCCCAGCTATTTCCCCTTCACCGAGCCGTCGGCGGAGGTGGATTTCACCTGCCCCATCTGCCGGGGCAAGGGCTGCCCCCCCTGCAAGCAGTCGGGCATGATGGAAGCGGGCGGCTGCGGAATGGTGCATCCTCGCGTCCTGGAGGCCGTCGGCTACGACAGCGAGAAGTACACCGGCTTCGCCTTCGGCTTCGGCATCGAGCGGATGGTCATGCAACGGCACCACATCAACGACATCCGCCTGCTGTTCGAGGGCGACGTGCGCTTCCTGCGACAGTTCTAAATCCGCCTCGCGGGGAACGACCCGTAGGGCGGGGCTACGGCCCCGCCAAAAAGCTTTCACGATCATCCGATTCCGTGGGGCAGTAGCCCTACCCTACGGACTATCCCGCACGCGGAAGGCAAACCTGACGGGGCATATCCGGCGTGCCTAACCGGCTGAGTCAGTCCAGTTCCTGATGGCATTCACGACAGAGTAACTCGCAGTTGGCCTCGGAGTATCCTATCGCGCCATCCTTGCGATGAATCTCGACGTGTTTCAAGGAAGCAAATGGCTCCCCGCACGCCCGGCAGTTACGTGCGCCCTTATCCCAAAGCTTTTTCTTAATAGGTTTCTTGACGCGAATTTCCTCTTGCTGCATCCGGCTGAATATCCACCGGTTCAATTTGAACCGCTTTTCAATATCGTCGCCAGCAGCATGGGCGATCGCATCTCGCACAGTGCTTAGAATCGCATCGCCGAGTCGCTTGATTTCGGCATCCTTTGCAACCGGACCGCGAACCAGACAGCTTGGCGCGTCGTTCGTTCCTGACGGTGATGGAGCAACCAGCGTTACAACACGACCGTTGGCCAACGCCTTCAATTCCTCCTGAGAGAACATTCTCTGGAATCGGCCACGGAGAATTTGCGAGCGATACCATGCCCAATGCGTTTTCTGCCACTTGCTCTGCGGAAAGTGCCTTCGTACCTCTTTTGTCAAATCGTCATAAGAGGCATTGCCGCCAGAGCGATGCACATAGTCAAGCACGAGACTCTTGATTGTTCTGGGTGAAGCTGAATTACTGTTCATGTTCTTGTTCTCTTTCGCCATAAGCCTGGCCGCACAAGCGTGGCCAGGGCACCCACCCTACGGACTACCAAATCCTAGCTCTTTCCAATAGCGATTTCGCAGGTGAGATGCAACACAAAGTTCGTAGCTCCTCCTGCCGGCTCCCAACCCGTGTACCCTACGCGCCTTTTTGGTCCCCACGCGCCTTCTTTAGCGTAAAGACATTTCCCGGCTGTTGGGCGACGAGGCCCTTGAGGACGAGCCTTGTAGGGCGGGGCTACCGCCCCGCGGAATCCACATCCGTTCACCATCCATCCGGTTCGATATCGCATCCGGGAAGGTCCACCCTGCCGCGCCAATCCTCGCCATACTCCCCTCGGCGGACATATTTTGGAAAGCTCGACCATGGCCAATCCGCCGCCCGGTCGGCCAAACCATGCTTGACGGGATTGACGTGGATGTAATCCAGATGCCGCTTGAAATCGCGATAATCGCGAATCCAATGCTCATGGAATCGCTTCTGCCATACGCCGCGATATTGCTGCCTGGCCCTGGCGGACGTGGCGGGACCTTCTTCTCCCCCGCCGGCCAACCGTAACCGCGTGAAGCACTGCTTGATCGCCCCAATGCGGGATGAAAAGTCGTTGTCGCCGTCGGGAAGGCGCCATAGGAAATGCAGATGGTCTGGCAACAATACGATCGCCATCTGCTCAAAGGGGCGCATGGTCCTAACGCGAATCATGGCCGCGCGCAATGCCTTTCGAGCCGGTACGGAAACGAGGATAGTCCGTCGGCAATGGGTAGCCAATGTGAAGAAATACGTGCCGCCCTCGATGCGCCAGCGACGATAATTCGGCATTGGAACGCCCCGGATTTCCCTCTAAAAAAGCATTTCGCGGGGCAGTAGCCCCGCCCTACGGTTTTCTTTCTTTTTTCCTGAGCGTAAAGACATTCCCCGGCTGCTGGGCGACCAGGCCCTTGAGTACGAGCATGGTCATGGCCGAGGCGGCCCGGCCGCTGTCGACGCCGCCGGCGCGGCTCAATTCGTCCAGGCCCGATGGTCCCTCCCGCAGCAGGGCGAGCAATGCGGCCTCGATTTCGGTCAGTCCCGCGGGCAGCACCTGGGCGGCGGAGTCCTCCTCGACGGCTATCTTGTCGCCGACTTGACCCAGGTGCTCCAGGATATCGTCGAGGTTTTGGACGAGGATCGCGCCGTTGCGGATAAGTTCGTTGGTCCCCTGGCTGAGCGGCGAGTCCACCCTGCCGGGCACGGCGAAGACCACCCTTCCCTGCTCGGCGGCCTCGCGGGCGGTGTGGAGCGAACCGCTTCGCCGCGCGGCCTCGACGATCAGGACCCCCAGCGACAGCCCGGAGATGATGCGGTTTCGCGTGGGGAAGTTGCCTCCCAGCACGGCGGTCTTCATGGGAAGCTCCGAGACCAGCGCGCCGCGATCCTCCGATACGATCTGGTCGAAGAACTTGTCGTTTTCTCGCGGATAGATTTGGCACAGCCCGCAGCCCATGACGGCGATGGTCCTTCCCCCCCCAGCCAGCGCGCCGCGATGGGCGGCGGTGTCGATGCCCCGCGCCCCACCGCTGACGACGGTGAAGCCCGCCCGGCCCAGGAGTTGAGCGAACCGCTCGGCCTGCTCCATCCCGTAGTGGGTGCATCGGCGCGACCCGACGATCCCCATCGCCAGGGCGTCGGTCCGTTCCAGCCGGCCTCGGACATAGAGCACCGCGGGGCGGTCGTGGATGGCTGCCAGGGCGGCTGGGTAGCGCGGGTCCTCCAGGGCGATGATCTCCACGCGGGCCTCCTGGGCGGCCTGTAGCTCCTCGTCAATCTGCTGGTCGGTGACGGCCTCCATGGCCTCCGCCGTCTTAGGCCCGACGCCCTCGACCCGCTGCCAGTGGTTTCTGGCCTTGACGGCGGCTTCCACGTCGCCGAAGGCCTCCACCAGGTGACGAAACGTCACGGCCCCGACGCCCTCGGCCAGGTGGAGCTTCAGGTACGCCCGCAACCGCCCCGGATCGATCATGGCCACCCCGCTCCTATTTCATTCCCATCGCCGAAAGAATTTGTCCGCGCTGGCCGAAGTCCGGGGCGATCAGGTCCGCCCCGGCGCGGATGAGGCGGGCGCGCTTGACGGGATTAGGCCCAAACCGGCGAACCTCGTCGCTGGCGATTCCCACGGCCAGTCCGCCGCATTGGCGCGTCAGGCGGATTTCCACCGGACCATCACCGAAGGTGGCCAGTTCCGCGCCGCCCAGGCCGTGAACGCGAAGGATGCCTTCCAGCACCACGCGCTTGGCCTCCACCTTGACGTCGCCGACGGCCCCGAAGATCCGCCCCTCGAACAGATGCGCGTAGCCCAGCGCCTCGGCCTCGGCGGATACATCGGCCTGGTCGGTCCCGCTGGCCAGGTACAGCTTCACGCCGCGGCGGCGGAGTTCCTCCAACATTTCACGCGCGCCCTTGATCTGGAAATCGCCCGCGTCCAGCTCTCCGCGGCGGAGCTTGTCCATCCGAGCGCGGACCATCGCCAGGAGCTGGCGGTTGTATAGCTCCTTGTAGCCGTGCATGTCGAGGATTTCGCCCTCGGGCACGCAGCCGAACTGCCGCACCAGCTCCACCAGCCCGGCCATCTGCACCAGCGTCTGGACGCCGGTGGTCTTGTCGATGAACCGCCGGACGTGGTCGAGCACCTTGTGGTAGAGGGCCTCGTCGGCGTCCTGGTAGCGCGGGCCTAGGATGGCGTGGACCATCACGGGTTCCATCACGCCTTCCCAGCCCTGGCGAAGCGTCGAGATCGTCCCGTCGTGGTCGAAGATGGCGTGGCGGATGTTCCTCGCCGCAGCCGCCTCGCGCACGACCTCGATCTCGCTGTCGCCGGCGTAACGGGCGCGGCGGGGGTCGTCGGCGAGTTCCGGCAGGTAGACGTAATCGGGGTTCGGCCCGACGGCGCGTATCTCTTGCGGGCTGGCCTCTCCGGTGGTCAGGAGCTTCCGCACGGTCACCGAGGCGGCAATATTAGCCAGCCGGGCCGCGTCGCGTGGATTGCCCCCGCCGCCCAGCACGGCAGCGATGACCGCCACGGCGGTGTCGCCTGCGCCCACCGGATCGGTCCGCTCCAGCACCTGGATGCCGGGGATTTCCTCCACGCCATCGGAGTCGGCGACGATCAGGCCGTTCTCGCCGCGGGTGACGAAAACCGCCTGGCCCGTTCGCGCGGCCAAGGTGGTGGCGAACCGTCGCGCCTGGTCGCAGGGAACTCGCTCCTCCAGGCCGCGCGGTTGGCCTGCCAGCCGGGCGGCCTCGTGGGCGTTGAGCTTGAGAATCGCCCCGCGATACAGCTCGGCGCGGCCGCGCGAATCGACGATGAAGCGGCATCGCGGATGCGCGGCGACGACCTGGTTGATCCGCTCGATCATCTCCGGGGTGGACAGGCCGGAGGTAATCTGCTGATTGAGGATCACCGCGTCGGCGGCCTTCGCTGCTCGCTCCAATTGGGCGATGATCGCCTCCTGCGCCCGGGGGACCGATGAGTTGAAAGCCCCGAAGTCGATGCGGTTGAGTTCCTCATCGCCCACGCAGGGCTTGGAGAACACCGGCGTCTGCCAGTCGCCTCCCCAGCACAGCAGGCCGGCGGTGGAGACGCCCAAGTCCTCCAGCATCTTCCGCATCAACCCGCCGAAGAGGTCGTCGCCGATCAGCCCGACGGCAGAGACGCTTCGGACGCCCAGCGCCGCCAGGTTGGCCGCCACGTTGCCCGCCCCGCCCAGACTATACCGCTGCCGCCGGACCTTGCGAACCGCCAGGCCCGTCTCGACGGAACGTTCGGTTTGATCGGGATCGATCAGCCAGTAGGCGTCGATGGCGAAATCGCCCAGCACCGCCACACGCGCGCGGGCCGCACGGGCCAGTGCCTCATCCAGCCAGGCGCCTTGCGTGTCTGAAGCCATGCCGCCTCACAACTTTCCGCAGCCGTTTCACGCGCCGCCGGCCCGTCCGGTGGCGGGAAAAAATACCTCAGAACCACCACGCCTTGCCCGCCTGTTGGCGGATCAGGATGCCCTTGAGGTAGGCGACGGCCTTTTCAAAACCCTCGTTGACGCTCATCAGGGCGTCCTCGTGCTCGATGCTCAGCACGCCGTCATACCCATACGCGCGAAGCATGGAGACGAAGGGCTTCCAGAATTCCTCCCCGTGGCCGTAGCCGACGGTGCGGAAGACCCAACTGCGGTGCCGGATGTCGCCGTAGCTCTTGGTGTCCAGGTTGCCGAACGTGCGACTATTGCGCGGGTCGATGGCCGTGTCCTTGGCGTGGACGTGGAAGATGCAGCGGTTCTCACCAAGGTAGCGGGCGGCCTCGACGGGATCGATGCCCTGCCAGAAGAAGTGGCTGGGGTCGAGATTGGCCCCGAGATTCTTGCCCACCGCGTCGCGCAGGCGGACGATGTCCTCGGGATTGTGCACGGTGAAGTTGGGGTGGGCCTCGAAGGCGATCTTCACCCCGCAGCGGGCGGCGAATTGCGATTCCTTTTTCCAGTAGGGGATGAGCACCTTGTCCCACTGGTACCGGCTGGCGGCCAGGAATTCCTCCGGCCAGGGGGCGGTGATGAAGTTGGGCGTCTGGTCGCCCGGCGCGCCGCCGGGACAGCCGGAGAAGTTGACCACCACGCCGCCCAACTCCGCCGCCAGCAGCACCGCCTGGCGATGCATCTGGTGATGGGCCTGCGCGATGCGCTTGTGCGGGTGCACGGGGTTGCCGTGTGCGGCGATGGCGCTGACTTCCAGGCCGCGGGCAGCAAGCTTCCTCTTTAGGTCGGCTAGGCATCGCTTGTCGCGCGTAATGCCCGCCAGTTTCCACGGGTCGCCCGGGTAAGGTCCCAGGGGCAGTTCGATAGCGTCCAGGCCGACCTTGGCGCAATAGTCCAGGGCATCGTCCAGTTTCATGCCGCCCAACAGCGCCGCCATCACGCCGAGTTTCATAACGACCTCCTTATGACGGGCGTCGCACCGGCCCGTCCGCGCCGCCAATTATCCCAGCCGGTTGGACCAATGCAAGCCCGACGGCGGGCAGGCGGACGCCCCCCCGGCCGCCGCGCCTGATTGACCCTCCAGTCTCATATTGGCCGCGAACCCACGCGAACCACACGAACGCAGACGAAATCCTTGGATGTTTTGGAACGTTCGCGGCTGACAAGAAGCGGAAAGGAGTCAGCCGTTGCGCATATTGCCTCGCGCGGGTCCGGTGAATATGCTGGCGGGGGTGAGGTCATCGTCATCCCATCTAGCCGGCAAGCGGCGTCTCGACGGCGGAGGCGTGCTGCTGGATGAATCGTTGGTTGCCGCCGGCAGGCGGATCGACTTTGTCGAGCTTTTCGGCAACACCCGCCCGGTGGAGGTGGAAATCGGCAGCGGAAAAGGGACCTTCCTGCTGGCCCGCGCAGCCGCCCGGCCTGAGATTAACTTCCTGGGCATCGAATGGGCCAATGCCTACTGCCGATACGCCGCCGACCGCATCCGCCGCGCCGAACTGGCCAACGCGCGGATGCTCTCTGCCGACGCCGCCACCGTCTTCAAGTGCTGCCTGGGCGAAGGCTCCCTCTGGCGGGTACACGTTTATTTCCCCGATCCCTGGCCCAAGCGACGCCACCATGGCCGGCGGCTCATCCAGGACGCATTCCTGGACGACGCGCGGCGGGCACTGCGCATTGGCGGACAGATCATCATCGTCACCGACCACCTGGACTACTTCACCCACATTCAGGCCGTCCTGCGGCGGGGGAGGGGATGGGCCACCGTCCCGTTCCCTCGGATGGCCGACGGGGCGGGCGAGTTGGTGGGCACGAACTTCGAGCGGAAGTATATCGCGCAGGGCAGGCCCTTCTACTCGGCTGCCCGCATGCGATACGCATAACGGCCACGGGCTGACCCGTTGAGCCTTCCGGAGGAACGTCGTCATGCAGATATTGGCTGGGTTGTTCCGCGGGCGCCGCCTGCTGTCCCCTCCGGATGGCAGCGACACCCGTCCGATGACGGGCCTGGTGAAGAAATCCCTTTTCGGCATGATCGGACCCCTGCTGCCGGGCGCCACCGTGCTGGACCTCTACTGCGGCACGGGGACATTGGGGCTGGAGGCGCTGTCGCAGGGGGCCGAGCGATGTTTCTTCGCCGAGCGCGACCGGCGTGTCCTGGCGCGGTTGAGGCAGAACATCGAGACCTTTGCCGTCGCCCAGCGCTGCGTGATCTGGGGCGGGGACATCTCCACCGGCCTGGCGGGCTGGCTGGATTCGACGGACCTGCGCGCCGACGTGGTGTTTGTCGATCCCCCGTTCGCCTCGGCGCGGCAGTGGTCCTGGGCACAGGTGGAATCGGCCATCTTCGCGCCGGTGGGACGGCATTTAACCGACGGCGGCGTGGTCGCCTTGCGCCTTCCACGGGGGACGGAAGCGCCCCAGCGGATCGGTGCGCTATCGCAGTGGAAGGCCCGGGACTACGGCGACATGAGCGTGGTGCTGCTGACCCCTGATAAGGAAGGTCCCTGATGCTTCTGGCCCGCGGCGTGGTGGAAGGCTGGTCGGCCAACGCGGCGGCGGGTATATTCCCGACATGGCGCAGGCGGCGAACAAGGCGACGGCATTGTGGGTGCTCCGGCGGCTGAGAGAGGCGGGCTTCGAGGCGCTCTTTGCCGGCGGGTGCGTCCGCGACATGCTCCTGGGCGTCCGCTCCAACGATTACGACGTCGCCACCAACGCCACGCCGCGGGAAGTGCGGAAGCTGTTCCGGCGGGTGCTGCTGGTGGGGGCGAAGTTCGGGGTGGCGATGGTCATCCACAAGCGCCAGCGGGTGGAGGTGACGACGTTCCGCAGCGACCTTTCCTACAGTGACGGACGGCGGCCTGAGGGGGTACGATTCACCACCGCCCGCCAGGACGCCCTGCGGCGGGACTTCACGATCAACGGGCTTTTCTATGACCCGTTGACGGATCGGGTCTTCGACTATATCGGTGGGCGGCGCGACCTGGATCGAAATCTCATTCGCGCCATCGGTCCGGCGGACAAGAGATTCGCGGAGGACTATCTCCGCATGATCCGCGCGGTTCGCTTTTCCGAGCGGTTGGGCTTTCCCATCGCGCCGGCGACCGCCAAGGCCATCCGCCGATTGGCGCCCAAGGTCGCCGCCATCAGCGGCGAGCGAATCTTCGACGAACTAAAAAAAATGCTTTCCCTTCCCTCCGCCGGGCAGGCCCTGCGGACGCTGGAGGATTGCAGGCTCGCGGAGGTCATCCTACCGGAGCTGGTCGGCGGCGACTTGTGGCCGGTCGCCATTCGCCGCGTCGAGTTGCTGGCTGGCAAAAGGGATTTCGCTCTGACCATGACGGGGCTGCTGTGCCAGTTGCCCCCGCGGACGATCTCCGCCCTTTGTCGCCGCTGGGGCGCTTCCAACGACCTGCGCGACGGGTTCCTCTGGTGCGCCGAAAACCTCTCCCGCTGGCCGGTAGCAGTGGACATGCCGTTGGCCGACTTCAAGCGCCTGCTGGCGGGCAGGCACTGGCGGCGGCTCCTGTCCCTTTGGCGCGCCCAGGAGCGCATCGAAACCGGCCGACAGATCGCCTGCCGTCGCATCGCTCGCCGCGCCGCAGCCATCCCGGCTGAAGAAATCGCCCCGCCGCCGCTGGTCACCGGCGAGGACTTGAAGGACCTGGGCCTCCGCCAGGGACTTCGGATTGGACAATTGCTACGGCAGCTCTATGACGAGCAGTTGGAGCAACGACTGGCCAGCCGCCAAGCCGCCCTGACACGGGCCCGGGCGCTGGTTCGGGACGAGCCGAATTCGACCTGAGGCCCGCGGGCGATCCCTCTCTTCCCGTTGCGTATGCCTGGGACACCGCATACAATCCCGCCACCTAGGTAAAAGGACGGTAGTCATGGGCCAGAGACACACTCGCCTGGAACGTAAGCGACAGAAACAGCGCCGCATTCGTTTGAAGAACGCCCCTCGCAAGGCCAAGGAACGCGTCCGCCGTACCAAGCGAGTCGCCGCGCGCGCCGCCAAGAAGGGCTGACCAGTAAGAACCCTTCAGGAGCGTTCGGCAGCCTGCGGGCTACCCCATGCTCTTGTTGAGGCGATTGCGGTGATAGGCCAGGCGCTGGGCAGGGGTCATCCTGGCGAAGTCGGGCGCGCCGTCGGGTCGAAGGGGATAGGAACCGTCGGTTCCGACAGGAAGTGATACCGACGATCCACCCCCCCCAGCCGCCGGACGAGAAGGAATGCTGATCGTCGTCCCGGAACCTGCATAGCTGGTGATCCCGCTGGTCAATTGCATGTCCTGGGCCAGCGGACGGGCGGGTGGGATCCCCAGGCCCGCCAACACGCCATGATAGGCCTTGACCGCTTCCTCGGGGCTGATCTGGCCGTCGGCGATCCATCGCAGGAACTGGATGAAGCTGAGCTGGTGCTCGGCGCTATTGATCTTTCTGCCGAAAAGCGCCGCCCGTGCCCCATACTTCTTGGCCTCGGTCAGCAACTTGAAGGCGTCATAGGTCGTCCCGGCTGAACCTCCCAGGATACCGGGCACCAGGTGGCGGTCGTAGCGGACCAGTTCCTCCATGAACCGCGGGCCGTGATAGACCATCTTGAGAAACAAAGGCCGGCCCGGCGAGGCCACGCCCGCCAGCGTCCGCACGATCAGGTCGTTGATGAAACCGCCCAGTTGCTCGGTGGAAATCGGATGAACGGGACGGTTAGGCTCGAAGACCTCCAGGAAGTGGCGGAAGCCCTTGCTCTCGGCTTCGACGCGAAATTCCCGGTAGGCTTCCAGCGTAGCAAGGTCCAGTTGGGGATCATTGTTGAACGTGATGCTGTAGAGACCCAGGTTGGCCCCAAGATGCCTCTGGGAGTCGTCGTCCTGGGCGATCCGTCCGACCTGGGCATGGTCGATCAGCGCGGTGCGGAAGGGCAGCGACGGTTCCTTGGGGTAAGACGCGCCGCGGGCGACGTGGATGTCGGTGGTGTCGTTGGCCCGCACGGCCGGGGTGACGGGGGAGGCGTCGAAGATCCGACGGCGGATGGTCAGCACCTCGCTGGTGGACACCGACATCAGCATGATGTCCAGCAGGCCCTGGCGGACGTTTTCGGCGATATGCTCGCGGTATTCCTCCAGCGAACGAAACTCGCCCTCGCCCCGCTCGGGGCTGAGGCCGGGGGCGGCGATGCCGAAGGCCATGTCGGCGTCCTTGGCATCGGCCAGGATGAATGCCTTGGAGTCGTCGTGGGCGTGAATATCGGCCAGCTTGACGTCGAGGGACTTTTCCATATTGTTCATCCACGCAACCGGGCGGCTATGGAAATAGAGATTATGGAGTCAATCGATCGGTTTGTCCAGCACCCGGTAGCCTTCGCCGCCCGCAAGGGGGTGTCAAGCATGGGATTTTCCCGCAAACTGCTCTTCCAGGTCCTTCAGCGCGCGACGGTTGGCCAGGCGCGCCAGGCTACCCATGCGGTTGACCAGCAGCACGCCGTCGAGATGATCGATCTCATGCTGAAAGATACGGGCCACAAGTCCTTCACCGGTCTGCTGGAAGACCAGGCCGTCCAGACCGGAGGCCTGAATGGTCACGATGTCGTGTCGCTTGATCTGGCAGGTCATGCCTGGAAACGACAGGCAACCTTCTTGGTCCTCCTGACAGCCCTGGGCGGAGAGGATCACCGGATTGACATAGACCCGCCGCTGGTCACTCTGGGCAACCGGGCAGGCCACGAAAAGCCGCAGGTTGACGCCCACCTGCGGCGCGGCCAATCCGACACCGCGGACGGCGAACATCAGCTCGAACATCCGCTCCGTCAGCGGGCGCAGCGACTCATCCGGCAGGGCGACGGTGTCGCTGGGGCGGCTGAGGCGGGGGTCGGGATAGTGGATGATCCGCAGTTCCGCCAGGTCCACGGGAGCGATCTTGGCATTTCGGGGCATGTCGCCATCTTAGTTGCCCCGGCGAAGGCAAATCAAGCGTATCGACATCCGGCGGACCGGTCGATACAATCCGGGGGAACTTGTCGGGCCTTTGACGCCAGCGGCCTTGCTCGGAGGCGCGGCGGCTGCCGCCAGCGGCCCGGGATCGAGAGGGTCGGTCTGTGGAGCAATCCGCGCTGGAACAGTGCCAGGAGATCATCGGGTATCGTTTCTCCAACCCCGACTTGCTGGCCTTGGCGCTGACGCATGCCTCGGTGTCCCCCTCCCGCCTGCTAAGCAATGAGCGGATGGAGTTTCTGGGCGACGCGGTCTTGGGCCTTACCATCTGTCATGAACTCTATAACAGCCAGGAGGACTTGCTGGAAGGGGACATGACCAAAATCAAGTCCACCGTTGTCTCTCGCCAGACCTGCGCCGGGGTGGCTGAGAAACTGGACCTCTGCCGACTCGTCTTTCTGGGCAAGGGCATGTCCAAGCCCGGAGAGTTGCCGCAATCGGTGGCCGGGGCGGTCTTTGAGGCAATCGTGGGAGCCATCTTCCTGGACGGCGGGCTGGCCCCGGCTGGGGAGTTCGTCCTCAAACACATGCGCCCTTACATCGAAGAGGCGCTGGCTAACGAACATCAGCATAACTATAAGTCCTTGCTACAACAGCACGCACAACGCCAGTGGGGCCTCATGCCTGACTACCAGCTCCTGGACGAGAAAGGCCCCGATCACAGTAAGTGCTTTGAGATCGCCGTAACCATCAACGGCAGGCAGTTCCCCAGCGCCTGGGGCATGAACAAAAAAGACGCCGAGCAGGAGGCCGCCCGGCGGGCGCTTCAGGAGATGGGCCTACTGAAGGACTCCTGAGTCTCCCCGAGGGGGAAAGAAGTTTTTTTCCTGAAGTGTTAATTTCCCGCTGGCGAACTGTTGCACTTTGCCGATAAGAACTTAAGATTCACCGAAGGCTCCGATCTCCCGCGGAACAAGGATGTCGTGCCATGGTTGGGTCACGGACGATTAAGACGCTCCTTGCCCTTCTAGTCGCAATGACTATCGGATCGACGGCATTGATGCTGATGGAGAAGGCCCCGATCCGTCCCCCGATCACTCACCTGGCCGCCATCGATTCGGCCGCGGGCGGAGTGTCCGACTTGGTGATTCAGACCGACGCGCCCCTGAAGCGCGGCAGGTGGTGGAACATACTCATCCACACCTCCGCCGAGGGACTCGACCCGCAGCGCGAGTGCCACTTCATCGTCTCCGGACAACCCGGCCCCGGCGGTCTGTTCCTCCGCGCGACGGACCTGTGGGAATCCCAGCGGGATGGCAATCACGGTTTCCTTCCCGTACACAACTATAACGCCGACAGCATCGGTGTGTTCGTGGAAGGCGATTTCACCAACCAGGGCCCCAGCCGGAAACAGTTCCAGGCCCTCTTGGAGCTGGTTCGGACACTACAACAGGCCTGCGGCATCACCTCCGAGCGGGTCTACCTCTACAGTCACATCGATCCTCGCAGCGGCTCGCCCGGTCCGGCCTTCCCGGCGGAGGAATTCAAGGACGGGCTGCTGAGGCCGACGCGCTGATTTTGGTTCCGTTTTTCCACCCGCCGCGATTTTCTTCTGCCCACCGCCAATGGAGTCTTCATCTGGAAAAGCCCCCTCCGGAGTGCTAGATTACCCCTTCCATGCCAGGATGGCGACGACAAGACGGCAGGTTGGCCGGTCAGCTTCGTCCGGTGCGGATCGTACCTCGCTTCATCCGCTCGGCCGACGGTTCCTGTCTCATCGAGATGGGCGGCACGCGCGTGGTCTGCACGGCCAGTTTCGTCCAGGGCGTGCCCAGGTGGCGGACCGGCAGCGGGCTGGGCTGGCTGACGGCTGAATACGCGATGCTCCCGGCCTCCACGGGAATCCGCAGGGAACGGCGGAGCACGAATCCCGACGGCCGGGGCGTGGAGATCCAACGCATCATCGGCAGGGTGCTGCGGAACGTCGTCCGCTTTGAACGCCTGGGCGAGAACACCGTCTATCTCGATTGCGACGTCCTGGAGGCCGACGGGGGAACTCGCGTCGCGGCGATCACGGGATCCTGCGTGGCGCTGGCGATGGCTGTCGCCAAGGCGCAGTCGGCCGGGCTGTGCAAGCGCGGGGCGCTGACCGGCCCCGTGGCGGCAGTGTCCGTGGGCCTCGTCAACGACAGGGCTTTGCTGGACCTGGACTACTCCGAGGACTCCACCGCCGCGGTCGACATGAACGTGGCCATGACCGACGACGGTCAATTCGTGGAAATCCAGGCCACCGGCGAGCGGACCGGTTTCAGCGAGGCGCAACTGCGCCGCCTGCTGGCGCTGGCCCGCGGCGGGATACGGAAGCTTCAGATCCTCCAGCGGCGGGCCATCGGAAAGAGAAAGCGAACATGAGATACGGTTTAGCAACCTGGTTGGCGCGCGCGGTGGTCTTGGGCATCCTCTCGGCGGGCGGCTGTCAAAGCCTTCCCTTGGGCGCCGGCGCCGCGGACACCTGCACCATCCTGCTGTATGTGCATAAAGGCGAGAACCACGCGCAGGAGGCCGAGGAATACAAACGCAACGCCCAGCAGCACGCCGGATGGAAGGATGTCTACGTGGTCAACCATTCGGGCTACAGCGAATTGTGCCGCAGCCGGTACCCCTCCGCCGAGGCGGCGGCGGCAGACCTGAAGCAGGCCAAGAACTATCGCACCCCAGTGGGAGTCCAGGTGTTCGCCCAGGCAATGGTCATGCCCCTGGCGGAGCAGGCCACCGGCCCAACGCCATATAACCTCGCCGACAGCAAGGGCGCCTTCACCATCGTGGTCGCGGAGTTCTATGATGTGCCCAGCGCCGGATACGTCGGTCGAAAAAGATTCGCCGACCGGTATTGCCGCCAGTTGCGCGACAAAGGCACGGAGGCATATGTCCTGCACGGACCCGCCAAGTCATTGGTCAGCATAGGCTCCTTCCCCGAGTCGTCCTATCCCACCACCGCCATCGGTGGAAAGCTCCAACGAGTGGTCCGCGACCCGGCGATGGACAAGGCCCTCAAGGACTTCCCCAAGCTGGCTGTCAACGGCCGGCAGGACGTGCTTCTGGTGCCCGTCAAGGGCGGCCATCGCAATGAGAAACTCGCCACGACCAGTTACATCCTGGAGATCCCCCGCAAGGAGCCAGCCGCCGATGCAGCAGCGACCCACAATCGTCCTGGCGACGCGCAATCCCAGTAAGCTTCGCGAAATCCTCGCCGTCCTGGGCGACGCGCCCTTCGAGTTGGTAGCCCCCGACGAAGGCGTCGCCGAACCGGTGGAGACCGGCCTGACCTTCGCCGTCAACGCCTGCCAGAAGGCCCTGTGCTACGCTCGGGCCACCGGCCGGTGGTGCCTGGCGGACGATTCGGGGCTGGAGGTGGACGCCCTGGACGGCCGGCCTGGCGTGACCAGCGCCCGATTCGCCTCGGACCGCTGCCCCCCCGACGCCGAGAGGGAGACCATCGACCGGGCCAACAACACCCGCCTGCTGGAGGAATTGAAGGACACCCCCGATCCGATGCGAACGGCCCGGTTCGTCTGCCACCTGGCCTTGGCCGACCCGCGGAGGGTATTGGCCCAAACCTTCGGCACCATCGAGGGACGGATCGGCTGGGGGGAACAGGGCAACAACGGTTTCGGTTATGATCCGCTTTTTCTGCTGCCCTCGATGGGATTGACCACGGCCCAGTTGCCTGCCCAGGAAAAAAACGCCATCAGTCACCGCGGCAAGGCCGTGCGACATATCGCCGGGATACTCCGGAACCTGCTGACGGCGACGCCTGGATGAACTCCATGCCGCTGTCCGCATACTCCGCCCAAACGCGCCGCTTAGAAAAAATCAGCGACCAGCCCTTCACTGGTCGCTGAGGATGATTATCAGGCTCCACGGAATGCCAGCCGCCGGACACCCCGGCCCTGCCCGGCCTCGGCGCTTACGGGAATTCCTTCTTTTCCTGATCCCGCGGGATGATGATGTTGGGCTTCAGCAGGATCAGCAGGGTTTCTTCATCGGAAACCTTGCCCCGGTTGTTGAAGGCCCGGTTGATGATGGGAATCTTGCTGAGCAGGGGCACGCCAATCTCGCGCTCGATCTCCCCAGAGGACTTCAACCCGCCCAGCAGCAGCGTCGCCCCGTCGGGAACGTTGACGGTAGTCTGGATACTTTCCACCTCGACGTCCCAGAGCTGTACATATCCACCGAGGGGGGGAATCCTGCCCTCGATGATCAATGTCATGGGGTCGAACGGGAAGAACCGCAACGCCAGGAGCTTCCGCACGGAAGGCTCGACGGTCATGGTGACATACTTGAGGTCCGCCGACACCGTGGCGCTGATGTACAGTTCCGTGCCCAGGTCCAATTCGTCGGTGGTGTAGCCGACACTGACACGATAAGCATTGTTCGCGTCGCTTTCCGTTACCGTGGATTCGGAGACGTATCGCAACGTCCTGCCGACGTGGATCCGGGCGGCCGTGCCGTTCAGCAGCGTCAAGCGCGGCGCCACCAGCGTGCGGGTGGATTGGTGCGCCTGGGTGGCGCGGATGAAGAAGTCCACCTGGATGTCATCCAGGAAGGTTCCCGAAAGAGAAGTCGCCGGCGCCGACACCAGCGAACCGATGCTGTTCTGGCCAATCGGGGTGGCCACGCCCAACACGTTGCCGAAGTCCGGGTTCTGCCTGGCGCCAATGGGCGTGAACTTATCGTTACCGGGAAGCCCGCTGCCCCAGGCGGACGAGCCCGTGGCGGTGGGCACCGTGGCGCCCGTCCAGGGATCGATCCTCCTGCCGGAGCCAAGGGGGGAACCGAGGTTGAAATAGAAGTCCAGGTCCACCCCGATGCTTTCCAGGTATCCGGTGTTGACCGTGACGAAACGCGCCTCGATGGCGATCTGGATTTCCTTGGCCTCGCGCAACTGTGTGATCAAATCGGCGATAGCCTGGTGGTTGTCGGCCGTCTGGGTGACGATCAGTTGGTCGTTCCAGAAGTCGATGTGTCCGTCGCCACCGGTACCGACCCAGGACTCCGGGGCGATCGTGTTGGTGATCGTGTTGATGATGTTGTTCACCACCACCTCAGCGCTCGTGCCGGCCTCGCCACCGGTGGTTGTCGTCGTAACACCGGCACCGGTTCCGCCGAATTCCCCACCGCCACCACTGGTCCCGACGCCACCGTACCCGCCGCCACCGGTCCCGCCGCCACTGGTCCCGCCGCCACCGGTCCCGCCGCCACCGGTCCCGCCGCCGCCTCCGGTGCCTTCGGCCCCACCGACATCCCCAATGTCCCGGAAGTTCTCAAAGTCACGGTGGGCCAGCGCCAGCGCGCGGACCAGGTCCTGGATGTTGTAGACCACCGGGAAGACCTTGCGAGACAGCGCCTGGCGGGTGGTGATGATGATCACCCCGCCGTCGATGACATAACTAATCTCCTGCTCGGTGCCCACGTTGGGACCGCTGACGTCCTCCAGGATCACTTGCAGGGCCTTCTCGTAGGGAACCTTCACCAGGTGCACCGAAGAGACGACGGCGCTTTCCTTGGTATATCCGGCGCTCTCGAGATACTTCCAGTTCGGCAGGATATTCAATCCCGTCACCGCGCGGAGGTGGTCCAGCACGTCCACCAGCGGAATGTCCTCGAAGTCCATCTTGCCGTCGATGGTCTCCTGCAACCTCTCGCGGATGCGGCGGTCTTCCTCCGACCGGTATCGCACCGCCAGGCCCTTGCCTTCGCGTTCCTGGCTGATCTCGCGCCAGTTGCGCGGGAAAATCAGGTGCTCATACCAGGGGATGCGCGATTCCAGGTTGTCTCGTTGGGTAAGGTTCTGCTGGATGTCGCGGGTGTCAACGGTTTCCTTCTGGTCCTGAGAGAGGATGAACTGCTGGAGCATCTCCGCCTGGTCGGCTGCCCAGTAGTTGGAAGGTTCCAGCGACTGGACCTGCCTGACCACCTCCAGGGCTTCCTTGTATTTCTGCTCCGCGCGCAGGGCCTTGGCGCTTTCGGTCAGCGCCGTGACCTTCCGTGTCAACTGTTCCTTGGCGCGCTGCGCCCGTTCGGCTTCAGCCTTGGACATCTGCGCCAGTTGCTGCTGTACCTGGGAGCGTTCCCAGTCCTGGCGTAGCTTCTGAATGCCTTCCAGCCGCTTCTCGACCTCCAGCATCCTGTCGTTGTATTCGGCGGCGCCGTAGAGGTTCTTGTTGGCCACGACGGCGTTTTGTCCCACGCGGGCGGCGTCGGCGGCATTGTCGAAGTCCGAGGCGCTCTTGGCGCCAAGCAACAGTTCCGCCGAGCGGGCCATCGCCTTGTCGAACTCCACGTCGGTCTGCTGCCTCTTGACGCGCCGCTTCTGTTCCAGCACGCTCAGCGGTCCGGCCTCTCCACCGGTGGCGGACAATTGGGCCTGGGCCTGCTGGAGCAGGCTCTTGGCTTCTTCCATCTCCGGCACCAGCGCCAGGGCCTGCTGGAAATTTCGGACGGCGACTTCCGTGCCGCCTTCAGCCAGGGCGGTCTTCCCGTCGCTGACCAGGCGATTGGCCTGGGATCGCCGGGTCAAAACGTTGCTGAACACCCTGGCCGCCTCGGCGTCGCCCGGAGCGGGTTGGCTGGTCGAAGTTGCGGCGGGGATTTCCCTCACCACGACCGTCACCGGCACGGGAGCGGGAGGCTCGGTGGTTTTGGCGACCGCTGCTTCCACGGTCTTTTCAGAAGGCTTCGGGGCGGGTCCAACCGGTTCCGGTTTCGCCTCGACTGTTGTCACGGCCTGCGGTTCCTCCGCCGGTTTAACGACAGGCGTTTCCGTGGCCGCGACGGACTCGGGTTTTACATCGATCGCTGCCACGGCCGCCGGTTCCACTGCCGGTTTGGCGACGGGCATCGGGGCCTCGGGCTTCTCTTCGACAGCGGCTACTTCGACCGGTTGGGTCGGCGGCGCCACCGGAGCTTCCGCCGCGGGGGCCTGGGCCAGAGTCGGTTTCAACACGCCCTCGGCGGCAACGGGCAGAGGAACCGGTTGGGACGGCTTGGCCACCGGAGCGGCCAGGCGGGCCGCTACGACGGCGGGTCGCGTGGCGGGTTCAGGCTTCAACTCAGCGACTTCCTCGGCGGGGGTCTTGACGACCGGCTGGGTCGTCGCCACCGGCGCCGCGGGTTTTTCCGCCTTGGTTTCCGCCACCGGCTCCCGGACCACCATCAGCACCGGCCGCGACGCCGGCGCGGTGGAAGTCTGAAGCTTCTTGTCCACCAGCGCCAACTGGGCCGCGGCGTCTCGGCGCAGCGGTTCAGGCAGATACGCGCTGCCAGCCGTGACGGCGAACCCATCCCTGGCCTTGGCCAGATCCCCGGCCTTGAGAGCCTTGACGGCGGAGTTGTACATCGCCATGGCCTCTGACTGCTTGGCGATGGCTGAGTCGACCTTGGCCAGATGCTCTTCCAGGACAGCCTGGTCGGCATCCGACAAGCGGTCCCGATCGACGCTCAGCAGGGAGGCCTTGGCGGCATTGAAGTCCATGGCCTTGAACTGGGCAAGGCCCTGCTTGAGCAAGGCCGCCGCGCGATCCGAGTCGACCTCCGCCGCCCGCAGGCGCGGAGACAACGACAGGATCACCAGGGCTGGCAGGGCAAGGCTAACAAGACGGCGGAAGGTCAGCACTGCGCATCCCTTTCAGAAGAATTCCCAAGGATTTCTCGGGGAACAGACAGAAGATCCACTCCATGCACGCGGGCACGTAGGCACGCCTCCGCCCTGAAACTCGCTGTCGACACATTCGGTTCCGGGGGCCGTTGGCGCGGCCCATTCGGCAGCTCGCCGACAAAGGCAAAGAATATGCCAGTGATAAACCTTAACGCAAGTCAAAATTCCCCCTCCTTCCGACGGGATTAACCGCCGGTTTGGTAGCCGCGGCAGCGGCGGCGGCAGCCTCGGCGGCGGCACCGGCGGCGCGTCGCGAAACCTTGGTTTTTTCCTCGAGGTCGGCGTAGTGTTTGTACTCCGGGTTTGTCTTGCTCAAGGCCCGCACATCCACCATCGTGCGCAACTGCCCCCTCTCGTCCAAGTACACCATCTCAACGGCAGTGCGACGCGTCGGCAGGAGCTTGTTGAAGTTGAACTCCACCGCGATGGCGCTGGTGGAAAAGTCCACGGGAACCTTGCTGACCTTGCCCTCCTGGGCCGGATGAGCCAGTTCGATCTCCTTGAGTTGCCCAATGGACTGGCCCTGGACAACGGTAAAGGTCTCCTTGACCTGCTGGCCCAGCGCCCGGCTGAACACCGCCACCCGGACGCTGCCCTGGGCCGGGAAGGACCCCACCAGGAAGAATTCCGTCACCTGGGGGACGAAGACCGGATCCGACCAGTCGCTGTAGGGCGACAAGAGCGACGAGGGCGCCGCGTCGTTGGGATCCGCCACGGCATTGGCGAAGGCCAGCAGTGGATTGAGCAGCTTGACGCGCAGGCGATAACGGTAGACCTTCAGGCTTTCCAGGGACGTGTCGTGGAACCACACCAGCACGGAGCCTTTGAGCAACTGACCGGCCAGGGGCGGGACCAGCGTGGGTTCCGGCGGGACGATCGGCTCGGGCTGCGCGGGGGCTCCGGGCATGACCCCGCCCGGGGACATGCCCCCCTCGACAAACTCGCCATCGCGTCGTTGCTGCCTGGCCTGCCGCGGGCCAGGCTCCTCGATCTCCTCGACAAACTCCCGCATCTGGCCCGGGCGCCCCCCTCGAGGCGTAAAGGAAGCCTGCCCCATCGGACGAACCGTCGGCGCCATGCCGGGCGTGGGTGTCATCGGCGCGGCGCCCGGTAGCGCCCCTGCCGCCTGCTCGGTCTTGGCTGCCTCGCTTACGGATGTCATCGGGAGATTGACGCGCCAGTCCACCCACCCATACCCCGGCCACCATATCTGCCAATATTCCGGTTGGAGGAAGAACTGCTGCCACCCGGCGGAGGGATCGCTGACGAGTCGACGCATCTCGTCGATGGCGACGGCGTTGGACCCGTCGTAATTCGGTATCACCGGGACGGCGATGGGACTGTTCTGAGAGTCTATCAGCGGCATCGTCACCGCCTGGACTTCGCGCGGCGGACCCCATTGGCCGTCGGGAAGCTGTTCCTGCGCCTCGGCATGGATGCCCAGCACGATCGGGGAGAATGGAAGCCCCACGTCCTTCAGTTTCGACCGCCAGGCCTCCTGCAACTGCCCCAGAGGCAGGACCGATACCACATGGGCGGTCATCACGTCGGCGGGATTATCCATGGGCCTGTCGGGCAGTTCCGGCTCGGCTTTGACAATAGGTTTGTCGGGGTTGGGGATGGCGTCGATAACGTCAACCAGCTTGACCTTCGCGCCCTCGGCGATGGGCTGGTCGGTGATCAACGGCTGGAAGCCGGCATAGAAATTCCAGGGCGTCTTCTGTTGTTGCCATGGCTCGGTCCTCAGCCGAACGAACTCGGCCTTGTAGTCCGGCGTCTGCCGCATGTTGGGGTCCGGGGTGAACTCCTCGATCCGCGCCTGGGTCCTGCGGGCGGTCTCCAGAAGCACCTCATCGACCTTGGCTGGCGACACCCGCGAGTCCGGTTCCACGGACACCGATCGGGGCGAGGACAACACCCAGTAAAACGCCGCAAAAACCAATCCCAACGCGCAAAGGCCCAGCAGGCCCTTTTCGAGATGTTCCTCCACGTTGTTCATCTGGCTGGGCTTTGCCATCTCTTGTTCTCCCGGGGTCCCGCGGCGACCCCGAATCGCGTGCCGGACTTCCTAGAGCGCCTCGCTGGAAGGCGGTGGCGCCTCGGCGCCTTCCTCCGTCGCCGCCGGCTGTTGCTGCGGCAAGCGGGCGATATCCTCGGGACGCAAGGCCGGATTGTCCGCGCCGGGGAACTGCTGCGTCAAGGCATCCACGGGGATCAGCGGAGGGAACTCCTCCATCCAGCGATTGTTCGCCGCGTCCCTGGTCCCTCGCTCCCATTGGGTCAACAACAGTAGTTCACATTCGATACGGGCCTGCACCACCATCTGCGGGCCGTAATAAAATAGATTGCTGGAAACCCCCGCGGCGCCCGCGTCGGGGATGTTGAAAGTCGCGCCGCTTCCTTCCGTAGAGGGCGCCGGACCGGTTTCGCCCACGGCTTCCAACTGGATGCTGAGCACCGTGTGGTAATTACCGGCCAGGAGGTTGCGCTGAAGTGTCGCCAGGTGTTCGGGCCTTGCCACCACGATGAAGGAATACTGAAGAACATCATAGTTCTTGTTGGAACCGCGGTTGGTCAGCGGAGAGGCGTTGGGCTTCTCGCCGGGGCCCGCTGTCGCCGGGCCTTCGGTCATCTGTTCCGTTTCCTCGGTCTCCTCGTAGAACTCCCTCCCCTCCGGACGGACGGAACGAGCCGCCGGCGCCGCCTGTTCCGGAGCGGCCTGGACGTAATTTTCGTTGACTTCGATCCTCACCAGGTGCTTGACCGGGGCAGCCAGCACATTGCGCTCCGAGACGGGGAGCTTGGCCAGTACCTCCTGGTTGGTCTGATTGATCGCGCGGATGACCTCGCTGGTGACCCAGTAGTTCAACTGCGCCTGCCAGAGTTCGCTGAAGGGACGGTTGCGGACCTCCTCCAGGAAATACATGTCGAGACTCTCGGGACCGGCGTAGATCATGCCGGCCCGGGCCTTGCTGATCATGGCCGTGCGGCGGCCCTTTTCCCTGGCCTCCTCCGAGGCCCCGCTGCTGGCGCCTCCCGTGGAAGCGTACGGTGATGCCGAGGGCAGAACGCTCTCGGCGGTCTGACCCGGCGCGGGGGTCGCTGCCTGGAGTCCGGCGCCGCGCATTTTCGCCTCTTCCGCCTGTCGCTGAAGCGCCAGACGAGTCTCCCACTGGATGGCCTGGGATTCGATCTCCCCTTCGGTGGGCGCCGTTGTCGGCTTCAGACTGGCCAGCAACTTGCTCATCTCCTCCAGGTAGACCCGCGTGAAGGTGTAATCCAAAGCCTCGTCACGATAGACGGCCTCATCGATGGGAAAGGCCGCAATCGGCTCGCCCAATTCCCCGGGCAACTGGAACACTTGGAGATTCTTGCGGTTCCACTCGATGTTAGTGTTGGCTACCTCGGCAACGGCCTTCTGGATTTGCTGGGCCTTCTCCTCTGCCGCCGCCACCATGGCCGCGTTGGCGCCACCGCCTCCGGCCAGGCGATTGAGATTGTCGGCCAACTGGCTGCGATCCGCCACGGCGGCGTCGACGCCCTTGGCAAGGCGCAGATAGCCCGCCATCAAAGCCCCGCCGCCCAGCAGCACCACCACCGCCAGAATTACCAGGAAGAGGTTTTCCCGCAGGAATCGCATGACACGGTCTCCCGTCAATTACTCTCCGCAGCGGCGTCGGCCTCCACCGGCTGGTTGGCTTGCGACCCGGCTGCGCTGTCGGCTTCCACGCTGATGATCCAGACGGCGGCAAAACGAGTATCGTCGATCATTTCCTCTCCGGTCAACGGGTCGGGCATCTGCACCTGCGGGCCGGCCGGCTGACCGGCGGCGCCCGTGGGAGTCACCATCGGCATGTTGGGCCGACGCACGCCCGTGGTGGGGCCTTCCACCTCTTCGACAAATTCCCTCTCCATAGGCCGCCGACCCGCCACGCCCGGGGTGTATCGCATCGGCGACGCGCCGGGGGCAACGGTTGATTTGGGCATCAACCCGTCCGCATAATTGACGATGGCCAATTGAGGGAAAAGCTTGGCGATTCGTTCCGTCTCGCGGCGAAGCGGCAAGAGGAGGCCCTTGACCACTTCCTTGTTGGCAAACGGCGTCCGGCCTACCAGGGCAATGGAAAAACCTCGCTTGGGCGCGCCCGAAGCTGCCGGCAGCGCTCCCGGGGTCGCCACGCCGGAAGGAGCCGGTGTCGCCGGCCTGCCACCGGTGGTTTCTCCCGTCAGCGGCTGGACCAGTTCAGTGGCCTTCTTGGCTCCGACGTCGGGCAGGTATTCCACCTGGATCCGCTCGATGAAGATCATCTTTCGCGTGTCGCGCTTCTTCTGCTTGATTTGCGCCAAGGAAGCCGCTCGCGACGCTTCGTCCTTGGCGTTGTCGTAAGCGGCCAGAAGTTTCTGATCCGCCGAGACGGCCTGGATGCCCTGGAAGATCATCGACTGCACCGAGGGCCAGAAGTCGCGATTGGCAGACAGCCGCTTGTCGGCTTCCAGGGGCGCCTCGGCGGCGGGGATCAGGGCCAAGGCCTCCTCGTACTTCCGGCGGTTCTCGTTCAGTTCGTTGGCCAGCCCGCGAACCTCCAGGCAGGTCGGGTTGTCGGCCAGGGCGATGCGGTCGACGTACGCGCGGTACGCCGGCGCCGCCAGCGCCGCCAGCAACACCGCCGCCGCGGCGGCGAACCACGGACGCTTGCGGCCCCAGAGGCGGCGGCGGATGATCTCATCGGGCAGCAGGTTGGTGGAGACGGCGGAAACATCCAACCCCTGCAACGCCAGACCGTAGGCCACCGGGAAGGACAGGACGTTCTCGTCCAACAACGGCGCGTTGACCGCCTCCGATGCCGACAGGCGGTTGTAGCTGTCCACCCGCATCACGGGGATGTTGAGTTGCTGCTCCAGGAACTTCTGAAGCCCCGGCAGGCGGAAGCCGTTGCCCAGTCCCAGGACCTTCTTGAACCGCGCCTCGCGGCGCATGGAGGTGTAGTATCCCACCGACCGCTGGATTTCCTGCGCCAGGTCCGCGAAGACCGGCCTCATCGCCTGAAAAATCTGGCGGGCGTACTTGCTGGTGGCGGCGTTCCGCTTGAGTTTTTCGGCCTTGGGGAACGACAGCTTAAAGGCCTTGACCAGGGCCTCGGTGAAGTCGTTGCCGCCAATCTGAATGGTGCGAGTCCAGATTCTCGGTCCGTCGCCGACGACCAAGTCGGTCGTGTCGGCCCCCACGTCGGCCAGCAACGTCGCCCCGTCGGGGGCCTGTTGCTCGTCGAAGTTCATGAAGTTGAACAAGGCCAGCGGAGCCATCTGGACCATGTCGACCTTCAGCTCCATCGAGTCGAAGTGATTGAGCATCTCGGCGATGTCCACGCGCTTCATCGCGAAGATGCCCACTTCCACGTCGGGGCTGTTGGGGTCCTGGAACGACTGCCACCGCCAGACCACGTCGTTGATGGGGAAGGGAATCTGCTGCTCGGCCTCGAAGCGGACGATGTCGGGGATCTTCTTGCTTTCCACCGGCGGGAGCTTGACGAACCGGGTGAAACCGCTCTGCCCCGAGACGCCCACCGCCAGCAGGCAGTTGGCGACGCTGTTGCGGGACAGGAACGTCTCCAGCGCCGTCCGCACCAGTTGCACCTTGTCGGCGTCGGGTTCGGAAAGGATCTGGGGATGCTCGACGATGTCCAGTGCCTCGACCTGAAGCGACCCGTCGTCGTTCTGACGAAGCTTGAGGGCCTTGAGGGCGCATTGACCGATGTCGATCCCCCAGACGCTTCTCGGTGTCGCCATAGGCTTTCCTCGACTTTTCACCGCCCGGACCGCGCCTTGGGCGCTGTCCGGCGCGACGGCTATAATACCTATTCGTGTTTACGCCTACAAGCCAGACTGCCCCGCCAAGGGCGGAAATTGCCGTATGAATTTCTCCATCACAACCTTGGGATGCAAGGTCAACCAGTATGACTCCGCCGCCATCGCAGCGTCGCTGCGTCAGGCGGGAGGCCGCCTGCTGTCCACTCCGGGGGAAAGCCTCTCCCTGGCGGACCTGGTGATCATCAACACCTGCTGCGTCACGGCCACCGCCATGCGAAAAAGCCGCCAAGCCATCCGCCGCGGCGTCCGGGCCGCCCGGGGCGCCTTTGTCCTGGTGACCGGATGCTACGCGGACTACGATCCATCCGCCATCGCGTCGACCCTGCGTCGCCTGGGCGTCGGGGACGGCCGGGCCATCATCGCCGGTCACCATGCCGACCTGTCCGGGTGTCTACGGCAATTGGCCGCTCGTTGGGGATCCTCCGGGCGCCCCGCGGGCGATGCGGCAGCCCTTGGGCAGGATGTAGGGGCGGGGGGTTGCGGCTGGGATGGCACGGTTTCGGCGGGACATTCAACCGCCCCTGCTACAGCGGCATCCATCAAAGCAAGTCGAGCCGCTGCCGTCAAGCGCAAAGCCCCCGGCACGCGGGGGCTGGCGCCAATCAGTCAGTTCCCCGGTCATCAGCGGGCCTTTGTCAAGGTCCAGGACGGCTGCGACGCCTTCTGCTCCTACTGCGTCGTTCCCTTCACCCGTCCCATTCCCTGGTGGCGGGGCATCGAGGATGTCGAGGCGGAATGTCGCGGCCTGCTGGCTGCCGGACACAAGGAGATCGTTCTCTGTGGCGTGTTCCTTGGCGCCTTCGGCCGGGAGACGACCCGGCGAGACCGCTGGGCCGGACAGCCATCCTTATTGCCCCAACTCATCCGCCGCGTCGCGGCAATGGAAGGGTTGTGGCGCCTGCGCCTCAGCAGCCTGGATTGCCTCGACGTAACCGAGGAACTTCTCTCCGCTTGCGCCGAGTCGCCCAAGGTCGCCCCGCACTTCCACCTGCCGCTTCAGTCCGGCAGCGATCGGACCCTGCGGGCCATGAACCGCCAATACACCCTCGATGAGTTTCTCTCTTGCCTGGGACGGATTCGGTCCCGCTTTGACCGCCCGGCGATCACCACCGACATCATCGCGGGCTTCCCCGGCGAGAGCGACGAGGATTTCGCCGCCACGCTGGCCGCGGCGCGGGAAGCTCGCTTCGCGCGGATACACGCCTTTCCGTTCAGTCCCATTCCCGGCACGGCAGCCTGGCTGAGACGGCGTGACTGCCCGCCTTCGGGCGTGGTCAAGGCCCGCATGGCGGAACTGACCGCGCTGGGGCGCCGACTGGCCGGCGAGTACCGCCGCCAATTTATCGGGGATCGCATGGAGGTGCTCATCGAAACCCCGCCAACCGGCGCCAAGGGCTTCTGTACGGGCATGAGCGACCGATATCTGCCGGTGCGTTTCCCCGCCTCCGGCCTGCGGCCGGGCATGCTGGCGACCGTTCGCATCGACCGCGGGGGACCCAACGGATTGCTGGGCCGCCTTGGTGGATGCGCCCGTGGCGTAGGCTCACCTGCCGCAGCGGGGTTTTCTGGCCGCCACGGCTGACTCTGCTTACAATGCCTGCCATGAATGAACCGATGGATCAGATGATTTCCTCCGCCCGACAGATCCTGGAGACCGAGCTCCTTCTGGGCGGGCGGTTCCTCCCTGCCGTGCGAAACCCCCTGCCCACGCCGGCTGGGGTTATGTCCTTGGAGGAGCGGCAGCGGTTGCTGGAGGAGATCGACCTCGGCCAGGTGCGAGGTTGCACGCTTTGCCGCTTGTCCCAGGGACGCACCCAGACGGTCTTTGGCGAGGGCAGTCCGCAAGCGGAATTGGTCTTTGTGGGCGAAGGTCCCGGCGAGGAAGAAGACCGCACGGGACGTCCCTTCGTCGGCCGAGCGGGGGAACTGCTGGGCAAGATGATCCAGGCGATGGGCCTGTCGCGCGGGGACGTCTATATCTGCAACATGGTCAAGTGCCGCCCGCCCAACAACCGCGCGCCGATGGGCGATGAGGTCCAGGCCTGCTGGCCGTACCTGATGCGCCAGCTCCAGATCATCTCCCCTCGCGTCATCGTCACCCTGGGCAACCCCGCCACGCAGAACCTGCTGGGCACCTCCGCGGGCATCACCAAGCTTCGAGGCCAATGGCAAAAGCTGCCTGCCCTGGCCGAAGGGCTGGAGGGCATCCCCGTCATGCCGACTTTCCACCCGGCCTATATCCTGCGGCAATACAATCAGGAAACCCGTGGCAAGGTCTGGTCGGACCTCCAGCAGGTGATGGCGTTCCTGGGCCTCCGCGGAGGGATGAGGTCCTGACCCCAACAGGGGAGAGGTCCGCCTCACCAAAACCGCCCTCGTCACGAGCCTGCGTGACCTCCCGCCACCGTCACCTCCAGGCCGGCAACGACATGTGCCACGTCTGCGCAACGAAAGCGGACCCGGCGAAGGGGACCGGATCCGCTTTCCGTGCCTAAGCCGAGGGAAGGAGGAAACCCCGGCTGCCTTTGCTCATACGAGTAATACGTCGGCCCTGCATGGCAGGTTCGCGCCACCACTCAGGGAGAGCGGTTTTGAAAATCCCGGATCCAGGAATCCACCAGCGAGAGTCGCTGGGCCAGGGCAGCGGAAGGGTCGTATCCGGTCATCTTGGGGGCGATCCGCCGGAGTATTTCCATGATGGCCTTTTCGGCCGCAACATCGGGACGGTCGGCGGTGATGGCATTCCTCAGCTCCATCAGCAACGGCAGCACCGCGCGGTCGGACATGGCCTGCAATTCATCACCGGCCGCCTTTCGCGCCGCCTCGTCGGGCGAGCAGAGCTGTGGGATCAGCCGATCGGCCCGCAACCGATCCGTGTCGAGCTGCCGGGCCTTTCCGTTCTCGACGGCCCGTCGCAGCGCCGAGAGGTGGCTGTCGCTAAGCCGACCGGCCAGATGCTCCATCGCCTCGCTGCCCAGCAACACCACGGCGGCATATCGCTCCGTGGAAACCAATTGGTCCAGCCGCGCCAACAGTCTCGCCACCGCTTTGGTGAAGACTTCCGGGTCGGTCTGGGTTGCAAGAATGGCGACACTGTTGGGATCGTCGGCCGCCAGAAGAGCGTCGAACCACTCCATCCACACCGCGGGCGCTTCGGGACTTTCCGCCGCGGCGAAGACCGCGTGCGTCTGACCTAGCAGGGCGGCGGCTTCACCGGCCCGACCGGCCTTGACCAACGCCTCCGCCAGCTTGCGCTGGACGGCGGGAAGCCGCGGTGACGCATCCTTGCGGAAACGCTCCGACAGCATTTCCAGGATCTTGACCCGCGCCTCGGCTGCCTCGGCGCCATCGACCAAGCTGTCGGCAACAGCCGACACCGTCGCATCGTCGCAGCGAGCCAGGATCGCGACGGCAGCCTCCCAGGCATGCTGGCGGACGGTGGCGTCGTTTTCAGCCTCCGGCTGGGCGCATCGCAGGACGGAAGAAAGTTGCTCCTTGCCACCCAACGAGCCTAGCGCCGCCAGCGCCGCCTGACGAACACCGCGGTCCGAATCCCCGGTCCGTTCGACCAGTAGCTTGGCCGATCCGCCGTCTCCCACGCGCCCCAATGCCGTCACAGCCGCCAGACGAATCTTGGCGGAGGGATCCTTCATCGCTTCCCCAAGCACCGGCGCGAAGGTCTCATCCCCCACCACCCCCATGGCCGCCAGGAGGGCCTCGCGAAGCTCCACGCCACCTCCTGCGGCCTGACGGTACCGTTCCACCAGCGCCTCGACGGCGGCGGAGCGTCTTTGGCCCTCCATCGCGTTCCTGGATGCGATGCGAGCCAGGGCGTCGGCGGCAGCGGCAGCCACGTCATCGTGCCGGGAACGGACTTCCACCAGGACAGCCGGCAGCGCCTCAGCCTGGTGAAGCTGCCCCAATGCCTTCAGCAGCGCACGGCGGACCAGAGGGGCATCCTCGGCCGCCAAGCGGTCTAACAGCGCCGCCAGGGTTTCCTTGTCGCCCAGCGCTGCCGTCAGCAGTGCCGCTTCCTGACGGACGCGCGCGTCGGTGTCGGCCAGCAATGCCCGCGCCGACAAACGCATCTCGGAGGTGACGGTTTCATTGGCCGCCAGACGCCGGTCCAGCAGGCGCAGGCCCGCCAGTCGGATGTCGCTGAGCGGATCGCCCAGGAACGTCATCACCAGCGCGTCGCGCTGTCCGGTGGGCGTGGCGTCATACAAGTCGGACATCGCGCGCGCCAGGCGGTCACGGAGCAGGGCGTTGTCGGCCTCCAATGCGGACTTGGTTCGAGCCAGACCCTCGGCCAATTCATTGAGCCAGACCCAACGGTCCTTGTCCTTGTTGGCGTCCCACCACAGTTTCCACTGAAGGCTGTCGGCGCCGAAGGCGCGAATGTTGGTCAAAGCCGCCAGCGATTCCGCCGCGGCGGCGGTGACGACGGGGTCCGGTTCCTCCAGCAAGGATACCAACGCGTCGACCACCTTCTTATCCAGCACGGTCCGCAGCGCGACGATGACATTCGCGCGCACAAGCGGGTCAGCGGAACGATCCTGTGCAATGGCCAGCAGCCGATCGAGGACACCGAAATTCCTGTATCGCGCCAAGGCCCTGGCCGCCGCGGGGCGCGCCAGCGGGTCCGGCCCCTTCAATACGGTCAGCAACGGCTCGATGAACTCCTGCCGTTCCACCTGGCAGGAGGCAATGGCCTCGGCGACGGCGATTTGAGCGGCTCGGTTATCGCCGCGAAGCAGGAAGCCCTTGAGCGCCTCGTTGGCCTGGGGGCTTTGTCGGCTCAAGAGAATTTCCGCGGCCTCCAGTTTGGTTTTGGAGGCGCGGGACGGGTCGGCCAGTTGACCCGCCAGCGTCTGTATCTCGGCTGAATCGCCCGCGATGACGGCGCTGGTCGGGCCGGCCGTCTGGGCGACCGCCGGGCGGACGGCCAACAGGGACATCGTCCCGGCCAAGAGAATTGTCATCGTCAAGGATCGCATCGAGCCGCTCGCATGGACCACCGGGGCTAGACTATATCCCGCTGCCGCCTGTGTCAAACCTGCCGGAATTAAGACGTTCACCTGCCCGCGAAGTTCCCGCAAACTCCTTTGCGTATGGGAAGGCAAGATACCGGCCAGGGGTGACATAATCGCTGTGGCACGACACGCCATACCATCCAATTACCCTGTGCCGAAATACCCGGAGACGTTATAATGGCCGTCGGCCGGATGCGCGGAAGGCCGCTCCCGGCGCCACGCGGCGCCGGGGGAGGAAAGTCCGAGCACCTCTGAACCGCGATGGTGGGTAACGCCCACCGTCCCGGCCGCGAAAGCGACCGGGACCGGGAAAGTGCCACAGAAAACACACCGCCCGGCCTGTGTGTGCGCCAGACCGGGTAAGGGTGAAAAGGTGCGGTAAGAGCGCACCGCGGCCGCCGCGAGGCGACCGGCAGGGAAAACCCCATCGGGTGCAAGGCCAAGCAGCGACTTCGTGGCGTGGTTCAGGCCCATGGTCGCGGGTAGGCCGCTTGCCCTGGGCATGGCCCATGGGCGGAGCCTCGCAGCAATGCGAGGTCCAGACAAATGGCCTTCACCGCCGGCGGGATCGGCCCGGTCTCCCGGCGGGACAGAACTCGGCTTACAGCGCATCCGGCCGGGCTTGTATTTATCAGAGAACCGCCGCAAGCGGAAAACCGCTGCTTTTCACCGCGGCGGCGGGAAACTGGCAAGGTCCCACCTTGACGGTTTTTCTTTTGCGGCCGCTGCCGGCAAGGGATTCCGCCAGGCTCACTTGATTCCTGCCGACGGCGGCGGTACATTGCTCTCATGCCGCGACCAGCCCGCCGACGATCGTCGCGACATCGCGGCCTGTCGGTTTTCGGTACGGTTTCCGGTCCTCCGGTAATCCGGTCTTCCGGCAATCCGGTAGCATCCGGGGCGTAGCTCAGTTTGGTTTAGAGCGCTTGGTTCGGGACCAAGAGGTCGGAGGTTCAAATCCTCTCGCCCCGAGTTAAAAGGCCGCCTTCGGACGGCCTTTTAACTAGAGGGGTAGAGCAGTAGAAAGTAGAGAGTAGAAACGGCAGCAGGGCCGTCACTTGCGTGGCGACGCTGACGGGCGACGTAGCCGCTCTACCCCGGTCTCCTTTCCACTTTCTCCTCTCTAGCTGTTGGTTTTATCTTTCCCGGTGGGAGGTAGAAGCCGGTAGTTTTGGTTGTTTCTTCGTCCGAAAACACCCGCTGCTCCGGGTCGCTGCCCTATCTGTAATCATTGCGCGTGCAACAAGTTGAACGCACTGCGCCTGCTATCTCGATATGCCTTGGCCTATTGCGCCACCCATCCGCCGTCAACGCTGAGGATCAGCCCTGCCGCCGCCGGACGGGCGGGATTTCACGAGAAGCGTTGTCTTCGCGCATCGGCATCGTCTCCAACGCACACCGAACAGAGCGTGTGTTGGGTTATGTATGCCGACGTAAGCCGAATGTGCCCGGGGGCAGGCAATCATTTTGACGCTTTCTTGATGCCGACGACCACCGTCTTGATTCCACTTCGACGCAATTGCCCCGTAGGATTCGAGTGGAAGCAGAGCTTCTGGCATTGCCTAGTCCATGTCGGGCCAGAGGTTCGCCGGGGCTCTGTGGCAGGCTGTGGACGAGGAACAAGACATGTTCGAGTGGATTGCGGGCATTTTGACGGCTGGGTTGCTGGTTTACCTAACCGTGGCGCTACTAAAGCCGGAGTGGTTCGCATGACCGTCCAAGGAATACTACAGATTGTGCTGTACCTGGCGGTGCTGCTGGCGATGGTCAAGCCGCTGGGCTGGTACATGGCCCGGGTTTACGAAGGCAGGCCATGCGGTCTGGATCGCGTGCTGGGGCCGCTGGAGCGGCTGATCTATCGCCTCGCGGGCGTGCGCCGGGACGGGGAGATGAAGTGGACAACCTATGCCTGGGCCATGCTACTGTTCAATATGCTAGGGCTACTGGCGGTGTTTGGGCTGCAACTTCTCCAGAGCACGCTGCCGTTGAACCCGCAGGGACTGGGTTCCGTGAAGCCCGACCTGGCGTTCAACACGGCCGTAAGCTTCGCCACGAACACCAACTGGCAGAGCTACAGCGGCGAGACGACACTAAGTTACCTCGTCCAGATGCTCGGCCTGACGGTGCAGAACTTCGTCTCGGCGGCCACGGGCATGGCGGTTCTGGTGGCGCTGATTCGCGGCGTCGTTCGGCGGTCGGCTAGCACCATCGGCAACTTCTGGGTCGACCTGACTCGGACGACGCTCTACATCCTGCTGCCACTGGCCCTGGTGCTGGCCCTCACGCTGGTGTCGCAGGGCGTGGTGCAGACTTTCAGCCCATATCAGCAAGTTGAACTCCTTCAGCCAACCAAGGATGCCGGCGGACAAGTTGTGGCCGCAACGCAGACCATTGCCGTTGGCCCGGCCGCCTCGCAGATTGCGATCAAGCAACTTGGCACCAACGGCGGCGGGTTCTTCAACGTCAACAGTTGCCACCCGTTCGAGAACCCCACGCCGCTGTCTAACTTGCTGGAGATGCTGGCGCTCCTGCTGATTCCGGCGGCCTTGTGCTACACGTTCGGGAAGATGGTCGGCGACACACGGCAAGGTTGGGCGATCCTGCTGGCGATGCTGGTAATCTTCGTGCCGATGCTGGGCCTGTGCGCCTGGTCAGAATCGCAGGGCAACCCCGAGTTGGCAAAGCTCGGTGTGGATCAGTCGGCGTCGGACTTGCAGCCCGGCGGGAACATGGAGGGCAAGGAGGCACGCTTCGGCATCGCCAACTCGGCCTTGTGGGCGACGGCCACCACGGCTGCGTCCAATGGCAGCGTCAACAGCATGCACGACTCCTACACGCCGCTGGGCGGGCTGGTTCCCATGTGGATGATGCAGCTTGGCGAGGTCATCTTCGGCGGCGTTGGCAGCGGGCTCTACGGCATGCTCATGTTCGCCATCATCGCCGTGTTCGTGGCCGGGCTGATGGTCGGACGCACACCGGAATACCTGGGCAAGAAGATCGAGGCGTTCGAGATGAAGATGGCCAGCCTGGTCATCCTCATCCCACCGATGTTGGTGCTGGTGGGGACGGCGCTGGCGGTGATGACGGAAACGGGGCGATCGGCCGTCGCCAACGGCGGACCGCATGGATTCAGCGAGATTCTCTACGCGTTCAGTTCGACCTCCAACAACAACGGCAGCGCGTTTGCCGGCCTTTCGACCGACCGGCCCTTCTACAACATCGCTCTGGGGCTGGCCATGCTGCTGGGGCGATACGCCCTGGCGGTTCCCGTGCTGGCTGCGGCTGGGGCGTTGGCGACCAAGAAATACGTTCCGCCCAGTGCGGGTACGCTGCCGACTCACAGGCCGCTGTTCGTAGGTTGGCTGGCCATTGTGGTGGTGATCGTCGGGGCATTGGCCTTTCTGCCGGCGATGGCGCTGGGGCCGATTGTTGAGCATTTGATGGCGCATTGAGGCTTGAGCGATGATCGCAAGGCACGGACAACAGCCGTTGGTCACATGGCCCATTGCAAGAGATGCGATCTGGCAGGCCGTCCGCAAACTCGATCCGCGCGTGCAGGTCCGCAACCCCGTCATGTTCGTGACGATGGTCGGGGCTGCCGTTACCGCGGCGCTATTCGTGCAGGCCGTCGCGGGACAAGGCGAAGCGCCGGCCGGATTCATCTTGGCTGTGTCGGTCTGGCTATGGTTCACGGTGCTGTTCGCCAACTTCGCCGAGGCGCTGGCCGAGGGGCGAGGCAAGGCGCAAGCTGACGCGCTGCGACGGGGACGACAGGAAGTGACAGCACGGCGTGTCTTGTCGCCAGACTGGCAGCTCCGCGACGAGGTACCCGCCTCGGCCTTGGAGAAGGACGATTACATCCGCGTGGAGGCCGGGCAGATCATCCCAGCCGACGGCGAGGTGGTCGAGGGCATCGCCTCGGTGGACGAAAGCGCCATCACCGGCGAGAGCGCCCCGGTCATCCGCGAAAGCGGTGGTGACCGCTCTGCCGTTACCGGCGGCACTAAGGTGCTGTCGGATTGGCTCATCATCCGCGTGATGGCGGAAGCTGGTGACTCATTCTTGGACCGCATGATCGCGATGGTCGAGGGAGCCAAGCGGCAGAAGACGCCCAACGAGATCGCCCTGAACATCCTGCTGGCGGCGCTGACCATCATCTTTCTGCTGGTGACGGCGACGCTGCTGCCGTACTCGAAGTACGGCGTGCTGGTGGCTGGGCAGGGATCGCCGGTTACGATTACCGTTCTGGCGGCGCTACTGGTTTGCCTGATCCCCACGACCATCGGCGGGCTGCTGTCGGCCATCGGCATCGCCGGGATGGACCGCGTGATCCGGCACAACGTGGTGGCGATGAGCGGCCGGGCGGTGGAGGCCGCCGGCGACGTGGATGTATTGCTGCTGGACAAGACCGGCACGATTACGCTGGGCAACCGCCAGGCGGTGGAGTTGATTCCCGCCGATGGGGTCAGCCTTTCGGAGCTAGCTGACGCGGCCCAGCTTTCATCGCTGGCGGATGAGACGCCTGAAGGACGTTCCATCGTCGTTCTAGCCAAGGAGAAATACGGTCTACGGGGGCGCGAGCTGCATGAGACCCACGCAACATTCATTCCCTTCCGCGCCCAGACTCGAATGAGCGGCGTGGACCTCAAGGATGCCACCGGCCGGATGGTTCAGATTCGCAAGGGCGCTGCCGAGGCCGTCGAGGCCCATGTTGCCGGGCTGGGCGGTCGCGTTACGTCCGAAGTCCGCAACACCGTTCGGCTGATCGCTCAGCAAGGTGGCACGCCGCTGGTAGTCAGCCGTGACTCGCGAGCTTTGGGCGTCATCTACCTGAAAGACATCGTGAAAGGCGGCATGAAGGATCGGTTCGCCCGGCTGCGGCGGATGGGCATCCGCACGGTGATGATCACCGGCGACAACCCACTGACGGCCGCCGCTATTGCCGCCGAGGCCGGCGTTGATGACTTCCTCGCCGAGGCGACGCCAGAGGCCAAGCTCCGCATGATCCGCGACTACCAGGCCGCCGGCCATCTGGTCGCCATGACCGGCGACGGCACCAACGACGCCCCGGCCCTGGCGCAGGCGGACGTGGCCGTGGCCATGAATACTGGCACGCAGGCAGCCAAAGAGGCCGGCAACATGGTGGACTTGGACTCCAACCCCACCAAGCTTATCGAGGTCGTAGAGATCGGCAAGCAACTACTCATGACCCGCGGGGCGCTCACCACCTTCTCCATTGCCAACGACGTGGCCAAGTACTTCGCCATCATTCCGGCGGCATTCGCCACGACGTATCCGGCCCTTGGGCAGTTGAATGTGATGCATCTGGCCACGCCGGCCAGCGCGATCCTGTCGGCTGTCATCTTCAACGCGCTCATCATCGTGGCTTTGATTCCGCTGGCACTGCGCGGTGTGAAGTTCCGTGCAATCGCCGCCAGCGAAATGCTGCGGCGGAACTTGCTGATCTACGGGCTGGGCGGTCTGGTTGTGCCGTTCGTGGGCATCAAGCTGATCGACCTGCTGCTGGCGGCGTTGGGCTTGGCATAGGAAAGAGGCATGATCATGTGGAAACAACTTCGACCGGCCGTCGTGATTCTGCTGCTGATGACGCTTCTGACCGGTGTGCTGTATCCGCTGGTGGTGACGGGTGTGGCGCAGGGTGTTTTCTCGCGCAAAGCCAACGGAAGTCTGATTGAGCGTAACGGGAAGACTGTTGGATCAGAGCTGATCGGCCAGCCAGTCGATGACCCCAAGTATTTCTGGGGCCGGCTCAGCGCGACCAATCCGCCGTACAACGCCGGCGCGTCGGGCGGCTCGAACTATGGGCCGATGAATTCAAGTCTGACAGACGCCGCCAAGGCAAGATTGGATGCCCTGCACAAGGCCGACCCGAATAACACGGCGCCGGTTCCCGTGGACTTAGTGACGTCCAGTGGCAGCGGGCTCGACCCGGACATCAGTGTTGCAGCCGCCTTGTACCAAGCACCGCGAGTCGCCCGCGTTCGCGGCTTGGACGAAACGAAGGTACGAGACCTCGTCCTGCGACATGTGGAGGAGTGGCAGTTTGGTGTCCTTGGCGAGAAGCGCGTCAACGTGCTGAAGTTGAACCTTTCCCTGGATGGCGTAGAATAGCGGCCAATGGAACAGCGGCGACCCAACCCGGATGAATTGCTGGCACAGGTGGAGGCCCAGCAGCACAAGGCCGCCCGTGGCCGGCCGAAGGTGTTCTTCGGCGCGTGCGCGGGCGTCGGCAAGACCTTCACCATGCTTGAGGCTGCCCATCGTCAAGCCGCCGCCGGTGTGGACGTGGTCGTCGGTTACGTCGAGCCGCATGCCCGGCCGGAAACGATGGCGCTGCTGGAAGGACTGGAATCGCTGCCAGTCCGTCAAGTCGAGTACCGAGGAGCCAAACTCGTCGAGTTTGATCTAGATGCGGCACTGGCCCGTAAGCCACAGTTGATTCTCGTCGATGAATTTGCCCATACCAACGCCCACGGCAGCCGGCACGCCAAGCGATGGCAAGACGTGATGGAGTTGCTGGAGGCCGGGATCGACGTCTATACCACGCTCAACGTCCAGCATGTTGAGACACTCAATGATGTTGTGGCCCAGTTCAGCGGCGTGCGCGTCCGCGAGACCGTGCCCGACACGATCTTTGATCAGGCTGACGAAGTCGAGTTGGTGGACCTGCCGCCGGATGAACTGCTCCAGCGTCTCGCCGAGGGCAAGGTATACGTTCCCGAGCGAGCGGCGGCGGCGATGCGGAGCTTCTTCCAGAAGGGTAACTTGGTCGCCCTGCGCGAACTGGCCCTTCGCCGCATGGCCGAACGGGTGAACGTCCAAGCCGAAAGCTATCGCCACGAAGGCGCGGTCGTTCCCACGGCGGAACGTTTGCTGGTCTGTGTTGGGCCAAGTCCCTTCTCGGCCCGGCTGGTCCGATCTGCCGCACGGATGGCGATGTCGCTTCGGTGCCCCTGGCTGGCGGTGTCGGTCGAGAAGCCCGGCGCTCGCACAAGCCAGGAAGCCCAGGACCGGGTCTGGGCGAATATGCGGATGGCCAGCCTGCTCGGAGCGGAAACCGCCACGCTTACAGGATCGAACATCGCCCAAGAGATACTCGCTTACGCCAAGGCGAGGAACGTCACCAAAGTCATCGTCGGCAAGCCGTCGCACCCCCGATGGCGGGACTGGCTGCACGGCTCGTTGGTGTATGAAATCGTCCGGCAGTGCGGCCCGGTTGACGTCCATGTCATTAGCGGCGAAGAGGTAACGCTTCCCCGTCATGCTGGTATCCGGCCGCCGCGAGAACTGCCTTGGCGACTCTATCTGCTTGCCGGCGTGGTCGTGGCGCTCTGCACTGTCATTGGCAAGCTGTTGACCCTTGACCTGTCCACAACAGTCATGGTGTACCTGTTGGGCGTGATCGCCGTCGCCCTGCGCGGGCGGCGCGGGCCGGCGGTGCTGGCATCCATCCTCAGCGCATCGGCCCTGAACTTCTTCTTCATTCCGCCGCTGTACACGCTCGAACTGGTCAATCCATTGTACTGGATAACGGTCACCGTGCTGGCCGCCACCGGCGTCATCGTCAGCACGCTGGTGGTTCGCGTCCGCCACCAAGCCGACTCCGCCCGCCAACGCGAGCTTCGCACGGTTACGCTCTACTCCATGAGCAAGGACTTGGCCGCCGTCAGCACAATCACGCAGGCAACGGAACTGGCCAGGCAGCACGTCGGTAGAGTCCTGGACTGCGATGTGCTTGTGTTGCTGCCTGACGCTGACGGAAGGATCACAGAGGGTGGACAACCGACCGAGTCACCACTGCGGCCTCCGAGCGAACAGGATTTGGCTGTCGCACAATGGGTGCTGGAGCACGCCCAGCTCGCCGGACTGGGAACCGACACGCTCCCGGCCACGCCGTGGCTGTTTGTGCCACTCTTGGCCTCAGGCTCGTGCCTGGGGGTCTTAGGTTTGCGGCCGCACAGCCAGCGACCGCTCGCACCAGATCAGATCCAGTTGCTGACGACTCTCGTCGCGCTGGTCGCGGGGGCTCTGGAACGCATCAAGCTTTCAGACCAGGTTCGGCAGACGCAGGTACAAGTCGAGGCCGAGAAGATGCGCAGCGCCCTGCTCAGCAGCGTCTCGCACGACCTGCGCACGCCGCTGACGGGCATCATCGGGGCGGCCGGAACCCTGGCCGAGTCGACCGATACGCTCTCGCCACAGGTGCGAGGTGAACTGCTCCAGACCATCTCCGACGAGGCCGAGCGAGTCAATCGCCTCGTAAGCAACCTGCTGGACATGACGCGCCTGGAGTCGGGGCAGGTCACGCCCAGCCACGAATGGCTGCCGGTAGAGGAGGCGGTTGGCTCGGCCGTTCAAAGATGCGCCAAGCGCCTGGTCGGCCACGCGGTAAAGGTGAATTTGCCCGACGACCTGCCGATGCTTCACGCCGATTCGGTGCTCATGGAACAGGTGCTTGTCAACCTCCTGGACAATGCGGCCAAGTACTCGCCTGCCCCCAGCGAGATCGACATTTCCGCCAGCGCCGATGCCACGGTCATTGTGGTGTCGGTAGCTGACCGAGGGCCGGGCGTTCCCCATGATCAGCGTAAACATATCTTCGAGAAGTTCGTTCGTGGACAGCAGGCCACGCGGAAGCCGGGAGTCGGTCTGGGCTTGGCCATTTGCCGGGCAATCGTAGCCGCACATGGCGGACGAATATGGGTTGATGATCGGCCTGGTGGCGGTGCGGTGTTCAGCTTTTCACTGCCCCGCGAGGCTGAACCGACCGTCACGGAGGACCAGCCATGACCAATACCGAGCCACTCATCCTGCTGATCGAAGACGAACTGCCTGTCCACAAGTTCTTGGGGGCCTCGCTACCTGCACATGGGTTCCGCCTGCTCGGCGCCGAAACCGGCAAGGATGGCTTGGCCCGCGCGGCCGACTACAACCCCGATGTCATCCTGCTCGATCTGGGTCTGCCCGACATGGACGGCCTGGAGGTCACGCGCCGTTTGCGGGAGTGGTCCAGCGTGCCAATCATCGTCCTGTCTGCCAGGGGTCAGGAGAAGGACAAGATCGCCGCATTGGACGCCGGGGCCGACGACTACCTCACCAAACCCTTCAGTACCGGCGAACTGCTCGCCCGTATCCGCGTGGCCCTGCGACACGCGATCCGCCTGGCCGATAACTCCCCCCAGCCGACTGTCGTCGTGGGCGATCTCCGCGTAGATATGGCTGGCCGGCACGTCTTCGTCGGCGACAAGGAAGTGCATCTGACGCCTATCGAGTACAAGCTTCTGACCGTCCTGGTCCGCCATGCCGGAAGGGTGCTTACGCACCAGCAACTCCTCAAGGAAGTCTGGGGACCACACCACACCCAGGACACGCATTACCTCCGCGTCCATCTGGCCCAACTTCGCCGCAAGATCGAACCCGACCCCGCCCGGCCGCGCTATCTGCTCACCGAGACCGGCGTGGGCTATCGTTTCGCAGATCAATGACTTGACCGTCTATGTTTGGATTGCCCGACCACGGCCTCAAGCTAAATCGGTTACGCCATTCGGGCCCCAGGCGAAGCGCAGGACGGGTTCGCCGGTCGGTCGTGTAATACCGCCATCGCCTCTCGCCCCGATTGAAAAGGCCGGTCGAAAGACCGGCTTTTTCACCAGAGCGGGAGAGCCTGGAAGGTAGAGAGCATAAAAAGAGAGCATATAAGAGGCAAGCCTCCCCCGCGGCTTTAGCCCCGATAGGGACAACACCCCTCCCGCGGTCTCCTTTCTACTTTCTACTCTCTGGCGGGTTTTAATTGGGCGGCAGGTGTCGTGGACTCGACGCCCTTGACGCAATTTCGGCCGGCAGACTTGGCGCGGTACAGCGCCTCGTCAGCCGCATGGATCATATCTTCGGGCGTCTTGAGCCATTCATTGCCAGCGACGCCGAAGCTGGCGGCGACCTCTATGGCCCTGCCGCGAACCTCCAGAGGCCGGGTACAGATGCTCATCCGCAGGCGTTCGACGAAGTCGGTGGCGGCCTGGGCGGTAGTTTCCGGGGCAACGAGGACGAACTCATCGCCGCCGTAGCGAGCCAGCATGTCGGATTCGCGGCAACCATCGGCCAGCAGGCGGGCCACCTGGCACAGCACCTCGTCGCCGGCAGGGTGCCCGAACTGATCGTTGACGTTCTTGAAATGATCGATGTCCG
>Ga0315284_10000343_pt1 | contig 63167 bp, 58 predicted proteins | sample YL17G09_16_MG_FD_203696 | JGI IMG/M metagenome (GOLD analysis project Ga0315284, IMG submission 203696) | Sediment microbial communities from Yellowstone Lake, YNP, Wyoming, USA - YL17G09_16 | ecosystem: Environmental > Aquatic > Freshwater > Lake > Sediment | place: USA: Wyoming | collected...
ATACATTGGTTGTTACACCAACTGTGAATTCGACAGCGTCTATTACTGTTGATGTGGCTGGTGTTGTGGCTATTGATGCGAATTCTAATGACAATGTTGCGGCTACTCAATTGGTACAATTAGTTGACACGCTCGCACCAACAGTAGCATTGACCTACAGTGCGGATCCTGCAAAGGCTGGCACATTGACTATAACGGCAACGTATTCTGAAGCTATTGTTGGTACTCCTGCAATAAGTATTGATCAGCCTGGTTCGACCGATATATCTGGCGCTAATATGACTATAGGCGGTAATTCAACAGTGTGGACTTATAACTATACTGTTGTTAATGCAACCTCTTCAACATATCTTGATGGTACCGCAACAGTTAGTTTATCCACAGTCACTGATGCTGCTACAAATAATGCAGAAGCACCAACAGGTACGACATTTACTATAGATACTACTGGCCCTGTGCATTCTATTACTAATCCTGCAGCAGGTTCAACTGTTTCCTCGCCATTCGAGTTAGCTGTTGATACTGATGGAACAGCAGCGGGTTGTAAATATAATGAGAATTCATCATTTACGTATGCAACTAATGGAACTGCAATGACTCTATCAGGAGGAACAAGTTTCACTGCAACAATTTCAGTAGCTAATGGTGCTAAGACATATTATGTTATCTGCGCAGATGCTGCAGGTAATACTGTTGAGCGATCAAGATCGTTTACTGTGTCAACAGATACTACTCCACCAACCGTGACGCTGATATCTAATGTCTCAGCTCAAACTACTGTTCCCATAGTTTTCCAATCTTCGGAAACCGGTACTGCATCGGTTATGTACGGAATAACTGAGTCGTATGGTTTCCAGACAGGTTGGCAAGCAGTAACTGCAGATACTAATACTACAATTACGCTTGCAGGTTTGAGTTGTGGAACAGTGTACCATTATAAGGTGTATGCAAAGGATGCTTCAAGTAATGAAGGAAATACTTCAGATGCCACATTCAACACTTCTGCATGCACTCCAGGTGACACAACTGCTCCTACAGGTCTTGCAATAACTACTGATGATGCAACTGTTAATTCAGACTATTATACCATATCAGGAACATTGACTGCTGATTCAACTGCAGTAACTGTGCAAGTATTGAATAATGGAACTCTTGTTGTGGGTACTGTTGTAATAACTGCTGGCCAAACTACTTGGTCTGTTGTTGTTCCATTAGAACAAGCGGCAGTAAATAATTTCACTGCAAGAGCAACTGATGAATCTGGAAATCCAGCAAATTCAACATCAAACGCTGATAACTTGTTAAAGAATGTTGTAATAACTGAAAGTGCAACTGCAGGCGCTGATGTTACAGCGCCAGCAGGGCTGAGTGTAACTACTGCTGATGCTACTGTAAATAGTGATTATTACACTATTTCTGGAGGTTTGACTGCTGATTCGAATGATGTGACCATCCAGGTTTTGGATGCTAGTGATGCAGTTTATGGAACTGTTATTGTTCCTGCAGCTCAGACTCTTTGGTCTGTAGTTGTTAGTTTGCCTCAGAATACTACCACTACTTATCATGCTAAGGCGATTGATCCTAGTGGTAATTCGAATTTGTCAACGTCAAATACAAATGCGTCATTACAAACTGCAGTAATTACTGAGAATGCAACTGCAGGCGCTGATACGACTGCTCCATTAGGACTTGTGGTAAATACACCGACAACACCAACTGATCAGTCAACTACAGTAATTTCAGGTAATCTAACTGCTGATGCAACTAATGTTGTTATCCAAGTGTACAAAGATGTTGACAATGGCGGGGATATTGATGCTGGCGTGGATTATCTTGTTGGAGAAATAACTATTGCTGATGGCGCAACAACTTGGGGGCTCACCGTATCATTACAGCCTCAGGCAGCAAACAATTTTGTTGTTGTTGCACTCGACGCATATGGCAACATGGCTGCTCCAGTAGATGTGCCAACAATTACCCATCAAAGTGATACAACAGCTCCAACACTCACAAGTGCAACACCTACAGGCACTACAAATGATACGACACCAGCTATTTCAATAGTCTTTAGTGATGAAACAAACTTCAATACTACTGCGGCTGGTAATCTCATTACCTTAACACTTGATGGTGCAACAATTACTCCAGATGTATTAACAGTGAGCGGCACCAACCTTACTGTCGGATACACTCCAGGTACTGCCATTGCTGACGGAGAAGCGCATACAGTTTATGTAAAAGTCAAGGATCTTGCAGGCAATACAAAAGAGTTTGCATGGACGTTTACTGTGAGCACCGGTAGTGGAGCATGGTACGCATTTGATATACCAGGCTATTCAACTGGATTCAGTGCAGGAAGAATTGGAAGAATAATCTCAAATTATGAGCTTGGAGGCATTACTGGATGGGCTGTAGGATGGAACCTCAGCAATTTCCTTAACGCAAGTGCAGGTTCAACAGCTCAGAGATTAAACACCAGCGATGTGAATGCGGTGTATATATATACTACAGGAGCATGGACAACTTATGCAACACCGTTTACAACATGGGACTTCGATGCGCATAGCACAGCTTTCATAGGCTATTATGTATTCAGCCTAAAGGCGAGTGCTGCAGGAAAATCCATTAGGCATAACTAAGAGCGGGGTAACATTAAATGAAACACTCACACATGAAACAATTACTTTTTTTTACTTTTTTTATTTTTATCTTGCTTACAAGCAGTGTTGTCTTTGCAGATTTATCAGATTTATTTCCTAGTACCAGTCCTTGTTGGGTAAAAGGAACTGTATCAATAGATGGCAATGTTACTAATTCAGATGGCGCAGTGCTTACTGCAACAGTTGCAGGAACATTGCAGAAGACAACTACATTAGACGAAACTGGCGTATTTGACTTTAACTCTTTAGCAGGTAATGATGGGAATACTGTACTCCTTAAAGTTTGTGGACTCTACAACAGTTCTGACACAAATATGCAGTTTTCATTTACAGGATTTTGTAATACTACTGACGCGCAGCCATGGATCACAAAGACAATAGATTTTTCAACAAAAACAGACGGAACTACGGGTTGCACGTGTGATGCTGTTTGTTCAGGCGGTTATTGTGTAAATCCTGGTACGACAGGCGTTTGCAGTTCAAATACCTATTATTGTGATTCTGACGGTACTTGTGAATCTGCGTTTGGTGAGACAACATCAACGTGTTCAGCTGATTGTCCTTCAGGAGGCGGCGGTGGAGGAGGCGGAGGTGGATACTATCCTTCAAGTGAAACCTCTGCGCAACAGTCAATTGTTGCTGGCGGGAGCGGCTCATTCGATTTTACAAAGTTATACGTCACTGAAATTAATGTCACTGTCAAAAATGGCACTGCTGGAAAATTTACTGTTACAAATTCAACAAAACCATCAGGATCGCCGTTGGCAATCGCTTCAGCAGACGGCTTAGTCTATAACTACTTTGAAATAACCTCAACAATACCTAATAGTAATATTGCTACTGCAACAATAACATTCAAGGTCTTAAAGACATGGATTAGTTCAAACAACATAGATCCTGATCAGGTTTTCCTGAAAAAATTGGTTAATAACGAATGGGTTGAATTGCCAACAATAAGAACTGGCGAAGATGCATCGTATTACTACTATGAAACTACTGTTTCATCATTTTCAAGTTATGTGATTGTAGGGCATAATAAAAAAGCAGCTCCAACTGTAACAACACCTGCACCAACGCACAAAGCATGCAGCAACCTCAAATGCCAGGCAACAGCTGGAGCAGGAACTGATGAATGCCAGGCAGACTCGGACTGCGCAGCAGCAACAACGCCGCCAGCAGAGAAACCTGCGGCTGCAGAGGAGAAGCCTCCTGTTCCTGAAGCGAAGAAGGCTGGCCCGAGCACTGCGTTGCAGATAGTGACGGTGATAATAATCTTTGTAGCCGTGGCGCTGGTAATATTATCCGGTGTGAAGAAGAAAAGAGGCAGGCTTAAGCCTATACAGGAGTTTAAGGGCTAGGCAGATTATTTTTCGTTTCCTTTACGATAATCTACTCCATCCATACTCTTGAGTTTTATAATAAAGAATAATTTTATAAACTATAAAATAAATTATAAATAGTAAACTATGAATTTTATAAAATATGATTCAGTCAGAGTAATATAAAACTAAACTATTTTAAAATACTATATAATTAAAACTATAAAACTATAATGAGGTGTGATGGGTGATGAAGAAACTATTCTATGTGTTAGTGGTTCTGTCAATGTTGTTGGCTTTCAGTGTAAGCGCTCTTCCGTTGGTAACGTTCCAGTTCTACGGCTATGCTTACAATGTTACCCAAGGAGGGATCGAGAATACGAATGTATCATTAATAGCTTACGATATGACCCAAACGAACGGCCCTCCCAACGTGACCGGCACCTATTCTGGCTCGACCAATGGTTCAGGCTTCTTCAATTTCAGCGTGGATAGTAATGAGAACTGGAGTTATAAGCCAGTGATCAGGCACTTTAATGGCGCGAATGTTGATTATATCGGGTCTTCATTGCCACAACTCCCTTATGATCAGATTCAACGCCTCAGCCCAATAGACTTTTACCTCAAGGAAGGAGCCACTATTAATATTACTGCGCAAGGCAGGGAGCAGGCGAGCGGCAGCGTGGACGAGCTTGGAAGCTGGAATGCTAATGATTACCTGTTAGGATTGGAGTGGGATAATGACAATCAATTGTGGGCATACCTTAACACCAGCTATTTTCTTGTAAAGCTCAACCCCGGCTTCACCTTTAGCACATCCTATCAAATGACGATTTCAGGTATAATGGATGTAGAGTACGTCAGCCCCGGTTTTTGGTATTTTGCTAATTCTACAACCGTATTAAAATATTATGAGAATGTGATTGCAGGAAATTTAACTCTCGAAGCAGGCTTCCCAATAACATGCGATGGCGGCGGTCCCTGCAATTACATCACCCTCAGCAGCCTTGAGTATGACGAGGAAAATATTGAATTCTACGTCATGGCACGGGTCTCTGGCGGCAACTCATCAGTGGACAGGTTCAACATGTCTTTTGCCAGGCAGAACAGCGTGACAATGCCTGATTATGCTCCTGGAGAATTAGCTTTCTCAAACGGCAACTGGTTTATTGGCTTTAACAACTCAGGCCAGTACAGGATAGAGCCTTGTTATCTGATAAATGGTTTTGACTGTAAGGGGGATGAGTACTGGAATGTTTCAGGTAGCATTGAAGGATTAGAGAATAATGGGACTGGAAGCCGAGACAGTTGGCTCTATGCTTCTGCGACAAAACAAAATATTACACAGATAGAGCTGCTCTACACCACAGAAAAGAATTTCAATTACATGGTTAAGGACGTAAAACTTGGCTATCCAATAGCAGAGGAATTCGACAGCTCAGGAAGCCAGGCTACAATATACGTGCCTGCTGATAGGAATTATTCCATCATGATATACCCTGATATGAGTTTCCCTGTAAGCTATGACCTTAACAACATAAGCGATTATGATAGTCCAAAACACGTTGATATAATGTTTAACACAACGGAGCAATGGAGATGGGTAAGCGGCTATGCCTTGTTTGGTGGTAGCGCAGACTTTGAAGAGTTCAACATCATAGCTTACCTTATTGAGCCAGGCAACATGATAGGCCAAGGCCATCCTTTACCGTACAACATGAGCGCATGGAGAGACACATCCACAACTGATGTTTTTAACAGCAGCACAGGATTCTACAACATCACCCTGCCAGGATCAATGATGACCACAGACATAATGCTGTTCGCAGTCACCAACAAGTCAGACAACACTTATTACGGAGCATTTAGGAATATAAGCCTGAATTTCTCTGATGCATCAGTGGCTGATTTCAACTTCACGCTTTACACCTTGCCAGGAACAGAGTCAGTCATAACCTTACAGGGTAACGAGGATAAGAACATCACTGTCAAGAAGGTGAGCGTGCAGGTCAATAATGAGAGCGGAGGTCCAATAAGTGATAATGCTTTCACAGAAACCATTGTTGATTACACCAGCATCGGCGGCCCAAGCTTCTCATGGATGCAGGATGTTGATAGCGATGACAACGGCATATTCATGATTCCACTGCTGGCGGCTGATGTTGGCGTGGAAAAGATGAATATTTACTCTAAGAATAATGCTCCGAAAAAAACTTCTTTCACAGCAGTAGAAGTGGCCACAGGCGCATTGGAGGTCAACCTCTCACCTCAGTTCCAGCCAAAAAACCCTGAAGGAGAAGAATTCATGGACTTGTTCATTGACATGGTAAAATCAACTCCTGAGTGCGACGTGCCTGATTATAATAGGGGTGCGTGCTCCTTATTCCCACAGGGCGAGGAGAAGAACATGAGCAACTTTGATCCGTTTAAGATAGTAATGGGTGGAGGAAAGATAAGCTTTGTGATGAGAAAGGATAGCAACAACATAACTGTGCATTACAAGAACGTAGACATGATGGCTTCTGGCCCGCCTGATGCATTGTTCGACGAGAGCGCTCATAACCAGACAGAGCAGGGAAGCAGTCTTGAAATGGCCTGGCGCTTTGGAAGCGAAGGCCCAGAGATTTATGACGAAGTCCTTATTGGCATCCCTATTGATGATAATGTTGACTTGTCAGCTCCGGTCAACCTTCTGCTCTCAAACTTGTATGATGATGACTGGAACGCGGTTTGGAATGTTGATGCTAACACCACAGCCCAGATCCCTGAAGATTACCAGGACTTTAACCTTACCTGGTTCAACACCACGACTAATGGAATGCCCTGCAGCACATCGGACAATACTGCCCAGTGCTACATTAACAACGGCACGAGAATGGTCTGGCTAACCATACCGCACTTCTCAGGAATAGGCCCGACAGTGCAGTCAGTAAGTCTGGGTGGAGTGAACATAACAGCTGATGAAGACGATTATGACTGCACAAACAGCTGCGTAGTATATCTAAATGTTACTAATGAGAACTACACCATAAGCCAGAGCCTGCACAACATATCTCTGGCTACCCTGGCCACAAATGGAAGCCTGATTGCTAATGTAAGCATTTACTGGTATAATAATAGCGCGTTCGTACTAAACGGTACGAACTCATCAAGCCAGAGAGATTACAACCTCACACTTTCCAATGGAAGCGCAACCACGCTGCACAGGTACAGGTTGAATGTTACGAAGCAAGCCAATCAGAGCACGACATTGAACATCACCTACAACATAACAGATCTCAACCTTTCTTTGGGATTATCACTAGCCCTTAACTGCGTTGAGGATTGGACTTGCACTGATTGGAGCACTTGTTCCGGTTCAACTCAGACAAGAACTTGCACTGAGGGGCATTCCTGCGGGACCACTGATGATAAGCTGGCTGAAAGCCAGAGTTGTACGCTTGGCGGAGGCGGAGGCGGTGGTGGCGGAGGCATCCTGAACCCTTCCAATTCCGAAACCTGGACTCAGATAACTCCCGGAGCAGCCACGATTATGAAGATAACCAATGCAGAGCTAGGCATCAAGCAAATAATAATTGAGGTGAACAACCCGGCGAATAATGTGAAGATAACAGTCACCAAGCTGCCAGGCAAGCCTGCGAGCGTGACCAAGAATATCTCGGGCAAAGTCTACAAGTACCTGGAAATAAGGAAAGAAAACCTTAACGACACCAACCTTAAGGGAGGAGTGATTAAGATCAGCTTCCAGGTCCCTCAGAGCTGGCTCTTGAGCAGCAAGGTTGAAGCCAAGAATATTGTGCTTAAGAGGTTTACAGCAAATGAGTGGCAGGAGCTTAAGACTAGCCTGCTAAGCCAAGACTCTAAGAACGCTTATTATGAAACAGAAACTCCTGGCATGAGCTATTTTGCGATTGCAGAGAAGAGCGCTGCTCCGACGCCAGCCAAGGTTGAGCCTACGCCTGCTCCTGCAGAAGAGCCTGTAATAACTACGCCTCCAGCAGAGAAACCTGCGGCTGCAGAGGAGAAGCCTCCTGTGACGACGCAGAAGCAAGGAGAGATGAGTGTTGGGCTCCAAATCCTGCTTGTGCTGGTAATCTTTGTTGCTGTAGCGCTAGTGATTATCTCAACCATGAGGAAGAGGAGAGGTGGAGGCGGGCTTAAGCCTATACAGGAGTTTAAGGGCTGAATGGCTGAAGCGCATAAATTATTTATAGCTTATTTTTTTCTTATTATTTTAATTTATCTCATTAGGCATTAATTTATTCATTAGAAATAGAAAGATTTTTATTCTCCTAGTTTTTATAACATGTTAAAAAGAGGGGGTGAGGTTTTCACTCCAAGCATTCTTGGAGCAGGAGATGGTATTTTGGAAGAAAGGCACAGGAAGCACATTCATAGAGGGCTGTATTATGCTCCGAGGATATTTGCCCTGCTGGTCGGCTTATTCTTCCTGACAATGCTCTTTGACCTTAAACCTGGCTTTGGCTTCTGGCAACTCATGAGCGCATTACTGCCAGGGCTGGTGGTTATTGCTGCCATTATTATCTTCTGGAACAAGCCCAGAAGGGCAAGCCTTGTTTTTGCTTTGCTCACGCTCATATACACGATTATGGGGTGGGCTTATGTCCAGGATAATGTTATAGGCACGATTACTGTCCCGATGATTATTGTGAGCGCATTGCTGGTCTTGACTGCTAAGAGCCACTTGTTTGCTTAAAACAGGGGGTTTATGGCAAAATTTTTAAAGCCAAGAATAAATGGTTTATAAAAACATGAGGTGGTTGGTATGTATCCGTGGTTTACAATGCACCCAGCATTAATTGCATTGCTTATAGTAATTATGATATGGGCAGCGATATGGAAAGCTATTGCTTTGTGGAAGAGCGCAAGGAACCATCAGGTTGTGTGGTTTATTGTAATAGCAGTCTTTAACACTATCGGCTTGCTTGAGATTATCTACCTGGCCTTCTTCCAGAGGAACAGGAACGAGGCTATGCCTGTGGTTGTTGAGAGAAAATCTAAGCCTTTGGCTGTGAAGAAGGCTGCTGGGAAGAAGAAATAAACAGGCTCGCCGCCATTGTAGGCTCTGCCTGCAACCCAAAAACACCAAGCGTTTTTGTTGATTGAGGCGCACAAAACTGCCCTGGCGAGAGCTTTCTTTTTACTCTTCGAATTCCTTGTTATGATAAGCGTCGTAGCCTTGTATTGCTGAAAGAATTAGCATGTGAGCTCCCAGCTCGCACCTTTCTGCCTTGCTATGCTTCTCATAGCTTACCCTACCGACAAGGGCTCTGGGCGCATCCTCGGATTTTTGTTTCAGAAGCTCTGTTTTCTCCTTGCCCAGCCAGGTCATCTCGTAGAATCCTCTCTTTTGGCGCAGCTTGAAATCACAATGATTCTCTTCCAGATAGTTCATTAATTTGCACTTAGTCTCTACCTTGTCCAGGACGTCAGGCTTGTAATCAGGCAGAGGGACTTTGAAGAGCAAGTCCTGGCCTTCAAACAATATGCTCGGCAGGAAGCTTGTTTTTATATTATAAGCTGATAATATGGTTTTAAGAGCAGTTAATCCGTGAAAGAACATGACGATTGCCAAGTCAGGATTGAGGCAGTTGTCAAGGTTGGAGTCCAGGTAATTGCTGCTCAGCTCAAATTGTAATGAAGGAGAATTAATTGAGCGGTGGATGATGGCAACGCCAGAAGCATCCCTCTCATAAGCCACTTCCTGCTCAAGCCCTGTGAATCTCTTGCACGCCTCCCAGTCCCTGGCAGGAAACGCTTTTTGAAAATCCTCTTTAGACGGGAAATTATCCTTAAGGCTCTGCGTGAACAGCTCCCTGCTCTCCAGAAGCTCCTCACCGTGCATGCATTTCCTGGCGAAACTGCTTTTATTAAAGCTGCCCAGCTCACTCCATCCGTCAAAGGAGAAAGAGCAAGGCTGCAAGTCACGGGAATAAGACAATGCAGGGTATAAGCTTGAAAAATTCATGATTCCACTAGGGAATGAATAATGATTTAAAAAGCTTTGCTGAGAGCAAGAGTAAGTCTTATTACAAGCCCAGCTTCTCGTCAATATCCTTGGCTACTTCCATGAGCTTATCCCAGGCTTCGTCAGCATCCCTCCTGATGTGCTCCACCATGCTTTCAAGGCTGTCCATTCTTAGAGAATACTTGCTGCGCTCCTGGATTACTATGCCTGAGCTCATAAGCTTGTTGAGATGATGAACAACAGTGCCCCTGCTCAGCCTGGTCCTTGCTGCCAGCTCGTCGCTGTTCATTTTCTTTCCTTCTTTAAGGCCTTGAACCAGGGCTATGAATACCCTGAAGCAGCTCTTGTCCTTGTCCCTGAGGTTGAACAAGCCCAGGGTTCCTCCAAACCACTGGAGCTCCTTGTTAATGTCCTCCCTCTCAGGCCTGGCACTCCTTATGATGGTTATACGGGTGAAGCGCATGATGTTTGATATTGAAGAGAGATTAATAAATGTTGCTATTCAACCCTGCTCAGAACTATCTTCTGCAATATGCACTCACTATGCTTGTTGCACTTCCTTGTCCTGAAGCACAGCTCTGGAGAATAAGCTTTCTTTGATATGTCCAATGGGCAGATTATCTTCTTGTTGTCAGGAAAGATGTTTCCAAACCTGCAATGCCTGGTTATGAGAGGATATTTTTTTCTGGTCTCAATCACTCCTCGCCTTGCAATATGAATCTTTCTTATGCCTCCCTTGTAGCTCTTCACAAAGCCTTGCACAACATCAAAGTATTCATCTAATGACAAGGTTTCTTCTGTGTCATTCCAATAATTCTGGGTTGCTGCTATGTCCCTTATGCTCGAGATGTAGAATTCCTGGCAGTTAAACCTTTTCTCAGCCATTTGCGCTGTTTTTATTAGCTCATTCACATTGTCTTTTCTTAGCATGTAAACAATTGTGACGGCTAGGCTTGTATCAGGCACTCTTGCAAGCGGTTTCTCGCTTTTCTCAGCCCCGTACACACCTAGCCTTATTGTTGTGCTGGCTAAATCAATATTTTCCAAGGCTTTGATGTTAATGCCGTTAGTATAAACTGTTGTTTTAAGCCCGAGAACACTGTTGAACTTAATCATCTTGCATAAGTCCTTGTGAAGGGTTGGCTCTCCGCCAAGAAGAACGACCTTGCTTACACTGCCAATATATTTCAGGAGGATTCTCTTGTAATCCTCAAACTTCATCTCGTCGCTGCCAAGGTTATGATCATAGAAACAAGCCTTGCACCGGTTATTGCACTGGTTGGTTATGAAGAGCTGGAGCGTGTTGACAGGAGCAGGGATGAGTTCTTCCCACTTCTCAGGATTGTATTCTAGTGTTTTCATAATGTTTTCTTTAAGTCATGGATGAACTGCTTTATGTCTTCAAAATAACTGCTGCCGCACCTGCACATCTCTATGTATCCTTCTTCTTCGGTGTTTCTAATCTTATAGTGATGTTCAGGCTTCTGATGATAAGGGATGTAGCAGTCAAGGCAGATGTATCTTGCCCAGTGGCTGGCCCAGTCCTCCAGCCTCTTAAATGATTCCTTCCTGTCAATCTTGTCAATGCCTACATAAGAAACATGATATCTTAAATCAAAGTGCGCTGTTGGAAAATCAACCTGGAATTCCTTGCAAGCCCAGCCTCCTTTCACATAGCCGAAATAATTGAATTCAGACTGGAGCTCAATCCCAAGCGCTCTAAGCTGGCAGGTCTCATCCTGAGTCGGAACATCAAGGTAGAGCATACATTCCTGTTTTTTGCATTTGTCCTCAAGCGCAGAGCATATGGGCTTATGGAAGCCTTCTAAAGAAACATTCACTCTGGCTTGATCTTGCAGACGCCACCCTTTTCTCCCTTCATTATCCGCATCATATGGCAGCTTGTTGTAATCAAGCTCTCCCAGAATAACTTTTCTTGCAATGTCATTTGGCAGGACGAACATATTGACACCTCAGTACTTTATTGTAAACGGCTTGTCGCCGTGCCCCCATTCATCTTTTTTATCATTAAAAATGTACTCGGAGTCAGTGTGTTCGTTTGCCTCGCTCTGACCTATTGCCCTGGTTGCATTGTTGAATTTCCTCATCAGCTCAAGCGTAGCCTTGTCTTCTGGCTTTATCTGGCTGAGATTATTCCAGGCGTTCTTTGCAGGCAGTAGGTATTGTTCGTAGAATTGCTTGTTGGTCTTGAGACTCTTTTTGCGCTTGAGATAAACATAATATCTCGTAAAGCCCTCGTTGAACCAAGGCAATTCGTCTGCTACAATGCTTTTATAATCAAGATACAAATTATTCTGGTAAAAATCTCCTATGCTGGTGTAGGTGTCCTTTTTCTTCTCTGATTCTCTCACGCTTTTATAGCCAGCTTCCAGGTAGTCAAAGAGCTTTTGGTAGCGGTGCACGCTGTCTTTAAAGTATTTTAATCCTACGCGGTGTTCATCTGACAGAAGCGATTCCAGCTTTCCCTGTTCTACGCAGTCAATCACTATGCTTCCCAGCCTTGCCAACTTTTCCAGCGGGCTTGGCCATATCGGCGGTGGAAAGCAATAATTTTTCTCAAGCATTGTTTCTTTCATTATCATCACCCTGCGTTTTTATTCTTCGAAATTCTTAATGCGTTGTTATTAATCTTTGGTTTACAAATAAATCAACCTTTTGGTTTATTTTGCTTAACCTGTTTAGTTGAGTATAATAATCTTTAAATATGGCAACTGAAAAGCAGGGTTGCATGGCTCTGAATCTTACATTGCCGCAGTTAGGGGAGAAAGCAGCTACCAAGGATTATGTAATCACTATTCTTGGCTATGACTGGCCTCTCAGCATCAAGAAGATTTTCAACCTTATCAAGAAGAGGTACGGCCATAACGTCACTTACCAGGCTGTTTTCAAGGCTGTTAATGAGCTCGTTGCTAGCGGAGTGGTTGAGAAGAAGCAGGAAGGCTACCAGATCAACCTGAAGTGGCTGAAGAACCTGCACAGCTACACAGAAGTTATTGAAACGAATTATTACACCAAGGACAGGCTTAAGCTGATAGAAGGGATTAAGGATGCAAAGAAGGAGGGAAGCATTAACATCCTGACCTTTGAGACCTTCTTTGATGTTGAGAAATACCTTTATTACCTGCAAAAGCATTACATCCTCAGCTCCAAGGGCAAAGAGGTTGTTTGCGCTCATCACGCTCATGAATGGAGGCCCTTGTTCTATCTGAGAGCAGAGTATAACTGGATTAGGAAACTAATCGGGCTTGGTCACAAGACTTATGTGCTGTGCGCAGGCAACACCCTGATTGACAAGTGGTGCAGTGATTTCTACAAATCAATAGGGTGCCATATCAAGCTTAATGTTAATTGCGCCTCGACCTGCGAATTAATGGTTTTCGGGGATATAGTTATCCAGGTTTATCTTCCCAGCATCATAAGGGATGAGATGGAAAAGGAGTTCTCAAGAACAAAGGACATTAACAGGATTGACCAGAAAGGGCTTGTGGAGAGCATCTTTGAGAAGAAGACAGATATCAAGGTAATCATTAACAATGACCATGAGATTGCAGAGCAGATAAGAAAGGAGAGTTTAAGGCATTTCTAGCCAAATATTTCATTATCCTCTTTATTATCCCATAATTCTTTCATCTTTGGTTGCTGTATCCTGTGCAGGAACTCGTCGTACTGTTTTCTTTTTTTCATATTAAATACCTTTGTTGAAGAGTGAGATTGGCGTATTTATAAGCCTTACGCAGGCTTGTCCAGTGCTGGTTGCTAAAGAGCTAAAGTTAGAAGAATCAACACTCCAAGAATCAGGCAATAATACGCAAAATAATATAGCTTGCCCTTCTCTATTGTCCTTATCATGAGCTTCAATGCAAAATAGCCAACAACCAGGGCTGTTAATGAGCCCAGGATGAGAGGCAAAGGGTTGTTGAAGACTAAGTCTTTGGCTTCCATTATGAAAGCCCCTATTATTGCAGGGATTGCCATGAGGAAAGAGAATCTTATTAGCTTCTCCTTCTTTATGCCAAGGAACATTCCTGTTGAGACAGTAGCTCCGCTCCTGGAAATGCTGGGAATAATGGATAATCCCTGAGCAACTCCCATTACGATTGACTTCCACCAGTTAAGCTGCTTGGCTGGCTTTGCAAACCTGGTTAGGAACAAAATGATTGCGTTAACAATGAAGAAAACTCCTAAGAGTAGCAGGTTAGAGAACAAGCCAACAAGCCAGTCATGAAAGACAAGACCGAAAATAGCAGTAGGAACAGAAGCTAGCAGGATGAAGAATAACAGCTTGGAATTCTCATCCCACCTAAAAGCAAGTAATGATCTTAAAATTGCTAATACGTCTTTCCAGAACACTAGCAGGATGACTATTAAGGTGGCTAGGTGCAAGAGAACGTCAAAAGCAACATCAGTGCCAAAGCCCAGGAATTCCTGGAACAAGACAAGATGGCCGCTGCTAGAGACAGGAAGCCATTCTGTGATTCCCTGAACAATTCCTAATATTATTGCTCGGATGATTTCCATGCCTACATTGTTAGAGCTGGTTGTTTATAAATATTATGAGCAATTAGCCAGAGTTATACGTACATGTAACTTTGGTTGATTAGCAAAAAAGCATACCTTGTTGTTTACAGCGAGGAAGGGTTTCCTTTTTTGGAATCACCAACCTCGCTTTAATGCTTTTTTGTCTACCAACATACCTTGCCCTTTAGGACGAGGTTGTTGATTGTAAGCTTGTATCCTTGCCTAAATGCCTTATTTATATTACTTTCGATAATAATCGAAAGATTTATAAATAATAGTTAATTATTATCGAAATATGAAAAAGTTAGAACTGGTGTTCATGGAAATACTTTACCAGGTCATGGAGAAGAATAACCCTGTGCTTAAGCAGTCAGAGCTCTCAAAAAAGCTGGGATTCTCGCTAAGCACAATTAACCTGGCTGTGAAAAAGCTTGAGAGGATGAACGCTGTCAGGATAAGCAAAATGAACTTCAGAGTTATTGACGTAGAGAAAATCCTTTATTTCTGGGCATCTGTGAGAAGCCTGGAAAAGGACGTCGTTTACAAGACAAGGGTTGAGATGCCTGTCAGGGAGATAGAGAAAAGTCTTCCCGACCTAACGTATGCTGCTTATTCTGCGTATAAGTTTAAATTCAAGGATGTGCCTGCTGACTACTCAGAAGTATATGCTTATGCAGATGAAGAAGAGCTTAAGGAAGTGATGAGGAGGTTTCCTGCAAATGAGAAGAACCCTAACCTGTTCGTCCTGAGAAGACATGAGAGCATGAGCCAGCACCCTAAGACCGGAACAATAGCCATGATGTTTGTTGATTTATGGAATCTTCGGCAGTGGTATGCTTCTGACTTCCTGAAAGCGCTTGAGAAAAGAATAAGAGGAGAAGCAAATGCAGGCTAAAAAGGAATTCTGGAATTCCTTGCTCACAGAGAAGAGCTGGGAAGTGCTCCAGGAATTAAGGAAAGAACATGATTTTATCCTCATAGGCGGCTGGGCAGTCTATTTATTAACTGAGCAGCAGAAGTCCAAGGACATTGATATTGTTGTAGGGATTAAGGAACTGGAGAAATTCAAGCAAAAAGGAATAGTGAAGAATGAGAGGCTCAGAAAGTATGAGCTGAAAAATGAAGAAGTTGATGTTGACATTTATGTTGAGCACTACTCTGCCTTAGCTTTGCCTGCTGAGGACATGAAGGATTATGCTCTGGCTGTGCAAGGATTCAAGGCTGCTTGCCCAGAAGCCCTTATTATTCTGAAACAAGCAGCTTACAAGGACAGGGAGAACTCTGTTAAAGGAGAGAAAGACAAGATTGATATTATTTCAATCCTATTCTTCACCGAGTTTGGCTTTAAGAAGTACAAAAAGATTATTGAAAAATACGAGCTAGAATATTATCGTGGAGAGCTAAAAAGAGCAGTAAGCAATTTCAAGGATTACAATGCCCTGAACCTGACCCCCAGGGAATTTAAGCTAAAGAAAGAAAAGGTTCTTTTAGGCATTAGGTGAACGAAAAAGGACGGCTCATCTTGAAAACACTCAGAATTAATGCCTAGAAAAGCTCTATCTTAACGCTGATGCCGTGATTGTCTAGATATTATTTGTTTACCAGTTCCTTTGTGATGTCAAGGACATCTTTACAGGCTTCTATTAGTTTTGTAATTTTTGCCCTTTCAACCGAAGTTGTTATGCCGTAGGCGTATTCTTCCCTTAGTTCAATGACAGTGCTCTCGTGTCTTTCGTTATAATCCTCTGATTTCAGCATTTCTATAAATTTCGGGTCAATGTTAATTTTCCCATTCTCTTTTAATAGTTCTATTAAGGCGATTGTGCAGCTTTGGTTTCTTGATTCATAGCCAAATTTTGCAGCTATTGCTAGAAAGCAATGGTAGATACAGTAAAAACCAGCGCTGACAGACCAGTCTGAGAACCCTCCTTTGTCAAAATACAGGAATGCTCTTAGGTTGTGTTCTGCTTTTGTTATATGTTTTTTTGCCTTTTCAAGATCTGGCTCTGCTTTTATCAGGCCTCTGTGCTTTGGACTCTTGTTCAACCGCTTGCATTCATTGATTTCTTGCTCTGCTTTCTTCAGGCACCATTTTACAAGTTTAGAAGATTGTGAAATTTTTTATCAGCTCCACATATGTCTCCTGTCCTGAGAGAATGATGGCGTTCTTTATTATATCCAAGGTTGTTTTGTTTTTCTTTTTGATATTATCTAGGAGGTCTTGCTTTGTTAATTTTATGGCATGGATTCTTTTTGGCAGGATTTGCTTTTTTTCTTCCAGAGCTTTATGCACCTCTTCAGACTCACCTTTCTTTATTACCAGCATAATATCAATATCGTGCGCTGTTTTGTAATCCTTAATGGCTGAGCCGTAAATCATCACAATCCTTCCCTCTTTGGATAAACCTTCAAATTCGTCTTTCCATCGCTCGAAGCGGGTCGCTTCATCAGCCAACAGGAAGATTAGCAATTTACTCACATAGTCGTCTTCTAGTTTTAGCTTGTAAACTATGGATTTGCCGATGGTTTTTGATACAAGAAGGTTCTCGTTTAACAACCTTTTCAGCAATTTCTGGGTTCCGGCGTGGCTTATTCCAAGCACCTTGCTCATTGAGTGCGCATTATAATACTTATCAAACTCTTTCAACAGGGTAAGCAAGGCTTTTTTTTCTCTCTCTGTTAAGGACGCCATATTAACACCTAGTTACTATATGGTAACTTGCAGTTACTATATAAATCTTTTGGTTTGTTTAAGACTAATGCCTGGAAAAGCTCCATACTAACACTGACCCAACAATAATGCCTAAAACATCTGCTAAAATATCCCAAAGACTGAACTCTCTTCCAGGAATGCCTAATTGAACAGCCTCAATAAGAATGCCAATGCCCAAAGCAACTAAAAAGACCGCAACGTACTTGTAACTAAGCTTATAATACTCAAAAGTTAATAATAAAAGAACAGAAAGAACAAAGAAGCCAAAGAAATGCAAAACCTTGTCAAAGCCAGGTTTGGAAGCATCATTCCTAAAATTGAGATTGATCACTCCTAAAAAAAGAAGTACTATGCAAACCATAGGGATTACAGGCAAAAAACAACTTTTTATTCATGATGACGGAGAAAGCAGTATATCCCTGGTTTAGAGCTTTGGAAGCCTTAGTCTTCCATCTTCTGCAAGCATTTTCAACTGTACGATTTTATCGGACACTTCAAATCCTTCTTCTCTTTTGTTTATCTCCCAGCGAAAGATTTATAAATACACCAAAGTTATATATATTAGTAACTTTGGTGAACTGTTAAAATGATGCCTTTAATACTCAAGCTGAAGAAAGCAAGACACAAGGAAGTAGCGATAGCCCAAGACCTTATTGTTGAAGAGCTTTACACTGTATTTGAGAAGGCAGTGCTGCATGGAGGAACCGCCATATGGCGCTGTTACCAGGGCAACCGGTTCTCCGAAGACATAGACGCTTATTTGCCAAGGGATTTGCCCAAGGTTAATGTTTTTTTCGAGAACCTTGAAAAAAAAGGCTTTTCCATAATAAAGAAGAAAATAAGCGAGCACAGCATATTCTCAGAACTGCAGCTGAAATCTGTGGCAGTCAGGTTTGAGGCTATATTCAAGCAAAAAGACGGCTCACTCAAAGAATATGAAACCGCGGACGGAAACCTGATCACAGTATACACCTTAACGCCGGAAGAACTTGTAGCAGAAAAGATTAATGCGTACCTTGCAAGGCTGAAAATAAGGGACCTTTATGATGTGTTCTTTTTGTTAAGGCATGTAAAAACTAAGGAAGAAGTTGCAAAGGATGTTGGGAAACTCCTTAATAACTTTAAGAGCCCAGCTGACAAGGAGGAGTTAAAAGTTCTGGTTATCACAGGCCTGGTTCCTGATGTTAAGAAAATGCTTGACTACATAAAAAGGTGGATGTAACATGGGCAGGGAGAAATATCTTGTGGATGTGGAAAGTATTCTCAGAAAAAGCCCTGTTGTTAATGCTGCTTCTATTTCAAGGCTGATAAGAAGCAAGAAAAAAGTAAGGCAGTACCCTAAGCAATTATTGAGGAACCTAGTTTTAAGAGGGAAGGCAAAACGCCTCGTTAATGGGTTTTACACAGTTTATGATAATCCTTCTGTGGCAGTATTCTGCTTTAAGCCAGCATATCTTGGCTTGCAGGATGCGCTGAGCTTTCATGAGCTATGGGAGCAGGAAGCCATTCCAGTAATAATTACAGCACAGAGAGTGAGAGCAGGGATTAGGAATGTTCTTGGAATGAATGTCCTGCTCAGAAGGATTAACAGAAAATACCTTTTCGGATTTGACTATCATAAGCAGGGAGGGGTTTACTTACCATATTCTGATATTGAGAAAACCTTTATTGACATGATATACTTCAAGGAAAAGCTAAGCCAGGAGGCAATAAAAAATATGATTGCAAGGGTTGACAAGGCAAAGCTGAGCTTATACTTAAAACAATACCCCTTACGGTTCAGGCAAAGAGTTCTAGAATACCTAAAAGTAAGATAAAGAGGCTAACTCACTCCTCTAATATTAATGCCTGGAAAAGCTCCATACTAACACTGACCCAACAATAATGCCTAAAACATTTGCCAAGATATCCCCAGATATCCCCAAGACTGAATTCTCTCCCAGGGATGCCTAGCTGGATAGCTTCAATAAGAATGCCGATAGTCAGAGCGATAAAATAAGATAAAAAAAAGAAAAAATTTAGATATTAGTCACATTCTTTATTTCCTGTTCTTATAATACATATACGCACCTAGAAGGCCTAATATGACTATCAATATTATCAAAAGCCACCACCATGAAGACATGCCGCCAGCACCTATTGCTGCACCAGTCACTCCTATACCCGTGTTATCAGGCGTTGGTGTTACAGGAGCTTCCTGCGGAGTCTCTGGCTCTGGAGGAGTCTCGTTCTTTCCAAAGAAAGTGTCTCCTGAGCTTGAAGATCTTGAAGGCGCAACATATCTGCATTGCCTTTCAGTTATTGGTGATGTTGTCTCCCTGTCTTCGCATTGCAATTCAGTACAAGTCCTTGTCTGCACACCGCTTGGCTGGCATTCACTCCAAGAATCACAATTCCACATCGGATGACATGCACTTGAATCGTCACCGCCACCTGTATAAGTAACGCATACTCCGCCTTCGTCAACTGAGCCGTCACAATTGTTGTCTATTCCGTCGCAGATTTCTGTTGCGTTATGATTTATTGATGCATTCACATCATCGCAATCTGTAGTGTCAGGATCTCCATCGTTGTCATCATCTAGGTCAACGCAATCTGCTATTCCATCCACGTCAGTGTCAGTGAATCCTTCGTCTGTTGAGTTGTCGCAGTTATTATCAAGACCATCGCATGTTTCAGTTGCTCCTGGGTTTATTGTTGTGTTTGCATCATTACATTCTCCGCAGCTTGCTGAATAGCCGTCGTTATCATTATCAGCTTCGGATGTGTAGGTTGCGCATGAGTTCTGCTCGCAAGAGCATCCGTCAAGGCAATTGTTATTTACATCTGAATAATCTCTGTATATGCCATCATAGCAGCCATCATTATTATCACATTCTGTTGCTAGGCAGTCATCGTAGCTGTCGCATGTTGCTCCGCACTGGGTCACGTCGCATGTGTGCGTTATTGTTTCGCTTTCGCTTGTGCAGACATCTCCTATTTCGTCGCATGTGCTTGTGAATGAGTTTCTATAGTCCCATGTTAGTGGGTTGTCGTCAGGGTCATTTCCACAAGTTTCGATTCCTCCTATGTTGTTTCCAGAGCAATCTTTATTGTCGTATGTGCATTTGTTTGTTTCGTCACATCGCTCGTTTACTGTGCAGAATAATGTGTCTGTGCAATCAGGTGCTGTTCCTGCTTGGCAGTCTAGTGTTGGGTTGCATGTTTCTGCTCCGTTGCAGAACAAGCCATCGCTACATATATTGTTATCTGGTGTGTGCATTACATGGTTGGTTTCATCACAACTGTCTACTGTGCATACTACGCCATCATCAACGCTAATTTCAAGTCCAACATTAGTGCAAACCTGTCCTTGGCAGTCGTCTGCGCCATTGCAGTAGATTCCGTCATCGCATGTTGTTCCGTCAGTCTTGTCTGTACATTGTGTAATCACACCGCAGCCACTTGGCGTTGGGAACAGACTTGGCCTGCAAACCTCTGGTGAAACGCAACTAGCATCATTAAAGGCGTTATCACAGCTATCTACTGCCTCGTTGCACGAGTCATCTGTGCATGAATAAGCATCTTCGCAATTAGGAGGTGCCGTTCCTCCTACGCAAGCGGCAGCTGAGCATGTTTCTGCGCCGTCGCAGTATAGGTTGTTGTTGCAGTCTTGGACTGTGGTTGTTTCTGTTGTGCATTCATAATTTACGCATTTTCCTTCGTCGTGTTTTATAGATGTGCCATCACAATAATTATTATCTAATGAATTACAATCATCATTAGACAGGCAGAGAACTCCGCATGTTCCTATTGTTGGAGTTTGGTGATTTATTGTTGAATCTCCTGTTGGGCATATATTAGTCTCATCACAAATGCTAGTGAATGAGTTTCTGGAGTCCCATGTGAAATGAATATTATCATCTGGGCTATTATCACATGTTGCTATTGCGGCAATATCATTTCCTGAACAACTCATTGCAGTTTTTTGAACACAAACACCGCTGCCATCACATTGGTCTTCTGAAGAGCAGAATAATCCGTCGTTACAATCTGTTCCTAAAGGAGCATAAACCTCATTACAGACTTTTGTTACTCCATTACAAGTATCATCAGCATCACATTGTACAGATTCTACAGCACAAACATAACCATCAGGTCTTACTGAATCAGAAGGACATGCTGCGTTTGTTCCTGTGCAATAGTCTGCCACGTCGCACAATCCACCTGCTGCTCTGCATTCAACCGCAGCTGATATAAACTTACAAGTTGACTGATCACAACACAAATCTGAAGAATCGCAATCCTCGTTTCCATTCATTATATTATCACCGCAGCTTTCACTTGTCGCACAGGTATCCCATGTGCAACCTGTTGTGCATGATTGGGTCCCCTGGTAACCACCCACAAAGCATGTTTGTGACTCACCTATTAGGCAAGGCGCATTGCACGTTGCTTTGTTGCAGGTATGAGTAAATGAATAGCTACCTGTTGTGCATGAATCTATTTCTGAACACTGGCTGTCAAATGCACTAGCAAAATCTAAAGTGTAAGAATTACCGTCAGGAGTATTAGTACAAGTATTAATCTCAGCAAGATCATTACCATTACAATCAATATTCTGAGTATCATCATAAACAGCTGTTCCTGTTGCATTACATATAGCGCATGTTCCTGCATCACTATCCTTTGTTGAGCAGTCACTCCATGCACCAGCAGAACATGTCTGTGTTCCTAAACAAACATTAGAACCACAAGCCTGAGATAAGCTTTCGTCAATTCCACCAACACAATTATCATCAACATTGTTGCATGTTTCAGTTGCGTTAGGGTTTATTGTTGCATCATTATCATTGCAATCATCTCCTTGTGTTGCGCTGCATCCTGTTGGTATGCATTTGAAGCCACTGCAGGATCCGTTTGGAGTTGAGCTTATGTAGGTGTCACTGTCATTGTCGCAGTAATAATCATTGATTTGTGAGCAGGCGTCACCTTCATCAATTCCATCATTGCAATCATTATCAATTCCATCGCAGACTTCTATCACACCAGGTTTTATTGCCGAATTAGTATCATCACAATCAGTATTGTCTGTAACGTAGCCTACTGGTACTGAACATTCTTCAGTTGAAACTCCAGGGTTGCCATAACCATCACCATCTAAGTCTTGGTAGAAAGTTGTTTTAACTGTTATTGTGGAAGTGACTGTTGAATTCCCTGATTCAGCCCCGCCTGTCTGTCCATGATAAAGCTTTACTGTAATATTGTACTGCTGGCAGGGCTGTGTCATAGAATAGGTGTGGTCAAATCCTGGGTTGCTATCGAATGTTCCCCAAAAATGTTTGGGGTTTGAAACTTCATTTCGTTCTATATTAATAACATTTTTATTTGTTCCATCCCCCCAGTCAATTTCAACATTATAATTGTCTAGTTGTCCTTGAGGGTTATTAGAAACATCCCACGTGCCATTTACTCTGACCGGATTAGCGGATGTGTTTGTTGGAGATGTGATCAAAACAACATATGTTGCCGCGTAGATTGAGGTTGCGAGCAATGTTATGATTATTATGACAAGCGCTATTGTCTTAATGTTGGAGAATCCTGCTTTCTTGTTGCTCGGTAAATTATTTATTGCGTTCATTTTATTTTCCCCCGATAATTTTAATTAATATTTAAAAAAATAAATAAGTTATATACTATATAATAGTGAAAATAGGAAGTATTTATAAAGGTTTCGAATAAAATTCGCCTCTTTCTTTAAGAAGAAAAATCAAATAGATCAAACATCAGCTTAGTTTTTTAAGAGGGTTTAAACGCTCCAGAATTCGAGAATCAGGTTTAGGGGAAAAAATATCAAAGCAAGGAAAAACACCGCCACACACACCATATATATTGGTTCGAAGGGTTGGCTGGTTTACGCAGTAATTCCGAGGCTACGCATTCCATGATCAAGCGTAAGTTTGGTGACTATGTCAGAAGCAAAAACTCAATATCTCAAGAGAACAAGGTTCTTTGCAAGGTAATCTACCACAACATAGCTGTTCTTGTTTCTGCTATTTTTGAGCTCGGCTTAGACCTCAAATACCTCCATTGATTTTTTGTGCAAAGCCGCATAAATCAAAAGCTTTAAATATAAGTTATGATTACACGACCTCGTCCTTGTTGATTTTAAGTCAACAAAGGGAGTGTTTTATAAGAGGTGAGGTGAGATAAAATGGCCAAGAAAACAGCAAGTAAAAAACTTGCTGGTTCAAAAAACGAGAATTTTTTGAAAACAACCAAAAAGGACGCGCTGGTAAAAAGAGAAGAGGAAAAACCAATAAGCCTTGAACAAAGACTGCCAAGAGCTTTCTACACAGGACTGCCAACCGGCATGCGAAGCTTTATGCGAAGAATGGACGAATACTTTGCAGAGACAAGAAAAGACTTTAGAAGAGAAAGAGAAAGGATTGATAGAATATTCGCAGACTACAAGATAAGCTACGATGTAAAAACAGAAGCAGACAAGTACCTGGTAACCATGAACCTAGGCAAAAATGTTAAGCCAGAAGACGTAAAGCTTGAGTATGATGAGAATGACATGCTTGTTATGAGTGTAAAGAAAGAAGAGAAAACAAAAGGAGAAAGAAGGCTTACACAGCAGACAATGTCCAGATACCTGCCAGGAGTAGAGTTTGATAAAGTAAATACTGACTACAAGGACGGAATCCTAAAGATAGAAATGCCCTTCACAACAGCCAGATTACAAGAATACAAGCCAAGGCTAATACCCATAAAGACAGCAACAGAAGAAACCAAGAAATAAACTCTTTTATTTTTTTATATGATTCATCATGATTAACAAGGAGGACTAAAAAATGCCGAGAAAAAAGAAAGAGGAAGAAACAGCTGAAGAGCCAAAGCCTGAAGCTGAGAAGACACAGCAGGCGAAAGAAGAAAAAAAGGATGAGAAGAAAGAGCTCATAGACACATTGCAAAGGCTCCAGGCAGAGTTCGAGAACTACAAGAAAAGAGTTGACAAGGAGAATTGCGAGCTAATCAGGTGCGCAAATGAGGATTTGATAATAAAGATTCTTCCAATCATAGACAATTTTGAGCTCGCCTTGAAGAGCTGCAGGGCCAAAGACGACTTCTACAAAGGAATGGAATTAATCTACTCACAACTAATGGACACCCTGCACTCCCAAGGCTTAAAAAATATTGAGTGCATAGGCAAAAAGTTTGACCCTTATTATCATGAAGTATTGCTTGTAGAAGAAAATGATAAGGAAGAGAACACAATCATTGAGGAACTGCAGAAAGGCTACCTGCTTAATGACAAAGTAATCAGGCACAGCAAGGTAAAGGTTGCAAAGAAAAAGAAACAAGCAAGTGAAAAACTTGCTGTGCTCCAAAGTTCCGCTTTGGGCACAACGAAACCAAAGGTTTCGCTTGTTCCAGAAAACAAAAGTTTTCTGAAAGAAGAAACAAAGGAGGAAAAGAAAGAGGAAAATAAGGAAGAGAAAAGCCTCGCCGGCGTATGAGGCGCAATTAATAATTACGAAACAATAAACAAAAGGTGATAAAAAATGCCGAAGGAAAAAATCGTAGGAATTGACTTAGGAACAACGTTCAGTGAGATAGCGATCCTTGAAGGAGGAAAGCCAATAATTATATCGAATGCTGAAGGAGAAAGATTAACTCCCAGCGTGGTCTCAGTAACAGAGGAAGGAGAGGTTCTTGTCGGCAGAATTGCAAGGAACCAAGCTATTAGCAATCCTGAGCATACTGTTTACAGTATCAAAAGGCATATGGGAGAGGATTACAAGGTAAAAATCTCTGGCAAGGAATACACTCCTCAAGAGATTAGTGCTATGATACTGCAAAAACTAAAAAAAGATGGTGAAGCATACCTAGGCCAGCCTATCAAGAAGGCAGTCATCACTGTGCCTGCTTATTTCGAGGATGCCCAGAGGCAGGCTACCAAGGATGCAGGAAGAATAGCAGGCCTGGAAGTCTTAAGGATTATTAATGAGCCAACAGCAGCAAGCCTGGCTTATGGCCTGGAAAAGACTCACGACCATACAATCATGGTGTTTGACTTTGGAGGAGGAACCTTTGACGTCTCAATCCTGGAATTAGGCGACGGTGTTTTCGAGGTGAAAGCAACCAACGGAGACAACCACCTTGGAGGAGATGACATTGATAACATCATTATTGACTGGATGAATGATGAGTTCAAGAAGCAGAACGGCATTGACATGAAAAAAGACAAGGTGGCTCACCAGAGAATGAAGGAGGCTGCTGAGAAGGCAAAGATTGAATTGTCAAGCAAGATAAAGACGAACATCAACCTGCCTTTCATAACAGCTGACAAGCAAGGACCCAAGCACCTTAATATTGAGCTGACAAGGGCTAAGATGGAGCAGATGATACAATCCATAATTGAAAGATTAAAGATTCCAACAACCCTTGCAATGAGGGACGCAAAGATAACCTCAAAAGACATTGACAAGGTAATCCTGGTTGGAGGAAGCACAAGGATGCCTGTTGTGCAAGAACTTGTAAGGCAGCTTACTGGCAAGGAAGGAGAGAAGAGCGTTAATCCTGACGAAGCAGTAGCTCTTGGAGCAGCAATCCAGGCAGGCATACTCGCAGGAGAAATAAAAGACGTGCTGTTACTGGACGTCACTCCGCTAAGCCTAGGCATTGAAACACTTGGAGGAGTGTTCACCAAGCTTATTGAGAGGAACACCACTATTCCGACAAAGAAAAGCCAGATATTTAGCACAGCAAGCGACAATCAGATGGCAGTCACCATACGAGTCTTCCAAGGAGAAAGGAGCATGGCAGCAGATAATAAATTGTTAGGACAATTCGACCTTGTAGGAATCCCGCCAGCACCCAGAGGAATACCTCAGGTAGAGGTAAGCTTTGACATTGACGCTAACGGCATAGTGCATGTCAGCGCAAAAGACCTTGGAACTGGAAGAGAGCAGAGCGTGAAGATAACAGCAACCACTAACCTTACAGAGAATGAGATTGAGAAGATGAGAAAGGACGCTGAGCAGTACTCAGAAGAAGACAGGAAGAGAAAGGAAGAGGCAGAAGCTATTAATGCAGCAGACACCCTCATCTACACCTCAGAAAACTTGTTCAAAGACTTTGAAGGCAAGGTAAGCAGCAAAGCCCTGGATGATGTTAAGAAGGAAATCAGCGAGCTAAAAAAGCTGATGGCTCCTGAGCAGAAAGATGCACAAGCCATTAAGAAGAAGATGGAGCAGATTAACAAGAAAATCCAGGAGCTAAGCACAGAGATGTACAGAAAGGTTGCAGAGGAGCAGGCAAAAAAGCAAGGAGGAACAGCAGGAGGAGCAGGAGCAGGCAGTAGCTATGACCGAGGATCTTCTCAGCCGCCAGAAGAAGATGAAGGAGACGAAGGCGATGAAGGAGGAGGCAAAGGAGGAGGCAGAGCAGGGTCAAGAGCTGATGATGTTGTTGACGCAGAGTTTGAAGAAGTCAAGGATGAAGATAAAAATAACAAGAATAAGAAGAAATAAGATTAGGATTTGTTCGTTCAAGGATGAGGATGACAAAAAGAAAAGCAGGAAAAACTAAGCATATCAACGCAACATTTAAATAATCCATTACTGAGTACTCCCTGGTTCGATGAACGGGAATTTTGAGCAGGTGATGCAGGAGTACATTAACCAACGAAGAGTTTTTTCTGGAGACAAGAATAACCTTGAGGCTTCGCTTGAAAATTTCTGGGGCTCCCTGAAAGACAGGTTCAGGAGCTATCCTTATGCAGAAAGGTTCCTGATGGAGCAGAAATCAGTGTGGCATAAGAGCAGGGTTCTTAGCCTTAATCAGATGGGTGTGAAGAGAAACAGCTATGATTATGCAACCCTTTTCCTTGAGCTGCTAATGCCATGTAATAATAAGCATCAGGCATTAAAAGAGGTTCTTGACAAGTGGTATAAGCAGACTTCAATAATACTCACAGGCGTGCAGCAGATAAAGATTTTTGAGGATGAAGGCGTGAGAAAAGAGAGCTATCCGATGGGAGTTGTTTCTGGAAATGGCCAGCTCCTTGAGTTTAACCTGTCTTTGGAGAAAACCAGGGAGGCTTACAAGATTATTCCATCAGACAGGGAGTTCATGACTTATTACCGGAGAAAGGCAGAGGCTTATTGGTGCTTGCAGGCAGGGCTCTGGCCTTACACTTATAAGCCTGTTGAGATCTCAAGAAACGAGAAAATCATAGGAAGCTGTTGCGAAGTGTTCTACACAGGAGTATCTGATTTCCTGCTCAGCATGACAAAAACTCTTATGAACACAGAGAGCATGATTGTTCATCATGGAAGAAACTGGCTCTGCTAGAAAAGCGAAAGATTAAAATAGTTCTTTCATCAACACTTTTCTTTATGAACTCCTGTACTCTTGATAATAAAGTCCCGGCATCTTCATTTCTTGACAGATTATACTATGGTTCTGAGGATCCTTTGAGAGCAGCTTTTATTCCTGGAAGCGAATTATATTTTGCAAAGCAAGAGCATTTGCGCAAGCCAGTAAGAAATGCTAGGAAGGCTTATGATTATTCAATCACAGGCATTAACGAGGGCTTGAGGTTAATAGCTTATCCTACAGGCGCGCTTCTGCTTTACGAGGTTGCTAAATCTTTTGGCTTGTTATGAATGCATGAAGGGTTAACATGAATTTTTGAAATTCTTTAAACCCGATTCTCGCGATTTTTTTGTATATAAAAATAATTTTTGTTTTTGCTCACAGGCTTGTTGCGCGCGAAAAACAGGGTTTAATGGATACGTTATTTTTACTTACTCAATTTCTTGGAGCAACTAAGAAAAGTTTCTGGGCGAGTTCCTGCGAATTCCTAGTCAATACATTGTCCTAGTCAATACATTTTTCTTGCAAAAACTTTATTAACAAACCATCCCTCCCTTAGGCATATGGGCACTATCTACGAAAAACTTGTTGAAATCTGCGCAGAGCACGAGCTAGACGTAGCTGATTTTACAACCTGCATGATCCTTAACAACTGGCACAATCAGGGCGAGAACTTGGAGGAAGCGCTGAAAAAAACTCAGGAGGCAAAAAAAGAGTATCAAAAGCCATTAATACTTGAGGATGATTATTGCGTCAGGGAAGTTGTTGTGAAACTCGTCTGGGACAAGGATTATTCCCAGAAAATGCTGGACTTCTACCAGAACACAGTTCTGCCTGAAAGCATTCAGAAGTCGAGCCTGAAGAAAAAACTCCGGAGCTGGCTTTACCAATTCCAAATCTACAGCCTCGGAATCACAGATAATTCGTTTGAGTAAAGGGTATTAAATTGAGTAAAGAATCTTAGAATTACTAATATTATAAATTATAACCTGATAATTATTGCTTCTCAGGAGAATAGCCTATAACAGCGTCTATGCTTAAAGGCTTGGCTCCCAGGTTCTTTATCCGCAAGGTGTTCACGCCCAGCCCAGGAATAACTTCCCTAGTGGAAGAATAAACTGGAGGCTCAAGCTGAGGCGCAAAAGGCAGGTCAAATCCGCCTGTAACAATCCCGGGAATAACTTCCATCCAGGCAAACTCTGCCTTGCCAGGGATGACCTGATCATTTTTCAATTCTGACTCCTGGAAAGGCACCAGCACTGAAACAGAATACTCAGCCTCTCCTTTCACAACCAGCCTGCCATCATTATAAAAAGCGAGTGGTGAGAATGGCTTCTCCATCTTAACAATAAGCTCTCCGCCAGGCATGATCTTTGCATACTTGTTATCAGGGCTGCCCAGCACATCATCAGGATTAACAACCAGGTCCGAGCCAGGATACACTATTTCTTTTGCATAGAACTCGCTTCTCTGCTGCTCTATAGTTTTAATGTCAGGGTTTGGAGTAAATTTTAGTTGGTTGCCAATCTTTTGCTGCTCCTTTATAGAATTAATCTTTGCTTCCAAGCTGCTAATTCCGTGTAACGGCGTGTTACTTAACAAGTATATTAAGGAAAAGCTAATAATCTTGCTGATTACCATACCTTCACCTCGTGGTTAGGGTAATCTAGCAGTATATTTAAAGTTAATCGTAAGATTTAAAATGAGCAACCTCTGCCTAAATGCAGAAATACGTTTAAAAAGCAGAGGTTGTTCATCCAGAAAACCAGAGTTTTCTGGAATAAACAATGTAAAACCAAGAACAACAATGGCAGAGAAAGACTATTACAAAATCCTTGGCGTAGACAAGAGCGCGACCAAGGAGGAAATCAAAAAAGCCTATAAGAAACTGGCCAAGAAGTTTCATCCTGACCTTAACAAGGAGGAAGGCGCTGCTGAGAAGTTCAAGGAGATTAACGAGGCTGCCTCTGTTCTGGGTGATGAGGAGAAGAGAAAGCAGTACGACCAGTTCGGAGCAGACGCTTTCAAGTACGGAACAGGCGCAGGACCTGGAGCTGGCGGTTTCAGAGGATTTGACTTCTCTGGCTTTGACTTTTCTGATTTTGGGTTTGACAGGTTTGATTTTGATAGCATCTTTGACACCTTTTTTTCAGGAGGAGGATTTGGTGAAAGAACCAGGCGCGGAGGCTTTAGAAGAGCAAGGGCAACAACTAGCGGCAGAGACCTGGCTTATGATTTAAGCATCACGCTTGAGGAAGCTGCTCATGGCGCAAAGAAGAAGATTCGTATTACTAAGAATGATGTTTGCGAGGAATGCGAGGGCAAGGGCGGCAGTGGCGAGGCCAGGTGCCCTGATTGCAGAGGAAGCGGGATGTACCAGCAAACTCAGAGAACTTCTTTTGGCTTGTTCCAGACAGCCACGACTTGCAGGGCTTGCAATGGAACAGGCAGCCTGGTCAGGGGTTTATGCGTTGGCTGTGGAGGAGCAGGCAGGGTTCGGAATACCAAGACTATAGAGGTAGATCTTCCTGCAGGCATAATGGGCAGCGCCAAGCTAAGAGTGGCTGGCGAGGGAGAGGCTGGCTTCAGAGGCAGCAGCCCTGGTGACTTGTACCTTAACATTCATGTTGAGCCTCATGAGGTTTTTGAGAGGCAAGGCGATGACTTGGTGTTAGCTCAGAACATAACCTTTTCCCAGGCTGCCATTGGCGACAAAGTTAAGGTGCCTACTATTGATGGTGAGGCTGTTCTTAAGATTCCTCCAGGAACCCAGCCAGGCACTATCCTGAAGATGAGCGGCAAGGGAGTCAAGCATTTGCACGGCCATGGCAGGGGTGACCAGCTGGTTAAGATTAATATTGAAGTGCCAAGGCATCTTAACAGGCATCAGGAAAAGCTTCTGAGAGATTTTGAGAATAGCTTAAAATAGAGCCTGTTTCCACTTCGGAATAGAAAACTTTAAATATTCTACTCTTTTATTTCACAACTATCAGCTATTTATAACATAAAGAATATTTATAACACGAAGAATAATAAGAACAATAACAAGAAAAAATTAAAATTGGAGGGTGGTTATGATGAGGATAGCTACACTATTAGTTCTGATAACAGCAGCAATGATATTGATGGCAGGCTGCCAGCTAGCAGTTCCTGGCACGAATGAGACAACTCCAACCGGAGGATTAACAATAGACTTAGGCAATGTGACACCAACAGAGGAAAAGCCAACAGAAGGGGCTGGAGAAGAAGTTAGTGTTCCAGAATCAGGCGTTATTCTTGAGGCAACAGAAGGAGACCTTGTAGAGTTAAAGCCTGAAGCAGTAGACCCTGACAAAGACCTGGTAACCTTCTACTTCACCAAGCCTTTCAATGAGAACGGAAGATGGCAGACAAAAGAAGGAGATTCAGGCCAATACCTGGTGACAATCACAGCAAGCGACGGCAAGTCAAACACAAGCCAGGACATACTCGTGGTAATCAAGAAAGCCAACAAGGCACCAGTGCTTGAATGCCCAGAAGAAGTGACTGTGAAAGAAGGCGAAACCATTAAGCTTGACTGCAACATCTACGATCCAGAAGGAGAGAGCGTGGTCGTGGAATACTCAGGATTCATGAAATCCTCAACTTACACCACGACTTATGATGACGCAGGAGAATACAGCGTCCAGATAAAAGCAAGAGACAAGCAGAAAGAAGCAACAGCCACTCTTAAGATAAAGGTTATTGATGTGAACAGGCCTCCGGAGATTAAAGGAATGCCTGAGGAAATCACAGTCATGGAAACTGAAGTGGTGAGTCTTAGCCCGGAAGTAAGCGACCTTGACGGAGACAAAATAACAGTAAGCTTCTCAGAGCCGTTTGACAGCAAAGGAGTATGGCAGACAAAGGTAGGAGACTCAGGAACCAAGAAGGCAAGCATTATTGCAAGCGACGGGAAATCAACAACCAAGAAGGACGTGAGCATAATCATAACCCAGAAGAACACTCCGCCAGTACTCAAGAGAATCAGCGACATCACTGTTTATGAAAGCGACAAGATAGAAATACCAATAGAAGCAACTGACAGGGAAGGGAATGAGCTCAAAGTCGAAGTGAAAGGCTGGATGAGCTCACCAAGCTACACCACGACTTATGATGACGCAGGAGAATACACTGTGACCGTGGTTGTGAGCGACGGAGAATACGAGGCCAAGCAGACCTTCAAGATAACAGTGCTTGACAAGAACAGGCCGCCAATCTTCAAGGTGCTTGCTTAAAATTTTTTCTTTTTTATATATTTTTTAATTTTTTCTCTTTTAATCAGTGTAGTAAGTGAAGGCATAGAAAATTTAAGTAAAGCAAAGCAATAAAGGTGGGCAGAATAGTGAGAGAAATAATACTAAAACCAAAATTTCTTGATGAGAGAATAACAATTGAGCTGGTATTACCATTAATCCACAAGGAATTGTTTGAAAAAAACAGGGTTCATATAGATGACAAGCTCCTGTTCTGGGAGCACCACTTCCCAGCCTTTGAGAAAGGATATCCTAATGGTTGCAAGAAAACAGGCACAATAAGGTACAAGAAAGACCACATAAGGCTGCCTTTTGGAGTGAAACTGCCTGTTTATGAGACTAAAGAGTTCAACGCAGGCCTGCCTCCGCGAGGAATCGTAACCTTAGAATACGTTGTTGCATGCCAGCTTAATGAAATAACAGAGGATGAATGGTTGCATGATGGCTTCATCAGCCAGGAGAACTTGTTTGAAGGGATGAAAATTTATTATCCTGAAATAATCCCTGAATCCCTGGTCTCACAATACAAGTTCAAAAATTATGACCCTAAACCATCAAGAAAAGAATTGAAAAGATTATTAAACATAATCAGATAAAGAGTTCTAATAATGGGCTTTAAAGAGCAGATAATACAAGAGTTCGGGCTGAAACAAGCAGAGAGCTTGGAAGAGATTATCACTAAGCACTCCTTCTTCTTTGACACCGGCTATAAATCTAAAACCGAGATACCTATTTATCCTGTTACTAAAAAAGCCAATCTAGCCAATGGTTTGCTTAACCTTTACGGGACTCATTGGCGGTACTTCTTTCAAGAGGACTGGACTCTTAGAAAAGAGGATGGGGATGTTGAAGCTGTGCTTGAGAGCATAAGAAAAGGAAGAAAAGAGCACAGGTTTGCAAGGTATGCCTTCACCCAGAAGTACCTTGATGATAAGAAGAGCCTGTGGATGTTCTCGCCAGAAGGATTCGGTTGGGGGTATTATCACGAGCTGCTCTGGCCGATGTTCATGTATGATATGGAAGATTATGAGGCTGCAAAGAAGAAAATCCGAGTGAAATGCACTTGAAATAGCGCATCAGAAACAGGTTTGAAACAGATTAAACGATAATATTTATTAATGCACAGATTCCTTCCCTTGATTAAAACACGTTACCTTTAAAAACCAAAATCTTGAGTTTTAGGTTTATATAAAAAAAATTTTTGTTTTTGCTCACAGGCTTGTCGCGCGCGAAAAAACAGGACTTAATGGATACGTTATTTTTTTATAAATCTTCTTCGCTAATCACTTTTATACCCTTCTTTTTTAGCAAAGCAGTCGTTACTCCGTCACCTTTAATTGTTCTTCCAGAAAAGGTGCCGTCATAAATCTCACCGCAACCACAAGAAGGACTTTTTTGCTTGAGGATTGCTTCTTTTATATTGAAGAGCTTAGCAATTCTTAATGTTTCTTCTGCTCCTCTCCTAAATTGCTTTGTAACATCAATAGTTTCATTATTAAAAACGCGGTCTCCTTTCTGCTCCTGAGGAAGTCTAGGTGTTGATAATCCTCCGAGCTGCTCAGGGCAGACCGGTATTAATGTTTCCTTTCTTGCGAGCGCGAGAACTTTCTTATCTGGTTTGCTCTTACCATCATACCTACACTTAATCCCTAACAAACAAGCGCTGCAAAGTTTCATCCTTAATCACCCCTATTTTTGAAACCTTACTTTACAATTATCCTTTTATACTCATCATTTCGACGATAATCTTTAAAAGCCAAATAAGCTATGAACTGGTCCACGTTTCCTTCTGCTTTCAGGAAGTAATGCGAGAATATCTGGGTTGCAAACTTTGAGTTCTCATTACACCCATATCCCTTATACCTGCCATCCAATAGCATTGCAATCCAGTCAAACAATCGGTACCTAGCTATTCCGAGGTCATAATATATCTGTGCCGAGAAGTCATCATTTGCTCCTGCCATTATTGCAGTATCAATGATTGTTTCCAGCTCGCCCTTTGTCAGGGTGTTGGCAACTCCCCTTGTTCTTGTCTCCTTCTTCTTCAATGCCATTACCTCTGACCAGGCATCAGTCACTTCTTCCATGCGCAAATGGAAACCTTTTTTAACTTATAAACGCTTTCTTTTTCCATAGGTGCCAGCGTCGCGTAGTCTGGTAGCGCGGCAGTCTCGAATTTGGTTCGAGTTAACTGCTTCCGCAAGGAATCGCAGGTTCAAAACAGGTAATAAATAAAACCTGGTGAAAGTCCTGCCGCTGGCGCTAATCTCTTATTGTAATCATCATAAAGTAGTAAAATTTATAAATAGTGACTTCTTATTAGGTTATATGACTGATAATGATGAAAAGAAAAAGAGAAAAGTGTTCCACCTTGAGGATATTCACGAAGAACCTGCTGTGCAGAAAGGCATTGCAAAGAAAATAAATGAGCTATATAATACGAGCCAAATTCGGGCAGTGTTCTGCGAGAACTTTGAGGAAACAGAAGAACCAATTGAACCTGAATTTCTATATTTCCTTGACAAAAAAGCATCTCAATACCTCCATCTGATGAAAGGAACAACCGTGCCTATTTATGGCGCTGAGAATCTGGAGATTCACAAAGACCATATTGATGTCTGGCGCAAGATTTACAACCTGCAAAAAGAATTAGAGAAGAATGAAAAAAAGCTGGAGGTCTTTAAGAATAAACTGGAGTCTGGGAAGGGCGAATTATCGGATATTGATGAGATGAAAAAGGTGGCTGGGCTGTTGAAAGAATGGGTTTTGCTTGATGCTGCTGAGAAAGAAATCAATGCATTAAGGTCCTATTACCTGGCAGGGCATGTTATGAGAGTGGCAGAAAGAAAAAACTATGGCGCAGTAGCGATTGTATGCGGTGCAGAGCATGGAAAGTATTTAAGAGAGTTTTTTGAAGAGTACTGCCACGAGTATATCCCTATTGCTCCTGAACTAGCATTCGAAAGGGAGAAACCCTCACTTGATAGTATGATGAAAAGCCTGGAAAGGCTATTGGGCAAATAACCTTAACCGCTCAACTATTTACTGCTTAACTATTTAACCTTTTTAAGGAGCGCTTCTATGCCTGAGCTGATTGTTTCATTGCTGATTGCTTCATTGGATTTTGCATTCTCGATTATGGCTTGGAGCTTGGGTGCGTCATAATCAAATTTTTTTGCTCGGGAGAAAACCACGCCTCTTATCCTTGGAGGCCTACCTTGAGACGCCTTCCTTGCTTCTTCTAATAAATCTGCGCTTTGGGTTAAAGCATATGTTGGTTTGTCCCAGAGCATGGGCTTTTTCTTGTACAGAATAAGCTGTTTGTCAGGAATATAGAAGCAGTGCTCAGAATATCTCTGGAAATAATAGATGTGACTAAAGTGCTCTTTTTCAAAGTATATTACCTGCATAAAGAAGAGAGAAGCCCGCGGATTATATAAAGGTTTGTACGTCAAAATGAGTTTTCCAGCCGGGAAATCCTTGGAAAAGCTGTTTTTGAAAATGCACCGCAACAGCTAATTAACAGCCAATCTATTCTTGTCCGTTATTTTTATTGGAGGTTATTACGGGAGCTTCAAACGCCGGCGAGCCTTAACTAAGAACTAGAAATAATCTCCTAAACCTGTCTGAGTTTTCTTTGTCTCATTTGATTTCGGTTTTTCCTCATCATCATCTTCAATTCTAAACTCCCTGCCTTCTATCATCGGCACTCCGTACTCTCCGTCATAGCCAGGCTTGATAGTTAATTCTCCTCTCCTGTTCTTCATTATCAAATCAACTATTTCCTTGTCAGCAACTTGCAATAGTTTGTCTTCAGGAACATTGAGTAGAATATCAAACTCGTTCTCTCCTGCCTTGAGAATCTCATAGTACTTTGCCCAAACCTTTTTTGTAGCCATGCCGCTCTGAAGAGCCAGAGAAAGCAGCTCGTGGAGTGGAATGATTTTTCTGAAAGGCTTAGCATTTGCAGGCTTTTCTCCTATTCTCCTGTCAGCAAGCTCATCAACACGATTAAGCACTCCAATAGTCAGAGGCCTCCTGCACACAGGGCAGATGCCTTTGTGTTTCTTGCTCTCTTCAGGGCTAAAGCTAACTTTGCAAAGCCTGTGGCCGTCAAAATGATACTTGCCATAGTTAGGGTCCACTTCAATAGTCTCAAGAAGCCCTTCGCCTGTCCGCAATGCCTTGATTAAGTTTTGATAAGTCAGTTCCTCAAACTCAAAAACAGTTGCCTCCCTCCCAATTCTCCAGGGCCAAAAGCTGTGGCTGTCTGAGAAACTAACAATCTTATAATTATCCAGCCTTGACAAACGCCAGTTCATCTCAGGATCACTGCTCAGCCCGCTCTCCAAAGCATGAATGTACTTTGCCTTGTCACCAAAGCATTCCTCAACACTATCAAAGCCTGACTTGCTCCCAAAAATGCTGAACCACGGAGTCCAGGCATGAGCTGGAATAATCTCGATGTCCTTGCTGATGCTCATCATTGCCTCTGCAAACTCAACGCAGGAAATATTGAAAATAGGCCTGCCATCATAGTCAACTCTCCCTTTGGTTTTCAGATAAGCTGTTATCTTGTCAACAATCTCAAAGTTTGGGGCAAGAACAACGAGATGAATTCTTCTTCCCTTTCCTCCCTGAGAATAAATCAGTGAAACCTCATTCTGCAGCACAAAAGGAAAGCCTGAAGTTGTTCTTAGTATTCCTGTGCCGTCCTCCTTTAAATCTTCCTTTAACAGCTCAGACCATTTAGGATGAGAAAAATCACCTGTGCCTAACAAATCAAGCCCCTTAATCCTTGCCCATTTTTCAAGGTTAGGAATGGTTAAGTCAGTAGAGCAGGCTCGTGAATACTTTGAATGGATGTGCAAGTCTGCGATGATTTTCATGATACTAGTAGAAACACACGCTATATTTAAAAGTTTAGTTTTGAAAATTTTACGAGAACAAACCGATTGTTCCGGATATTTCTTAGGAGGGAATATAAAGCACCTGATTAACTTAGTTTTAGCGAAAGATTTAAATACCAATAGATATCTATTGATACCTATGAACGCGCAGGTAAATGTTAGGATGCCAACCAACCTTTTATCCAAAGCAGAAAGCTATGCTGAGAAGAACGGCTTCAGCAACGTGCAAGACTTCATCAGGGAAGTAGTGCGTGAAAAGCTTTTCGACGGGCCCGGAATCTCTGCAAAAGAGTTCGAGCTAGTAAAAAAACTAGCTGATGTATCTGTGAGGAAAGGCTTGTTAGGCACAGAAGAAGAATTATTTAGGAAACTAAGGAAAAGATGAACTATGAACTCGTGCCGACAGAGTTCTTCCTAGAACAGTTGGATGGACTCAGCACAGAAGCAGCCTCTCTCATAGACAAAAAGCTCCGGCTAATAAAAATAAATCCTTACCGATATAAGCGGATTGAAGGTTACGGCCTCTTTCTTTTCAGGATACGATTTGAAGATGGAAGAAAAGAGAAAAGACTGGTCTATCTTGTTGATAAGCCAAAGGTCATAATGCTCTGCATTCTAGATAGGGAAAAGGAATACAAGGACTTAAAGAGATATCTGGAAAAACTAGGGTTTGCCTAGCCCTTCGCAGCCTCTGCAAGCAGGAACTTCAGCTCCATGATCAAGTCAATTTTTTCCTCTGGAGCCACAAACACTGGTGATAATAATATATAAAGGTAATGGTTTTTTATTAGGCTTTTACCAAAAACCCAAAACTATTTATACAAGGAATTCTAATATCAAGTTCATGGATGCATTCACAGTCTTCATAAGAATCATTATCACCTTTGCATTATCCTTTGCCTTTGGAATGGAAAGGCACAGGGCTCACAAACCCCTAGGATTCGGCACCTACACGTTTGTAGCCATAGGCTCTTGCGGGCTTGCAATAGCAGCGCTGAACCTGGCTTCTTCCCATCTTCTCGGAGCAATAATCACAGGCATAGGATTCCTCGGAGCAGGAGCGCTCATAAAATCAGGAGAGAAGATAATGGGGACTGTGAGCGCTGCAAGCATCTGGCTCTTTGCAAGCCTAGGATTAATCATAGGAATAGGCGACTACTTCCTCGCGGTCATAATATATATCCTTGTCTGGGCTGTTCTTCTCTTTGACAAGCACCTTGAGAAGAAAGGCATAGGCTCTCACCAGAAAAAACTGGTCATGGTCGCTGACAAAATCATTGGCGAGAAGGAATTAAGGAATCACTTTGCAGTCCACACGCAGAAGCACAAGATGATAGCTGTTGACATTGACAAGAAGAACAAGAAAGTAACTCTGACTTATTTAATAGAGGGCTCCAGGGAGCACATCAACAAGATGATAAAAGAGCTCTACCAAGAGCCCTGGCTTGAGAGCTGCAAGGTGGAGTGAGAGTACTTCTAAAACAATCAAAAAATCCCAAAATTTTTAAACCAAAACATTTTCTTCACTCTAAAATGGTTAGGGAGGGATTGTTATGAGAAGAGCTTATCATGACACGGATTTTATAAAAGATGATAACAAAATAATATTTGGAATAAATTTGGGTTATGATTTCTGTGCAGAGCACGAGTGGGGAATAAAAGAATTGCGCCAGGACTTTGGCCTAAAGCTTGAGGGAAAGCTTGGCTTTGAGGCAAGGAAAAACATGATAGTCCCTGAAGGTCTTCTTTATTTTGAAAAAGGCTCTGCAGTAATGATTTATCACCCGTTCATCAGGGAAGCTGGAAACTTGGAGCATTTATTAAAAGGAGAGCTTCAGCTCGACGATAATAAGGAAGTGGCCGGTGCCTGGAATGAGGGAAGCTTTGGAGTAAACGCTATTTTAAAACATAAAAAAATAATCAAAGGCATGTATGATGCGTTTCAGAGCAAGAACGGCGTTATCATGCTGAGCGGAAGAAACAATCCTTTTGCCAACAGCGGTTTAATGCTGCTCGATTACACTAAAATTCCTGAGAAAACGAAAACTGATTTTAGGGAAGACGATAGAAAATGCAGGGAAGAGCAGAAAATGTTTAGAAAACTAGAAAAGGAGAGTGGAGTGTTCGAGCTGCTCGAGAAGAGCGGCAAGGAATTCATGGCCTTGAGCATAGAGCAACTTGACGAGAATGGCAAGCCCTTCTGGTGGCTTAATCCCTGGGAGCAGCAAAAATATAATTACGGATGGTACCATACAAAAGAGCTGAAACAATGGGCTCAGGACGAAGGGCCTATTGTGAAAAAGAAGAAATAAAATTCTGTTTCTGATTATTCTTTCTCCTTATTATTAGCAGCACAAAACAAAAGATTAATAAACCTTGCGTGCGAGAAAGCATTCTGTAAAGGGGTGAACATGGAATATTATCACAGCATGCCTTGTGAAGAGGTAATCAGGCATTTTGAGAGTTCTGGGCATAGCGGGCTTACGAGCAAGGAGGCAGAATCAAGGCTTTCCAAGTTCGGCAAGAACGTGCTTAGCACTAAGAAGAGAGTCACGGTCTGGCACAGGCTTCTTGAGCAGTTCCAGGAATTAATGATGGTAGTCCTGATAATCGCAGGGATAATTGCTCTTATCCTTGGAGAAACCATTGATGCTTTCCTTATATTGTTCATTGTCATCCTTAATGCCATTATCGGAGTGCTTCAGGAGTACAAGGCTGAGAAGGCTGTTGAGGCTTTGAAGAAGATGATGACTCCTCGCGCCACTGTGCTAAGGGATGGCGGAGAGAAAGTAGTGAACGCAGAGGAGCTTGTTCCTGGAGACATCCTTATCATTGAGGAAGGCACTCGTATGCCTGCTGATGCAAGAATACTTGAGTCTGCAATGCTGAAAGTTGATGAGGCTGTTCTCACAGGCGAGAGCGTTCCCAGGACTAAGAACGAGCTTGTTATTGACTCTAAAGAAGTTTCTCTTGGCGACAGGAATAACATGCTTTTCACAGGCACTAATATTACGAGCGGAAGGTGCAAGGCTATTGTGGTAGCCACTGGGATGAGCACAGAGTTCGGAAAGATTGCTGGCTTAACAGCAGATATCAAGGAGGAGAAGAGCCCGTTGCAGAAGGAGCTTACAAGGGTTGGCAAGTTCATTGCAAAAGTTGCCCTCATCATATGCGTTATAGTGTTTGCTCTTGGCTTGCTTAGCGGCAATGAATTATTCCCTATGTTCTTGTTCGCAGTAAGCCTTGGAGTGGCTGCTGTTCCTGAAGGCTTGCCAGTGACCATGACTTTGTCACTTGCTCTTGGAGTGCAGAGAATGGCCAGGAGGAGAGCTATTATGAGAAAGCTTTCAAGCGTTGAGACTCTTGGAAGCACCACTGTGATTTGCACTGACAAGACAGGCACGCTCACCAAGAACGAGATGACTGTGAAGAAGATATGGGTGAGCAATAAGAGGATTCATGTTGAGGGTGAAGGTTATGAGCCAAGAGGAGGGTTCATGCTTAATTCCAAGCCTTACCTTGTTGAGGATGATGCTACGCTCATAAAAATTCTCAGGGCTGGCGTGCTCTGCAACAACGCTGTTCTTCAAAAAGAAGAGGACAACTGGCAGATGCTCGGCGACCCTACAGAAGGAGCTTTTGTTGTGAGCGCGAAAAAAGCAGGGCTTGACCAGAAAGAGGAAAACGAGGTTTACAATAGGATTTTTGAGTTTCCTTTCAGCAGCGAGACCAAGCACATGATAACTGTGCACAAGCACAATGACGAGGTTTATGCGTTCCTGAAAGGAGCGTCCGGCACTGTTATTGACATGTGCTCCAGCATTGAGATGAACGGCAAAGTTGCCAAGTTTGGTGAGAATAAGAAGGAAGAGTTAAGAACAGTTTGCAGGGAGATGGCTGAGCAGGCATTGCGAGTGCTCGCATTTGGTTACAAAAAACTCGAAGGCAATGAAAAAACTAATTACAAGAACCTGAAGGAAGCAGGGTTCGTGTTCCTTGGATTGCAGGGAATGATAGACCCGCCAAGGCCAGAAGTCAAAGAGGCAGTTGCGAAGTGCAGGCAGGCAGGCATAAAGATTTTTGTCATCACAGGAGACCATGGCTTGACTGCAAGAGCAATAGCAAAAGAAGTGGGCTTGGCAACTGATGAGACCAAGATTATCAAGGGCACAGAGCTTGACAAGATGAATGATGAAGAGCTTGAGCTAGCCTTGCAGGAAGAAGTAATATTTGCTCGCGTGACTGCTGAGCACAAGATGCGGGTGGTAAGCGCCTTGATGAAGCAGGGCGAGATCGTGGCTGTTACTGGCGACGGAGTTAATGACGCTCCTGCGCTTAAAAAAGCAAATATCGGCGTGGCCATGGGCATTACTGGGACTGATGTGAGTAAGGAAGCCAGCGAGATGGTATTAACCGATGACTCCTTTGCCACGATTGTTAATGCTATTGAGGAAGGAAGAAGCATTTACTCTAATATTACCAAGTTCATAAGGTACATGTTCTCAACTAATCTCGGAGAGATCATAGCCATCTTACTGGGCATGTTATTCATCCCCCAGCACTTCATAGTCACAGCAGTCCAGATACTCTGGGTTAACCTTGGCACTGACGTGCTTCCAGCGCTGGCTCTTGGTGTTGAGCCTGCTGAGCAGGGAGTGATGGATAAGCCTCCAAGAAACCCCAGGGAGAGAATAATCAATGCCAAGCGCTTCATTAACTGGCTTGTTACAGGATTAATTATTGGCGGAGGCACCTTCCTGATATTCCTCCTGAATATAGGCGACCCTGTGAAGGCAAGAACCATGGCTTTCTGCGTCCTGGTGTTCTACCAGCTTGTGAATGTCTTCAATTGCAGGCATGAGGACAAATCATTGTTCCACATAAAGCCTTTCTCAAACAAATACCTGATACTGGCAGTTATTGTGTCCTTGGCGCTTCAAATAATAGTAGTCCAACTAGCTTTCTTGCAAGGAATCTTCAAGACAGCTGCGCTCTCACTAAAGGAATGGGGAGGTGTAATCCTTCTAAGCCTGACCATACTTGTTTATGACGAGGCAAGAAAGGCTTTTGCAAGGAAGCGGGCTAGAAAGAAATTATTATGAATAATATGCATGTTATGAATCATTATGAAAAGCAAATAAGAGAGCATTCTGGCTTCAGATGGCTAAACATGCCTGAAAAACACAATCTTCATTAGAACGAACAAGCAGTAAAGTCCCAGCATCACCACGCCCTGCTTTCTCTCGTGCTTCTCAATCCTCATGTTCTTTCTGAGCAAGAGCATAACCACCATGACTGACAGCGCCCAGAAAGGCAGGTCAAACATTAACAGGTTCCTGTCAAAGCTGAAGCCAGAAATGGTTGCGCCCAGGCCCAGGGCGAACAACGGGTCTGTGATATTAGAGCCGATAAGCACGCCTATTGATATTTCATTAGACTTCTTGAGAATGCCCTTGATTGCAGTTGATAATTCTGGCATGAAGCCTCCTAACCCGACCACTAGCACTCCTACAAAGCTCTGGGTGAGGTTGAAAGAGTCAGTTATCTTGAGGGCGTTCTTAACAACCAAGGAGCTGCCGATTGCCAGTAATGCCAGCCCACCGAGCATTATCAGGACTACAATAGCCGGGTGATGCCTCAGAGCCTTTGATTTCAGCTCGATAAGGTCTTCCTCCCTTAACTCCTCCATCACCTCTCTACGCAACCTGTCTTCTCTCTCCTCAATGCTTACAAGGAATATGTAAGCCAGGTACATTATTAAGAGGATCACTCCTTCTTCTCTTGAAATCGAGCCGTTAATGCCCATAATGAACAAGGTGAGAATAGAGAAAAGGATGATGACTCCGTCCCTGATAAGATTCTTCTTCTTTACTTTAAGAACACAAGCATACGCAACCAGCCCGACTACGAATGTTATCTGGCCGATGCATGCCCCAATATTCACGCCGACGCCTATGCCACTCGCAGGAACGCCTTTAAGAGTGTCTAAGGCAGAGGTTACGCTCGTGGATATTTCAGGCAGTGAAGTGCCTATGCTCACAATAGTTAAGCCTATGAATGCCTGAGAAAGCCTGAACCTCTGGCAAAGCTTCTTAGCGCTCTCAATCACAAAGTCAGCGCCGAACCAGAGCAAAGCAAGACCAAGCAGTAATAAGAGTATTGGGAGTATCATGCACAAAGCATTTTAATAGAAGTTTTTAAATGTAGCGGAAAAATTTAGTAAAAAGCAAGGTTAAATAAGGGGAATGTTTTAAAAAGTCAAAAACATTACTAAGCTAATATATGCAAAACATGCAAAACAATTTTTTCACCGAAGCAATAGAGTACATAAAGAAGCACAAGCCTTCCAAGCTAAGGCTGGCAAAGGAAAAGGTGCGGTTTTGTTCAAAGCACAATCTTGGGAAGATTCCGACTGACATAGAAATATTGTTGCGTGCTGAGAAAAATGATGTTGCCTTCCTGAAAAAATATATTTACACCAAGCCAATCAGGACGATTAGTGGAGTTGCTGTAGTTGCAATCATGACCAAGCCAATGCCCTGCCCTCATGGTAAGTGCGCTATGTGCCCTGGCGGTGTTCAGAGCGCATTTGGGGACGTACCTCAGAGCTATACTGGCAAGGAGCCTGCTACTATGCGGGCAATAAGGAATCATTATGACTCCTACCTCCAGGTGTTCAATAGGCTGGAGCAGTATGTTGTGCTTGGTCAGAATCCTGAGAAGGTTGAGCTTATAATTATGGGAGGCACTTTCCCAAGCTTCCCGACTAGCTATCAGGAAGAATTTGTGCTTTATGCTTTCAAGGCTATGAATGATTTCTCAAGATTGTTTTTTGCTCGTGAAGAGCTGGATATTGTTAAGTTCAAGGAATTCTTTGAGCTGCCTGGCCAGCTAGGCAGCAAGGAAAGAGTGATGAGTATCCAGAAAAAATTAATGGCTCTGAAAATAGAAGGAGGAATGAGCTTAGAAGCTGAGCAGAAAAGGAATGAGAATGCGAATATCAGGTGCATTGGCTTGACCATTGAGACCAGGCCTGATTATGCAAAATTAGAGCATGCCAATGAGATGCTAAGATTAGGATGCACAAGGGTTGAGCTGGGAGTGCAGAGCGTTTATGATGACGCACTCGCGAATATTAGCCGTGGGCATGATGTTGAGGAGTCAGTGATCGCAACCAGAACCCTGAAGGACTTGGGCTTTAAGATTAATTATCACATGATGCTAGGATTACCAGGCGTTAATCATGAGCAGGAGCTTGCTGGTTTGCGAAGATTGTTTGCCAGCCCTGATTTCAAGCCTGACATGCTAAAGCTCTATCCCTGCATGGTGCTTAAAGGAACAAGATTATTTGAGGAATGGCAAAATGGGAGTTATCAGCCATTAACAACAGAGCAGGCTGCAAGATTAATCCTTGAATTCAAGAAGAGCGTGCCAGAGTATGTGAGGATTATGAGAGTGCAAAGGGACATTCCTACGAGCATGACAGAGGCTGGTGTTGGCAGGAATAACCTCAGGCAGTATGTTTCTGAGCTAAGAGAAAAAGAGGGAGTGGCTTGCAGGTGCATCAGGTGCAGGGAAATAAAGGGAAAGGAGATTAAGGGAAAGGTTGAGCTAAAAACAATAAATTATTCGGCTTCTAGTGGCGAGGAATATTTTATCAGCTTGGTTAATAATGATTATCTGCTTGGATTTTGTCGCTTGCGCTTCCCATCACAGAGGTTAAGAAAAGAAATCACAAAGAGCTCTGCCTTAATCCGCGAACTGCATGTGTATGGAAGCTCGGTCAGGATCGGAGGTAAAGGCTTGGTCCAGCACAAGGGCTTTGGCAAGGTATTGCTGCAAACAGCAGAAAATATTGCCAAGAAGGCTGGCAAGAAAAAGATGATTATTATTTCTGGAATTGGAGCTCGAGAGTATTACAGGAAGCTTGGCTATAAGAAGGAAGGGCCTTACATGGCGAAGAAGATATGATTATTTCTACAACATCTTTCTACAACACATTGTTATTCTCAGCTACCAAAAGCTTTATATAACTCTACGCGCTAGTGAAAACGAAAATGGTCTTGGAGGGTGAGAAGTGCTAAAGGCTTTTGACGAGAAGGATTCAAAGGGAAGGCGGAAAAAGGAAGATGCGAATGGTAATGCTAACCTCTTTGCAGTTGATTGCGAGAGGATAGTGGAGAGCAAGGCTTACAGAAGGCTCTCTGAAAAAACCCAGGCTTTCTCCTTGCCAGAGCACCCTCACATCAGGACGAGGAGCACTCACACTGACGAGGTGTGGGCGATTTCAAGAAAGATTTCCAGGGCTCTCGGGATTAACACTGAGCTGGCAGAGGCTATAGCGCGAGGGCATGACATCGGCCACGCACCCTTTGGCCATCTCGGAGAGAGGATGCTCACAGAACTAGGAAGCACCCCTGCTACTGCTAACCAGTTTAAGCACGCCGCTTATGGAGTGGTTCTGGCCCAGGAGATTGAAAACCGAGGCAGGGGGATGAACCTTTGCTATGAGACTCTTGAAGGAATTCTTTATCATGCGCGCGGAAGCGGGGAGCTGAAGCTGAGCGCGAAAAAGCCTGCTGAGTACGGCGTGGTGATGCTGGCTGACAAGATAGCCTACACATTTGGTGATTATAGCGATTCTAACAGGTGCGATCATTTCCCTGTTGAGAAATATGCAAAGCTAATGGAGAAGATAAACACCCACCTTGGCAGCGAAACCAAGGAGAGAAGGGATGCGTGCGTAGCTGCTCTTATAAAGGAGAGCAGGTCAAAGGGAGCTGTGTCCTTCTCAGAAGGAAAGGAATATGAACTTTTCAAGGAACTCAGGGAGGTGCTTTACAGCGATGTCTACAAAAGGATAAAGGTTGACATGCACAAGACCGCGATTAAGGAGCTGTATGACTTCCTTGCCAGCAATCATGAATTCAAGCACAGGTACAACAGCTTCAGCCCTGTAATCTTCATCTCTTTGCTAACAGACAGGGAAGTAACCTATTTTGGCCAGCTGTTGTTCAGCTCAAAGAATATAAAGCTGAAAGATATCGAGCATTTCGGAGCATTCGAGCTCTTGCCAGAGCTCAAGGACAAGAAGGTTGATTATTCTAATCCTGGCTTGGAATGGTGAAATACAGAAATAATTTAAAACACTTCATTATTCTTTTGTTTTATGAGCGAGGAAAAACTAGAAACCATCCCTGACAGCGCCAAGTTCCCTGTGAAGGAGAAGTTTGCAGAAAGATATAATTCTCTTCTCGGCAACAAGTATGGCGATTTCATCAAGTATTCAACAGCATACATTCGCAAAAGCATTCGTGTTAATACTTTGAAGATTAGTGTTAATGAGCTTGTGAAGCGGTTGGAAAAAAACTGGGCTCTTGCTCAGGTGCCTTGGTGTGATGAGGGCTTCTGGATTGATTACAAGGCAGAGCTTAGCGAGGACAAGCGTTATGATATTGGCAACACTCTTGAGCACCAGCTCGGCTATATATATGTTCAGGATGCTGCAAGCATGATACCTCCTGTTGTGCTCGAACCAAGGCCAGGCGAGCTGGTCCTGGACATGTGCAGCGCTCCTGGAAGCAAGGCAAGCCAGATAAGCGCGATGATGAAGAATAAAGGGCTTCTGATAGCAAATGACATCAAGGGCGACAGGCTAAAGGCTCTTGGCATTAACCTGCAGAGAATGGGAGTGAGCAATGCATTAATCACCCAGATGCTTGGCCACAGGTTCAGGAAGAGCAACTTAGGGTTTGACAAGGTGCTTGTTGATGCTCCTTGCTCAGGCACAGGCACGATTAGGCGCTCGTTAAAAACATTAACAATGTGGGGCCCTGACCTTGTGAAGAAGCTTGCAGCTCAACAGAAACAATTAGTTGCGAGCGGCTTTGAGGCATTGAAGTCAGGCGGAGTAATGGTTTATTCCACCTGCACTATGGAGCCAGAAGAGGACGAGAGAGTTGTTAGCTGGCTGCTTGCGAATTACCCTAACGCAAGAGTTGAGGAGATAAAGCTTGATATCAAGAGAAGCCCTGCAATCCTAGAGTTTGAAGGCGAGAAGTACAATCCTGAAGTTGCTAAGTGCTTAAGAATCTGGCCGCAGGATAATGATAGCGAAGGGTTCTTTGTTGCAAAAATAAGTAAGGAATAATAAATTATAAATATCACTACCTTCCATGCCCGAACAAAGGGTGAAATTGGTGCGCAAATCCTTGGTTAAGATAATAGTAAGCGTTGGCATTGGTGCTAGTTTGATTCTTGGAGGGGCCAAAGCATTGGGTGGTTATGGGAATAGTTATCCTAATACAGCTCATATTTCTAACACACCCTATATATATCAGGAGCAGCAAAAAGTAGAGCAGGCTGACCCTAAGACAGTGGCTTATTCAAAGGCTGTGAGCGCCTCAACAATTGACGAGAAGATAAGGCTTCTAGAGGATTATTTAAAGACTTACTCGGATTCCCAGTATCATAAGTTTGCTTACAAGGAGCTGGCTTTTGTTTATTATGGAAAAAAGAATTATGACAAAGTCATTAATCATGGCGACAAGGCTTTGACTTATTCTGATTTGGACAATGAGTCCAAGGCACAATTATTTCTGGTTACAGGAGAGTCTTATGTTGTTAGCCCTGGCAAGAAGAACCTTGACAAGGCGACTGAGTACGCAGGCAAGGCAGAGCAAGTAATAAAGAGTGGCGGGCTTGGCGAGGGTTATCTCAAGGCAGTCAGCAGTTTGGAGTCGTTGATAGAAAAAGCCAAAGGTGTTGGGAAGTCTGTTTCTAAGCCTGATCCTCTGGGTGCTGCTAGATTATTGTATAACAAGAAGGATTATGTTGGCGCTGAAAAGGCTTTTGCAGTGCTGGACCAGAAGAATCCTGATGTTGCTTATTATTATGGGCTGGCATTGTATCAGAATAAGAAGTATAATGAATCTATTGACAAGCTGTTGGCTGCAAGCATTCTTGACTCTGCAGGTTATTCCAAGGTAAGGGACACTGCTTATAGCATTTTCCTGAATAATGTTTACAAGGAGCCGAAGAGCAGCAAGGGTTATAACTCTCTTGTTAAGGAAACAAATGATCTGATGAACAGTGACATAATGGGTTTGCAAAAGGCTTGGAATGATAAGTATGCTGACAAGGAGCTCAGCGAGGAAGAGGCTAAGCAGGCTGAAACTGACAAGGCTGCTCTGGATGAGAGGGTTGAGCAGATAAGAAAGGATACTGAGGCTTACCAGCTTGGTTTGAAAAGAGCTGCTGATGCTGTTTTTAATAATCTTGTGAGCCAGGTCAAGCAGAGGCTTGGCGTGAAGTGAGTTGGGAGTTATTATCGTCGAAAAACAAGCATTCTAGCATGGTAACTCCCGAGGGATTACAAAAATATAAATACTTAAAGGTATTACTTTATCATATAGTCGGGTTATTTTGCTTTTAGCGCTAAAAAAACTCAAAAGCTGAGGTGGGAGCATGCTGGAACAACAACTAGTTGTAAAAGAAAAACCGTCATTCATGCAACGCACAAGAAATTTTCTTAAGAAGAAATGGGTGAATGCAGCGGGAGGAATCTTGCTGGCGTCAGCATTGACAATGGGAGCAGTCCCAAAAGCCAATGCACAGGAAACAACCCGTCCTGAATTCAACTACGATCAGGTGCAAACCAACGCAACCTTTGTTGGCATGACATCAGGAGACCATGACTTCAGCAGGAATCTTGATTTTGTGCTTGACAACCTTGGCATCGAGAACAAGTACAAGGATGATTTCAAGCTATGGGTGCACGAGAATTATGACTGGACAAATAAGGACGTGCTAAGCGAGGTAAAAAAGAGAATCAACAATCCTGACCAGTACCCTTGGATTGAGGCTGTTGGAAAATACTGGCCTATGAACTCTAATGGAAGATTCGATGGCAAGCTGGACTTGGAAGCCATAATCACCAGGGACATTGAAGGGAACGAGGAGATATTCTACACAGACCCTGCAGACTCTAACATGTATTATCTCGACGAAAACTACTTCACCGACTGGGCCTTCTTCCCAGGAAGGCACCTGACAGGATTCTACTACCCCCACTTCGGAACATACGGGCCGTCATGGGACTGGGACATGGACGGCATACCCAACAGGTTTGATCCGTTACCGTTCTCATGGAACCCTTGGGACCCCTGGATGTGCGACCCATGGTATGGCAGCTGGGGCTGGTTCGGATTCGGATGGAGCCCCTGGGGGTGGAACTGGGGTTGGGACAATCATTTCGGATATAACTGGATGTACTGGGGCTACTGGGGAGGGCCTTGGAATTACAATGACATTGACATCATTGTTGACCACGACGGAAATCATGTGCGCTGGGATGATTACGTACACAGGATTTCAAAGGACCAGCTCAGAGACCCTAAGGGCAGCGCACAGGATGCAGTCAGACAACTAATCGCCAACAGGGAAGCTCACAGGATTGTGCTGGACAAGAACCAGCTCCAGCAAAGAGAGCAGCTGGTAAAGAGCATTGATAAAGCAAACTATGACATGCTCAGGAAAAACCCTCAGATCAGGATGAGAGACCCTAACGGGAAAGAAAGAATAATAAGAGTCAATCCTTCAGATTACAAGCCTGACCCGAGCACTGGAAGGATAAACACCGAAAGGATAACACGACGCGGCGATGAAGGAAATTACAGACCCGGTACCATAAGGGATTCTAGCGGCAGAGTGATAAGGGAGGGAAACCCGCCCAGCCCTCCTCCAAGCTCAGGCACAATCAAGAAAGTAGATGAGAAGAAAGAAGACCCTGGCACAATAAAAAAGAAAGATGATACTGACAGAGGCTACTCTTTGAACAGGGGCTCAAATTATTCGCCATCGTCCTCATCGCGAGGCTCTGCAACGCCTTACCAGCCGAGAAGCATAACAACTTATCCGTCAAGAGTGCAGCAAGATGACTTGGCAAGCAGGATAAGGCAATGGAGTTCCAGGGTGATTATTCCTAACCAGCAGGAGGTGAGGAAATACTCCTCGCCAATTATCAGGGACAGGAGTTACACACCCTGGGTGCCTAGCCAAAGCAGGAGCATCTACACTCCGCCTCACATAACATCGCAGCCCAGGACCAGCATCGGAAAAAGCTACAGCCCTCCGAGGAGCTATTCATCACCCACAATAAAAAGCAATCCTGTCAAGTCGAGCAGCAGCTCAAAGTCAACTGTCAATCGCTCTTACTCTGGCAGCAGCTCCTACAAACCTAGCAGCTCGCACAACTCTAGTTCAGGCACGGTAAGGAAGAAGTAAAATTTTTGTTTCTTATTTTTTATACTTTATATTTTTTTATGCCTCAGCTTAATTATTACCAAATTATTATTTTGTATTTTTCTGATTACTCAGTGCACTCCATTGAACTTCTCAACATCCTTGGTCTTGCCCATGATTACGAGCACATCGCCTTTCTTTACCCTTATCTGGCCTGATGGCAGAATGATAAGGTCATCGCCTCTTTTTATGGCAATGATTATGACTCCGTAATGATCAATTGACTTAATCTCGCTCAATATACAATTAAAGAAGTGCTTTGGAGCATCAACCTCTTTTATCCAATAGTCCTTGGAGAGCTCTATGTGCTCAAGAATATCTGAGGTGATTAACTGGTTAGCAAGCCTGACTCCAAACTCTTTCTCTGGGAAGATAACTTTTGTAGCTCCTACTTTTTGCAAAGCCAAGCCATGAAGATCATCTTTGGTCTTGGCCACAATAGTCTGAACTCCGAGCTCCTTAAGAATAATCGTGGTTATTATGGATTTCTCGTCTGACCGGGCAACAATAGCAACATCGCAATGAGCCGCCCCTGCTTCTCTTAGGGAGTCAGTATCAGTAACATCTGCCTGCTTGGCATGAGTAACAAAGTCCTTTATATCCTCAACTTTCTTCAGGTCTGAATCTACTGCAATAACATCCTGGCCAAGCTCAGCCAGGGTTTTTGCAAGGCTTGTGCCGAACAGGCTAAGCCCGATTACTGCAAAAGTTTTCTTCTTTGTGATATTCTCACCCTCATCCTGCGGACAATAATAATTCTTTCTTAGCCTACTGATAACTTTTCCTTAGCCTACTGATAATTCTTCCTTAGGCAGCCTTACCTTATTTAAACTTTTCGCTGCGTAAAGCGAGAGTATGAAAGACAACACTCCTACTCTTCCAACAAAAACTGTGAAGGAAACAAGCATTTTTGAAATAGGATTAAGCATCGGCGTGATGCCTGTGGACAAGCCTACTGTTCCAAAGGCAGAAGCTGTCTCGAAAAGGTTTTGTGTATAGCTGAACTGGTTAGCTGCGCATAACAAGAAGGTTATTATAATGATTAACAGGAATGAGATTATGAAGACTGACATCGCCTTCATAACCAAGTCATCCTCAATGCTCCGCTCCCCAATCTCAGTCTCCTTCTTCCCTTTGATATGAGAGAGTATGGCAGCGAACACCACCACAAAGGTGACTGTCTTGATTCCTCCGCCTGTTCCTCCTGGCGAAGCTCCTATGAACATGAGGAATATCAAGACCAGAAGGCTGTTTATAGTCATCTTTCCGATGTCTATTGAATTAAAGCCTGCTGTTCTCGCAGTTACTGACTGGAAAAAAGAGCCCAGCGATTTCTCCAAAGGAGACAGGTTCTTAAGAGTTCCTGCGTTGTTATTCTCAAAAGCAAATATGAGTAAGGCTCCGCAAATTATTAGGAGGAGCGTGGCTGTTATGACTATCTTAGTCTGAAGAACTGGTCTTTTCTTGTAAAAGAAAACCTCGTAAAGATTGGATATGACAATAAAGCCAAGCCCTCCGGTGATTATGAGTCCGGCAATTGTGAGGATGATGGCAGGGTCGCCTGCATAAGGAGTTAGGCTTCTGAAATTGCCAATCACGTCAAAGCCTGCATTGTTAAAAGCAGACACTGAATGGAAGATTCCATATTTAGCAGCTTTCAAAAAGCCAAAGCCGAGCATCTTCCACCTGATGAACAGTATCAGGGCGCCCAAGCCTTCTATTATGGCTACAAAAAACAAGACCCTGCGAACCAGCCGGACTACTCCGGAAGCAGTTGACAGGTTAAGGTTCTCTTTCAGGATAAGCCTGCTTGACACTCCGACCTTCCTGCCAATGAGCAGGGCAAAAAACGTTGTAATAGTCATATAACCTAATCCGCCGATTTGAATCAGAACGAGAATGACTAGTTGCCCGAACAACGAGAAATGAGTTGCTGTGTCCTTAACCACCAAGCCTGTGACGCAAGTAGCAGATGTTGCTGTGAACAAGGCATCAAGAAAGCTGGTTGGCTCGTTCCTTGCAGCACCAGGAAGCATCAGGAGAACAGCGCCTATGAGGATAACGGCCAGGAAGCTTATCACCACAAAAGAAACAGGGTTAATGCCTCTGCGGCACTTCCTGTGGCTAGGGTGCAGGCAAACCAGCCCTCCAACATGCTCATTATTTTTGCTGCTATTGTCATTGTTATTGCTCGACGAAGGATTAGTATTGTCTGGCATGATCCGGATTAAGTGAAGCAAATTAAAAATCTTTCGCTCATAAGGGGGTATTAGGCATTAAAAACACAGAAAAATAAATATTTAATTTAGAAATATTACTTTAGAAATGTTTACTTCCTTGCCTTCTCAATCTTTCCTTTCAGAAGCGCATCCAGGCTCTGCTCATTCACCTTGATGACCTGCCACCTAACTCCTGGAATGTCGCCTTTGCTCCTGCCCATGGCTCCGCCTATGCACTCAATCAAGACTTCGTCGTGCTCGTCTATGAGCTTGGTTGCTCCGTCTCCTGGGCAGAAAGCAGTTACCTGCTTGCCGTTCTTAATTAATTGGACTCTCACGCACTTTCTCATGGCAGAGTTAGGCTGCTTTGCTTCTAACTGCACCTTTTCCAGGACTATGCCTGATGCCATGCTTGCCCCTCCGAGAGGGTCTGATTTCTCCTTGAGCCTCTTAGCTTTCCTGGTAAACCATTTATTATGCCACTTGCTCTTCTTCCTTCTTACCTTGAGCCTTTTTGCTGCGTTCAGCCCGTTGCTTTTCTTTGCCATATTTAATTTTCTCCTTTATAATTATACAGCTCGATTATGATTATACAACTTGATTATACCACTTAATTACACAACCTTTATCTCCTTAATCTGGAAGTACTTGCTAACTATCTTTTCAAGGTTGCGCAAGTTCTGGGCTTTTATTCCTATTATTAAACCTTTTGTTTTTGTATCTGCTCCTGTGACTGTGACTATGTCCTCGTCTTCTCGTATGTCCAGTATTTTCAGGGGAGCCAGGTAGTTGGTGATGAACTGCAGCCTTGCTGGGTTGAACTCCACTATCTTGATCTTCCTGTTAAGCATCTTCTCAAGCCTCATGACGTGCTCCTTGTTCCTGCCAAGGGCTTTTCCCATCTCTCCCTGCTCTACCAGGAACACGAGCTTTTCCCTGTCAAAGAAGCAGTCCTTGAGCTTGGCGTGGGTTATGTTCTCGAACAGGCTCATGCACTTTATTATGTTTGTGTCAAAAGTTATTTTTTGCGTTGTCATCTTGAGAATGAGAGAAAATAATTTTTTTCATTTTTCTGCTCTCCAAGCCTCCTAATATTTTTTAATATTTTTTCTTCTCAGCCACCTTTTTCATGCCTATGCATGTTATTAGGAACGGTTTCTTGCACACCACTCCCAGCTCGTCGTTCGGTATTTCAAGCTTTTCCACTTCTACGTTGGCGAGCGAGGCGTAATGCTCTATGTCCTTTACAAGTGTTTCAGGAGAGTTGCTGGCCAGGAATATCTTTGTCAGCTCATTGTTCCTAAGGGCTTTTAGAGTCTTGCCTGCTCCTATTATCAGGTTGGTACTCTTAAGCATCTTTTTTATCTCTTCAACGCTCATGTTTCATCCCTGCCTTGTTTTGCTTTTTTCTTTGCTTATCGTGTTTCTCTTTCTTTGCCTTTTGTTCTTTGCTCTTTCTTATTCTGTTCTCTTTCTTATTCTTTGCTCTTTTTTCCGCCATCTCCTTTTATCTTGGTCACCAGTCCTGGAAGGCCTGTGCCTATTGGGACTGGCTGGTTTATCATGACGTTCTCAATCACTGAGTTAAGCTGGTCCACTTCTCCTACCATGCTGGCATTAATGATATGGGTTATCGGAGTCTCGAACGAAGCTCTTGCAAGCACGCTAGGCTTTTCTTTCACAATGCCGTACCTGCTTACTCCGAGCACTTTGCCTGACATGGTCATTGCGTCTGCTACCAGCAGTATGTGCCTGATGTCAATGTTGATTCCCTGGTCCTTGAGGACTTTTTTCATCTCGCGGATGATGGCTTCTCTTGCTGCTTCTACGCCAAAAGTCTTTTCAACCTCAATGATGCTGTTGGTAGAAGTTCTCTCAGCATCAACAAAGTCCAGCTTCAGCACTTCCTTGAGGTTGCTTCCTGCGGTTATGATAACGTATTCGTCTCCTCTCTTGACAGGAAGCACCTGGGTCACTCCTTTTATTCCGTTAACATAAACCTCTTTGATTTTTTCCTTTAGCCTGTAAATCATGTTAAGGGCGTCATCGCCAGAGGCTTTTATCCTGATGCTCTCGTCCTTATCAAGCTTCAGGTCAAATCCTTTTAGGCTTTTATCTATAATCTTGGCAATCTTGGCAGAGCTCATATGCCTGTCCTTGAGTTTTTTCTCATCAAACTCAATCCTCATCTTGGTCTCAGCAACGTTTATGCTTATGGACTTGAGGTATTCCTTGAACTTGGTCTCTTTCAGGCTTTCTGCCAGGCTCCTTATGTCCTTGCCTTCTGAGTAAGGCTTTTTCAGGTATATCTCCATCATCTTGGTGCTTATCTCGCTCCTGGCGTCCAGGATCTCTATCAGTCTTGGCAGCCCTGTGGTTACGTTCATCTCGCTAACGCCTGCGAAGTGAAAGGTGTTCAGGGTCATCTGGGTTCCTGGCTCTCCAATGGATTCTGCTGTTACGATCCCAACGCTTTCCCCTGGCTCTGCAAGAGAGCTCCTGTACTCAGCGAACACTTTCTCAATTATCTTCTTGAGCCTTGCGCTGCCAATGCTATCAGGCAGCTCGTTCTCCAGCTCTTCCAGTACTTTTAGCGGAAGTCTGCCTTTGTATTCCCTTAGTTTTGCTTTCATATTTTTTCCCCTCGCATAGCGAGCAATGAAAATTTAAAAGTTTAACATTAAAAATTTAATATGAGCTAATAATCATGTAGTCCTCACTATGTGGCCAACATTAATCTTGCCGCCTTCGCTTTTACTAACATCAGTGCCGTCCTCGCCATAAATAAACTGAACAATCCTCTTGCCAGCGTCCCTAACAGTAAAGTCATACTCCACCTTGAAGTCTTGGAGAGCGTTTGCTAGCCTCCTGTAAAGGTAGCCTGATTTAGGCGTTCTTAGCGCAGTGTCCATGAGGCTGTCTCTTCCTGTCATTGCTGTGAAGAAGAGTTCGAATGGCTCAAGCCCTGATTTGAAGCCGTTCTTTACAAATCCTCTTGCAGCTGCTCCAAGGTCTCCTCTCTTAAAGCATGAGAGTGTCCTGTCAGTGTAGCCTCTGCTTATCCTTCCTCCTCTCAAAGCCTGTTGCCCTACGCAGGCTGACATCTGGGCAAGGTTCAGGAGGTTGCCTTTTGCTCCTGCTAGTATCATTATTAGTGCGTGCGCGTTCTTGTCAGCGTTCTGAGCAACAATTGCTCCTGTCTCGTTCCTTGCCTTGTTAAGCCTTTCAAGGATTCTGAGCTCAAGAGTCTCCCTGATGTCTCGCCCTGGAAGCAGCTCTAATGTGCCTTGGTGATATTCCTGTATCATCTTCTTAACATCAGCGTCTGCCTCGCTTATAAGCCTCTTGATTTCCTCCTTGACTTCTGGCTTCATGTCAAGGTCTGAGAGCGTGATTGTAAATCCGTGCTTCAATAAAACCTCTATTCCCAGCCTGTAAATCTTTCCAAGGATGTCTACCATCCTGTTTGCTCCGTACTGTTTGTGCAGGTTTCTGAGCAGGAGCCCTGAGCCTTCTCCCAAGTTATTCTTGTCAAGTACGCCCGTGATTAGCCTTCCTTCTTTTATCTCAACTATCATGTCAGGGTCTTCTTTTTCCTTTCCTTCCTTGTAATGCCTCGCATAGCCTCTAAAGTTGAAATCATCAGGCAGCATCACAGAGAATATCTCCTTCCCATTAACCATATTCTTGTTAGGCAGTTTTGATAAGTCATCCACTCCTGCTGCCACGAGCAAGTCAACTGCTTCTTCGCGCGGGAACGCCAAGTACTTGGTGAGCATGTAATTGCCTGTGATAGCGTCCTGGTTGCATCCGATAATGCTTAAGCCGTACCTCGGGCTTATGAGCTGGGTCTGGACTTCCATTAGTATTTCTGCCTCTGCCCTTGCCTCTTCTGTCTGGGGTATGTGCAGGTTCATCTCGTCGCCGTCAAAGTCTGCGTTGTAAGGAGCGCACACAGCAGGGTTAAGCCTTAAGGTGAGCCCTGGAAGAACTCTTACCTTGTGGCACATCATGCTCATCCTGTGCAGGCTTGGCTGCCTGTTGAAAATGCTTATGTCCCCGTCCATGAGATGTCTCTCGACGATAAATCCTGGCTGTAATTCCTCAATCAGCTGCTCCTTGGTCTCATCAGTTATCTTTTTTCTTCTTCCGTCAGGCCTGATGATATAATTGGCTCCAGGATAATCTTTTGGTCCGCGCTTGACAAAAGCTTTCAGGTACTCAAGGTTCCACTCAGTCACTCTTTCAGGAACTGTGAGCTTCATAGCCATTACCATTGGCACTCCGACTTCGTTGATGTTAAGCATGGGGTCAGGGCTGATGACTGTTCTTGCGCTGAAATTAGTTCTCTTTCCTGCAAGGTTATGTCTTATTCTTCCTTCCTTACTCTTGATTCTTGCAGTGAGTGTTTTGAGTGGCTGACCACTCCTATGCCTTGCAGGCGGCAGCTGCGCAACTTCATTATCAAAGAAAGTCGTAATATGATACTGGAGCAAGTCCCACAAGTCCTCGATAATAATCTCAGGAGCTCCTGCGTTAATGTTCTCGAATAGCCGCTGGTTGATTCTTACAATGTCTCCGAGCTTGTGCGTCAGGTCATCCTCGCTCCTCTCGCCAGTCTCAAGCGTGATGCTCGGCCTCATGGTCACAGGCGGTATCGGGAGGACTGTCAGCACCATCCAGTCAGGCTGGCATGAAGCAGGGTTTATCCCGAAAAGAGCCAGGTGCTCTCTTTTTATCCTTTCAAGCCTGCTCCTGACTTCTATAGGGTTAAGCCTCTTGTCATCCTCAAGAAAGGTGGTTGGCTTCTCAATGCTTATCTTGAACTGCTTCTCCTTGCAGTGAGGGCACTTGGTTATGGTCTTGAGGCTGGTTATTATCTGCTTGACCATCTTTCTCTGCTCGTCAAGACCAAACTCTTGCCCTATCTTTTCAAGCTGCTCCTTGGCTTTTCCTATCTTCTCATTAGGGATGAGCACGCTTCCGCAGCTCCTGCAGGTTGACCTGAGCAGGTCAAGGATTACAGTAACGAACTTGATGTGAATAACAGGCCTTGCCAGCTCTATAAATCCGAAGTGTCCTGGGCATTCCTTGAGCTTGGATCCGCAGGTCTTGCACTTCAGCCCAGGGTCAATAACTCCAAGGCGTATGTCCATGAGCCCTCCGTCTACTGGGTAGCCTTCCTTGTCATAAAGCTCTGGCGTCACTATCTTGGCTGATGCCATGTCCTTTATGAACTTCGGGCCCATCAGGCCGAATTCTATTTTGTCAATCTTTTTTGAAACAAAGTTGTCAGTCATTTTGGTTGCGTTAAATTTTTTTACAAAAGCTTTAGTACTTGCTCTTCAGTTTCAGCTTTGGATAAACTGTTAAGCTCTTGAACTCGTCAAGTATGAGCTTGAAGGCATAGCTCATCTCAATGTTGCTTATCTCAACATTCTCTCCGTCAATAGGGCAGTGGTAGCTGTTCTTTCTTGCATCATAAACAGCTATTAATCCGCAATTCTCGCATATAGGCACTTCTGTCCTGTCACTGTCAAATCTTTCCTTGAGCAATAGGCTTGCGCCGTGAGCAACAAAGGTGTCCTTCTCCATCTCCCCAAGCCTCAGCCCTCCTTCTTTTGCTCTTCCTTCTGTTGGCTGCCTGGTGAGGAGCTGTATGGGTCCGCGCGCCCTGCTGTGTATCTTGTTGGCAACCATGTGCTTGAGCTTGAGGTAGTACATGTTGCCGATGAATATCTTGGCCTTGTACTGCTCTCCTGTCACTCCGTTGTACATGGTTTCTGTTCCGTTCTCCCTGAAGCCTGCCTTGAGCAGCTCTGTCCTCAGGTCTGCCTCTTTCTCTCCTTCAAAGGTTGTTCCGTCAATGTATCTTCCGCTCAGGGCTCCGACCTTTCCTCCCAGCAGCTCTATCAGGTGGCTTACTGTCATTCTGCTTGGAATGCCGTGAGGGCTGAAGATGATGTCAGGCTTTATCCCTGATGCTGTGAACGGGATGTCTGCTTCTGGGACTATGAGGCTGATCACTCCTTTCTGCCCGTGCCTTGAGGTAAACTTGTCTCCTATTTCAGGAATCCTTTGGTCTCTCAGCCTTACCTCGACCAGCTTGTTTCCTTCCTCGCTTTCAGTTATCATGACAAAGTCAACGATTCCTTTTTCTCCGTGCTTCAATGCATTGCTTGACTCTCTCCTGGAGGTTGTTGCCAGGTTGTATTCCTCAAGGCTGCTCAGGAATCTTGGAGGGCTTGTCTTCCCGATAATCACATCTCCCTCCTCAACAACAGCCTCTGGGTAAATGATTCCGTCCTCTTCGAGGAATCTGTAATCGTGCTCTGTCCTGTAGCCCTTGACATCCTTGTCAGGCGTGCATACCTCGTCGCTAAGCCCGCCAGAGTATCTAAGCTCCTCAGTGACCACCGGCCTGTAATAGCTGCTTCTCCCAAAGCCCCTGTCAATGCTTCCCTGGTTAATCACTATGGCGTCCTCCATGTTATAGCCTTTGTAGGACATTATTGCTAATACAATGTTCTGTCCGCAAGGGTGCTTGTCCTGCTCTAAGATGTCATTGCCAATGGTTGAGACTATCGGCTTTTGAGGATAATGCAAAAGATTAACATCCATGTCCATCCTGGCAAAGAAGTTCGCAGCATAAAAGCCTACGCCCTGCTTCTGGTTCTTGGCTCCCTGTGTTAACCTTACTCCCATATTGTAGTTCCCAAAAGGTACAACGCTGGCAGTGACTCCGAAAATATCAATAGGGTCTATGTCCAGATGCGTGTCTTCAGGCATGAGGTTCTCTTCTTTTAATGAGACAACAGCGTTCTCTTCCTCCATGCTGTCTAGGTACTCTATGATTCCTTGCTGCACCAGGTCTGACCATTTGAGTTCGTTCTTCTCAAGCTTCTCAACATGAGCATCTGTTAATGAGGACTTGCCGTTCCTCACCACGACAAGAGGCCTGATGCACCTGCCGCTGCCGCTCTCAACATAAACCTGGTCTGTCTTCTCAGCGTAAAAGAAGCTCACGCTAAAAGGGATCTTGTTAGAGCGCCTCAGGGCTATTAGCTGGGCGACAAAATCCTTGCCATTATTCACTTTCCCGATGAACTTGTTGTTAAGGAATGCTTCGCTCATTTTTGTTGCGCCTGCGGCCGATTATTTTTTATTTAGTTTTTTATTTTGATTGTAATGTTGTTATTTCTTTTTCTTTGTAGCAACTGTTGCTGTCTTCTCCAATTCCAAGCCGTTCTTGACAAGGATGGGAATGATTTCTTCCTCAGGAGTCTCGTGCGAGATGCTTGCGAGCAATGCAAGGTTCTTTCTCAGCCCGATATTGGTTCCTTCAGGAGTCTCGCTGGTGCATAACCTGCCCATGTGAGTTGCGTGCAGGCTTCTTGCCTCAAAGTTCTCCTGTGAAGATGATAACGGGCTAACCACTCTCTGGAGGTGCGACTGGGTTTGCAAGAAGTTAAGCCTCTCAATCCTCTGGCTCACTCCTTTCCTTCCTCCCACCCAGTTGCCTGTTGCCATGCTTGAATAAATTCTCTGGGTCAAGAGTTTCTCCCTGATTACGACTTTGATGCTCGGGAACTTGCCTCTCTTAACAATCCTCTGGAAGTTGTAGAGCAAGTCGCCGATAAGCACTTTAAGGTTGACTCTGAAGAGGTCTGCGAGCAAGTCGCCGCTCATCTTCAGGCGCTTGTTCATGTAATGGTCCTTGTCATCCTCTCCTTCTTCGCGCACTGTGAGTATCATCTTCTTAAACATCTTGCACAGGTTATAAGCCTTCCACAGCCTGTCCTCGCGGTTAATGCCAATATGGGGCAAGAGGTACTTGTCAAGGATTTCCTGCATCCTCTGGATTCTTATCTCCCTAGCCTGGGTTATGCCTATCTTCTTGGCTATGTAATCAATAGCGTCCTCTGTGTTCTTGATATCAACAAATTCATAAAGGTTAATCAGCACTTCCGCATCCTCTTCCAAGCCTATGAACCTCATGATTTCCTCGTCCTTAATCAGTCCGAGGGCTTTTATTATCACAATAGTAGGCACTCTCTTCACCCTTGTAAAGGTGATATAGAATAATCCGTCCTTGAGCTTCTCGAACTGGTGAGGAATCTTGTAAGAGCCTCGCTCTGAGAAAAGCTTTCCAACATACTCACTCACTCCTGTTGATTCCTTCTCTACCATGAACCTGTTAGAAGCCAAGTCCTCAATATTAACCACTACCTTTTCTGTGCCGTTAATAATAAAGTAGCCGCCAGGATCATCAGGATCCTCGTTATGCTTGATTAATTCCTCCTTGCCAAGCCCGTTCAGATGGCAGTACTTTGACTTGAGCATGATAGGAATGTTAGCTATCTGGGTTGTGAAACTCTCCCTCTGAACACCATTAATATGGGAGCTAACCTCAAGGAACATGGGCGCAGAATAAGACAACTTCCTCAGCCTAGCCTCCATCGGGTAAATGCTTCGCTTAGAACCATCAGCCTCAGTAATCTCAGGCTTGGTCACCCAGACATTATCAAGCCTTATCATGAACTCGTCAACATTAGGAGGGATGATGGTAGGCTCAATCTCCCGGTTCTCCTCTATAATCAGCTGAAGCTCCTTGTCAATAAAGTCATTAAAGGACTCAATATTAGCCTTCACCAGGCTGTTCTCCTCAAAATACTTCCTCAGCAACACATAAGATTTCTTCATACCAACCATTTTTGACTTACTCCTTAACCACTCCTCTATAACTTACTCCTTAACAACTCCCCTATAATACACTGTCTCGCCAGCAGTGCGACTGTCCCTCTTGATAACAATAATATCTCCCTCTTTAGGGTCAAGATGAGCAATTGCTGGATCTGTGACTAGAATCTTGGGGATTTCCCTGATGGTAAGGCTGTATTTCTTCATAAGAGCAGCAGCCTCTTTCTCAGAGAGCTTCTCATGCTCAGGAATCAGTTCATGACTCAAAGCTTTCTTTGACATGTTATCTTCCTCTCCAGAGGGCTCCAGCATCATATAGGAGCCGCCACCCCATCTCGTTTCACTCGATGGGCCGGACGAGATTCGAACTCGCGACCACTGCATCTCTTCATTAAGTAAAAGTGCAGTGCTCCATTGCCCATGCTTTTAAATAATCATAAAAGCCTTACCAGGCTGAGCTACCGGCCCAACTTTTTATGAAACTAACGCCCTGGCCGGGATTCGAACCCGGGTCGAAGCCTTACTGCGACTCAAGGTTAATGAATGATTATGAGTTCTCGACAGGGCTTCATGATAGTTCCTGCAGCAGCAGCATTCGCTCTCTGCTGGGCCAGACTACACCACCAGGGCAACTTCGTGCATTGAATCATGAAGCATTCGTGATGATCTGATTACAGGTTTTATCGTCGGAAATAGCAGTGGCTCACCAGTATTTTTGTCATACCCTCCTTAGAACCCTCCTGCTCCCAAAAACATTTTGCATGAACCCGTATATTAATATTATTTTAATATTATTGTAGCTAATTATTTATGGTTAATACGGTTAATGGGTTAAAGAGTTGCGAACCCTTTTTAAAGCTTTCCCTTTTGGGAACGGGAATTATGGGAAAAGTAAGCTTTATAAATAACTTATAACTCTGCTTTACTAAAATGGAGCTAAAAGTTCTTGAGGACACCAAGAAGAGGATGGTTTTTGAGCTGATAGGCGCAGACCACACGCTTTGCAACTCTTTGAAGAAGGAGCTGTGGAAGGACAGCAGTATCAGGGCTGCTTCGTATAAGATAGAGCACCCGCTCATAGGCATTCCCAAATTCATAGTTGAGACTAACGGCCAGAAGGAGCCTAGGGCTGTTCTCAAAGCAGCTGCTGGCAAGCTGCAGAAGCTTAACGAGGATTTCTTGAGTTTGTTCAAGAAGGCGAAATGAACAACCTCTGCCTTTAGGCAGAGGTATCTGTGCAAGTAGAGGTTGTTCGTCCAGAAATCAAAAAGCTTGCTTTTTGGTCCAGAAAACCAGAGTTTTCTGAAATTCGTTACGAATTTCTGAAATAAAAAATTCTAAAATAATAAAATATTAAAACGTTCCCTTCTTCCTGTTTCTTTGATGGAAAAATCTGACAAGAAATTTTTCTTAGTGTTGGCTCGCGAGTCTATCAGGAGCTATTTTGATGATGGAAAGCCTGATATGAGCAAGGTGAAGCACTTGTCTGCAAAGCAAGGGGTTTTTGTTACTCTGCACGACAAGAGTGGTGATTTGCGAGGATGCATAGGCTTCCCATTACCAGTCTATCCTCTTAACATGGCTATTGTAGAAGCTGCCAGGAGCGCTGCTTTTCATGATCCAAGATTCCCTCCTCTGAAAGAAGAGGAGCTGGATAAGGTTGAGATTGAGATTTCAGTGTTGTCCTTGCCGCAAGAGATAAAGGTGAAGCATCCTAGTGAGTATTCGGAGAAGATAAAGGTCGGCGAGGACGGATTAATAATACAAGGAGATTATGGCTCAGGATTATTACTGCCCCAGGTAGCCACTGAGAACAATTTTAATGTGCAGACCTTCCTTAACTGCTTATGCCAGAAGGCAGGCATGGGCTTCAGCTGCTGGAAAGATCTTAATAACAAGATTTCAAAGTTCCAGGCAGAAGTGTTCAATGAGAAGCAGTTCAAGTAAGCCCCGCCGACGTTGCCGACTCTGTTGGCAACTCAAAAACACGCAGTGTTTTTGTTGTTGAGGCGTAATTAATTATTATCATAGTTTTAATTTTCTTAAAAATTAAATGAACCTCCTCGCCCTAAAGGGCGAGGTATCCTTTAATCAAAGGAAGTAACTTTCCTTTGTGTGTAAAAATTCCATCCGTTGTTGGATGCACCAATGTAATGCTGAATGGTTTCAGCAGTCAC
>Ga0315284_10000344_pt1 | contig 63135 bp, 46 predicted proteins | sample YL17G09_16_MG_FD_203696 | JGI IMG/M metagenome (GOLD analysis project Ga0315284, IMG submission 203696) | Sediment microbial communities from Yellowstone Lake, YNP, Wyoming, USA - YL17G09_16 | ecosystem: Environmental > Aquatic > Freshwater > Lake > Sediment | place: USA: Wyoming | collected...
CGTGCTCCTGTCGCGATTGGCCGTGCGCGTGTCCCTGGTAACGGTGAGCCAAGAGCCGCCACGAACCACACGAGGAGACCCGGAGAACGGGCCTTGAGGATCTTCGGAAGGTGAGTTGCCATAGTAATTCTCGTCGAACAAATCGGAACACCATTCCCAAACATTTCCATGCATATCGTGCAGCCCGAAGCGATTCGCCCCGTAAGAACCGACCGTCGTTGTCCTCTTAAGATACGGACCCTTCACCGTCGTGCCGTAGGGATCCTCACCCCTGGAGTTTGACTGGGTCCCGTTATTCTCCGTCCCCCAATAAAACAGCGTCGTCGTTCCTGCCCGGCATGCGTATTCCCATTCGGCTTCCGTTGGCAATCGGTACCGCACGCCATCCTGCTCGCTCAACCTCTTGCAAAACGCCTGCGCATCATCCCACGAAACACAATCCACTGGAAAATTGCTCGTCGTTAGACCACGCACAGCAACGCTGCCGCCACCGGTTGTTGAAAAATAACTCGGATTACGTCCCATCACGCTCTTGTATTCACCTTGCGTTACCTCGTACACGCCCATGTAAAACGGCTTCGTGATCTTGACCACGTGTTGGGTTTCGTCACTACTGCGACCGGCTTCGGACGTCGGCGAACCCATCGTGAACGTCCCTGCGGGAATCAACGTCAATTTCATCCCCGTGGTTCTCGAGGTGATTAACTGTTGGGAGGATACGCTTGTCAATGGCGTTATCGGCGGCAGTTCCGCGATCAGCATCAATTCCGTGACTGTTGGTTTCGGGCGTTTGGGGTCGGCGCGTAGGGCCCCGTCGGCGTGCGGGGTCTGTAATTCCTTGAATTTGAGGATTCGCAAACGGAGTTGCACCAGTTCGGGATTCAGTTCTGCGACACCGAGCGCGCGTTCGTCGTCAAGCAGTTTTTGCACTGCGTCGATCTGCTGTTGGAGTTGGCTAAAAACCAGTTTGTCGCACTCGTCGCGTTTCTTTAAAGCGTTTTCAGCCACGTTCGCGGCATAGGAAATTTCTAAATCCTTGGCTTTGACCTTCGGATGCTTTGGCTCGAAGCCGTTCGGCTTGACCAACGCCATTCGTTCGGAGTTCAACGCGCGCAATTTCGCTACGGATTTGTGGAGCGCCTCGTCGGCCGCATCCCTGTTCTTCGGATCGAGTTGCCCGAGATCCTGCTCAATCGCGATCAGTTGCTTGTTGATCGCAATGCCGGCACCGGGATTCTCCTGCACCAACGTCTTCCACCGTGCGGCATCTTCTCGATAACGGTCGCGCGCCCGTTCCGCTATCGCTAATTTCTGCTGGTCGTTGTCGCGTTCTTGATTCAGCTTGGCGATCTGCTGTTTGTCATTGTTCACATCATCCGTTTGGATTTTGATGTTTGCCCGCAGTTTCTGGAGCTCGTTTTCTCCTGCCGTGGCTTTGGCTTCGGTCTCTTGCAGGCGTTTCTGCTCGGATGCCAACGCCGTTTTTGCCGTGTCTAATTTCTGCTGATCGTTGAGTCGTTCTTCAGTCAGCTTGGTGATCTGCTCGTTGAGATTTTTCACTTTCTCAGTTTGAAGTGTATTTTCTTTCAACAGTTTTTCACGCTCGTCGTTCAGTTCAGCGATGCGGGTTTGCCTATTTTTTTCCAACGCCTCCATTTCCTCTGGTTTGAGTTTCTCCACTAGCCACTCGTTGAGTCGCTGCCGAGATTTTTCGAACCCGTCCTTGGCATTTTTCAGTTCCTGACCATTGTCCCACTTCTGGGCACCCCATTTCTGTTCAGCCATGTGTCCAAAAGATTCGATTGTCTTAAAACTGTCCTCGTTAAGCAGTCGTTGGGGGACCCCTGCCTTGACTTGATCGTACTCCCGTTTCGCATCGCGTGCCAAATGGGCTTCTTGGTTGGCGTTATATAGCTTCGTTAGCTCCGTCATAAACTCTGCAAGATGTGTTTGAATGGAATCAATTTCCCCATCCTCAATCTGTTTTTTGAGATCGAGGTACTTCTTAAGGATCTCTTGCAGACGCGTGTTGATCATCGGCGCGCCAACCACCCAGAGATCCGTCGAATGTCTCTTTGCAGATTCGTCCTCCAACAACACAGCGCCGATGTATTTCCGCATTTTTTCCGCTTTAATCACTTCGTCGGAGAGTTGCAATACATTGCGAGTTTTGGCGATGCGATCGACCGTCGTCATCCGCTCGGTCTCCAGCAGTTGCAGCCGCTTAGCCACAGCCGGATGCGTGCGGTTTTCTAACTTCTCCACTTTGCTTTCTAACTCGCCTAAGATTTTGAGATTGGCTGTCGAATACTTTTGGCTATTGTTCCAGCCGATGACTCCAACGACCAGCATTAACGCCAGTGTGACCGCCGACCACCGGAACCAGGCCTTAACGCACAACTGAGCGTTCCGCCACCCCGCCAAGTCGGTGGCCAGATGCTCAGCTGTGGCATACAGATTTGAATCGTCGGTTTTGTTGGGATCTTTCTCTCGCAGTCCCTTCAACACCACGCGGCGGACGCGCGAGGGAATGCCTTTGTCTTTCAGTTTGGCCTCCCACTGCGTCGGCAAGACATCATTCTTTTGTTGGTTTGTCAGTATCTGGAAACCGATTGCCGCTGCGACGTAGATGTCTGTCCAGAGTGCGGTGCGCGATTCACCGGTCTTCCACGCTTCGGGCATCACCCCCGGAGTGGCGAGGTTCTCGCTGGATTGAGAATTGGAATAGGCCTTCTTTAGCAACTTCGATCCCGCCAGATCGATGAATCGGATCACACCGTCTTTCTGAACGAGGACGTTTTCCGACTTGAGATCTCCGAATACGAGGTGGCACTGGTGCAGACGATGGAGGGCGCGACAGAGCCGCTCCCACAGGTCGACCTTCTCAGCCAGAGACATCGTTCGGCCTGAGCCGACGTATTCGCCAATCGGTCGGCCGTCGATGTATTCGAGGACCAAGTATCGTTGCAGATGTTCCTCGTCGACGCACTGGAAATAGCCGACGATCAGGTCTTGTGGTAGGTGGTTGGATGCCAGAACACGGCATTCGTTGAGGAAAAGTTTCTTGGCGGCATCCGAGTTCTCATGGTAGACCTTCACGGCCAACCGACGATGAGGCGCGGCTCGCTCTTTGACGAGGAATACGACCGCCTGACCACCCTGTCCCAGCTCCCCTTGAAACTGGTATTTTTCGTGCAGATGCTGCCAAGTCGGTTCCGTCAGTAATTCCGATCTGGTCTCCGTCCCCAGCACGGTTCCGGCCAGCAGATTGCGCGGTTCACCGGAATCGGACAGAATTTTCATGATCGCTCTAACCGATGTCTAATTCGAAGGAATCGTTCGGTCGTGCAGCGCGAGCGGCGGTTCGCGATCGGGGCACGGTGAAGGACCTCACTTGGTCGTCAACACAAATGATTTAGCGTACCAGTTTCATTTTCAAGTCAGTTGAGGCTTGTTGGCGAATTTTCGTTAAGCGTTCGTCGGTGATCGCGAGATCCAAGGCAATCTGTTGCCACGTCAGACCATCGACGTAGCGCAGTCGCAGTACGGCGGCCCTCTGGTGAAGCGTTTCGTCATCACTCGCCTGGCCATCAGCCAGAAGATTCAGAAAATCTTCGAACGTCGTCGCATAGCGGTCTTCAAAGTATTTCTGTTTCTCGGCAATGAGCGGTGCAATGTCCGCCAGAATTTTCTGTCCCCGTTTCTTTCTTTTCAAATAGTCCCGCATCATGTTTGCGATGACGACCGACGACCAAATACGGAGATTCTTCGCCGTTTGCGCTTTCCAGAACGCATCGGGACGCTTGTCGAGCATCTTGACGAAGAAGTTTTGGATCCACTCTGTATACCGCAGACTCTGGTCGCCACGGCGCTGCTCGGGCAGTTGTTTGCCAATCACGCCGCTGCCAAAAACGTGGGTCAGAACCGGCAACAGTTCCCGCCGAAAGTACTTGTCAACGAGTTCAAAAATGGCGTCATTGGTCGGTGTCAATTCGCGACGCAAAACCGCTCGCTGTTCGATCTCAATCGAAACCGTCGACGCGTTTAACTGCTGCAGGGTTTTCGTCAGATCACAATGCTTCTGCAGCAGTTCAATCAGACGGTCTTCGTCGGTCACGGTGTGTTTCTTTCTGTTATCAACATTCACCAAACCACCGATCTCGTGTTGATGCCCACGAAATATTGCGTCTGATACTCCGAATCAACAGCATACTTCGTCGAGGGCTCCACTTCGATGGAAATCGATCAGATTCGGAGGTCACGATCGTCGTCGTTGTGTGGCGCGGCGTTACTGACAGAGCGTCAGTCTTGGGGCCTTTCAAGGGTCTCCGCCGACTGTCTATCAGCGTCGGGGAGTGCTTCGTCGTGAATCATCTTGAGAGACTCCAATCGGTCCCACTGGCGACTGACAGCGTTCGATGACGGACGCTGATCGAGGGACATCCGGCCGCGACGAGTTTCGTTACGGGCTTCGAGTTGGTTGACGTTCCCTTTCAGTCGGGTAATGCCATCGTTCATCACCGCACCAACAGTCTCGCGTTTGGCGGTGGAGGACGAGATTAAGTCGAGTGTTTGTGATTCGACATCCGCATGCTCGCGTCGATAGCGCAGAACAGCGACTTCCTGTTCCGTTTGATCGACTGCCCGCTTCATTTCACTCACGGAAATTTCGCTCTGTTCGACGCTGTTCTGCAATCGAACCAGGGCGGCCCGCTTGATTTCGACCTGCCGGGTTTCGTGATTCTGTACGGACAACAACTCGTCAACCTCCTTCTGGAAGTCGGACAGTGAATATTCCTGATTGGCGAATGTCACCGTCTTCTGCTGGTGATCGGTGGCCGTCTTGAGAATCGGATAGGCCTCGATCAGCAATCGCTTCCGCCGTTCGACACGTTCTTGCAGATGGTCGACATCCGTCCTTAACTGGTCGACTTGCCGCTGGGAGAGGTTCATCTGTATCTGTAGGTCGGTGATCTCCTGCCGGACTGTGCTCACTTCATTGTCGAGTTTGCGGTCATGGATTTCATCCGGGATCGCGTTGACTACGCGATTCGCGGCCGTCTCGGCGGAGGCTCTGGCAAAGCCTTCGAGTTGCCGGGGGACATGGCTCGCCCAGCCACAAAATCCAGCAAGAACAGTGATAACAACACCCACCGCCACAACATACGTTTTCATGAATTACCCCCCCGGTTGCCGATTTCGTGAACAGACACCAATGGCCTGCCTGAGACAAGGACGATTGGCGAGAGGGACACTTCCGCAGAAATCTGGGAATAGTGTGAAAGTTTTTCCAGAAGTTCTGTAGGCGACTAACTCAGTTCTGGCGACTCTTTTCGGCGATTGGAGACTGGAAAGACGGAAGATGTTCGAGCCAAACGATTTGGGGTTTCGGCAAATAGACGTCGAATCAGCGCGAGGGCCGAGTGGAATCCACTCGGCGCGGCGTCCGACCGTCAGGCACCAACTACAGTCGAGCCGTCGTTGGCTTGAGCGGAGCTTCCCATCCATTGGCTCCTCGAACGTTGACCTTACGGCGGTAGACTCGATCACCGCAGGTGGCGAAGATCGTATCGAAGTTGACGCCACCAAATGTCAGGTTCGAGATCCGGCCATTCGGTGTGGGGATGATACAGTTGACTCGGCCTGCCTGATCGCAGACTTGCAAACCCAGTCGTGTCGCTACCCATAACCGCCCATCGCGGTCGGTGCGTAGTCCATCCGCTCCACTGTCCTCAGCCGTATCGGGAACGTGGAGATGAAAGTACTTTTGTTTGTGAGTCAGTGATCCGTCCGCTTGAATCTGATAACTGTAGATCCAATGGCCGCGACTCTCGGCGACGTAGAGCAAGGATTGATCGGGTGAGCAGCAAATTCCGTTGGCGAATGGCAGACCCGTGTCCACAATTCGCTTTTCACCCTTCGGCGAGACGTACCAGATCTTGCTGTCGTGGGGCGTCGTAAACGGAGCGGTGGCGTACACGCTGCCGTCATGCCGAACCACGAGATCGTTTCCGTTCAATCCTTCTGCGAAAACAGAGGAATTCCCAGCCGTATCCCAAGCGAGGATTTGCTCGGTCGCTCGGGCATTCGCGTACAGTTTTCCGTCAGGGCCGAACGCCTGCCCGTCGGCTCGTTTGGAGTCGCTGAGGAATACTGTCACGTGGCCGTTGCGGTCGACTTGGAACGTTTGACCGTTGGGGACATCGTTGTAGAACACCACCCCTTGGGGATTCACGGCCGGACCTTCCGTGAAGCCGTAGCCGTCCCCCACGAGGGTCCAATCTTCCGTGGGAATGAGGATCTCCTGAAGTTGCGGCGATCCCTTGCCAGCCTGCACCGGACGGGGCCAGTCCTTCCAAAGCCAGCGCATCGCATCCGGAAAAATCTCGGTCGCCTGCGTGTTATTGTGTGCCCCAACGCCCCAGTGATGTGCTACTTCGTAGCCGGCGAAGACGAGCGATCGCTGCATCGCCTGATTCGCCATCCACCAGTCGCCGGCGTAAATATTGAGGTCGTTGCTGCCGTCTTCCAGATAGATCCGGATCGGCTTCGGTTCGTACTTGCGGATCAGTGGAGAATAGTTGTGGCCGCCTCGCAATCCGACATAGGTTCCGACAGCGCTGAAGACTCGCTGAAAGGCATCCGGCCGTTCCCACGCCGCAGTAAAGGCGCAGATCGCCCCACTGCTGGAACCAGCGATCGCACGATCATTACCGGCCTTCGACAGTTTGATGACGTGCCCCTCGGTTGTCCGTTTCGTTTCGACGTCGGGAAGCAATTCTTCCAACAAAAAACGGGCGTAGGAATCGCCCAGCCCGTCGTACTCAAAACTGCGATTGAAGCGAGGTTGCGTCTGATCTGATGTCGCCTTCACAACGCCAGGCGTCACAAAAACTCCAATCGTGATCGGCATCTCTTTGCTGTGAATTAATGCGTCAAAGACCTCGGGAGCCTTGTACTGCACGCCGTCCTGATTGACGTAGAGGCAGGCCGGAACGCGGGGGTCATACTGCTTCGGCACGTAAACGAAGTACTTCCGCACGGTTCCTGGAAAAATTTTCGACGCCTCAAATGAGTATTCTGTGACCTCGCCCTTCGGAGCATCGTCGGCGCGCATGCTCGACTCCGTCGTCAGTAAAATGAGCAGCAAGCTCACGAACGTCCCCACAGAGCAATACATAGCGGTGTCCTTTTTCTGTCATGTTCTGGCCCTGGAAAATTTCAGCGAAAGAAGTCTATCCAGTCGGCTTCAGAAAATGGACATAAGCCCGCAAAATCCTCCGGAGTCCAAGGTCTAAAGTCGCGTGATGCAGATGATGGATCCGCTTGACGCAGGTATTCACGTCGATCAAAAAACTTCGACACATCACAAACACCCGACATTGGAAATAGAAAAATTTCAGCGGGAGAGAAAACTCCGAGAGCCCAATCCAGAAACGGTCATCGGCACCCATCGTGCCACGGAAACCCGCACGGACTGATCGAAAGGCCGCTTCCGCGGCGATTAAGTTGCCGATTCGGCAAAAGCGATTCGCAACTGTCGCAAACAGAGTTTCGCGAGTTGACCACTTGAGACCAACGCTCCCTGAAATGCGATCACGCCCGTCTCGCGGATGATCCATTCGAGGTCGTCCAATTCCGTCGATGCACAGACGATGACCGGATGTCGATGGGCTTTTCTGCACCAATGGGCAAGCCATGCTAAACATGAGATTGGCGACGAATCCATGTCCAATAGAATGATTGCTGATGCGCAGTCGCTCACGGCAGAATTAAGATCTTCGACGTTTCGACATTCCCGCACAACGATGTCCCGCACGCGAAAGCCTTGAACATCGCCGTCTTGAACCGTCATCTGTCGTTGAAGTTCCGGTCCCCAATACGGTCGCTGCTCAAAAACAGCAATGCACGCACACTGGCCTGAATTGAGGGCTGTTAAAAAGGATTGGCGATGTTGAATGGCGGCTTTCATCAGTAGGCCCTTTGACAAATCCCGCAACCACAAAAACCGGGCTATGTTTTTTCAGGTGACGTAATGGCCTGTGAGAACACAGAAAGGAACGTGATGCTTTTTCTGCTTCCACAACAGAAGTTGTGTTCGGTGTCCTGCTCTCCTCCCACGATAGCACGTTTGACGTCAGAAACATCAGGGATCTGGTGCCATTCCTTGTTCAGTAGTAGTTGTTTTTTTGAGCGACGATTTCCGGTGACCAACGGTTTTGACAGGATCCTCTTCACAGCGGAACGTCAGAAGACATTCGGCAGCCAAACCGTAAATCCAGATCGACGGAAAGTCGGTTGACAAAAAAACGGCAGCAATTTTTCGACATTGGAATTGGGTCTCTCCGTCGCCGATGTTGAGCCACAGCGCAACAGTCGACGTTTGATGTCACGATCGACCGCAGCACAGAAGGCGAAAAGCCCGGCATTCCAAACGAATGCCGGGCTTCTGAAATCATGAACGAGGCCTACCAACAACACGCATCAAACACTATTGAGCGATCATCGTTCTCAGTTCAACGAGAGCCGGAGTTAAACGCGATGAAAGACGTCCGAGTGTCGGTCGATCCTCAGTCTGGCATTTCACCAAATATCCATAAATGGTTCGCCAGCTGTCGTAGATTTCATCAATTTCCTTGCGAAGCTGAGCTGAAGGAACCCCACTCACCAAATCTTGGTGAATGCGACTTGCCGACTCGCCCAAGGCGGATGTCTCGTTCAAGCATTCTCTCGCGAAGGCCTGTCGATCTTCGCTTAGCCAACGTTTGCTGGCAAAGTCAATTTGTGCGCTCAAATTTTCAATGGATGCGGCTAGGTCGTTGGCGGCGGAACGATTGAAATCCTCCCTCTGCAATTGCAGCGAAGTCCGAATCGTACTTACCGTCTGATCGATTCGTTGCAGTACCGCAACGGCGCGATCGCTGTCGATCGGACTGTAAACATCATTGAAGCTCTTCTCTGCATCTTCGATATATCGGAATGAGTCCAAAACTTCATTGGCCGCAGCGGCCTCTTTGCCATCGCTGACAACATCCATAAAGTGTTCGCAAACTCCGTAGAATTGGTCGGCGGTCGATAAGGCGTTTTTGGCCTTAGGTAGATGCATCACGAGTATCAACGGCGTCCGTTCGAAAAACTCGTCGATGTCCTTCTTCAGAGCAGCGGTCAGATACATCAGTTGCTGTTTGTTGACTTTCTGTGGCAACAGAAGAAGTTGATGAATCTCACCCGACGTTTGGGTAATCCGTCGCAAACTTCGTTCAAGATATCGATTATCTTCCGCTTGCAACTTGACGGCCAGAGGGAGCCACATGGATTCGACCCGTTTGTATTCGTCAACGATCAGATCTGTTTCTGTTTGACTGTCGCGTGCCAGATCGGCCAAACCTAAAACTTCCTGTCGAACTCGACTTCCTGAAATCGTGTACTGTTGTGCGACCTTGGAACGCCCTAGTTCGGCATTGATATCATCGAGCAGATTTTGGAGATCTCCGGCCAAGCTGGCCGTTTTGAGATACAATTCTTGACGGTTGAGCTGCGGTTGCATCGCCAGTAACCTCCGAATTTGTTCGCCCTCATCGTTTAAATTGGCGATCAGGTCGCGAGTATCGGCGGGCAAACCACGAACGCCGTCGATGCGGTATGCCAGTTCACGCCAACTGGCATCCAGTAACCGGAAATCGTCAGACAACTGTCGATGATCTCCCACTTGAGCAGAGTGCTTGTCGATACTCACCGCTTCGGCACTGACTCGCAACGCGTCTGTATAGAGTGTTCTTAAGGCTGGCGTCTGTCGGATTTGTTCATTTAAAGCGTAGGCCAACTGTGACACGTCGTTCGAAAAGCTGCGGAGTAATGGGCGTAATTGTTTCAGTTCAGCCGTGATCTCACCGTTGGGAGGATGCGGAAACGAACGATCGTTGATCACTCGTCGCCGTATCGTGGCGGGATCCTGTAGCGACTTATCGAGGTCGTCGATCATGCTGCGAGTTTGATCTCGCGTATAAGTCGTCCGCCGCACAGGGGGGCCCTCAGCGAAAGAGTCGCTGGAAATCGAAACAAGACTGCCGCTGAAAACGGCGAATATCACGAGTCTCATTCTGCTTCGACTACTGCCATCGATCATGATGCGAGACGATCTACTATACATTGTGCAGAATCCTTGCCGAGTGATTGCGAATATCCGTTTCACGACCCGCACCGATGATGCCAAGCCGACCCGTCTCGAAAAACTAGCGGAATCTGCCGATCATTCCTAGATGAAAAAAGCGCATCCGAAGAATTCGAACTTGGAAGCCGCATCAAGTCGCGGAATCGGAATGGTTTTCAAACGGAGTAGATCGCGAATCATCACACGGTCTTACTGCCGCAAGAATTAAATCTACGACGATAAGCAATCGTCGTTAAGATCGTTGGCGAGGGCAAATCCGGTCTACTCCGGTCCACAAATCATCTTCGCTGTAGAAATCATCTGAATACTGTCGATGACATTAAAGGTTTACACATCGAAGTTTCATTTGTCCTCAGTGATCCAAGGGGCGAGAGTCATGCCACGAATTTATTGGGGATGCATCCTCTTTGTCAGTCTTGCCTTGGGGGTGTCTGAGACGGCGGTTGCCCAACGATTTCGCCGGCCTTTTGACCGTTGCTGCGAAACTTGTACATTTCCTGAAGCTTCCTGTTGTTGCACGCAAACAAACACTGTCTTACAGACTCAACTACGCTCTCAACAAGTAGTGACCTACAGTGAGCAAACGGAAACGCATCTTCGGAATGAATCCGTCGTGGAAAACGTTCCTCGCACAATTTATCAAAGTGTGACAGTGGATCAGGGAAGCTATCAAATGGTTTGGGTTCCAAAACCCGTCACTAAGACGATTGCCAAAACCGTCGTTCAACAACAGGTCAGAACGCGCGCCGTGCCCTATCAGCTCACGCGTCGAGTCCCACAGATTTCCACACAACTCGTGCCGGTTCAATCGCTGGAAAACATCACAGAAACCATTCCGCTTTCGATGCCCCTGCGAGCCGCGGCTCCGAATCCGCAATCATGGGCGACCGGTCCTCAAGTTATGTCCAACCCGTTAAATTATCCGGCTTCGTCGTTTCAATCTGCGCCAATTGAATCGAGTGTCCAGACAATGCCCGCGATTATCGTACCGATGCCTGGAGCGACAATTTCGTCTCCATCCATGACGGAACATCCAAACGCAGACCAATGGCAAACAGTGACCGCGAGGCCGACCTCGGGATCTCGTCACCAAAACAATGAAAAGCGTTCGTTTCAAACCGTTCCCCAATCAGCGGATGACCTGAACTCAAGGAACTCGCTGCGTACCTCAACGTTTGCGACAGCACCCTCGGCAGCTAGAGTCTGGATCGGAAAACGGGATCTCCCGCTGCCTTGAAGTTTCTTGGGACGCCAAATCTGTCTCACAGGGGGCGGTTGGAATTTTTTTTTATTGATCCGCCTTTTAAAACAGGAACGCACGGCATTGGCCCAAGCGATGACGTGAGATACTTTGGATGTTGATTGCGGTTCAGAGAGAGATTTTCCACCACCCTCTCAACAGGAATTCGAGCAGGCCGTTAGGCTTTTCAGTGAAGTGTTCCACGACCGGAATCGACGGGTGTTGCGGATCTCCCCATCGGCCCGGATCAGTCGTTCCGTGGATCGCGGGCGTGATTTTGGGCGATCTGTCGCCATCAAGACCGAACATGCTGGGCCACTTATTGAGCGGAGTCATGCCCAAAGTCCAAGTGGATTCCGACTAATTTTTGGCCGGTATTGTCGGCTGATTGCGAAAATCGGCTTGCCGGACTTGCTGTGGGGACAGTTGTGAAGGCGAACCTGTTCCGGTGAGTTTAAGGATTACGAGTTCGATCAGAGTCACTCAGTCTTTCAGGTATTCGAGATCCGTGGTGGATCGCGAATCGACGCACCGGTTAACATTTTTCTCGTCGTTGCATCAGCCGCAGTTTCAGTGATGAACGTCTGACGAGAATGACTTTGCACGAAGCCAAGGTCAGGTCAGAGACTTTGGGAGCCGCTGTGACTGTCATGGCCGGCATTAGCGGTCATCGAGTTTTGGTGGCAAAGTCCGCAGTTCGCGTCGAATCGGACGGACCACCGATGAGCCTGCCAACGTAGACCGTGGTTGTGTTTCTTCACGGAACTAACGTTCAATGTTTTTAGGTTTGTTTGTCGCGGCCGAGTCAGTTCCAGCCAACGCGTTCACCAGTCAATTAGCAGTTATCGGTGTAGTGATCTGCGAAAAAAAATCGGTCAGTCTGCGATCGTACTCGGCAGCACCGGCGGTTATTCGTGCTTGATTATGCTTGGCTCGAGGAACGTGCCAGATGTTGGCGGTTGGCGATTTAATTCTTCCATGAATTCCTCGCGCCACATCAGGGTGGACGTAACTGTCTCGCTCACCGGCCACCAGTAGGACGGGACAGTTTTTGAGCTTTGGTAACCATCTTTCCAAGACAGCGTATTTTCGCTGACGGATAATGCTACTGGTCCATCTCACCAAGACGGACGTGACTTGATAGTGCCATTTGGGAACCAGATTCAACGCCCATTTCGGCACATAAAGAGTCGCCCATCGAAGCATGAAATGCAGCATGAGAGAGTCCGTGGAATAGGCACCCTCGCAGCAGACCGCTCCGACGTTTGAAAATTCCGCAGCACCAATCAGCGCAGGGGTCGATCCGCGACTCACGCCCATCACTCCGAGCGGCAAATTCCGCAAATCGTCACGGGTTTCTATGAAATCGAAAGCCGATCGTACGTCTTCCACTTCATACATCGTTGGCCAATGATTCGGGCTATAATGTGGCTGAAAATCACTCTCGCCTTGGCCGCGAAAATCGAATGACAGAACATTAAAACCACTTTCGATCAGCCCCCCGCAATAGATCTTCGCGGACCAATGATTGCCCTCCATTTCAGGGCAAAACAAGATCAAGCCTCGAGCATTTTCGGCTGTTGTGCGGTAGAGGCTTCCCCGCAACAAAATTCCATCACGAGTCGGAAACTGAATTTTCTCCGCCATCGGATCTGGCGGCAATGTGGGGGCAGAGAATGGCGGTTTCAACTCAAACAGGCGTAGAATAAGTCGCACATAAATGACTCGCAATAGTAAATCGATAACCAGTAGAACAAGGACTAAACCCAAAAAAAAATGCAATTGATTGTCCTCACCCTCGAAAAGGTCAAGTCGTCAGAAATTTAACCAAATGCCGCGAACGGCAATCCCTTGAAGCGATCGCCGGACCGGTGTGCTCATTGTGCGCAGAGTCCGATTTGACGGCGTCGAATTTTAAGGAGATCGGTCCCTGAAAAGCAGGGATGAAATAAAGCGAAATCGGGTAGCAACCAGACTTGTGGGAGTGCGGATCAATTCGACCGCGAAGCTCAACGTTGGATAGCCATCGCAATCGAGCAGATCTGTCATCCCAAGAACTCAGCAAAAATTAAGGAGACATTCTGTCCGCCGAAACCAAAGCTGTTGGAAAGCGCTCGATGGACTCGCGCCTGTCGGGCTTCATTCGGGACGTAGTCCAAGTCGCATTCAGGATCGGGGGTACAATAGTTGATTGTGGGGGGCAACACCCCGTCACGAATGGTCAACAGGCAGGTGATCGCCTCAACGCTTCCAGCGGCTGCGATCAGATGCCCCATCATACTTTTTATGCTGGACACGGGTGTCTTGTAAGCGACGTCACCGAAGGTCTGGCGGATGGCTGATGTTTCAACCTTGTCGTTAACCTCAGTGCTTGTCCCATGGGCATTGATGTACTGAATGTCTGATGGATTGAGGCTGGCATCCCGCAACGCCATGCGAATACAGGCAACAGCTCCTCGCCCTTCTGGGTGAATATCCGTGATTCGATAGGCATCGGCGGTTGATCCATAGCCAACAACTTCGGCATAGATCCGGGCACCGCGTTGCATCGCATGATCCAACTCTTCGAGCACGACCATTCCTGCACCTTCACCGAGCACAAAACCATCGCGATTACGATCAAACGGTCGAGACGCTCCCTGAGGATCTTCATTGTGTGTTGAAAGTGCGGTCAGCAGATTAAAGCCTGTGACACCGAATGGATGAATCATGCTGTGAGCGCCACCGGAAAGCATCGCATCAGCATCACCACGGCGAATCAGTTCGGTGGCTTCACCGATCGCCTGACTGGATGCCGCACACGCGGTCAAGCAGTTCAGGTTCGGTCCCTGAGCGTCAAACAGCCCCGCTAAGTGTCCGGCGGGCATGTTTGGCTCCTGCTCGAGTTCGGTTTGGGCGTGTAGCCGCTGCATACCAATACGAGTAAAAACCTCAAGATCCACTTCGCCGTTTCGCTGCGACTCGGCCACCAGACTCATCACGAGTTGAAAATCTTGTTGCCCTTCACCGGCTCCCAAATAAACACCAAATCTTGCCGGATCGAGAGGCCCTTGCAGCAGGCCAGAATCATCAATAGCTTGCTTCGCCGCCCCGACGGCAAATCGAATGTTTCGGCCGGAGAATTCAAAACGCTTTGAATCACTCACGTATTGATCAAGATTGAATCCCTTGACTTCCGCGGCAAATTTTGTCGGAAAATGTGACGCGTCAAAATGAGTGATCGCTCCGATGCCGCTTTTTGCCTCCTGCAACGACTTCCACATTTCTTCCACGGAATTGCCGATGGGAGTTATGGCACCAATTCCCGTGACAACCACTCGCCGCCTCATGACAATTCCTCCCAACGACGTCGGTGTACCAAATAAATTCGAATTTGCTGCTTCCACGGAAGGCGATTCGAAAACCAACGAAGAAACATAATCGACATGGTAACAGATCTCAATTGAGCGTTGAGACTGCATGGACACGCTGCTCGGTTTGTATCGATTTATCTGTTCTCGGCTTTGCCGACATCCAAAATCCCACGCAACAGCGTGAATACGCAACTCATCTGTTCTGCCCGTTCAGCTCCCGCATCCTCCTTGGAGAGATGCGCGAAGACAATCTCTCCTTCCGCGACGAGGCGATCGCCGATGTGGGCGGTCACATCAACCATTCCACCCTCGTCACGCGAATCCGTCAGCTTGGCCGCATAGGTCAACGTATCACCTGGACAGGCCCAACTGTGAAACGTCATCCGAGGCACTTTGGCCAAGACGACTAAAAGGGAGAATTGTCGCTGTTCTCCAAGTAAAATACCACCCGTCTGGGCCAATCCTTCCAAAATTAACGAGGCTGGCATCACCGGAAATCCGGGCTGATGATCGTGCAAATGATCTTCGGCGAAGGTCACATTTTTAATCGACTTCGCATGCGATCCACTTTTGAACTCAACAAATCGATCAATCCAAAACCAACGCATTCCAGTACTCCAGAGCTTGGCCGGCAGCGAGAAGCTCCGCGACGCTATTCAGGTTCAGATCCTGCCGTCACGCCTCAAGTTTCCTATGCAGAAAGTTCACCACCATATTTACCGTGAACAAGTCTTCGACATTCTCAACACGCGGATCTTCAGCAAGTTTTTCGAGGGCTGCTTTATCCGCGTGTGGTAAACGAGATCTCAACTCGACCAATCCATTTTCGGTGACTTTTCCATTTTCTGCGAAGCCCGCTTCGGAGGAGAATAAGCTTTCTGGAAACAGCTCGTTCCGCGGAATTTTCGTATTGAATTTCTTTTCAAGTCGAAAAACGATGTCCAGAAAGTCAATGGATTCAGCACCGAGATCGGCTTTGAGTCGCGCAGTGGGGGTGATCTCGTCATCATCAAGCCCCAAGGCATCGACTAATGTCTCTTTGACTTTTGCAAAGATTTCGTCGTGTGTTGGCATCCAAAGTTTCTCCTAGGAAGGCAAATCGTCAAGCACTGGAGGATGAAGAACAGCTCTTCCATACCGTGCAACCCCTAAACGCCGATTGGCCACCGGGGTGAAGGACCGGCCAACCATAACAACTTTTTCTACGCTGCCCATCGACTTGTCAACGCTCAAACAAAATTTGTCCATGTCTTTGGCTTTAACCGAAACCAAGGATTCCACGAAACACGACAGCGTCAGAACTGTTTTCGTTCATCACAAATGCGATCAAAGTCCCAATGTTCGCGTCAACCCATGAAAAATTTGTTCAACCCATTCCGCCAAGTGTGAGGCCGCCATCGACCTTGAGGACTTGGCCTGTTACGTAACTCGCTTCTTCACCGACAAAAAACATCACAGCGTTTGAAACGTCCTCAGGTTTTCCGAGTCGCTTGACCGGTATGGCCGCCTTGATCTTTTCTCCCGCAAGATTAACAACTGCCATTGTCATGTCGGTCTCAATAAATCCCGGAGCAACGCAATTAACAGTGATTCCTCGTTTGGCGTACTCAACCGCCATGCAACGTGAAAAACCTTCAATGCCGGCCTTGCTGGCCGCATAATTTGCCTGTCCGGGATTGGAGAAGTCAGCGGAGACACTCGACATATTCACAATGCGTCCATAACGGGCCGACATCATCGGTCGTACAACCGCTTGGCAAAAGTTAAACACACTCGTGAGGTTGGTATCAATCACCTGCTGCCATTCCTCGACGGACATCGTGAGGATTGGCTTGTCGCGAATGATGCCAGCATTGTTTACGAGGATATCAATTTTCGACCATTTTTCCAAAATTTGCTCAACAACCGAGTCTGCTTCGGTTTTTTTGCTGACATCGGCTTTCATGGCCCATGCGACTTGGCCGAGTGCGGTGATGTCGCAGGCAATCTTTGATGCCGCTTCTTGATTGGATTGATAAACAAAGGCCACGTTCGCACCGGCTTCAGCCAAACGACAAACGATGGCCTTGCCGATGCCCCGACTTCCGCCCGTCACCAACGCAACCCGTCCCGAAAGATTATTCAAATGAGTTGCCCTTTTACTCGTTACATCTCTCAAAAATCGTTATGCATTCAGACTCCGACGCGATTCGCCAAAGACACGTGAATGAACAGCGAACAACCTCCACAGGCAAGGCCTTTCAACGCCGATCTAATCGGCCGTCTTCCAAATTTGTTGGAAAAGTTCCCGATACACTTGGCGACGTTGAGCATCCGACTCCGATAATTCGGGATTCCGATCCGCCAGATTAAATGCTTCCAACAGCAATCGGGCAGATACAGCAGAATTATCATTGACGGTACCGCAACCGGTAAAATCCCAAATTCCGTCCGTTCTTTTTCTGACGGTCATTTTTACTTGGAGGGTGTTCCCAGGGGAAACAAAACTGTTGTACCGAATCGCTCGAACTTCCTTCAGCAAAATTGTACTGTGAGCGAAGTCCTCTGAATGTCGAATCAGCCAACCGCCGGCTTGGACCATCGTTTCTAGCATCAGCACTCCCGGCATCACCGGAAAACCGGGGAAATGATCCGCTAGATATTCTTCGGAAAGGGTGAGGTTCTTCAGTGCAGATATCGATTGATGGGGAACAATCTCTGTAATCCGATCAATTAGCAGGAAACGCATTCTGTTGATCCAAGTTCGATTTTTGAGTCAAGACGTCCCGTGTTTCAGTCATTAGCGTAGAAGCATTCTAGGACCCGCAATATTGTCGTACAACCGTCAACGTGAGTCCGAATGGCACATTACGGAAAACTATGGGATCCACTGCCTCCGATGTCAGAATCGGTTTCGAGCTACGAACGGATCAGAGGGCCTTCCCTTCCGATCCGCTCGGGTGCTCTTGACGCTTTCTCGCTTTTGAATTCTCCTTAATTTCGATTATTCCCCTTTAGAAGGAAGCGGTACCAAGCGGCGTTCGAGGGATCGATCGTTCAACGGTGGATTGATCGGCAGAGACTCGGGGTCATGGATTGTTTTGGATATTCGCGTTGCCGTCCGACATTCGAGAATTGATCGAGTTGCATGACGCAGTTCGTCGTCACCTAAACGCCCAAGGTAACCGAGCTCAATTAGTGGTTTCAGCATCCGCGAAACTCTCGAGACTGTCGTTTCCATCAGGCTGATTTCCAACAGATTGCGCCGCATTTCACCCAACAGCTGAACTTGCGAGACAAACTCTTCGTGAAAGCCACCAAGGATTTCTAGGGTTTCCACGGCCTCATTCAATGATTTCGACTGTCCGGAAATATTTTTCTGCAATTCCAGCAACTTGTCCAGATTATTGTGCGATACGGAGAGATTGAGATCACCTTTGCTGAGTTGAGTTTGCAGAGCGATCAGTTGAGTTGCACTTTCCATGGCCGCTTCGGCGTGGCCACCGCGGTCTTTCAGACGCTCTTGCAAAGCCAGCATTTGCTCCGAGACGGACTGCGCCTCCTCCAAATCCAAGGAGCCCTCGGCCAGTCCTGTTTTGAGACCCACTAATCCCTTGAGGCCCTCCGAAGCTCGTGCGATTCCGTCGTTCTGTTGGCTCAACACTTGGCCGAATCCGACAAATTTAGACAGCGTGGATTGAGCGATTTCAACATCTTTTGAAGCACCGAGAATCGTGTTTTTGATGCCGATCAAATCATGGAGCGACTGTGTCGCCAATACCGACTCGTTGCCGTGCGCAATCAGTTTTTCCTGCTGGATTTGTATTTGACTTAGAATTTCATTCGCGGCCTCATTGTGGGGGCGTTGTTTGATTAGCCGCGAATGAATTGTCGTGACCGAGTTTAAGGCTTCGTTGGCCGCCTCGTTGCGTGAGGCTTCCGCCACCAAATCGCCCTGTAGTTTACCGATAGACTGCAACGCAACTCGAGCCTCATCGAGTTGTTCCTTTTGAGATTTGAGACCGGCAAGCAGGCTGTTTGTGTCCCAGACGTCATCGCGAAGGCCAACCAAATCCTGCATCCGTTGTTCCACAATCGCTAAATCGCGTTGCAGCCCTTCCATCTGCCGTCCCATCGGCCTGGCCATCAAATAATGCAATCCAACAAACCCCAGAGAGATTCCAACGGCCAACATTGTCCATGATTGCCGTTGATGCTCTGCAAGTTGCGTTTCGATCAACTTCAGTTTGTTTTGCTCGGTCGTATGCATATCGGTTCCTTTCAGTTCCCCTCAGGGAATGTGATGAAAAATGTTCGGGGACTCAATGAAAACGAGCGTTAACAAACCATAAATCTGCCCGATACTTGCCACGCTCATCCTGTTTGAAAAACCGTTTTTGTGGTAACGAACGAAGAGATAACTTTCCAAACAAGGTGATAGAGTCTTCCTACACGAAACATTATCGCCAGTCTGACTCGGCAAGCTTTGCCGATTGAAGCATCTTCGGAGTATTCGGCGCCTGGTACCGGTGAGATCGCTCCTTGCGTAGGGGCTATAACGCTTCGGACGAGGTGCGCCATCAAAGGGAACTTCAGTAGGAACGAAATGATGGTGACAGAAAGAAGCATACCCAGTGGCCATGGCATCACTATTCGCGCCGCAACATTTCAGGATTGGCCGATCATTGTCCAATTCAATACCCTTTTGGCCGAAGAAACGGAGCAGAAGCGATTGCATCCAGAAACCATCGCGGCGGGTGTTCAAACGCTTCTGCTGAATCCGCAACACGGACGATACTTCGTCGCCTGTCTAGAAAGCCAAGTGGTTGGCCAGATCATGCACACTCGTGAGTGGAGTGACTGGCGCAATGGAGAAATTTGGTGGCTGCAAAGCGTGTATGTGCTCTCGGAATTCCGTCGGCGTGGCGTCTTTCGAGAATTGCTCGCTTACATGGAAACGTCTGCGAGATCATCGGCAATCGTGGTTGGTATCAGACTCTATGTGGAATTACACAATGCTCGCGCTCAAGACGCCTATTTGAGACTCGGTTTTAAACAGGCGGATTACCGAGTCATGCAGCAACTATTCGGAAACGAGACCTAACACGCCGTCGCGCACGGGATGGGTTGGCGTGTTGGGATGTTTCCAGAGTTTGTGCGAAATGCGATCTCCCTTCGGAAGACAACTTGTATCGTTTGTGTTCTTCGTGAAGAGCGGATGAATTAGGCCTTCTGTTCTGTCGAGCATCGCGTCAGTAGTTCCACACGGGACTGGAGGACGGTGCGTCACCCTTGGGAAATCGCGTGGACAACGATTCGTGAAGGACGGGGATAGGCCCTCCGCGAAGGATTCTTGGTTTGAATCGTGTGGAATCGATTCTTCGAGTGGTGATAGGGAAGCGAATGGTCGTGACGAATTCTGAATAGAACTCCGGCCTGAGAGAGGCGCGTCGGCGTAGCATTTCTGTCGATCGGCTCGGGCCCCTCTTCGAACAACGGCAATCACGGAGGCCGACTCCGGAATCGTGCTGATCTTTGGGTCGTGTGGCAGTCACTGTCTTCGATTGAGTTATTGAAGAACACCGCACAGATGTGAAGATTGGCGTCGACATCCAGACCCTGCACACGTTGCCGCGGAGTGGAATGTCAAGTGCAGCGAGTTGTGGTCGTGGTCGTGTTTTTGATCGATCTGTCTGGGCTTATGAGACTTATGTCAGATCAGGAATGGACTTGCGGGTCCTCGTAGTTTTTCTTGTGTGAAGTCGCCAACACGATGACGCGGCGGTCTTTTCAGGAACTCGCGGGACTGTTCTTGCCGCAGCACGAGCATCAACGAATCGCCAGCCTACTCGGCGGCTCACAAGAGATCGCCAGAGGGCGACTTCGTCGAACTGGTCTGCAAGAAATTTGCGTCGCAGACCATGGACCACAAAAGTTCGGCCAATGGAGCGAAAGATGGGCGCAACCATAGCGGCACATCCGGCATCATCTGGCTCGACGGATCACTGCAGGAAGATCGCGCAACCGCTGCGGCCGACGAACCAACCGCTAAAAAATATTTCCGCTCACAAACGGGCGCAGCGGATCGGTCAACACGGCAATCCGTCATTGTTCGGCCATTACGCTTGGGCGACGATCGTTTTTTCGGCGATCCAGTCCTGAATGGCCTTTACTTCCGGTGTTGGATGATCACGTAACGCATCGAGAGCCTGAACAACGGCAATGCAGCCTGGTAAGGTGGTGACGCAGGGGATTCTATTCATGACAGCCGTTGCACGAATTCGCCCCTCATCGGTTCGAGCACCCTTACCGCTGGGGGTGTTGAAAATAAAGGCGATTTGCTTGTTGGCCATGTAATCCAGCAGATTTGGCCGTCCTTCTTGGAGCTTTTTAACGGATTCGACGTCAAGACCATGGTCGCGAAGGACTCGAGCCGTTCCGCTCGTGCAAATGATTTGGAATCCGAGTTCCAACAATCGACGTGCTGAGGGGATGATTGCGTGTTTGTGACGGCCAGCGAGGCTCATGAAAACCATACCGGATTGCGGGAGTTTGTTTCCGGCGGCGATCTGACTCTTGGCAAATGCGATCGGAAAATCGTTTGCAATACCCATCACTTCCCCAGTCGATTTCATTTCAGGACCGAGAATGATATCGACGCCGAGAAAACGATTGAACGGGAAAACGCTTTCTTTGACCGATGTATAGTGGGGTACGACTTCTCGGGTCACGCCTTGCTCGGCAAGAGACACCCCCGCCATAATTTTCGCCGCAATCTTCGCGAGGGAGACGTTGGTTGCCTTCGACACGAAGGGTGACGTCCGGCTAGCCCTTGGATTCACTTCAAGAATGTAGACAATGTGTTTTTCTTGGTCGTGTTTGACGGCGAATTGAATGTTCATCAGGCCGCGGACTTGCAATGCGTTCGAAAGGGCATAGGTCGCTTGCTTGATATTTTCGACAACATCAGGCGGAAGAGAATAAGGGGGCAGCACTGACGCAGAATCGCCGGAATGAACGCCCGCCTCTTCGATGTGTTCCATCACACCACACACCAAGGTCAACGTCCCGTCGGCGAGCGCATCCACATCGACTTCAATCGCGTCTTCAAGGAACTTGTCGATCAAAATCGGCCGGTCCGGGGAAACGTGTATCGCTTCGTTCATGTATCGAGTTACGGTTTCTTCGTCGTAGCAAATCTCCATGGCTCGACCACCGAGTACAAAGCTGGGTCGAATCAGCACAGGATAGCCAATTTCATTGGCAATCAGGCGTGCGCCATTCGCGTCGGAGGCTGTTCCATTTGGAGGCTGACGCAGTCCAATCCGGTCAAGAATCACCTTGAAGCGTTCCCGGTCCTCGGCGGCATCGATCATGTCAGGACTTGTCCCGATAATTTTGACGCCGGCTGCTTCGAGTCCACGAGCTAAGTTGAGGGGTGTCTGCCCGCCAAATTGAACGATGACACCGTCAGGTTGCATCCGATCGCAGATGTTCAATACGTCTTCAGTGGTCAGCGGTTCGAAAAAGAGGATGTCCGAGGTGTCGTAGTCGGTGGAAACGGTTTCTGGATTCGAATTTACCATAATGCTCTCGATACCCAGTTCGCGTAACGCGAATGAGGCTTGGCAACAACAGTAGTCGAATTCAATTCCTTGCCCAATTCGGTTGGGGCCCCCACCAAGAATAATGATTCGCTTTTTCTTCCCCTTAGCGGGTGTTTCGTCCTCCGTCTCGTAAGTGGAATAGTAATAGGGCGTGTAGGCTTCAAATTCGGCAGCACAGGTGTCAACCTGTTTGAATGTTGCCTCGATCCCGAGACGTTTTCGGTAGGCGCGGACATCCATTTCCGACGAATTCCACCACCAAGCAAGCTGCTGATCGGAATAACCGTGACGCTTTGCATTTCGAATCTGCGAAGCGGTTGCGAGTTCCAGAGTCTCAGTCTGACGCAGATCGTCTTCAACGACAACGAGTTGCCGGATTTGTTCAAGAAACCAAGGATCGATGTTTGTCAGATCGTAGATTTGTTCGACGGTCATTCCCGCCTTCAACGCAAAACGGATGTAAAAAATCCGATTTTCGTTTGGTTTTGCTAGCTTGCTCGTCATCTCATCGAGGTCTGGTTGTTTGGCCGTTCCCCATAAGTCGTTCTTTCCGCCGCCGAGTCCGAAGTGTCCGATTTCCAGTCCACGAAGGGCTTTTTGAAGAGATTCCTTGAACGTTCGGCCAATGGCCATCGTCTCACCGACGGACTTCATCTGTACGGTCAATTCCGGATCGGCTTCAGGAAACTTTTCAAACGTCCATCGGGGAATTTTTGTGACGACATAATCAATCGTCGGCTCAAAACATGCGAGCGTTTCGCGAGTGATATCGTTGGTAATTTCATCCAATCGGTATCCGACGGCAAGCTTTGCTGCGATCTTGGCGATAGGAAAACCCGTCGCTTTGGAGGCGAGGGCGCTCGAGCGACTGACACGGGGGTTCATTTCGATGACAACCATGCGGCCCGTTTTTGGGTGAATGGCGAATTGGACGTTGGAGCCGCCGGTTTCAACGCCGATCTCTCGCATCACGGCAATCGTCGCGTCACGCATCCGCTGATATTCTTTATCGGTCAGCGTTTGAGCCGGAGCGACGGTGATCGAGTCACCGGTATGGACACCCATCGGATCGAAGTTTTCAATGGAACAAATAATGACGACGTTGTCCGCGACGTCGCGCATGACCTCCATCTCATATTCTTTCCATCCAATAATGCTTTCGTCGAGAATGACCTCGCTAACAGGCGACAGTTCCAACCCCTTACGAACTTTGTCTTCGAATTCGTCGCGATTGTATGCGATTCCTCCGCCCACCCCACCGAGTGTGAAACTAGCTCGAATCACCATCGGGAGTCCGATATCGCCGAGGGCGAGCCGGGCCTCCTCCATTGTGTGAATCACGCGACTATTGCAAACCTCTAGGCCGATCTTAATCATCGCCTGTTTAAATGAATCGCGACCTTCAGCCTTCTGGATCACATCGACTCGCGCGCCGATCATTTCGACGCCAAATTTCTGGAGAATGCCATGGCGGGCGAGATCCATTCCAACGTTCAATCCGGTTTGTCCGCCAAGCGTTGGCAAGACCGCGTCAGGTCTTTCAATTTCGATGATCTTTGCCACATACTCCCAAGTGATCGGCTCAATATACGTCCGATCCGCCATCGCTGGATCCGTCATGATCGTCGCGGGGTTTGAGTTGACCAGAACGACTTGGTAGCCCTCTTCCCGCAGAGCCTTGCAGGCTTGCGTGCCGGAATAGTCGAATTCACAAGCCTGGCCGATCACGATCGGGCCAGAGCCAATGATTAATATTTTACGGATGTCGTCGCGGCGAGGCACGGCGGCGGCCCTTGTAAGGAATTCAGGGGGCGGATCAGCAACCTAAGCACCTTGCCCAAGAGCGATCCATGCGAAACCTCCCAAGGCTAACAACCGCCGCGAGAGATTCAAGGAAGCGTCCCTCGTTTGTGTTGAGGAAACATCTGTCGTTGGTTCTTCGATCAACCACGTGGAACCTCCGAAACGGCCTCCAGCAGTCGGTTTCTGGTTGACTGTTGCTTTTATGTCACATTTTGCCGAGAGTTGGCTGCTGACGAGTGTCATGGTGCTCGCGATTGGTGATTGGTGTTTTTTTGGGAGAATGGCAGTGAATTTGACTGAGTTTATCCGCGACGTCCCTGATTTTCCGAAGCCTGGGATTTTGTTTCGTGACATGACGCCTTTGCTCTCCGCTCCGAAAGCGTTTCAGTACGTGATTCAACAGTTTGCAGACAGATTTCGCGGTGCCCGTCCCACAGCCATTATGGCGACCGAATCCCGCGGATTCATTTTTGGAGCGCCACTCGCATTGGAACTCGGCGCGGCATTTGTTCCCGTACGAAAGCCCGGCAAGCTTCCGCGGCAAACGTTTAAGTTTGAATACGACCTCGAATATGGCAGTGACGCATTGGAAGTTCACCGCGATGCGGTATCGTCAGAAAGTCGCGTGCTGTTAATTGATGACCTTCTTGCAACGGGTGGTACCATTGAAGCCTGTATGAAATTGGCAGAGCAATGTCAGGCGACCATTGTTGGATGTGGCTTCGTCGTCGAGTTGGCATTCCTGCAAGGTCGCAATCGACTCAAGGACTATGACATCTTCAGTCTGATTCAGTACGAAGGCGAAACGTGATTTCGTCAGAGATCGCTGTTTCGTCGATGGCATTAGAATGCGAAGTGCTTGATCACCTTCGAGGAATGCAGAGGATCGCGTTTGCAGATGTTTTTTTGTGAACGGATTTGGAGGAGATTCGAAAACGCCCCTCTGAAGTTCACTTCGCTCATTGCCTTCGGCGTCGAAAAAAAAGCGGGCAAATCGTTTTTTTCGACGAGATAAAGAGACCCGAGAGGAGCGTTTCACCAGAAGGTGAGTTTCACAATTACGTCATCGCATGCGTTTTTTGCCATGTCAATGAGCGAACTTCGATTGTACGATTTGGTAAAGAGGCAAATACGGACACCGGATCGGGGCTTCTGGACTCATGAACATCATTTGCTCAAAATTACTTGGTTTGCCCCCGCGGAGTGCGCGAACACTCTGCGGACGATTCGTGATTTTATTCGCGGCCTTCTTGATTGCGGCGTGGTGGCCTCAGAAACACGTATTTGGTCAGAGTCGCCCGCGCCGTCCGGTTGCCAATGACCCGCATTTTGCAGGGCCGATGCCGCTGGGATCAGGTGTGGGGCCGTCTTGGCGAACCGTTCCACCAAAGTTCCGACAACAGGCCCCAAATTTCTATCCGCAGCCGATTTACTATTCTTCGCGGTTCGTTCCGCCTCCTGCTCCGTTTGAATCTGAACCGGGCTATTGGAGGGATTCTGAATTGGGAATGTTTGCTCCTCCGCCGGGCGGGACTGAACCTCTTAATCAGATGCAAACAGGCTTGTTACCCAATGATCAACCCATTCCACCTCAGCCCGGTGGGGCTGTGCAACGCTTCGGTGAATTTGTCGCGCCCTCTGTGTTGCCATCAGACTTCCGCGTTGTGATCAGCGAGACATTTTTTAATCGCCTTGTTCAGCGTGACGAAATTCAACCGGGAGACGTTCGTGACCACATCCTTGGAGCGCAGGTCACGGGGAGGCAGACAACTCGATCGCAACTCAAACTGGATCTGCAGTCGGCAGCGGACCAAGCAAAAGCGGCCTTTGTGCTGACTGGCGATGTACAAACATTGACGACCGGCGTGACATCACAGGCACTCATCAACACTGCCGGCCAGCAACATTTTGTCGCGGTTAAGGACGTCTTCTTTGATGGCCAACAGTTTTTGACGACTCATGCCTTGGTGTTTGTTCGAGCACACAATCAAACGATTGGTGCAATGACTCCCCTCAGTGGATCACTGTTTGGGGGACTCGCCGATCGAATCGCATTTCGGGCCGCGGAACGACTCAAGCCGGAATCGGAGGCAATCGCGCGAGACCGTGTGGCAGAAAAGGTCTATCCAGCATTCGACGGTGAAATTGATTCACAATTGACGACCGCCAATGCGTTTCTGCGAAACGACTTCCGGAAACGGCTTCAGTCCAGCGGATTAATTCCCGCCTCAGAAACCGTTTCGACAACTGAGGACCGATTTTACTACAGCGCATTGGTCGGAAAGACATCCGGCCTGAAATTGAATTCGCGAGTCGACCATCAGGCGTGGGGTGACGCTGAACTGAATCTCTCCGTTCACGAAAGCTTGCTGAACGAGTTGATCGGACGTGGGGATCTACGAGGATTCAAAACAACGGACAAGGAGTTGCAGCAGCAAATGGTTGCGGCGGCGGCGATCCTCGACGGATTGAAAAGTACATTGCCGGTCGATTCCGCAGGAGCGGGGCGACCTGATCCGCTGTTTTCTGCCATGAAGATCGTCACCGACATCGAGTTTGATGTTACCGACCCGGTGAACGTCCGCTTCGACCGAGATTGTTTGCTGGCTACGATCAAAGCCCAGTTTAAACCGGCGGGCCAAGCACTGCTTCCTCCGTTGCAAGTTCGCATCGAATACCGGGCGGTGTTGACCGGCACGACGATGCGACTTGAGCCAAGTCGCCCCAAGGTTAAGGGAATCGGTCGTGCTGATGATTCGAGTGAATCGACCGTAGCGGAAGTTGCCATCGAAAACCTCATTGCTCTAACTCTGCCCACGTTTGAGCTGAGTCGCGTGCTACCGGCTAGGTTGTGGCAGAAAAACGGCCCAGTACCGGCAATCTCGGGCATGACAGCACGAAATGGCTGGTTGTCGATCAATATCGAATAGATGATCTTGACGTTTGTCGGCAGCGAGCAGTCTGGACACTATGGTTTGCCGCGGTCGATGTTTCGAGGTCGAATTCTGGATCGACTCTATCAGACGAAACGGGACGCAAATCGTGTTGCAGCCGATGAACTCGTTGGTGACGCTGCCTCACCTTCTCGGAATCTTGGACATATTTGGCGTTTCGCCCTGATGGCTCCACAGACGTGGATTGAAGTGGCTCATGCCGCGTTGTGGCTGGGTCCGTTTCCATTGGATCGGATTGCGAGTTATCGGGTACGCAGGACCTCTGTTTGGTATGCGTCCTACGGTCTTCTATTGTGGAATGTTTCATCTGATGTGACACACCATACCTAACCCGCATTATTCATGCATTGGTTCAGTGGCCGGTTTTTTCGTGTGCGCAGCGCATGGAGACTGGTGGGGAGTCTTGGAGGTTGGGGTCTGCGCGGAGGTTCCCCCTCCCCAAGGGTTGTTCAGCGGTGATGTCGGGGTCTGGGCAGCGCGGCGAGTGAGGCGGATTACGGGCTGCGCGGGTGGGCGAGGGCGGCTTGGGAGATGCGGCGGTATTCGTCGGCGAAGGGCCAGCTCGCGCTGAGGCGGACCAAGACGCGGCGGGCGCTGACGGTGATTTCGGCGGCGGCTTTGATCAGGCGTTGACGCCAAGTGCAGGCGAAGCCTGCGCCCAGCGGATCGTGGTGGCGGCGGCGGTTGAACCACGTGTGACGATCTCGTCCGGCGAGGGCTTCGGGCGGGACGCTGCGATCCAGGTCGGTCATGTTGACCGTGATCGGTCGCGCGGTGGCTCGCCGCAACCGGACGAGCAGATTCAACGCGGCGGCGTGCAGGTAGAGTCGAAAGAAGTTGGCCAGGAACCGATGGTCGCTCAGGCGATCGGCCGCCAGTTCGCGTTTGAGTTCCTTGTTGCGGTTCTCGCTCTCACCGCGCTCGGTGTACTCGTCGTAGACGGCGGTTGGATTCACGAGCCAGCCCGGCCGGTTGGTCGAGACCGCGCGGCGGTTCGTCCCCTGCGCCTGGGCCTCGCACTTGATGACGACCTGTCGCGGCTGGTCCCAGGAGTCGGCCTGGTACATCAGGGGGAGGAACAGTCGCTGCTTCACGCCGGTTTCTTCAAACGGCTTCTCAGCCTGCGCCACTAGGTCGGCGCTGGCGGCTTTCAAGCGGGGATTCATCGCTAGGCCGAAGGTGTGCGTGAGCCGCAGTTCCTCGCACACGTCGTACATCAGCGGTACGCCGAAGGCGCTGTCGGCACGCACGATGATCTCGACATCGGGGAACCGCTCGCGAATGCGCCGCGCGAGATACCGCAGATCAGCGTCGGCTCCGAGCGTCGCCGCACACGTGCCGTGACGCAGACCGACCAGCGCAACCCTGTCGGTCTCGGCGCACGTCATTGCGATCGGCAGGTACTGGTACTGCTCGTAGAAGCCGTGAAAGAAGATCAACTGCTGCCGACCATGTGCGGGATCGTCGAAGGCGTCCATGTCGAGCGTGATGCGCGCCGGCGGCACGGTGAAGGCGTCCAGAAACTCGTCGCACAGTGCGTCACGCAATCGCCTGAGATCAGCGATCGAGACGGCGTTCTCAAACCGCGACAGTGTCGGTTGACTGGCCAGATCGATCCCGTTCGGCAGGCGGTCACACACCAGCTTGAACGCCGGGTCGCTGCGGAGAGTGTCGTGATCGTTCTGGTCCTCGTAGTCGGCCAGAATGCCATAGATCCGCTGACGGACCATCGACAGGTTCGAGTGCAACACCTCGCCCCCGCGCGCGTCCCACAATGCCGCCCCGAACCGCGCAGTCAATCGAATCGCCTCATCAAACTGCCGGATCGGCAACAGCCCCGCCTCGCCCGTCAACTGCGCCTGAGACACCTCGACTTCGATCGGCCGCTCCGCCGAGAAATCGAGGACAAACGGCAACACACCCTGTAAACTCATCCCCGGCCTCCCTGCGGCGTTGAAGTGCTGATGTCACAACGCCTTCTACGCCAAAGGGGGCCGTTTCATTGGGGTCGCATGAATAATCCGGGCTAAGCTCATTGGTTTCATGGCGTGTGAGATGATTGCACAGGGGATCGTCATTGTTGGGATTGATCTCGACGAAGGAATGCCCGGTTGGTGGATCGCCGTGGAGAGTCCGTGCGGCTCAGGATTCGGGGGCGAACTTACTGGAATTGTTGCGAACAAAAGAAAAAAAACGCCCGAAAATTCCTGCTTTGACTTTTGACGTCCGGATGTCGTAGTACGGGAATTTCCTCTGCCCCACCAGGATAGACAAGTCGCGATTCGCAGTATTGTCCGATACGGCGTCAACGAGTGTTCGTCAGGTGAAAATTGAGGGGGGATGACACGGGATCGTTGATTGCAATATCTGTCACTTGAACTGTTGCGGAATATGTTTTGGATCGATGATCAGTGTGGCGTCGCACCAATTCGCATAGTCCGAGACATCCGCCATCTGGCCAAAGTCGACGAATAACGTCAGGCTCTTTGCTCCGCGGAGCGGAACGGGTGGAATTTCAATCGGAGCGATTTGTCCCGTAATCTCGTCACTTGTCCACGCACGACGATCATCAACGATGACCACAAAACGAACGCTGCCCAAACCATTCGAGCAATCATCGACACCGACGGTCGCTCGAAATTCCAGTTCGTCACCCGACAAGTGATATGTCACTGACGTTCGACTGTGCATCCCCAGACCGGCGGGATATTCTTTTCCTCGAAGAGCTAACGGTCCGTAGTTCACGTTGGCGTTCCTCACGAGCGGCCAAGGAGTACTTAGATACGACTCGTGAGTGACATCCGTCGGTTCTCGATCCGTCAATGGAATCGCGTTCTGACCATAAACTTGGCATGCGGCAACAAACGAGGCTTGCACGATGATTTGTTGCCCCAGAGGGAAGGAGATTTCCATTTCTCGGTCGTGTAACTCGATGTTTGTTGCGATGACGTGTGAGCCATCAACAAGTGTCACCAATATTCGACGACCTTCCATTTTGGAACGATTCGTCAAATCGGGATTTAAGCGAAGCGCACGAACTTGGCTTCGATCAATTTTTAGTAACGCAGATCCACGTACCAACTCAATGAACGCCTGGTCCATGTGTTTAAAGTCACCCATTATCTTGTCACCGTTGGCTAGAAATAGGATGTCGCTTCCGTGTGGTAGTGTTTGGAAGTCGGCGAATAATCTCTGACGATCAATCATGGCAGCAGGAAGATCGAAAATTAATGCAGCGACGGATTCGAGAGGTAGTTTCAACTCGGGCTGTGCAGTATTTCGTTTCCACGCGGCAGTCAACACGTCGTTGGAGACCGTGATTGGGCTGATGACGTAACGATCTCCGGAAGCCATGAGTACCAGTGAATCCCCTCCGGAAAGTGAGTCCGGTTTGCGGTCGAACTGGATCGCGAGAATCTCATCGAGGTTTCGTGTACGTAGTGTCTTTCCTCGCAGTGTTATCTTCCCGTCCGCCCAGCCCTTCAGTTGCTGGCCCGAGGAATGCTCTCCGAAGATATCCGCAGCAGTAACGATTTCCTCGGCCACCGCGGGAGTGATGGTCAATCCGCCGACCCACAAAGCAGCCAACGCAATCACGACTCGCATTTCAGCCATTCTGATAATCAAGGAAAGTGGGCGGGGTTGGTGCAGTCAATACGCAGGCCATTTCACAGGGTCCCAGAGTTTATGTTTTGAGACTCATCAACGCTGAAAAATCGGGAGGTAGTTGTTCGGCATTTGCAGTACGAGGCATGCCATTGCTGTGGCGTATTCACTATTGATGAGCGAATCTTTCCAGCTTCCGTCCGGTAATTGGTCGGCCACCAACTCCGCTCGTATCGCCGCATACCACTGCTTCCAATGGTCATCGCCGGCATGCCACATCGCTTGTATTGCGTAATAATGACCATAGAAATAATGCGTTTCGGACCGTCTTAAGTTTCCACCGGGAGCAAAACGCAGTAAGAAGGAGAGACCTCGTTCGAGTTCACGTCCTTCCGTCAAACCGGCAGAATACAATGTCACAACACCAGCTGCCGAACGAGCAAATTCGCTTTGAGGCTGCATGTGGAGTTGATATCGGAAGCCGCCATCCGAATTTTGGCACTTTTTCACGTACTCAACACATTGGTCGACCGTCGTTTTGGGGACGGCAATTCCGCCGTTGCGCGCCGCACGCAGGGCCATCATTTGGCAAACCGTAACCGAAACGTCCGCATCCCTGCCATCGGGTTCATAACGCCAGCCTCCTTCACGGTTCTGCGAGTTGACGATGAGTTGAACTGCCCCCTTGAGGGCATTTCGCACTTCTTTTTGAGGCGTCATTCCATGGACTTCTGCGAGAAACAGCGTGGCAAAACCGTGACCATACATGGGGCCATGTTCCGTGCTGTCCTCACGCACGATGTAGCCTGAGGGCTTGACACAGACCAACAGAAATTCGATCGCTCGTTCGACGTTCGGACCGTAGTGTCCGCGTCCTGGAGAGTGGCCGGCAGATAGGAAAGCCAGCCCCGCCAAAGCTGTGACAGCAACGTTTCTCTTATATGTTTTATCGGATCCAAATGAGCCGTCGCCATTTTGGCGGTTGGCAAGATTTGCGAGGCCACGGTCAATCGTGTTCTGTGTCTCCGCCGTCACATATTCGCCGGCCAGAGATTCAAAATTGCGTTTGTGAGACGCCGGTTCTCCCCTCACAAAGGACGTCGTTAAGAAGAATGCGGCGGCGACCATCGCCAAGGGGATCGCAAAGGGGTGGCACCGAGATGCTACGGGGGCAGGCCCACTCGGTGTGCCAATACACTTTTGCACATACCGAAGATCGGCAAATTCACTTTCAACGGGGAGATTGAGGTCTGACGACATCGTATCGAGTCGCACTGGCTTCCCAAGACTTTGGAATGATGGAGATCGGTGTTGGCTGCGACTCGATTTTCCAGAACGGCTGGCCCGCAGAGGAAACCGTTTCAACGGGATTGACGGGATCCCCCAAAGATGTTCCCCGCGGCGAAAAATCTCGCATGGCTTGGAGAAAACGAAGATCATTCGTCTTGCGAGTATCACTGCGAGGTTCCTGAAAGGCCCGTGGCCGCGTGAACGTCTCTGGTCCTGCAGACTCATCAGCAAAAGGATCGTGTGAATCGAAGGAACGTGCTTCGACCCGTGCCGGTCGTGGAGTGCATGTCAGATGCCTCATCTCGTAGGGCTGCCGACACCCAATGAGGCAAATTTCCAAAACGGCTAAACAGCATCCGCGTTCCATCGCGTATTTCATTTTCGTTCCTGCTTTGCTCGTGCGATCCGGAAAACAACCGAATCGGCAATATTCGCCGGTGGAGATTTTAGCCGAAGGTGATCGTTCGGGATAGGTGGGAATGACGACTAGCTCTCCGGAAACGTCAGAACGGATGTTTTGTTATCTCGAGGAAGTCATCGATCCAATCCACGTTGAAAATCAACTTTCTCGAGCAGCACCCACTGGTGATCTCCCGGAATAACAAACTTGACAAAGCGGAAGGAACGTAACGATTCCACCAAAGATCCCGCCTTTAATAGCCGATTGGTTTTGATAAGAGGGTTCATAGGTCCTGTCTCAAGGCTTTGCCAGACAGGTCTCCTGTCACACGTGGCGGGTCTGCAGTACGATGATTTGGCTGAAAGGAATTCGGCTTGGACCGGCAAGTTCGCCGAGTTTCTCGAAAGGAGTCTGTCATGAAGCGAAGTCAGAATTGGTGGTCAAGAGAGTTAATCCTCGGAGGCTGCTTAGTATTGTCCGCCGTTTCGTCCGGTTGTTTTCAGACGACCGTTGGTGGACAGACGTTGCCGTCCGCCTATTACCTCGATGACGACGTCCAATATTTCCCGATGGGGTCAGAGCAGAGACTTTCCAATCAGATTCGCGCGGTGGAGCGTTACAGAGCGGAACAAGAAGTTTCGGAGCCGCAGGAAGGCACTCGATAAGAGAATCGGCCCGCCGTTCGTCTGTGTCATCGTCTGGCGGGGCGGAGCGGTGATTGTCGCCTAGAGAATCTGCCGTCTGCGGAACGGCGCGGCGTGACGCAAACCAATGCTCCGAATGCGAATGCTTCCTTTTGAGACTGACCGCCGGCCAATCTTGGCGCCGTGAAATCTGCTGGTGTCAGTAGCAACTCGCCAATTTTTCGCGACGATTTCCGTGGTAGCTACATTCGATGGCTCCGGGACGTTTCTGAGATCTTCAGCGATCGTCTCGGCGAATGACCCTGTGGCGTCATTCGTCGAGAATGCATTCGGGGCACCATTCTTCCAATTGTTTTTGGAAGACTCGATAAACGCATATGACCGGTCGAAGGTATTCGATAGACTTTAGCTTCTACCGAATCAATAGTTACTAACGTACAGTGCTTAGAATTGTACGCAGCTTGTCCGGATGGTGTTGTTGTTTAGGTCAGAAAGGCTCGGTTATGCTCTCGATTCTCGGAAGCCCTCCGGCATCTGCGTGTGATGGTCAGACTCGTCGCCAATTTCTGAGACTCGGTGGCTTGGCGTTGGGTGGTTTAACGTTTCCACAGATTCTTCGGGCCGAGTCGATGTCGGGGCGTGCCAAGCCGCTGTCTCACAAAGCCGTCATTATGATTTACCTGTCCGGTGGGCCTTCGCACCAGGACATGTATGACCTCAAGATGGATGCCCCCGCGGAGATTCGTGGATCATTTCGGCCGATTAGCACAAACGTACCGGGAATTGACATTTGCGAGCATATGCCTCGTCTCGCATCCATGATGGATAAGTTTGCAATCATTCGCTCGTTGTACGGCGGACCGGATCAACATGCTTCAGACATGTGCATGAGTGGTTACGGCATAGGTCCGAGGGGGCGGCAAAACTATCGCCCATCACTGGGATCAGCTGTTTCAAAAATTCAAGGGACGATTGATCCGGCTGTCCCTGCATTTGTGGGACTGACCACCAAGTGTCGACATACCGAATATGCAAATCCAGGCATGCCAGGATTTCTTGGCCCAGCCTATGCGGCATTCCAGCCGGATGGCGAAGGGATGGCGAACATGCATCTCAACGGGATTTCTCTGGAAGAACTTCGAAATCGCCAAGCCTTGTTGAACAGCTTCGACAAATTTCGTCGCCAAGTGGACGCGAATCCGAGCTTACAAGGCGTGGACACTTTCACTCAGAAAGCGTTCAACGTTCTGATGTCGACGAAACTCGTCGAAGCGATGGACTTGAGCCGCGAACCCGCGACACTGCGGGACCGATATGGTCGAGGAAGTTCCGATCCGGCATTTGGAGAAGATGCGGGTCCACACTGGATGGATCAATTTTTAATGGCAAGGCGTTTGGTGGAGGCTGGTGTTCGTTGTGTGACGCTGTCATTTGGTAGTTGGGATCGGCATGGTCAAAATTTCGTTCGATTGCCAGACCAACTCAAAAAATTGGATATGGGAGTCACGGCGCTTGTCGAGGACCTACATGCCCGAGGTTTGGATCAGGACGTCAGCGTGATTGCGTGGGGCGAATTTGGCAGGACACCCCGTATTAATTCGGGTGGCGGTCGAGATCACTGGCCTCAAGCGTCCTGTGCCCTTCTCGCGGGAGGAGGCATGCGAATGGGACAGGTGATTGGTTCGACCAATCGACTTGGCGAAGTGCCACAAGATCGTCCTGTGCATTATCAAGACGTTTTTGCGACGTTGTATCACAAGCTGGGAATTGATGTCGGATCGGTGACGATCCCTGATCATAGTGGTCGGCCGCAGTTTCTACTCGACCGGACGCTTCCGATTCGCGAGTTGGTATGACCGATGGGATTGACTTCGACATTCAAGCCGCGCGACGCACCGACTCGGTCAGTGGAATTGCGGGTTGATCGAAATTCCAAACTTTGCGAATCGTATAGTTCGTTTGGTGCTGTGCGGCGAAGTAAATTCGTGAGCACAATTCGCCGAGCATGCCGAAAAACAGAAACTGTACGCCCATCATGATCGATATCGCGGTGAGCAACAGTAGTGGATTTCCCGTCATATCGACGCCACCGGTTAGTTTCATCCAAGAGGTCGCTGCTCCTGACAAAAATCCGACGAAAAAACAGATCAAACCAATCGTTCCGAACAGCTTCATTGGACTCACAACATACTGAATGAAGTACTTGACGGTCATCAAATCAAGCAGCACTCGTGTCGTTCGAGAAATACCATATTTCGAGGTACCGAATCGGCGGGGATGATGATTGGTAACGACTTCCACGCACCGCGCTCCTCGCCAGTGAGCAAGAATCGGAATAAACCGGTGCATCTCTCCAAACAGCTGTAATTCTTGGGCAATCTCTGTGCGAATGGCCTTCAGTGTGCAACCGAGATCATGCACCGGGAAACCTGTCACGCGTGAGATCAGCCAGTTAGCTATTTTGGAGGGTAATTTGCGGTTGATAAATGCGTCTTGTCGTTTCTTCCTCCATCCGTGGACGAGGTCGTATCCCTCAGCAAGTTTGTCCAGCATCATCGGAATGTCATCTGGATCGTTTTGCAAATCGCCGTCAAGTAAGACGATTGTCTCCATCTGGGCGGCCTGCATTCCCGCCTGCATTGCTGCTGTTTGACCGTAATTCTTACGGAATTCGATCACTTTCACACACACGTCTTTTTGCGACAGTCGCTCCAATGTGGGTGACGATCCGTCTGTGGAACCGTCATTGACAAAAATCAATTCATAGGACTCGCCAATCTGTTGCAGGACCTTTGTCACGGCCTCGTGCAGCAGTGGAATATTTTGAACTTCATTGTAGATCGGAACAACGACAGAAACACTCATTATGGCGACCTAATCAGGAGGCAAACCGAAGGCCCGATGACACGACTTGGGAACCGAAGGGCGGCAGTGTGTCAGAAAAAAAAAAAAGCGTCCAGACAGATTCTAAATTGTGTCGAAGTCGAAATCTTGGTGGGGAGTAAAAAACTGAAAATCCTCTGTGTCGAGTGCGATTGAACACGGTCGCTCACCATCACAAATAAGGCGTTCAATCAGGAAGAGCCATGTTTCAGGGCTGGCGGACATCGTTAAGTAGTGAACGGGTAATCGGCTGGATCAACTCCCCCCACCGTCCTCCCTAAAAAACGTGGAAGCATTTTCCGAAATCGCACTTTTAAAAAGAGCGTACGTCCCGTGTGTTCCTGTCGCACTACTCACACTCGGTTTCTTGAAGGCTCTCAGGGCCGTTTCTTAAAGCCTCCCGGATTCGCGGTTGCACTCGTGGAGAAAACCGGACAACTGCCCAGAGTCGATTCCGTCGCGGTTTTCGACGAAGAGGCTTGTCGAAACACGCGAAGTTTTACCAAAGGTTTCTGAGTATCGCCTCGGCGAGGAGACCGCCGCCAAGATGTCGGCCATTGCCAGAAGTGGCGACATGTTTGTCATGGGGCGTTGTCATAGACGAACAATGACCCAATGGGAGTATCGGTCCGTCGAACCAGTGCTCCAAAATATTCGGCGAGGTCGATACTCTGAGGTCTTTCTCGATGCCTATCAAAATACTGAATCGGAACGGCATGTTTCCGAAATTTTGCAGAATGTTACGGTTCTGTGGTGCGTGGGCGTCCTCGTATCGTGGTCTTCGATTTCACAAAATTAAGACGTTTCTTTTCGAAGTGGTAGGAATGAAACGGGCACTTTCGTTCCCGCCGTAGAGGCTTAATCGGAATGTTTGGTCCCGACTTAATCTTGAAATTTGAAGACTTTGGTGACGCTGCCAATAGCGACCGCGATGGGTACCGCCTATACTCCGGTGCGTCATGAAAACTGGTCCTTTGACGATACTACGAGAGAGTGACGACTGTGAGTCAGGAAACGCAACCGCTTCAGGATGTACATGTTCGCGAGACAGTCCCATTGGTGTCGCCCTGCTATCTGAAGCAGGAAGAAAATGTGACGGACAACGCCGTTCGAACGGTGATTGACGGTCGAGAAACGGTCAAGCGCATTATTTCCGGTTCCGAATCACGATTGATCGTGGTACTTGGGCCCTGCTCGATTCACGATCAGGTCGCGGGCTTGGAATATGCGCGCCGGTTAAAATCGTTGTCCGATCAAGTGGCAGGCACGATGATGCTTATCATGCGTGTTTATTTCGAAAAACCTCGGACAACAGTTGGTTGGAAGGGGCTGATCAATGACCCTCATCTGAATGATACTTTTGATATTCAGACGGGGGTACGAATCGCCCGGCGGATTCTGCTCGAAGTTGCTAATATGGAACTTCCCGCAGCGACGGAATTGCTCGAACCGATTACACCACAATACATCGCAGATCTGATTTCGCTGACCGCAATCGGAGCTCGGACGACCGAATCCCCGACTCATCGTCAGATGTCAAGCGGTCTTTCCATGCCGGTCGGATTCAAGAACGGCACCGATGGCAGTTTACAGGTCGCACTCGATGCGATGCTTTCTGCCAGATCGGCTCACAGTTTTCTGGGGATCGACAATGACGGCAAGACATGCATTGTCAACACGAAGGGAAATCCGTGGGGTTTTCTCGTATTGCGTGGAGGCCGTTCCGGATCGAATTATGAAATGGCGATCCTTGCGGATGCTGTCGACAGACTGACAGAGGCAAAACTGCCAACGGGATTAATGGTTGATTGCAGTCACGCCAATTCGAATAAGGACTACCGACTCCAGCACGTTGCTTGGAACGACTGCATTGCACAGCGTGTTGCCGGAAATCGCAATATTGTCGGACTGATGTTGGAAAGCAATTTGAACCCGGGCAGTCAGTCACTTCCCAAAGATCTCACGCAGCTTCGATATGGTGTCTCGATCACGGATGGCTGTATCGGATGGGAAGAAACCGAACGCTTGATCCTGTCTGCGAATGACAAACTCAGTGGCTTGAAATAGCTTTTCAGAGGTTGGAATACTTCCCAGCAGCTTTGTGCGCAGGGACATCAGACCTCGCCTGTGCCAGCTAAATGCTCCAAATGACAATGCACTTAAAAAAACGATTTGGGAGCAGGTCATTCCGGCGTTTATCGTCGGAGCAAGATCGACAGATGTTTCTTCAGGCGATCGTCGTCCTCCATATTGCCTGTGACGCCGACGTAAGGATTTTTATCCTCGGAGTTTAGTAGTTTCAGGACCCTCAGGTAGGCTTCCCGCTCTGACTTCGTATCGCCGCGTGAATCGGCAAGACTGGCGTCACGAAGCAACTGCTGGTACGGCTTAATTGTGCCCTTTTCATTGCCGACGAAGTCTCGCATTACAACAGATCTGGCAAACATTTTTGACTCGTCTCGTTCATTCGTCATCACCGGGCCCATGACGACGATCGCCAATGATGCGAGCAAACTAAAGCCGAATGCCGCGTATATCAGTACGGTGTTTTCCGCTGCGGCTATTGGATGTTTCGCAGGTTTCTGAACGGTTACTTCTGACAACGACAATTCCGGCAGGTGCCCATCTTCACCGAGTCGAACTAGGATCTGGCCGCTGCGGTCTGTAATGAATTTGGCTTCAGTACGTTTGGTTACGTCACTCTTTTTGGAACCGGATTGGCGCGTGTTTAATTTCACGAGTGATGAGATGACGGGTGCAGGTAGAACTTTTGGTCCATTCACAAGGACCTGTTCCTCTTCAGCGGAGGTCGAAGACAATCCATAGGAAAACAAGAGGGTTGTCTCTTTCGAAACAGTGATCGTCGCCCGCCCTGGAAGCCAAGTCCACTGCTTGGACGGAAGTTGCACACCATTGATGGCGACCTTGCCTTTGAGGGCGGTCATGATTGCGAAACGTCCGTTTCTGTTGGCCAGAGACGCGTGAACATCCTCAATCAGGGGATCGGATAATACGACCTGACATTCCGAGATACGGCCAATCTTCGTCAAATCCTCCTGCAATGTATAAGTCTTTCCTCGGTCCCGTCCGGCAATCACAGTCAGGCTAGCAAGAGTGGTGTCGTTGATGTTGAGCATGAAAAATCAAGACCCCAAAGGAACGGGACAATCGGAATGACACCTTCAACTTGTACTCAGACGGATCCCCTCACGTCTCTTCAATTCAGGATATCCGAGGCAATCATTCCGAGCAGGAATGGTCCCAAAATTACCAAAACCGTTGAAGCCATAATCAAAATTCCCGGCAGCAACATTTTAACGGCGGCCTCGCCAGCGAGTGTTTCTGCACGTTGACTGCGTTTGAGGCGAAGGACATCGGCTTGAGTCCGGAAAATTCCCACCAAGGGCGTGCCCAGTTGCTCACCTTGAATGATCGAGCCAATAATGCCGGTGATTTCAGCATCGTGAAGCCGATCTCGCATGGATTCCAAAGCGGCGGTGCGGCCCTTGCCCATATTCAGTTCGCCGAGAACCCGACCGAATTCCACTCCGACGGGATGGTCACGAAATTCATCGACGCCTTCTTTCAGTGCCGCCAAAAATGTCGAACCAGCCTCCATGAGCAGGGTGATCAGATCTAAGACAAACGGCATTCGACGTTTGATGAGAATCAATCGGTATCGTGCTGCGTGATGAAGGCGACGACGCAGAATGTATCCGCAGAGGACGGTGATCATGATGGCCAAGAGAATTCCAGGCATTCCGAGAAATTGGGTGCATGTATAGACAAACACCGGCAGCAGCAGAATCGCTTGAATTTCGATTCGAGCCAGGAACTCTTCCGGTGTCCAGAACCGAGACAGGCCCGCCGCTTGGATCTCTCGACTAATCGCCGGCAGTTGTTCGGGAAAAGCACCGCGGTTGAATTTTGCGAAAGCCTGTACCAACGGCTGAAAAGTTCGAAAGAAGGCACTGACTCGACGCAATTCGTTGAGGCGATTGACGTCATAACGCCAGTCGCCTTCTTGGATCGCATCTTTGGAGGCGAGGCTGCAAAAAATTGTCCAAGCCAGCACAAAGACGGACAGTCCGACCACCAATGAAATGACGACGGGTGGTAGTGGATCGATCAGGAGCGGAGCAGTGGTAATGGACATGGTAAGCTTCTTCGGCGTTCTCGGAAGATTTTATCTGCTGTCGCAGGGCGAATGAACATCGCGTGAATCACGCCTTGACGTTGACGGTTGTTTATTCGTGCCGCAAGGATTTTACGCCAATGAAATGATAATTTTGCCGAAATGTTTTTGAGTTTTCAAATAGTCGTATGCAGCGCGCGCTTCCAAAAGAGGGAAAACCTGGTCAATGATCGGTTTCAGTCGATGTTGAATTGCCGCACGATTCAAACGTTCGAACATCTCGCGGCTTCCAACATAAATTCCATTGATCCGCAGGCTGTTCATGAGAATATCGGTCACACGCAACTCACTGGCGGTACCACCCAGGATCCCAATCATGGCGATGTGACCTCCGACTCGAGCGGCTCGTAATGATTGGGCGAGTGTCCCTGCTCCACCGACCTCTAAAATGTGGTCCGCACCAAGTCCGCCAGTCAGCTCAACAACTTTCCGTTCCCACTGCGGATGTTGGCTGTAATTGATTCCCGCGTCAGCTCCAAGGGCAATGGCGAGATCAATTTTTTTGTCACTGCTCGACAAAACAATAATTTTGGCTCCGTACCATTTGGCGATTTGCAGTCCGAACAGTGACACGCCGCCGGTTCCGATAATCACCACCGTCTCGCCTGCCTTCAGGTTTCCTTGCTCAATGAGGGCATTCCACGCAGTGAGCGCGGCGCACGGCATCGTGGCCGCCTCTTCGAAGGTCTGGTGCGGAGGAATCCGAACGGCGGCCTCTTCGTCGAGCAAGACATATTCGGCGAGCATTCCGTTTGTTGATCCTCCACCGAGCGATATTTTTATTTTTTCTGCGGAGGAGGGTCCTGTCAGCCAGTGAGGAAAAAATGTTCCCGCGACGCCGTCACCTAATTTCCATTGAGTCACACCTTCGCCAATCGCTGCGATTTCACCGGCACCATCAGACAGGGGAACGAGCGGCAGCGAGACCCTGCCATAGGCACCCTGCATAACGATCAGATCGCGAAAGTTGAGTGAAGCCGCGCGAACTCTGACGAGGATCTGGCCAAACGATGGTTGTGGCTCCGGTCGATCCACGAGTTTCAATTCCTCCGACCCGCCAACTCCTTGTAATTCCCAAGCTCTCATTGGAATCCTTTCGCTCGATAATTATCGAGAGGTCTGTTTTGAGGCAAAAGCCATCGAGGACGATGCTCAACCACGTTCTCACTTCGTGGTATCAAGGTTTTGAGAGGGAATTCCGGACCAGTGAGTATTGGCCGGTAGCGACTCCCCTTTCATGACCAGAGACAGTTCACCGATGGATGAGCCTCGATCCATCTCTGTGTCATACAAGACGACCGACATCGAACCAAGAGAGCAACCCGCGCCAATGTCGATGGTCGACATTTTCATGACGCGATCCTCGAACAGATGTGTCTGCAGCGTGCAATCCAGATTGATGGCCACATCGTCTCCAATCTTAATCAGATCGAACTCGGTCAACTCGGTCGTGTCGAGATAAACTCGCCGTCCAATCTTCGCTCCCAACAAGCGGAAGAACCAGCAAATGAATGGCGTTCCCGCCATCAGATCCAAAAAAAACGGCGACGCAAAATTGTCGAGTAATGCTGTCAGGACCTCTGTTCTCCAAACAAACGGGCTCCAAAGTGGCCGTTCGCAGGGGTGATAACGGCCCATCATCAACCACTTGAACGCAATCATAAGCAGGGCAGCCGCCAGCCCTGCTGTCGCGTAGATTAATGGGAAAAGCAAGATCATCTGCCAAACGTGGACTTCTTCTCGAATCAACAGGAAGACAGACAGGAGCACGTTTGTCAAAACGATAAAACAGGTTGAAGGGAGCGTCACACGGAAGAATTCAATGAACAGTCGCAGTGCAATCAACCTTCGTGTCGGTCGAAAAGTCAGTTCCGGAGGGAAGCCTGTGGTCAGTTGCCGCTGGGGCAAAAAGAAAGGTGGCGATCCAAGCCACGATGAACCGTCACTTATTGCCGCTGACGGCGGCATCGACAGGCAGCCGATCAGACAATTGTCGGGAATCGTTGCACCAATCGGAATAAGAGCACTGTTACCGATAAACGTCCGAGTGCCGATTGTGATCTGATCAATTGTCAGAAAGCCGTTACGAATGCGCGCTGCCCCCAAGGATACCGCATCGGCCACGAAGCTCTCATCCCCAATATTGAGGCAGTCGGGTGAAACAAATGATGCCGTTGAAATTTCGGCTCGTCGGCCGAGGTTTGCGCCGAGCAGTCGATACCACGGTGCCAAATAAAGGGTGGAATACAGCGGTCCAATCACATCAAGACTCAGTGTCATCGTCCGGTCAAAAAACCATTTGCGGAAGCAAAATGAGTCGTGTAGAGGATAGGCACCGGGTTTGATTCGCCCCAACAATAGCCACTTCAATGCGGCAATTTCGAGACTGATGAAAAGCACAAATGAAACGGCAACGAGGGGTGCAAGGACCAGATAATAATAGTAATCGTCCAGCTTGTTGAGATGCGTCATCACGACCATACCCGGAAAGAAAGCTACCATCGGTAGCAGAGGGAACGTGAACAATCCCAACGTGCAGAGAAGTCCGAAGGCAAGTCTCCTTGGCAAACTCGGGCGTGGAATTGGCGGAGCGAGGGGGATGTCCGTTTGACACTCCGCGGAACGCGACGGCGAGCCATGCCAACGTTCCCCAGTTGGAATCCGTCCCCCGATGGGCAGCATTGACAGATCTTCAAGCGAGGAGTCATCGTCCATTCGAGTTGAGGGCCCAAGCAGAGATCTCGTACCGACAAAACATCGTCGGCCGATTTCGACGTGGCCGAGGATCAACCAGCCATCATTGATTGTGAAGCCGGTAAAATGAGAGTCGGCGCCAAGGCAGCTGTCGTCTCCGATCGACAGCAGATCGAACATCGCACCGCCGTCGTTGCCGAGATGGACATTGGCTCCGATGCGCGCCCCCATCATACGGTAGTAGAGGCTGAGCAGCGGTGTCCCGGTGAGATAGTTTGTCGGGACGATCCCCCGAATGGATTCCACGAACCACCATCGCAGAAAATAGCTACCCCACATCGGATACCGGCCCGGCTGCGCTCTTCCCAACACTAGCCACTTCACAGCGATCGACAAGGCAATCATGGCAGGATATAGCAGTAGCAACGTTGCTACTGAAAAGACCACCGCTTCGGTGTTCGAGTACTCGTCGTCGATCGCATAGGCAAAGGTCAAGTACGGTGCCAGCCAATGCAGCGAGAACAAGCCGATCACAAAGTACAATCCGATGGCTTGGATCGTTCCGCCGACAAAATATTGCCATGAGGACACGCGATAAATGTCACGCACCTCAGGGGGATCCACGGCAGCGTTAGTCAGCGGAGTGGTCGATTTGAGATGTCTTAACCTCAAGGCCGTCGCGAGTGTCTCGATGGTCGGATGGTTGTAGATATCGAGCATCGAAACGTCTTCGAACTCAGGATGTTTTCGCAGCTGTGAAATCATCCGCGCCGCGAGGAGCGAGTGCCCGCCGAGGTCCATAAAGAAGTCGGCAGTGGGCCCGACAACCACCGGGAAAAAGAGATGATTCCATACGGCTGCCAGTTGAATTTCGATGTCGTCTGTCGGGCTCCACATCTTTTTCGATTCATCGACCTCTGCCGGCATTCGGCTTCGTGGCGCCGGCAAATTTTTGCGGTCCACCTTTCCGCTCGTGAGTGTCGGAAAGGATTCCACCGTTTCGAAGACAGTGGGAATCATGTAGGCCGGCAGCTTACTGCGTAAGTTCGCTCGCAACTGCTCATGATCGCTGGCGAAACCGTTCCGCGGAACGATGTAGCCGACGAGCTGTTGAACACCAGGTATGTCTTCACGTAGGGCGGCGGCGGCAGCCAACACCCCCGGACACTGCAACATTTCCGATTCAATTTCGGAGAGCTCGACCCGAAACCCTCTCAACTTGACCTGTCCGTCGGCGCGGCCAACAAATTCCAACTGTCCATCGGTCGTCCAGCGTGCCATGTCTCCTGTGCGATAGAGTCGAATTTGGTTTTCATCCGACTCGGCAATCGTGATGCTCACAAAACGCTCTTGCGTCAAATCCTCTCGACCGACGTAACCGCGCGCGAGACCGGCGCCGCCGAGATACAGCTCACCGATTTCACCGCACAGTACACGACGACCGTCTGAATTCATCACAAACGCGCTATAACCCGGAAGTGGTTCGCCGATAGTGACATCGCGTGCGGGATCGCATTCAGTCCATGTGGCAATCACGGTGGCTTCCGTGGGGCCATAGGTATTGAACATCCGTCGTCCAGGTCGATGCCAGCGGCGTACCAGATCCGGCGAACATGCTTCGCCGCCGACAATGATAATCCGGACATTCGGCAGGTCGCCCTCCATCATTGACAGGAGTGTCGGGACGCAGGAAAGGATTGTCACACCAGCCGCGGTAAGGAGACGCGGCAGATCTGGTCCTGCGCGTACCATGTGTGGTGTTGCAGCCACCAATGTGGCACCGGCGTTCCATGCCAGCCATAATTCTTCGACCGATGCATCGAACGCGACCGAAAAGCCCTGATAAACGCGGTCTTCCGAACGGACGGCGAATCGAGTCGCTTCGGTACGGACTAAATGAACGACGCTTCGGTGCTCGATCTGAACACCCTTCGGCTTGCCCGTTGATCCCGAGGTGTAGATGACATAACACAGGTTATTGGGCCGCGTCTGAATGCTTACTTCCGACAAGCGAACCGCCGGCCGCGTTGAAATTGCCAGCCAATGTTCATCGATCAGGACGACCGTTCCGGAAAATGTGACGAGCTGGTTTGCAAAGGCTGCAGTGGTAATCACGATCTGAATCTTGCAGTCGGCTAAGATGTAGTGCACTCGTTCAGCCGGGTATTCGGCATCGAGCGGCACATACGCGCCGCCCGATTTGAGAATTCCAAGGAGTACGGAGTAAACATCCATCGAACGGGGCAACCAGAACGCAACGCAGGTCTCTGGGCCGACTCCAAACTCCCTCAGATAATGAGCAAGCTGATTGGATGTGTCGTCAAGATCACGGTAAGTCAGACGCGTTAAGCCGATCTCAATTGCCGTACGGCCCGGATGTTGATCGACTTGAGCTTCAAACAACTGATGCAACAGCGAGGCTGACGAGGTTGGGGTTTGAGACAATGAAAATCCTGAACAATTGATAAATAGGGGGGCTGGGGCGTGAAGTTTTGGGGACGGATTCGAGCGGCAGACGTTAAATTCGGTGACAGCCGTTGCCAATGTGACACGTACTATTCGTCGTCACGGGTGAGCCATGTGTGCATCGATCCTAGAGCAGAGGGATTGTTTTCAGCGTGTCCGAAAACAACTCTGGACTGGCATTTTTCTGATTGGTTTTGCAGAAGGTCTAATCCTTGTCCAATAGAACTGCAATCATCCATCCCCGTCAGCGGCAACAAAAGAGGAGTCTGCGCCACAGGGAACCGCACAATAAGCGGAAGATATCGACCTTCGTCACTTGAGGGCGAGTTTCCCAAACTCGATATCCGAGGAATTCAATTTTTTCCAGAATGTGAAGCCCGCCACGCGCGAAAAGATCAATATCGACTTGCAATCGGCCGGGCAGGTTCTCGACGAGTGGTAGGCCTCTTATCAGAAACTCGCGGGATCTTTTGGTCTCGAACTGCATGAGATCGAGGAAGGCCTGATTCGTAATTTGTGAGTTAAAATCTTCTCGCCGGTATCCGAACCGCTCATAGTCCTCACGCGGTAAATAGATTCTTCCAATCATGAAGTCACGCGAAACATCCTGCCAAAAGTTGGCAAGCTGTAGACCCGTACAAATGGAATCCGACCAAACGATGTTTTGTTCAGTCTGTGCGTGGCAAAGGTGAAGTACCAGTCGGCCGACTGGATCGGCACTACGACGGCAATAGTGTTGAAGTTGCTCGAACGTCTGGTATTCGTGAACCGACTGGTCTTGCTCGAAGGCGGAGATCAGATCCAGAAACGGTTCACGCGGGATCGAAAACTGCTCGATCGTGGGCCGCAACGCGACGAACACAGGATGTCGAGTCTGCCCGAAGTAACATGCGTTCAACTCGTCTCGCCACCACCCCAACAACGTCAGCGACTTTTCAGACTCGGGAATTTCGTCACCCAGGTTGTCCGCCCATCGGCAAAAAGAATAAACATTGTAAAAATGCTGCCGCAGATCTTTCGGCAGTAGCCAGGAAACCACCGGAAAGTTCTCATAATGTGACGTTGCCAGCCTCCGGCAATACGCTTCGGCAGCTGGCAAATCCAGCGATGGTCTGGCGAGAATTGCCTCAGGGCCAAACAGATCAAGGTCGGTAGCAAACAATCTTGGCTCCGTGACTGCAGTGTTTGATCAAACGTCGTTACTATATCCGAACCGGAGGCTTAATGCTTTTCGATAAAAGCATTTTGAAGTCATCTGTTGACCGTCGGGCCGTGGTCGTGAATTACGAGCCAAAGAATAATGAGCTGAAGCCCGGCAAACCAAGATCAGCCAGGCTTTTGCGTTTGCTTGCAACTTGGTTTTTAAGAATCCCGTTATGCCCATTCCAAAAGTGGCGATTGTTGGCCGGCCCAATGTGGGCAAGAGTTCGATCATGAATTGGTTGGCTCACAAGCGAATTTCGGTTGTTGATCCGATGGCCGGGGTGACCCGTGATCGGGTGACGTACTTGATGCACGTTTCGGACCGATACTTCGAGTTGATCGATACGGGAGGCGTTGGAATCGTCGATGTCGGTGAGCTTTCGGATGAAGTCGATACTCAAATTCGGATTGCCATGGAGCAAGCCGATTTGATTCTTTTCGTCGTGGAGGGAGCCTCTGGAGTCACAGCCTTAGATCAGGAAGTTTCGCGTCGGCTGCGACGCATTGACACGCCGAAAATCATCGTCGTTAATAAATGTGATTCACCAAAGCTCGATCGTGAGGCGCCGGCCTATCACGCGCTAGGCGACTCCCATACCGAGTTGATGGCCGTCAGTGTGAAGGGGAATCGAAATCAAGAGGAATTGCTGCAGTTGGTCCTCCGACATCTTCCTCCCCCCGACGATTTGGAAGCGGAGCAGGGAGAAGATCTGGACGAGATTCCTGAGTTGAAACTGGCAATCGTCGGCAGGCGAAATGTTGGTAAAAGTACATTCATCAACCAGCTCGCCGAGACAGACCGAGTCATCGTGAGCGAGATCCCCGGCACCACGCGTGATAGTATCGATGTTCGGTTTCAGATGGATGGTAAGTCGTTCATCGCGATCGACACCCCAGGTGTGCGAAAAAGAAAAAGTCTTGCCAATGATGTCGAATGGTATGGCTTGGCGCGTGCAAAACGGAGTATTCGACGGGCGAACGTGGTTCTGATGTTCCTCGACTGTATGGAGACGATTTCTCGCGTTGACAAGCAACTTGTGTCAGAAATTCATCAAGAGTGCAAACCGTGCATTTTTGTGACAAACAAATGGGACCTTTCCACCAATCGGTCTACCGAAGACTGGTCAGATTACGTCTTCAAACACTTTGCACACATGCGACACGTTCCCATCGCAATCATCACGGCGCAGACCGGAAAGAACGTGAAGAAGCTGATCAACCTCGCTCAATCGATATACAAGCAGTCTCTCTTACGAGTCTCGACTGGTCTGTTGAATCGTGTTGTACGCGCGGCCGTGAAGAATTGGTCGCCACCTCTGCGAATGAATCGTATTCCACGCATTCTGTTTGCGGTGCAAGTTGCGTCGGAACCGCCGACGATCGTGCTCAAGTGCAACGCCAAGGAGCTTTTCGATGAAGATTACAAACGCTATTTGCTAGGTGTCTTGCGTGAACAGTTGCCGTTTAAAGAAGTTCCAATAAAGCTCTATTTCCGGTCGAAAGACTCTGATCCCGATCAGGCGGCACGGGAAGAAGCCAAAAGCCAGCGAATGGACGTGGGCGATTTTGATGACGACGACTTTGATCCTGATGAGGAGACCATGACCGAAGCAGACTTTGATACCGAATGATACTCCGGTCAGCCGATCACCTCAGATGCACGACAAGGGCGACGAATGGCCTTCGACTTGACACTCCAACGGGAATCTATCCCCACGTCTGAGGATCAACGATGTCGACAACACTTTTTACGGGCGTTCAGATACTCGATTGCACAGGAGCCGAACCGTTTGCTGGTGAAGTGCTGATCGACGGGTCACGTATTGCTGCCATCGCTCGCGATGCTCACCGCTTGTCGCGTGAGAACGTCGATGTCATTGACGGCGACGGGGCCACGTTAATGCCCGGGTTGATCGAATCGCATGCGCACCTGAGCATTGATAACGCAGCGGATCTTGTTTCGGTGGGGATGATTCCACCGGAAGAAACGCTACTGATTGCCTTGCGGAATGCGAAATTGTATCTGGATTGCGGCATCACCAGTTGCCTTAGCGCGGCTGCGGCAAAGCCGCGGACGGATGTGGTCATTCGCAATGCCATCAATAAGGGGGAGATTCCTGGTCCTCGGTTGCTGGCCGCTAGTCCTTGGTTGACGGTGACCGGTGGACTCGGTGACATGCGGACGCTGCACATGCCGAGTATGTCGTCCATGGCGATCACGCTGGATGGTCCCGAAAATTTTCGCCGCACGACCCGAGAACTGATTCGTGAGGGTGTAGACATCATCAAACTTGTGATCTCGGGCGACACGTTTGTCCCTCACGCACCGTCGCAGTCAACGGTCATGAGCGAAGCGGAGATTGCCGCTGCCGCAGAGGTTGTCAAAGCTCATGGCAAGCGAATGAGTGCTCATTGTCGCAGCGCCAATTCGGTAAAACTGGCCGTGAAGCATGGAGTCAATGTGATCTACCATGCTAATTTTGCTGACGAAGAGGCGTTTGATTTGTTGGAAGCCAACAAGGATTGGGTTTTTGTGAGTCCGAATATCGGCTTCACAGCCATCGCAGCCTACGAAGGAGAAAAGTGGTTCACAGAACAACAAGTTCAGGAATTCGGTTTCCGCCACGAACTCGCTGGTGCGTCAACGGGGCTCAAAGAGTTGAAACGGCGAGGAATTCGTATTTTAGGTGGCGGTGACTACGGTTTTTTTGTGACTCCGCATGGTGAAAACGCACGCGATCTCGACCACTTGATCCGCTACTGCGACTTCACGCCGATGGAGGCATTTCTCACGATGACCAAACATGGTGGCGCGGCGATGGGACTTCCCAACGATTTGGGGCAAATTCGCCCAGGTTTTCTCGCGGACCTGCTACTGGTTGCCGGAAATCCGTTGGCCAACTCGAAGCTTCTTCTGGATCGAAAAAATCTGCGAGTGGTCATGAAGAACGGTGAATTCCATATTCGACAACAAGAACCCATGCGCGTTTCAATGTGACGTCCGAGTTGTTCCTAATTTCGAATAGCCGAGCTTTAGCAAAACATTTGGAAACAGTTTTTTATGGCCATCAGTTTCAAGGTGTTCTCGACCGAGGGGAATTTGTGGGCCAGCGATGCGGAACACCGATTGGTATCGATCTACCCTGAAACACCGACTGGTTGTGATCAGGACAACAGTTTATGGACCACGTTCCCATGTACGTCCGTTAGCCGAAAATTTCGTCCCTGAGACTTATACGTTAGCTTGAGGTGGTTGATACCGAGAAGATGCAGCAGGGTCGCCTGGAGGTCGTGCACGTGAACCTTGTCTTCGGTGATGTAATATCCGATCTCGTCGGTCGCTCCAATCGTTTGCCCAGGCTTGAATCCGCCGCCGGCGAGCCACATGGTGAAAGCATCAATGTGGTGATCCCGCCCCAAGAACTTCTCGCGATCTTCACCTTGTGGGGTTCTGCCAAACTCACCGCCCCAAACGACAATCGTCTGGTTCAACAATCCGCGTTGTTTGAGATCGGCGACCAACGCCGCACAACTTCGATCCGTCTCGTGGCAACGTTCCTCTAGTGACTTTCCCAACTCGGTCCCGGCATTGCCGTGATGATCCCAATCGGTGTGATACAGTTGCACGAACCGCACTCCACGTTCGACCAAGCGTCGAGCGAGCAGACAATTGTTGGCGAAGGAATGTTTCCCGGGTTCGGCGCCGTAACGTTCGAGCGTGTCTTTTGTTTCTCCGTGAAGATCCATCAATTCTGGCGCGCTGGATTGCATTCGATAGGCCATTTCGTACGAAGCGATGCGTGTTCCGATCTCGGGGTCAGAGGTCACATCGTGTCTCAAGGCATTCAAGTCATTGACCGTGCCAACAAACTCACGTTGTCGATCAGAATTGATCCCCGCTGGGTTCGACAAATTTAAGATCGGCTCACGGCCTGATCGCAGGGGCACTCCCTGAAAGTTTGTCGGCAGAAAGCCGCTTGACCAGAGTGGTGCGCCGCCACGTGGACCTCGTGGTCCCGATTGCAGTACGACAAATCCTGGCAGATTTTGAGATTCCGTACCGAGACCATACGTGATCCAAGCACCCATGCCGGGCCGGCCGCTGAACTGCGGCGAACCCGTGTTGACGAAGAGCTTGGCCGGTCCATGATTGAATACGTCCGTGGCCATCGATTTGACGATGCAAAGGTCATCAGCGACGTTGGCTAAGTGCGGAAGAAGCTCGCTCAGTTCCGCGCCGGACGTGCCATGTTTTGCAAACCTACGCCCTGAACCGAGTAACTTGGCGTCGGGTTTGATGAAGGCGAACCGTTTGCCCTTGACGTAAGATTCTGGAATCATCTGCCCACTCAGTTCGCGAAGTTTGGGTTTCTCATCGAACAAGTCGAGTTGGCTTGGTCCACCTGCCATGAACAAGTAAATCACGGATTTTGCTTTGGCTTCGTGATGTAGCCCACGGCTGCCCGGCGTGAAGCCGTAGGGCGGAATCTCGGCAGAGAGGGTCTGCGGTCCAGTCAACAACGAGCCGAGAGCCATGGCGCCAAGACCAACTCGACAGTCCTGAAAGAAATGGCGACGAGTCAAGTCGAGCAGAGGTTGGTTTTTAGGATGGATGTTGGGCATGGAGGGATCCCTTCCGAGGCGTCGTCACAAGGACAGGCAATTTCGTTGTGTGATTCATCACAAGGCGGAGGGAGTTTCGGGTCCTCAGCAAACGACCGTAGCCGTGCCTGATGGTTTACCAATAGCAGAAGAATTATCACGGCTCACGACACGGCTTTCAAGGACTGCTCGTGAAGATAATCTGTTTATGGCTGAAGCAGTCCTTCGAATAGGCAGCTGCCGAGGCGAATCAGAGTGGCTCCCTCTTCAATTGCAACTTCAAAGTCGCCGCTCATTCCCATCGACAGCTCTTTGAGTGCACCTCGGCTTGGATCGCTCGCTCTCAAGTGGTCTCGCAACTCGCGAAGATCCCGAAACACGCTTCGTGCCGATTCAGGATCTTGATTGAGCGGCGCCATCGTCATTAATCCTTCGACGGCAATCGAGGGCTGTGAGACAATGGAAGGCCACGCCAAAGTGAGCTCTTCGGCGGAAAATCCGTCTTTCGTCGCCTCGCCCAAGAGATTGACTTCAAGTAGGACCCGCGGACGCAGGCCACGTTTGCCGGCGCAGCTTGCCAAATGCTGGGCCAGACGTAGCGAATCCACAGAATGAATCAGATCAACAAACGGAAGCAACGTGTCGGCTTTATTGGTTTGTAAGTGGCCGATTTGATGCCAGCGAACAGCAGGCGACATCTGCCCGGCTCTGGCCACGAGCTGCTGAGGACGATTTTCGCCGAGGTTGGTGACTCCGAGTTCCATCAAACTCCGCACCCAATCCAATTCCGCATACTTTGTGACGGCAACCAAGGTCACATCATTCACCGAACGATTGGCTCGCATACAAGCCGCGGCAATCCGATCTTGAACGCGGCGAAGGTTATGCTTTAACAGGACGGTTTGAGATAAACTCATGCGAACACACACACCTCCCGTTGGATGGATGGTGACCGAAACGACCACGATCACGAATGACCTGTTAACCCACCTCTCAGACGCGATTCTTAATTAAGAGCGGGGGAGAGGTCACGGCCCCTCGCTTCGGCCACCTCGTCGACCGGAATTGCCCTCCCTCGACACGCCACCGGGAAAATTCTGGTCGTCGAATTGTGAACCGCGGCCCCCAGATCGGCCCCGAGACCGTTGTTCCATCGTACTGCGAAGAATCTCAGCATCGCGAGTGGCGGCTGGCGGTTGAGCGGCTTCCGAAGGCGTGGATGCCGCGGACTGATTCGGATCTTGCTTCTTCCGAACGCCACTCCCCGTAGAACTGATCTTCGAATTTAGTGATTTGAGCGTCTCGCGGATCATCACGGGATCGGCGGTCTCCAGTCTCAGGATCTTGACGGTGTGTCGTGCGTCCTTGGCGTGCTGATCGAGTGACTTGACCAATTCTTCCACCTGCCGGTACAGACTTTCTTTACAGGAAACGATCAGATGACTTGTGCGACGGTCAATACCAATGGTTAATTCTGCAGAAGCATTGCTACGACTTGGGTTGGCACCACCGCCCATCAACATCGCAAGCGGATTAAATCGTTGATTGGTGCCTGCGGGACCACCCGGCGGACTCTCCGAAGTGGTTGATTGCTTAAAGACGCTGTTGACGATTTCATACACATCGTCGATCGCGGCAAACTCGACCGGAATCGAACGCGGCTGTCGATCTCGCAATGATTCCGGCAGTTCAGACGCATCAAGGAGCTCCAGCAGGGATTCCGCGTCAAGAATCATTTCTTGGCTGCCAGTCACGAACAACGCATTGGATCGAACGTCGGTAATAATTCGTAGGTTTCCTGTTCCGCCAAGAGTTTGATCAAGCCCGTTGGTCGCCGTCATCCCGCGTACAACGCTGGAAGTGGCGTTTGACAACACGCCTGCTTCACCGCTTCTTCGCGATGAGGATGCCGACACACTGTTCGGGGATAAAAGCCGCTCCAAGAGAAACGCCGTGTCCGTTGCATCGGCCGAACGCAGATAGAAAATGGTCCAGCGTGTGCGCACCGACATGGCGGACGCGAGTGTCTGAATCATGTTTTCTAGCTCATCGAGAGCTCTATTGTTAGTCGAACTCAACACCAGATCGTTTCCGAGGATCGTGATTTCAATCGGAGTTTCCTCTGCATCAGACTTGCCATTGTCCGTCTGTTCCTTTGCAGGATCATTGGTGGTACTCGTTGTCACAAGACTTGTGAATGGATGATCATCGGGGCCAGTCTCGCCCGCCCGGCTGACTTGCAAAATGGAATGTCGTGGCCGCTTCAAGGTTCGCAGCGCAGTCTCCTGAAAAATATTTGGAGAGCTGTTCAACCGTGATTCGCGTTCATCCCCCGGTCGATCCGTTTTGGGTCTGTTCGGATCACGCGGAGGATCGATACGCTCCGCGTTTTTTTCACTGGGGATCCGACGCTCTCGGATGGGATTGGTTCGTGACGGCACAACCACGCGGATGGGATTGCGTTTTTCCGCCTCCCAGATCTGCCGAATCAGTGGCAGGACATCCGCCGGGTCGCGGCCACCGAGATTGATGACCCGCGAGTATTTACGCTCCGCAGCCTCCGTCTCGGGGTTGCCGGTGGGATCGGGAAATTCGCCGCCTAGTTGGCTGCGTGGCGCGCTCTCCACTTCACCGAGGTCCGTCAAAAGTTTTTTGACCTGAGCTAACTGCTCTGCAGAGCCTCGAACCAGCAGACGCCGGCCAAACATATCCGGCTCGATCATCGGGGCGCGAGTGTCATTTGTAAACAAATTTCGCAGCGTGTTGGTCGCCTGAATCGGATCCAGCCGATGCAGGGCGATAACCGCCACCGAACCACTCGTTTCACCGGCCAGTGCTTGGATCAGATTTTGAATCTCCGCGTGTTCCTCACGCGTGGCATGAACATGAAGTTTTCCGGACTTGGGGTCTTCCCCAACCACCAGTCCAGGCATCAACGAATTCAACGTGCGACTGATCTGTATCGGATCTCCACCGAGCACTGAATAGGCTTTCAAAAATGCCGGGCTGTTGTTGGTCACAACCGTCTTGCCTGAGGCATCTTTGTCGATATCAATAGATCTGACGATATCTTCAATCACCTTCACCAAGGCACTGGAAGCGGTCACCAACAGGTGATTTGTGCGTGGATCCGCTGTGACTTGAATTTTGCCGACGTAAGGTGATTGCGGAGGTGTGATGGTCATCACCGGAGCGACTCCTTGGGCGCGCGGATTACCACCGTCAACTTGCCCGTTCGGGTCTCCCCCTCGGAATCCTCGTCCACCTCGTCCGCTGCCATCCACGCCAGATTGTGGTCCACCGGGCTGCTGGATGTTGTTGGTGGAGGCCGCCATCGGATTGAGATTGAACAGTCGACGAATCGTCCGCTCGGCTTCTGCAGCACTAATGTGCTGCAGCGGAAGGGCCCGGAATGCCGTTTCCTTGTTCTCCATCGGCGTGCCGGGTTTGAGCAGTCGAGAGATGCGGTTGATGTTGCTTCCTGTGTCCATGAGCACCAGAGAATTCGTATTTTTGAGCGAGGCAACTTTTCCCTGTGGCCCCAATAATTCCTTGACCTCATCCACGATCTTGTCCGCCTCCAGTTCCTGTAATGGCAGGACAAGGCTGATTAACTCATTCGCTCCACGCTGCGGCAAGTCCTCGATCGACACATTCGGAATGAGATTTGGCGGAATGCCGTTTTCCATGTTTAAGGAGACGAGAAACCTGTCGCGGCGAATCAGTACGTATCCCTTGGGCAGCAGATATCCGTTCAAGACATCCAGAGCTTCGGTGACCGTATACGCCTTATCGTCGTAGTAGTTGAACGTACCCGGAGGGACGTCATTGAGATCCAGAGTCAGATTGGACGCTTCCGCAAAAAGCTTCAGAACATCGTCCCAAGGTGCGTAGCGAAAGTTGAACTCTAGTCGCGGTCCTGCAGAGGATGGACCCTCGCTGTTTGATACGTTTCGGCCTTTGGCCGTCGTGTCATCGGGTCTGGATTGAAATGAGGCCGTTGCCTTGACACCATCGGGCGGCGGGACATCCGCAAAATTTGTGTGACGAGTCGCGGTTTTGGCAGAATCGTCAGCCGTCGAGCGTGTGACAGTGGTTCCCGTGCTTTCAGCACTTTTCTGCTGGGCAGATTGTCCCTTTTGTTCGGCATCGCTCCCCGCCGGATTGGACTTCAGTTCTTCCTTGATTCTCGCCCAAATTGGCAACTGATCGGGGGTCAAAATATCAACAGCTTGCTGCTCGAACTCAATCAAAATGTCTGGTATCTCTTGTCCGGATTCGGCGCTGCGAATCGCGGTAAACAGTTGCATTCGCAAATCTTCCAGCTTCTTCAGTTGCTCATCAGTCAACTTAACTTTTGCGGCAAGTATCGGATCCCTTGCGGCATTGACCAGATTGTCGCGGCTGCCTAATCGTCCGCGACGACTGCCTCGTTGTGCTTGTTTCTGTGGCTGTTCCAGAGGCTGTGCGAAGGATGCGATCGTCTCAAAACAAAGAAGTCCAGCGGATGACAATAGCAGCATGCGGGCCAAAACAATGCTACACAACGAATGAGTCACAAATCGCATCAGGACCTCCGAGAAACCAATTGGGCTGCTTGGAATGATGGCCACGCAGTCTCTCTGAAATGCATCTTACGCGTTACCATCCCCCAAGCCTGTCCGACAAATGGGATTTTCACAAAATATCCCAACGTCTTAACCCGCAAATGTTTGAATAACGCGTCCGTGCTGTAGCAACGATTCGAGCACGTGATTTTAGCGCCTGACGCGTGCTCCTCAGGTCCAGCGAGGTCTTTTCCAGACGGTCTGATCGATCGGAATGGGGGACGGATGAAAACGATCGGTAGCGTATCACTCCTTCGGCCGATGACAATGATCCTCAAAACGACGACAGATCAGAGGCCACGACATTCGTGGCATTCCATGCGCATCTGCTACTCAAGTATACGGCTGAATTGCTGAGAAACATTGGTTTCATCACACTTGGCTCTAAAGTTTGTGCGATCGATCATCTCACCGAGGAACAAGATTATCGGCTATAACAGTCCAAACGGGCATTCAAAAACTCCTGAAAGTTCTTGCCGAATGCGTCGAATTGCAATCAAGATTTCGCCCCCTTGAACGAAACTACGCAGCGAGCATCGGCCAAATGGTTGGCCTGAGAGAATACAAGGTTGGTCTATGACTCGTCCAACGTTACGATTGGACACGATGCCGCAGATTTCCCAACCTCAGTTGCTGAGAACTCGCCATCGTGTCGCGAATCGCGTCAAGTCATGAGATCTTCTACGGGGAGGGCGAGGCCAGTCGTCTTCAGGCCGATTTGGCAGCCGTCACAGGAGCCGTCACAATAGTTACGAAAAACAAATTGCTAACAATGAGTGGACGCAGAGTCGGAACTCTGGTGAGATATTTGAAACAGCAAAGATTTAGTGTATCCCTTTCGACGCAGGGGGGCTTGACGCTTACCGACAGTTTTCGAATGGCGAACTTTCACCTCGTCTGCGTCAAAAGTGATGGTCTCGCAAGGAGTGATCGTGGCCTGTTGAAGTCTGCCGAAGACTCAGCATGAATCACTCCCCATGAACCCCATTCGACAGAATTGACACTCGGAGAAATCTGGGCTTAGAATCATGCTTCTTTCAGGTGGTCTGTTGTCGGAAAACGAAATGTCGAAAAACGTTGAAGAAGCCGTGCGCAAGGCGGACGTGTTGGTCGAGGCGTTGAGTTGGATTCGCCAGTTTCGGGACCGGCACGTCGTGATCAAACTGGGCGGCAGTGCCATGGAAGCGACCGAAGCGGTGCGGTCGTTTCTGACCGATGTGATTTTTATGTCGTCCGTTGGCATGCGGCCAATCCTTGTTCACGGAGGTGGAAAGGCGATTAACGCTGCGATGACCACGGCGGGCATTGCACCACGTTTTGTCCAAGGTCGCCGCTACACCGATGACGCGACGCTCGAAATTGTCGCCCAAATCTTGTGTGGCGAAATTTGCCAAGGGTTGGTGGATGAGATCCTGCGTCAGGGAGGGGAGGCACGCGGATTAAATTACCAAACAGTCAATTGCTTGTTCGGTCGAAGGCTGACGTTACCGGGAGAGAACGGCGAACAGATTGATTTAGGCCGTGTCGGGGAGGTGACAAAAATTGATCGGGACGTGTTGCTGATGACTTGTCGTGCGGCCTCCATACCTGTGCTCCCTTCTGTTGCTCTTGATGAAGAGGGTGGGAAACTGAATGTCAACGCGGATACCGCGGCTGCCGCTGTCGCCGGATTGATTCAAGCCGAAAAGTTGGTTTTTCTGAGTGATGTGCCCGGAATTTTTCTTGATCGCAAGGACCCTCGAACCCTGCAGTCTCATCTGAATGCCGCGCGTTGCCAAGAACTGATTCGTGAGGGCATTGTCGATGCGGGAATGGTCCCCAAGATTGAAGCCGCATTGGAGGCATTGAAATCGGGAGTGAAGAAGGTTCACATTATTGACGCACGGATTCCCCATTCGGTTTTGCTCGAAGTCTATTCGAATCAAGGAATCGGCACAGAAATTGTCCTCTGAATAACGAGTGTCTCAATCGGCGAACAGCCAATCACTCTGCAACTGAATGATGACTCACATCCCTTTTCCCACGGTCCCTGATCGTTAGGCAATTTTTATGCATCCCGCGGCAACTCGCACTAGTCAGCAAACGATTGAGAAGTTCGGTAAGTTTGTTATCCCGAACTACAATCGCTATCCCGTGAGTATCGTGCATGGGGAAGGGACCGTGGTTTGGGACGCAGAAGGCAAACGCTATTTAGATCTTTTCCCCGGCTGGGGCTGCAACATCTTGGGGCATTGTCCCCCCCAAGTGGTCCAAGCGGTGCAGGAGCAGGTCGCCCATCTGATTCATGTTCCCAACACATGGTACACCGAGGCCCAAGGCGATTTTGCGGAGGCAATCTGTACACGTTCATTCGGAAAGGCCTTTTTTGCAAACAGCGGGACAGAGGCAAACGAAGGAGCAATCAAGCTGGCTCGATTGCACGCTAGCGGAGTTGGGAAATCCACTTCGAAGTATCGAATCATATCGTTTACGAACGGCTTTCATGGACGAACGTATGGAACGGTTACAGCTACGGGGCAACCGAAATATCACGAGGGAATTGGTCCGCTTCTGCCGGGCTTTCGGTACGCTCCGTACAACGATCTTGAGGCCGTGCGTCAGCTGGTTGATGACGAAACGTGCGCGATCCTGCTCGAACCAGTTCAGGGCGAGGGAGGCATTAATATTGCCGAGGACTCGTTTCTAAAAGGCCTGCGTCAACTGTGTGACGAACGTGGCCTGCTGCTGATTTTTGACGAGGTTCAAACCGGCCTCGGTCGCACGGGGCACTGGTTCGGCTACCAGCATTCGGATGTCCAGCCCGACATCATGACGCTGGCAAAGGGTCTCGCCGCCGGTGTTGCATGCGGTGCGTTTGTGTGCCGCGATCACGTCGCTCCCAGCCTGCGACCGGGAATGCACGGGAGCACTTTCGGCGGAAATCCTCTGGCGATGGTTGCGGGGCTTGCCACAATTCGGACCATCGAAGAGGACGGGTTACTCGGCCACTGTCAGAACATGGCACAACGATTCCGAGATCATTTGACAACGCTCAAAAAAGAGTTGCCGATCATTAAGGACTTGCGAGTACGTGGTATGATGATCGGCCTCGAACTCTCGATCTCGGCAACACCCGCTGTCGCTAAGTGCATGGAACGAGGAGTCCTCGTCAATGCCACACACGACACCGTACTCAGACTTCTTCCCCCGCTAAATATCACCGCCGAACACGTTGACGAAGGCTGTGCGGTCATCAGTAACGTGCTACGCGAGATGGCCGGCGAATCGTAACAAACCAAACAGCGATGAGGCAGACAGATCCGTTGCACCACTTGTAGACACCGGGTTCTTTCGGGTGTGTAACAAACAGCCGAGGCCCAAGTCCCCCTAACGACCACAGCGACCACAATGATTACGAAACTTGCCAAGATATCGCGTCAAGACCTCCGGCCACCGTCTAGCAGGGCTCTCCCGTCACGAGGTGATTTCAGGCCTTCGTGCGGTGAGAGCCGTTGACGCGACTCGCAAGTCTGGCCGCGAATGTCGCTGTGTTCGTTTTGTGACTTCATCGTGGTTTGTTCTTCGGACATCCTTTTCATGCGACATTTGAACTCATTACTTGAAATTCAGCCGGTGGATATTGAGGCCATGTTTTCGCTGGCTCGTGAACTCAAAGCCCTCTTGGCCAAGGGAGTCCGACCACAACCGCTTGCGGGACGAGTGCTCACCGCCGTCTTTGAGAAGCCGTCGCTGCGGACCCGGCTTAGTTTTGATGCGGCCATGATGCAGCTTGGCGGTAGCAGTATTTTCCTCGAAGCCCGAGAGGCCGGGATCGGGGGGCGTGAAGCCGTCAAGGACGTGGCACGTGTGATCGGCGGCTATAGCGATGTGATCGCGCTGCGCACGTTTTCCCAAAAGTTGATCGATAACTTCATCGAGTTTTCTGGGAAGCCCGTGATCAACGGATTGTCAGACGAACGTCATCCGTGCCAAGCGTTGACCGACCTGTTCACGATGCAGGAAGTCTTCGGTGATGTCCGTGGCAGAAAGATTGCCTTCATCGGCGACGGCAACAACGTGGCCAATTCACTCGCCATCGCCGCCGCGCAGTGCGGTGCGTCATTCGTTGTGTGCGCGCCTCAGGGCTACAGGCTCGATGATACGTTCATGCGAATTTTGAAGAAACGGATCCCCACGGCGGATGTGACTCAAACAGACGATTTCAAGACCGCTCTCAAAGATGCCTCCATTGTTTATACCGACGTCTGGACCAGCATGGGGCAGGAGGCCGAGGACTCCGAACGTCGTGCCGTCTTCGGTCCGTTCCAAGTCAATTCAAAGCTGATGAAGCTGGCCCCAAAGTCTGCTCGCTTCATGCATTGCCTTCCCGCCAAGCGTGGATTGGAAGTCACCGACGAAATCATGGATGGCCCACAATGCCTCGCCTTCCAGCAGGCAGATAATCGGATGCACCTCGCTAAAGGGGTGATCTTGTGGGTCTTGAATGTGACCATCGGCGGGGAGCAGTTGGCAACCCGTTGAAAAGCCGATCGAAAGAGGCCGACACGGCGGCCGTTGCGTAAAGACGATCTGGAAAGGCAGTCTTTGAGGAAGCGGGCTAGCCGGCGTATGGCTCGATCGCTTGAAGCGACTGTTTGCCCTGCCGCCCACTCCACGAACGAGAAACAGCAGTCGTTCTGAGCCACGTCTGTCAGTTCGCGTCAGCGAATTTGGATTGCAAGTCTTCAGAAGTGGAGAAAGCCAGTCTTTCCAGAGAAGACGTGCGAGGCAACTGCCTCGCTGAAGGTTGCCTCTCATCCTATAATCCCGTAGGTTACATTCGGACGTCGAGCTTGGACTCTTTCTCCGAAAGGCAAGTTCGATGACATAGCAAATGTTCTCTGCCGAAGCGGATCGAACGCAAACGATAGTTTCATTAGTTAAGGATATTCCTGATGGTGACGGCCACTCTTTCTGAAATTTCCTCTTCAAAAACAGCGAAGAAAATTCCCTACAAAATTAAGGATATGTCGCTTGCCGAGTGGGGCAGAAAAGAAATCGAGATTGCAGAAAATGAAATGCCCGGATTGATGGCATTACGAGCGAAGTACGACGAGACAAAACCGCTCCGGGGGGCACGCATTGCAGGCTGTCTGCACATGACGATTCAGACCGCCGTATTGATTGAAACTCTGACCGCCCTAGGTGCCGATGTCACATGGAGCAGTTGCAATATCTTTTCCACTCAGGACCATGCGGCCGCGGCGATTGCGGCCACAGGCGTCCCCGTTTATGCCTGGAAGGGAATGACGAACGAAGAGTTTGATTGGTGTATTGCACAGACGATTTATTTCCCTGATGGACAGCCGCTGAATATGATTCTTGACGATGGAGGTGATCTGACTTCCATGGTGCACAACAAGTTTCCAGAACTGCTCAGCGGAATCAAAGGGATCAGCGAAGAAACCACTACAGGTGTTCATCGCTTGGTTCAAATGCATGAGCGTGGTGAGTTGAAGATTCCGTCAATCAATGTCAACGATTCGGTGACCAAAAGTAAATTTGACAACCTTTATGGTTGCCGCGAATCCTTAGCGGACGGCATCAAACGAGCCACGGACGTGATGCTCGCCGGTAAAGTCTGTGTCGTGGCTGGTTACGGAGACGTTGGCAAGGGCTGCGCAATCTCGTTACAGAGATACGGTGCCCGAGTCATCGTGACCGAAATTGACCCGATCTGTGCGCTGCAGGCAGCGATGGAGGGGTTTGAGGTGACAACGATGGAAGATGCCGTCGCCGAAGGGAACATCTTCGTCACAACGACCGGTTGCTGTGACATCATCCGGGGCGAACACATTTCGCGTATGAAGAACGATGCAATCATCTGCAACATCGGGCACTTTGATGTGGAGATTGACGTGGCTTGGCTAGAGGCTCAGGTCGCTTCCGGTAACGCCAAGAAAGTGAACATCAAGCCTGCGGAGGTTGGTGCGGTCGATCGCTATACCATGACCGAGACGGGTCGCAGTGTCATGCTTCTGGCCGAAGGTCGACTCGTCAATCTCGGTTGTGCCACAGGTCATCCGTCATTTGTGATGTCCAACAGTTTTACAAATCAGACACTGGCGCAACTGGCGTTGTGGATGGAACCGGAGAAGTATCCCCTCGGTGTTCATCGCTTGCCGAAGGAATTGGACGAGGAGGTGGCGCGCCTCCATCTTGCCACCATTGGCGTGAAACTGTCGAAGCTGACTTCCAAGCAGGCTAGTTACCTTGGGCTACCGGCCGAGGGGCCATTCAAGCCGGATCATTATCGCTATTAAATCGCGATGTTTCAGGGGTGATCCGCATCGAGAGACGTTGTGTCTTAGATGCGGTTCTCTCGATGTGACTTGGCCATGGAAAAACATGGTGTTCTGACGCCTGCGGTCACTGGGCCGCGCTTTGGATTGCCTCTGACTCTTTGTTGTGTAACGCGGGAGTGTTGCGGATTGGTTCTGAAGTCGCGATCGTTGCGGCTTAGTGAAATAAGACGATCTTGGCCTTGCGCCGCGAAAGTTCTGTCGCGGCGAGACGACAATGAAATTTCGAATCGATTCAAAGCCCTGTTGATCTGTTCGGCGTTAGTCGTGGCCTGATGATGGAATACGGCTTGGAAGGTGTTTTCGAACGTGCACGCCATGTTTCTGCTCTGGGAAAACCGCCGGTCGTCCGAAGGAAGCATGAACGCCGGTGACTTCCGCTCCGACTTGAGAGGACCGAAACCAAAAACGACAGATGTTGGACACGCTCGGCGAGCATCAGTCGGTTCGAACGCAGCCACGGCGGAATTCGCGGCACGAGTTCCGCCGATGTCGCCCTCCTCAACTCAGATCGACGGAGCCAACACCGTCTGCTAAATGAATCGCTTCGTTGGCCTACGGCGGATAAGATCACGGAGGCTCGGTCCGGCGTTGTCAGCCCGTGCTGAATCCTCAGTAATTCCTGAACTGTCATGACACCCAAACCCGCGATGGCCAATTCTGAAGCGGTCAAGTCTTGGCCGACTCTGATTTTGGGTGCCGTCTTCCCATTGGGCATCGGTCATGCTCAGCAATAAAACAGGACCGAGACAGCCCCCCTCTGGAAGCGTGTCACGGCAGGAATCGACAGCCGAAGAAAGTTTTGTTCGCTTTTCAATCTGTCCGTGTCTGTTGGAGCGCATTTCGGACGACTGGCCATTGTGTTTTATCTCCCCAGATCGATGGAGCCTCAACGACGATGCCGCGAATTGCAATCGAGTCACTTGACGATCCACGCGTCGCGATTTACCGCGAATTGAAGATGAAACGCCGCACCGGAGATGGTGAGTTGTTTATCGCGGAGGGAACCAAACTTGTAGATCGTCTTCTTGCGAGCGATTTTTCGACTCATTCTGTTCTGATCTCCGAGCGTCGTGAGGCGGAATGGGGAGGGAAAA
>Ga0315284_10000345_pt1 | contig 63091 bp, 64 predicted proteins | sample YL17G09_16_MG_FD_203696 | JGI IMG/M metagenome (GOLD analysis project Ga0315284, IMG submission 203696) | Sediment microbial communities from Yellowstone Lake, YNP, Wyoming, USA - YL17G09_16 | ecosystem: Environmental > Aquatic > Freshwater > Lake > Sediment | place: USA: Wyoming | collected...
GTGTTCAGGTACTCGCCCAGGTAGAACATCGCGAACTTCCACCCCGAGTACTCGGTGAAGTATCCGGCGACGAGCTCCGACTCCGCCTCGGGCAGGTCGAACGGCGGCCGTGCCGTCTCGGCGATCCCGCAGATCAGGTAGACGACGAAGGCAGGGAATTGCGGGATCACGTTCCAGACCCTGGCCTGGCCCGCCACGATCTCGCTCATCTGAAGCGACCCGGAGTACATGACGACGGCGACGAGCGCGAGGCTCGCCCCGATCTCGTAGCTGATCATCTGCGCCGAGGAACGGAGCGAGCCGAGCAAGGGGTAGTTCGAGCCTGAGGACCACCCGGCCAGCACGATGCCGTAGACCGTCAGGGAGCTCATCGCCAGGACCCAGAGGATGCCGACGTTCAGGTCGGCGATCTGGAACGGGACGTGCCGACCGAACAGCGTCACACCGGTGCCGAACGGGATAACCGCGAAGGAGAGGAACGCCGGGAGCATCGCGATGACCGGGGCCGCGAGGAACACGGGCCGGTCGGCGAGGGCCGGCGTGATGCCCTCCTTGAAGAGGAGCTTCAGACCGTCGGCGAGTGTGATGAGGATGCCGCGCGGCCCGGCACGCATCGGACCCATCCGGGTCTGCATGTCGGCGGCGACCTTCCGCTCGACCCAGACCAGGACGATGACGAAGACCAGCAGCCCGGCGAACACGACGACCACGCGAGCGGCGAGGAGGATCCAGTCGAGCCAGTCCACTAGCCCTCACCCCCGACGGCTTCCAGCGTGACGGCGGCCGTGAAGCGGCCCGACAGGAGCGTGTTCGCGGCGAGGCCCGGCTGGTTGAACGGCACGAAGACGCAGCCCTGCGCGACGCCCTCGGTCACGCGCACCGGCAGCACGGCCTCGCCGGCGTCGGTCACGACGCGGGCGGACCCGCCGTCCGCGAGACCGCGCTCGGCCGCGTCCTGCGGGTTGACCTCAACGAACGGCGCCTCCTCGAGGGCCGCCTTCAGTTCGACCGCGCCCTCGGACTGCCGTCCCTCGTCCACGAGCAGCGGGTACGAGTACAAGCTCAGCGCCTCGCCGGGCTGGCCGCCTCCGGCCCCGGCGGTCGGCAGCGCCCGGACCTCGCGCGGCTCGAGCAGCCCCTCGGCCTCCTTCCGGAGCTCCTCCAGCGTCCGGAACCCGAGGTCCCGCCCCGTCGCCTCGGCGAGGGCGGCGAAGATCTGCCAATCCGGTCGCGAGAGGCCGACCGGACCACGCGCCGGGTGCAGGCGCTGTCGGCGACCCTCCCAGTCGGTGAAGTGGCCGTCCCTCTCCAGGAACGCCGCCGCCGGTAGGAACGCGTCGGCGTGGGGCTCGAGCTCGCCGAGCTCGAGGGACTGCACGACCTTGTACCGGGCGTTCTCCAGCGCGCGGCGGGCGAGCCCCGCGTCGGGGAAATCGCGGAGCACATCGACCCCGATCATGAACAGCACGTCGATCTCGCCGCGCGCCGCCGCTTCGAGGATCTCCTTCGTCGAGCGACCGGCCTCGGCCGCGCCGATCGGCCCCCAGACCGCCTCCACCTCCGCCCGCTCGGCGGCGAAGGCGAACCGGCGCCCGCCGGGCAGGAGCGCGGGATGCACCCCGGTGCGGAGCGCGCCGGCGTCGTTCGCGCGACGGCACAGCAGCGCGAAGCGCGCGCCGAACCCGGCCGCGGCGGCCATCGCGACGTCGGCGGCGGTCGGGCGCTCGGCCAAACGCGGCCCGGCCAGCACGACCGCCGCGCCGGCAGCCTCCCTCAGCGCTGCCGCCGCGCGCGCCTCCGCCGAGCCCTCGCCGGAGGCGTCTCGGATCTGCGCGACCACTTGAGCCTCCTGGCCGGGCCGACACAGGATGTGCTCGGCCACGTCCCACAGCCGCGTGCGCCGCGGGTTGACGACGAAGACGCGGGCTCCCTTCCGCGCGGCCTTGCGGATCCGAAGGTGAAGGATCGGCAGCTCCTGCTCGGCGTCGAGCCCGACCACCAGGATGGCCTTCGCGCGCTCGACGTCGCGGTACGTGACCCCCGAGGCACCGGCCGCCTCGAGCTCCTCCGCCAGCCCGCCGTGGAGGTACCGGCGGTGGTCGAGGTCGTTCGTCCCGAAGACCGTCCGCGCGAGCTTCGACAGCGCGTAGCCATCCTCATCGGTCAGCCGCCCGCCGGCCAGGAACGCGACCCGCGCCCCCTTGGCCCACTCGGCGACCTTGCCGAGGACCTCGCCGAACGAGGCCGGACGCAGCTCGCCCTCGCGGATCAGCGGGGTCGTGATCCGCCGCCCGTCGTCGGGGAACCGGAACGCGAACCGACCCTTGTCGCAGAGCCACGCGTCGTTCACGTCGAGGTTGTCGCGCGCGAGCTGACGCACGACCTGCCCACCGCGGAGGTCGACCTCCACGTTGCAGCCGGCCGCGCAGTGCGGGCAGACCGTTTCGGCGCTCGATAGGTCGAAGGGGCGCGCGACGAACCGGTACGAGCGCGCCGTTAGGGCGCCGACCGGGCAGATCTGGATCGTGTTCCCGGAGAACGGCGAACGGAAGTCCTCGCCGGCCGCGATCGACACCTGCTCGGCGGCGCCGCGCTCGAACAGCTCGATGAACCGGTCGCCGCTGATCTGATCGCAGAACCGCGTGCAGCGCGCGCAGAGCACGCAGCGCTCGCGGTCGAGGACCACGAGCGGCGAGAGCGGGATCGGCTTCCGATAGGTGCGCTTCGACTCGACGTAGCGGCTCTCGCCCGGGCCGTAGGCGATCGTCTGGTCCTGCAGCGGGCACTCGCCGCCCCGGTCGCAGACCGGGCAGTCGAGCGGGTGGTTGATCAGCAGGAGCTCGAGGTTGGCGACCTGCGCCTCGTGGGCCGCTCGGCTCGTGTTCTGCGTGCGCACGGCCATGCCGGGCGCCACCGCCGTCGTGCACGAGGTGAACAGCTTCGTCTGACCCTCGACCTCGACGTAGCACTGGCGACACGCTCCGAGCGGATCGAGCTGCGGATGATCGCAGAAGCGCGGGATCTCGATCCCGAGCTGCTCGGCCGCGCGGATGACGAGCGTCCCCTTCGGGACGGTGACCTCCTTGCCGTCGACCGTGAGCGTGACCTGCTCGTCGCTCACCGCGGCACCTCTGAGGTCAAGGGCTCCGGATCGTCGGCCGCGGCGGGCATCGGCGGCCGGTCGGTGAACGGGCAGCGCCGCTCGCGGATGTGCGCCTCGTACTCGTCGCGGAAGAACTTCAGCGTGGAGCTCATCGGAGACACTGCGCCGTCCACCAGGGGGCAGAACCCGCGGAACAGCATGTTCTCGCACAGGTCCTCGAGCAGCGGCAGGTCCTCCTCCCGCCCGAGGCCGTTCTCGAGGCGCTCGAGCACGCGAAGGGCCCACCACGTTCCCTCTCGGCACGGCGTGCACTTGCCGCAGCTCTCGTCGGCGTAGAACCCGAGCAGCCGACGCGTCGCCTCGACCATGCAGTCGCGCTCGTCGGTCACGATCATCGCGCCCGTGCCGAGCATCGAGCCCGCGGCCGCGATCGACTCGAAGTCGAGCGGCGTGTCGAGGTGCTCGGCCATGAGGAACGGGGTGGACGATCCGCCCGGCGTCCAGGCCTTCAGCCGCTTCCCGTCGAGGACCCCGCCGGCGAGCTCCTCGATCACGACCCGGGCCGGCGTCCCCATCGGGACCTCGTAGTTGCCCGGTCGGTTCACCTTGCCCGAGACCGAGAAGATCTTCGTGCCGGGCGACTTCTCCGGCCCGATCGACGCGTACCAGCCACCGCCCCTCACCAGGATGTGCGGCACGTTCGCCAGCGTCTCCACGTTGTTGATCACGGTGGGGCACCCGTACAGACCCACGACGGCGGGGAACGGCGGCCGCTGCCGAGGTTGGCCGCGGCGGCCCTCGAGCGACTCGAGGAGCGCCGTCTCCTCGCCGCAGATGTACGCGCCGGCGCCCCGGTGCAGCACGACGTCGAGGTCGTAGCCGCTGCCGAGGATGTCCGTCCCGAGGAATCCACGCTCGTACGCCTCGGCGATCGTGCGATCGAGGACCTGCCCCGGCCAGAGGAACTCGCCGCGGATGTAGATGAATGCCGTGTGGCACCGCACCGCGTACGAGGCGATGATCACGCCCTCGAGGAATTGGTGCGGGTCGCGCTCGACGAGCTCGCGATTGTTGAACGTGCCGGGCTCGGACTCGTCGAAGTTCGCAACGAGGTACGTCGGCCTACCGGTGTCCTGGGGAACGAACGACCACTTCACGCCCGTCGGGAACCCCGCGCCGCCGCGGCCGCGGAGCCCCGAGGCCTTGACCTCCTCGATCACCTCGGCCGGGGTCATCGAGAGGGCCCTCCTAAGCCCCTCGTAGCCGCCGGTCTCCAGGTAGCGATCGACCCAGACCGTATCGGGCTCGTCCCAGCGCGCGGTGATGATGCGCTCGGTCACTCGCCCGCCCCCGTAGGTTCCGCCGGTTCCGCCGGTTCCGCCGGTCGGGCCGCCTCCGCCCCTGCCAGGATCCGAGAGACCTGCCTGAAGTCGCCGGGGAACGTCCCGTGCGAAGGCCGCGGCGGATCGCCGCGGCGGATCGCGTCGATCATCTCCACGACACGCTCGGGCGTGACCCGGTCGTAGCTCGCGGAGTTCACCTGCACGAGCGGCGCCGCGTCGCACGCCCCGAGGCACTCCTCCTCGCGGAGCGTGAACATGCCGTCCTCGGTGACCTCCTCACACCCGGGGCCCAGTGCCTCACGGGCTCGCGCGTGGACGTCCTCGCCGCCGCGGAGCGCGCAGGCGAGGTTCGTGCAAACCGACACGACGTGCCGGCCGGTCGGGCGCAGACGGATCATCGTGTAGAAGGTCGCGACGGCTTCGACCTCGGCGGTCGTGACCCCGAGCAGCTCGGCCACCTCCCGCAGGCCCTCGCGCGACACGTGGCCCTCGGCCGACTGCGCGAGGTAAAGCAGCGGCAGGATGGCCGAACGCTCCCGTCCCTTCGGGTAGCGGGCCACGATCCGCTCGGCGACCTCCACGAGCTCCGGCGTGAGCACGGGCATCAGCGGTCCACCCCGCCCATCACCGGGTCGACGCTGGCGATGACGGCTATGCCGTCCGCGACGAGACCGCCCTCCATCATCTTCGGCAACGCCTGCAGGTTCACGAACGATGGGTCGCGGATCTTCACGCGGTAGGGCCGGTGCTCGCCGTCGGACACGACGTAGAAGCCGAGCTCGCCGCGGGGCGACTCGACCGGCTGGTACACCTCGCCGGCCGGCACGTGGACGCCCTCGGTCACCATCTTGAAGTGATGGATGAGGGCCTCCATCGACTCCTCCATGATGTGCTTGATGTACCGGGGGGAGTTCCCGATGCCGTCGGGCCCGACCTCGAGCTGCCCCGGCCAACGCACCTTCGGGTCCTCCACCATCACGGATCCCGGCTCGCGCAGCCGCTCCAGGCACTGCTCGACGATCCGGAGCGACTGCTTCATCTCCTCGATGCGGATCTCGAAGCGCGCGAAGCAGTCGGCCTGATCGCGCGTCACGACGTCGAACGCGTAGGTCTCGTAGCCGCAGTAGGGCTCGTCGCGGCGGACGTCCTTCGCGACGCCAGCAGCACGCAGTGGCGGTCCGGTCACGCCGAGGGCGAGCGCGTCCTCGGCCGTGAGGATGCCCACACCGCGGTTGCGCTCGACCCAGATCGGGTTCGCGGAGAGGATGTTCTCGTACTCCTTGATGCGACCCGGCATCACGTCGAGGAAGCCCCGGATCCGATCCTCGGCGTCGTCCGGCAGGTCCATCACGACGCCGCCGATCCTGATGTACGCGTGGTTCATCCTCAAGCCGGTGACGGCCTCGAAGATGTCGAGGACGATCTCGCGCTCGCGGAAGCCGTACAGCATGATCGAGATCGCGCCGAGCTCCATGCCGATCGTCGCCAGGGACACGAGGTGCGAGGCGATGCGGTTCATCTCCGAGACCATCACGCGGATCACCTGCGCGCGCGGCGGGGCCTCGATGCCGAGCAACCGCTCGACGGCGAGGCAGTACCCGAGCTCGTTGAAGAACGGCGAGAGGTAGTCGGCGCGCGTGACCAGGGTGACCGCCTGCTGCCACGTGCGGTACTCACAGTTCTTCTCGATGCCGGTGTGGAGGTACCCGACGATGGGCTGAGCCGAGACCACGATCTCGCCGTCGAGCTCGAGCAGCAGTCGGAGCACCCCGTGCGTCGAGGGGTGCTGCGGCCCCATGTTGACGATCATCGTCTCCCGCCGCAGGTCGGTCAGGGCAGCCTCGCGCTCGGTCACGGAGGGATCGCCGGAGGGGTGACTCACGTCGTCCTCCGATCCACCGGTGGGATGAACGCGCCCTTGTAGCGCGTGTTCACGCCGCCGAGGTCCTCGGTCTTGCGGAGCGGGTGCCCCTCCCACCCGTCGGGCAGCATGATCCGCGCGAGACGCGGGTGCCCCTCGAACACGATGCCGTAGAAGTCGAAGGTCTCGCGCTCGAGCCAATCGGCGGTGGGGAACAGCTGCGTCACGCTCGGCACACGGGGGTCGTCCTCGGGCAGCCCGACCTTCAGGCGAAGTCGATGCCTGTGCGCCATCGAGTACAGCTCGTAGCTCACCCAGTACCGGGGCGAGCGCCCCGGCCAGTCGGTCGCCGTCACGCAAGAGAGGAAGTCGAACCCGAGCTCCTCGTCGTCGCGGAGCGAGGTGAGCGCGTCATGCAAGTCGTCACGGTCCACGACGACGGCGACCTCGTCCCGCGCGACGAGCACCTCGGCGTACCGGGCCCGCAGCCGGTCCGCGATCTCGACGGCCCTCACTTGAAGGGCCCTGCCTTCCGGACCTTCTCGTGCAGCCGGAGGATCCCGTACATGAGCATCTCGGGCTTCGGGGGGCATCCGGGCACGTAGATGTCGACCGGGACGATCGTGTCGACGCCCTGGACGATCGCGTAGTTGGAAAACATCCCGCCGGCCGAGGCGCACACGCCCATCGAGATCACCCACTTCGGCTCGGGCATCTGGTCGTAGACCGTGCGAAGGACCGGCGCCATCTTCTGCGAGACGCGCCCGGCCACGATCATGAGGTCGGCCTGGCGAGGCGAGCCTCGGAACAGCTCCATGCCCCAGCGCGAGAGGTCGTAGTCGCCGGCGCCGGTCGACATCATCTCGATCGCGCAGCACGCGAGGCCGAACGTCACCGGCCACATCGACTGCTTGCGGACCCAGCCGACCGCCTTGTCGAGGGTCGTGAGCAGGACACCGCGCTTGACCTCCTCCTCGAAGTCCTCGACCGTGAGGCCGCCCCGGAAGCCCTCGAGGCGCTCAACCGACATGGGCGGCCTTCCGCTCCTCCGAGGTCTCCCGCGCCGCGACCGGCCCGGGTCGGCGGCTCGGCTGTACCCAGTCCAGGCCGCCTTGCCGCCAGACGTACGCGTACGCGACGAACACGAGGCCGACGAACACCGCCATCTCGACGAGGCCGAAGATCCCGAGGCGGCGGAACTCGACCGCCCACGGGAACAGGAAGATCGTCTCGATGTCGAAGATGATGAAGATCATCGCGACTACGTAGAACCTCACGCCGAACCGCTCGCCCTTCGGCAGCCGCACCGGCTCGATCCCGCACTCGTAGGGCGCGAGCTTGGCCGGCGTCGGGTGGTTCGGCCGCAGGAGCGCCGAGAGCGCGAGCGACGCGACGGCGAACAGGAACGCGAGCGTCCCCAGGACCGCGATCGGCAGGTAATCGGACAGCATCCCCCTCGGCTCCCCCTCAGGACCTCACGACGCAGGCACCATCCGCTCCAAGACGTACATCAGCCGGTCCTGCGCGTCGCCCTTCCTCCCGTCGGTGAGGTTCCCGAGCACGCGGAGCGCGAAGGCCATCGCCGTCCGGTTCGGGAGCAGGTACTTCGTCGAAGCGTGCATGATCGCCGGCTTGCCGATGATCCGCGCGAACCCGCGCCCCGCTGCGAAGTATCGGCCGTAGCGCTCGCGCAGGACCGTCGGGTACATCTGCGCGAGGGCAGGGCGGTCGCGCACGATCGCCTCGTGCACGAGTTCCGCCGCGACCTCGCCCGACTCCATCGCGTACGCGATGCCCTCCCCGTTGAACGGGTTCACCATGCCGGCCGCGTCTCCGATCAGCAGCATCCCCGGCACCGCCGACGGCGCGCGGTTGAAACCCATGGGAAGCGGTCCCGACATCACGTCTCCGACCGCCGTCTCCTCCGAGACGCCCCAGTTCTCCGGCATCATCTTCGCGAACGCGGCGAACAGCCGCTGTGCCGAGATGTCCTTGAACCCCTTGAACGTGTTCAGCAGCCCCGCGCCGAGGTTGGCGGTGCCGTCGGCGAGCGGGAACAGCCAGCCGTAGCCAGGGAGCTGCGAATCGGCCTCCCACAGGTCGACCCAGGACTCGAACCACGGCCCGGGGTGCCGCGGGATCCGGTAGTAACGCCGCGCGGCGATCCCGAGCGGACGCCGCGCGATCCGACGGACACCGGCATGCGCGCCGAGCTTGGAGGCGGCCCCGTCGGAGGCGACCACGAACCGCGCGCGCGCCTCGACCGGCGGCGCGTCCTCGCCGTCCTCGAGCAGCCGGACGCTCACGCCGGTCACCCAGCCGTCGCGGCGCACCACCCCAACCGCCTCGGTCCGCTCCATCAGGCGCGCGCCGGCCTTCTCGGCCCTGCGCGCGAGCAGCTCGTCAAGGTCCACCCGTCTGCATGTGAGCCCGTAGTTCGGGAAGTCCTCGAGTTCCGGGAACGGGAGCTCGATGGTCGTGGTCCGCGAGTAGGTCCGGATCCCGATCACGCGCTCGAAGCCGGGCTCGTCGGGGCCGACGTCCATCTTCAGCAGCGCCCGCACGGCGCGGGGGCTGAGGCCATCGCCGCACGCCTTCTCCCTGGGGAAGAGGGCCCTCTCGACGAGCAGGACGTCAACCCCGCGGCGCGCGAGATGGTGGGCGGCGGTGGAGCCGGCGGGACCGGCCCCGACCACAAGGACGTCGGCTTCTATCGGCTTCGTTCTGCTCGGCACTGCGCGTGTCTCCCGCTCCGTGGGGAAGCCTCCGTGAGGAAGCCAGGGAAGGATATCGTGAACATCTGGGAGCGCCCGGCGAGACCGGCCCGCCCGGCCTGAACCGCGGTCACACTCGTCTATAGTGTCGGCGCTCGTGAACCCACCCACGACGGGCGGGGTGCGACACCGGATGCCGTCCACGAAGACCGGGGTCGACACCCTCACAGACCGGATGGTCGAGGCCGTCGACCCCGGGTGGCTCGCCCAGGGCGTGAGGTCACCGAAGCACCTGATGCTCGACCCGGGTAACTGCATCCTCTGCGGCGCGTGCGAGGACGTCTGCCCGTGGGGGTGCATGTACGTGTTGGCTGCGGGGGCCCCGGAGGACGCCACCGGGCAGCCCGTCGAGGTCGATGTCGGCGACGGCTACGCGGTCTTCGTGATCGAGGACCATGTCTGCACGCGCTGCTCCGCGTGCATCGATCGCTGTCCCACCGACACGCTGTACTACGCGCGCCTGTCGGAGGACTCCGGCGGCACGCGCACGATGGCCGCCGTTCCCACCTCGCAGAAGGCCGAGGCCGAGTAGGAACCGGGCGTGCGCGAGGACGACCATCTCGACCTGGAGCTTCACCGGCGCGTCGCCGACGGCGACCGGGCGCCATTCGAGGAGCTGTACCGGCGCTACTCGGGCGCCGCGTACGGCCTCGCGCTCCGTGTGACCGGCCAGGACTCGCTCGCACAGGAGGTCGTGCACGACGCCTTCCTCGCCCTGTGGAGAGCACCGGAGGCCTACGACCCGGCCCGAGGGCCCTTCCGGACCTTCTTCCTCTCGCTCGTGCACCACCGTGCGGTCGACACGGTCCGGCGCGAGGAGCGTCTGCGCAAACGCACCGAGCGGGCAGCGAACCTCGAGCCGCGTCTTGGCGAAGATGTTGCGGAGGAGGTCGTGGACGGCGCCTATCTCGCGGTCCGCCGCAAGGAGGTCCTCGAGGCGCTCGAGACCCTGCCTCCCGACCAGCGGAAAGTGGTCGAGATGGCCTACTTCGGTGGGTACACCCAGACCCGGATCGCCGATGAGCTCGGGATCCCGGTCGGGACCGTGAAGACGAGGACCCTGGCCGCGATGCGCAAGCTCCGGCGAGCGCTGGACCGAGAGGACAGATGGTGAGCCCGGACCACGACCGGATCGAGGAGCTGCTCGCCGGCTACGTCTTGCTCGGCCTGACCGAGGAGGACGCCGAGGAGGCCGACCTCCTGCTCTCCGAGCACGTTCCCTCCTGCCCGCTCTGCCGCGAGACGCTCTCCGACTTCCAGTCGGTGGTCGGTGAGCTCGGCCTGGCGGCCGCACCGGCCGCACCGCCCAACCTCCTCCTGCCGAGGATCCGGCGGGAGCTCGAGCACCCTGCGGTTCGGCGACGTCGCGGTGCCTCGTTCGTGGCCGTCGCGGCGAGCGTAGCTCTGCTCGTCGGTCTGGCCGGCCTGTCGTTCTCGCTCGGCAACCGCGTCTCGAAAGCCGAGGCCCAGCGGGGGACCCTGCTCGAGGCCGTCGCGGCGATGCAGCAATCCGGCACGAATCCCGTTGCGCTCCAAAGCCAGGGGTCGGCGAGCGGGGGCCTGGCGGAGATATCGGCGCCGAACATCCAGCACATCTACATCTTCGGCCAGGAGGTCGCGCCGCCCGCACCGGGGCACGCCTACCAGCTCTGGCTCGGAGCCAATGGGACGTTCGCCCCCGCGGGTGAGATGTTCGCGCCCGAGGACGGAAGGGTCGTGCTGGAGCTCACGTTCGACCCGAGTCCCTACGACAGCATCATGATCACCGAGGAGGTCGCCGGGGCGACGCCGTCGACCCCGTCGTCCTCGGTCCACTGGAGCGCAAGCCTGGCGCCGGCCCCGTAGGGTGGCTGCGCCGGCTCAGGCTGCCGGCAGCGGTCGGGGCATCGGACGTGAGGCTCGCAAGAACCCTCGAAACATCACGGCGATCCCGGCGAGCAGGCCGACCGAGAATACCCAGGTCACATCGAGCCCGGCCCCGACGCCCGAGCCGATCGCCACGACCGTGGCCCCGACGGCGATCAGCAGCGTCCCGATGAATCCACTGCGCAGCTGCGGTCGCCCGCGCATCCTCCACGCCGACCAGGTGCACGCGCCGACGAGCAGAAGGTAAGCCGGATACGCGTAGTACTGTGCCAACCGGTACGGCACGGAGCCGTCGCCGAACACCTCCTTGCCGAGCGGGAGATCCTTCGCGAGGAAGCTCGCGTGCACCGTGGCCGTCCTCACCTCCGCGATCGCGAACGCCGTGAGGAACAGCAAGACCACGAGCAGCACGTCGACGACCCACCTGGTCCTTACCAGCAGGTACAGCTCGCCGAGGAACAGCCAGGGCACGTTCAAGATCGCGCCGAACGCCCAGTAGACGCGGAACTCGCCCGTGGACCAGCCGTCGAGGACGCCGAGGAACAGGGCGAACGACGCCACCGCGTACATCACGAGCGCGAGGGCCCAGACGGCCTCGTACGGCCGATGCCGGGCGAGGAACCGGCCGCCGAGCAGCCCGGCGAACACGAGCGCAACGATCCCCGCGGCTAGTGGGAGTACCCACACGGCGCCAAGCAGCATAGTCCGGCGGGATGAGGGACACGCGGTACCATCCCGCGGAGTGAACCGCGACGCTCGCTTCCCCGCCCCCAACCTGACCTGCTCGACGGGCGCCTTCTTAACGCGCTCGCCCCGGGATGCCTTCGCGAGCATCGCGGAGGCCGGGTTCCCGGGCGTCGAGGTGATGGTCACCCGCGACCCGGCGACGCAGGATGGCAGCTCCCTGCGCGACCTGGCCGCCGAGCACGGCCTCGAGATCCGCGCGATCCACGCTCCCTTCCTGGTGATGACGCGGAGGGTTTGGGGCACCGATCCGATCGGGAAGATCTACCGCTCAATCGAGCTCGCCGAGGAGGCCGGGGCGCCTCTCGTCGTGGTCCATCCGCCCTACCACTGGCAGATGGCCTACCGACGCTGGCTCGACGACCGTCTCCCGCAGCTGTCCGAGCACACCAGCGTGCGCGTCGCCGTCGAGAACATGTTCCCGATCCGATTGCGTGGTCGAGGGGGTGTCGGCCTCCACGCGAAGCACCTGCTGGAGGACCTCGAGCGGTTCCCACACGTGGTCTTCGACACCAGCCACGCGGCCGTCTCCCGCCTCGACCCGATCGAGACCTACCGGCGTTTGAGGGACCGGGTCGCCCATGTCCACCTTTCGAACAACGCCGGGCGCGGCTGGGACTCGCACCTGCCGGTCGAGGAGGGGATCCTGCCGATCGCGGAGTTCCTCGAGGTGCTCGCGGCGGACGGGTTCGCGGGGGCGGTGTCGCTCGAGCTGGATCTGCGCCCCTATCTCGAGGACTCGGACCGCCTGCACGAGCTCCTCGTCCGCCAGCGGGAGTTCTGCGAGGCCCGCCTGGCCCCGCCGACCTGACCCGAGCACCTCCTTCTCCCGGATCGGAACGGATCTCCGTCCACGCGGGTCTGAGGATAGGATTCGACCACCAGAGGGGGGTGATCTTCGTGCGCAGCGCACGGTTCTTCCCGTCACGTTGTGGCGTCCTCCGCGTCATCTCCGTGGCGTTCGCACTCCTCGCGACGAGTCTCCTCGGCGCGACCGCAGCACCTGCCCAGACGGCCTGCACGACCCCGCCGACCGTCTACCCGGAGAGCCAGCTCACGGTCGGACAGATCGCGACCGGCTCCACGACGATCCAGGGGACGACGCCGACGTCGTTCACGGTCGAGATCCTCGGCTCGATCCCCAACGGGATCATGCTCGGCATCGACCTCATCGTCGGGCAGATCACCGGCCCGCAGTCGTTCCTCGACGAGACCGGTGGCACGTTCTTCGGGATCTCGGGCTCGCCGCTCTACACGAGCGGCAAGTTCGTGGGGACGACCTCGTACGCGTTCTACGCGGACCCGACCATCGTCGGCATCACACCCGGCCAGGCCGTGGTCAACGTCCTCTCCTACGACAGAGCAGCGCCGAAGCCCGCCCGGCAGATCGCCGTCACCGACGAGGCCCGGCGCGCGATAGCCCGGGCGACCGGCAAAGCGGTCGCTGAGGTGACCGGCAGCTTCGAGCCCATCCCGGCTCCGCTGGGCGTCTCCGGTCTGTCCGGCAAGCGTCTCGCCGACTTCCAGGCGATGCTCGACGAGCAGGGCGCGAACGTGAAGGTGTTCTCGTCCGGATCGGTGGCCGCACCGACCACCCTGAGCGCGACGCCCTTCGTGCCCGGCGCGCCCATCGGCTCGGTGCTGTCCTACGGCGACGCCACGATCTGGGCCATGGGCACGACCAGCGTCGTCTGCGGCGACGAGGTGATCGCGTACGGCCACTCGCTCTTCTGGGATCCGCCGGGTTCGGTGACGATCGGCATGACCGGCGCGAACGTCATGACGATCCTGCACACGACCGGCTACATCGGCGAGATGCTCGGAAACGTCACGGACACGCGCGGCACGTTCACGCAGGACCGCTACGCGGGACAAGCCGGGGCCTTCGGGGTGCTGCCGCCCACCACGCCGATATCGACCACGTTCACGAGCCCCGACACGGGCCTGACTCGGACCGGGTCGAGCTACTCGGTGTACCAGGCGGATCCCTACTGGTTCATCGACACGGCCTGGGCCCACCTTTCCATGAACTTCGCGGCGGTCTTCCAGCGCGTCGGTGACGGCACGTCGAGTATCGACTACACGATCGAGGGCACCACGGAGGACGGCACGCCGTTCGCACTCACGAACCGCGGGATGTCCTACTCCGACTGGAACGCCGCGGCGTCGGCCGACAAGCTCGTCGAAGCGCTGTACACACTCGCCTTCAACCGATTCACGACCGTGACCTTCACAGACGTGAGCGCGACCGGCGACATCACCGAGCAGAACCTCACCGGCGACATCGTCAACGTCCGTACGAAGAGCTCGCTCCAGCCGACCCTGAAGGCGCGGAGCTTGCTCAAGGCTGAGCCCGGTGACACCGTGACCGTCGAGGTCACGCTGGCCCCCGTCGAGGGCGGCGCGAACCAGACCGCGACGATGTCGTTCAAGGTGCCGAAGAGCGCGGGCGGCAAGCAGAAGGTCACGCTCCGCGGTGGGCACGACCGCTACTACTTCTCGCAGCGGGGGATCGGCTCCTTCGAAGAGCTGCTCGCACTGCTCTCGAACGGCGAGCACGACAACGACCTGATCCTGTCGGAGTTCGGCACGGCCAAGAGCTTCGCGCAGGACCTCATCGTGGACGGCAGGGGCGCCTTCACGCTCCAGGTCGTGCGGTAGCGGCACCGAAGACCGGAGGGCCGGGGTGACTACCCCGGCCCTCCGCGCCTCCACCAAAAGCTCGCGGCGGATCGTCCCGCCCGGCTACGCGCCGAGCACGACCGGGTCCCCGACCGACAGATGGAGCACCTGGGCGGCGCTGCCGTGGTTCACGATGAGCGCGACGAACCCCTGGGAGTCGACGATCACGGCGAGCGCGCCCTCCGGCACGTCGGCGAACGCCGCCGCGCGGGGGACGGTCCGCGAGCCGATCGTGAGTGGGCCGTGGAGTCCGGCCGCCTCGAGATCGGCCGGCACCACGTTCAGCTGCACGTTCCCGAACCCGTCCACGCCGGTCACCCGGCCCCCGACCGCTCCCGGCGCCACCATCGGGCCGGACGTCTCGAGGAACCGGAGCGTCCCCGGCGCGACGGCCGGACCGACGCGCTCGAGCAGCATGCCCGCCGCGAGGTGCGCCGCCGCCGGCGCGAACACATCGCGCCCGTGGAAGGTCCTCGACACCGGATGCAGCAGCACCTCGTCGGACGCGATCTCGACGGCGCGGCTCGCCCCGCCGAGCGCCTCCCACGCCATGGAGAGCAGCCCGTTGTCCGGACCCACGAGCAGCGCGCCGGAAGCCGTCTCCACCACGATCGGCCGGCGGGCCGAGCCGACCCCCGGGTCGACGATCGCGAGGAACACAGCATCGCTAGGCATGAAGCGCGCAGCCCGTCCGAGCGTGACGGCGCCCTGCAGCACGTCCTGCCGAGCGATCTGGTGGGTGAGATCGATCACGTGCGCCTCGGGCGCGATCCCTGCGATCACGCCGTGGCACACACCGACGAACTCGTCGGCCAAGCCGTAGTCGGTCAGGAACACGATCGGCTTCGCCATACTGCTCCCCGACCAGCGCGCTCGGAGGCCCGAGCTCCTACCGACCCTGCTGACGGCGCTGCCAGCGGGTCTTCTTCAGGAGCTTCTTGTGCTTCTTCTTCCTCATCTTCTTACGGCGCTTCTTGATCAGCGACGGCAAACGACGTCCCTTCTCGTGACTACTCCGACCCGAGCAGGTTCCGGAGGTCCACCCGCTTGGCGCGGTAATTCTCCTCCAAGCGAGCGGAGCCAAGTCTAAGCGCCTTCGGGCCCCGTGCCACCGGCGAGATGAGCCGAAGTACCCCCTCGTCGGGGGCGTGCTCGAGATACCCGATGCCGAGGTAGGCGCCCGCTCCGTCGGCGAGTCCCACCAGCAGGCGGTCCAGGTGGGCGAGATCGAACAGCGGGGGCAGGGCCGGCATGAACACGGTGGGCTTCACCCGCCAGCGGTGGAGCGAGGCGGCGAAGTACCGGCGCATGGCCACCTCGCGGTTCTCGGCCCGCTGCTCCACCGTGGTCGGCACGACATCGGGGTGGATCCCGAGGGGGACCACCTCCGTGTCGAAGAAGCGCTGGATCACGCCGAGGAGCGGCTGCAGCTCCTCGCCGCGCTGGAGGCCCACGACGAGGTCCGGCAGGAGCATCTCGACCTTGTGGTACTTCAGGATCTGCCCGTGTATCCCGGACACGAGGCCGCTCGTGTCGACGACGACGAAGTCGGCACCCGCCTCGACGGCCTGCCGGTGAAGCCTCGCCACCCCGGTCACGACCGGCAGGAGGTGACCTTCGGGCGAGGTCGCGCCCACGAACGACAGCGCGTCCTCGCGGACGAACGCGTCCGGCTCGAGGTCGGCCGCGCCCCGGATCATCTTCAGCGTGATCGTCGCCGGGGGGCCCACGGATTTCTGCCCCACATCGGCGTCCAGGTGGGCGGCCACACGTCCCGCGTCCACCGCCGCGTGGAGCAGGGCACGCGAGAGCGTGCTCTTCCCGGAATCCAGGCCGCCGATGAGGACGATGGTTCGCTTCGTCCGCACCGCCTCGTCGACGAGCGCCTCGTGCTCGTTCACCTTCGCCTCCGGGGATCCGTCCTCCCGGAGGCTCGTCCGTGCGTGCGCGATCGATCAGCCCGCCGGCGGATCCCCCCGTCTTGTGGGTCGTCGGGCGGGTAGGGGTTCATCCAAGAGGTCAGCGACCTCGTTCACACGTTCGAACCGAGCCTCTGAGAGGGGTTTGGCCTTCAACGTGCCACCCATCCTACCCGCCGGCGTCCAGCGCTCGTGACGCGAGGGCACGGCTCCTGCGAAGCCGGTGCTACGGCAGGTGGGCGGCGATCGCCCGGAAGCAGGGCCAGTAGTCCTCGGGCCGGACGTTGTCGTCCATCACGATGACCAGCTCGGTCCGCCCCTGGGCTCGAGCCACGAGGAGCGCCGGATCGTTCACGTCGGCGATCGAGAGCGTCTCCACGCCGGACTCGATCGCCGCCCCCGCGAAACCGTGGTCGGCGAAGACCAGATCCGGCCGCGCCTCCTCGAGCATCCGGAACATGGCCTCTCCGCCGTGCGTGTGCTTCGCCGAGGCCCTGTCGGTGAGCATCGCCATCCCTTCGAGGTAGCGGACCTCGTGCGGGTGGTGGCTCTGGGGCTCCTTCCACGCGACGCCCTCGTACGGGCGGAGGAGCCGGGCGCCGAACGCGCGGAGGAGCCGGGCGACCTCCACGTAGAGGTGAGTGAGACCGACCGGGTGCCCGGTCGCGAGGATCACCCGCTCCCCGCGACGGCAGGCGAAGGCCAGGCGCTCGCCGACCGCCTCACAGGAGTCGAGGACGAGGTTCGGGTCGATCGGGACGGGGCCCGCGGTCCGGTCGGGATGGGGCGCGAAACCCGCGGCCCTGCCGACCAGCTCCACCACCTCGGCCGGTGTGAAGGTCCGGAGGCCGGTCATGCCGAACTGCTTGTCGTCGTCGCCTTCGAGGAGCAGCCCTATGTTGAGGAGCACGTTGTCCATCTGGTGGCTGGTCTCGGGGCCGGCGACCCGGCCCTCGAGCAGACCGCAGACGAGGGTCTCCCGATCGCAGGCGGCCGGCGCCCAGCGATCGTCGATCGCCGGCAGCCGGGCAGTTTGTGGTTCGATATCGTCCATACCTCGAACCCATGGTACGGGAGACGCCCATGTACGAACTCTCGATGGAAGGCCGGGTCGCCGTCGTGACCGGGGCGGGTCGAGGCATCGGGCGCGCGATCGCGCTCGCGTTCGCACAGGCCGGCGCCGATCTCGCGCTCGCATCGCGCACCCCCACAGAGCTGAGCTCGGCCGCTGAAGAAGCGCGCGCGCTCGGCCGTCGCGCACTCGTCGTCCCGACCGATGTCACCGACGAGGAAGCTGTGCGGCGGCTGGTCGCCGCCACCGTGACCGAGTTCGGGACCCTCGACGTGATGGTGAACAACGCCGGGATCGCCCCATTCGTGGCGACCTTCATGGACACGCGCCCCGACGGGTTCGAGAAGTACTTCCACGCGAACTTCGCGTCGGCGCTCTACGGGACCCGCGCCGCCGGCGAGGTGCTGCTCGCGAAGGGATCGGGCTGCGTGCTGAACCTGGCCTCGATCGACGGCTTCATGGCCGAGGAGGGGCTCGCCTACTACAACGCGGCGAAGGCCGCCGTCATCAGTCTCACGAAGACGGCGGCCCTCGAGTGGGCGAAGGACGGGGTACGGGTGAACGCGATCGCCCCTGGCTGGATCGACACACCGATGAACGCCCCCGAGCGCGAGGACCCGGAGGCGGAGCGGAAGATCCTGTCCCAGATCCCGATGGGACGCTGGGGACGGCCCGAAGAGATCGCCGCCGCGGCGGCATTCCTCTGTTCGCCCGCGGCGTCGTTCATCACCGGTGAGGTACTGGTCGTCGACGGTGGGCAGACCGTAACCAGTGCGAGGGAGGCCTGAGATGGAGATCCGTGGAGCGGTCGTGGTCGTGACGGGCGCGTCGTCGGGCTTCGGTGAGCTCACGGCGCTGCGGTTCGCGCGCGAGGGGGCGAGCGTCGTGCTCGTCGCGCGTCGCATGGACCGGCTCGAGAACCTCGCCGGGCGGATCAGGGCGCAAGGCGGGACGGCGGTGCCCGTCGCGTGCGACGTGGCCGAGATCGCCGACCTGGAGACGCTTCGCGACCGCGTACACGAGGAGTTCGGCCGCTGCGACGTGCTCGTGAACGATGCCGGGATCGCGGGCGGCGGACCGCTCACCGAGCTCTCGATCGAACAGATCGAGCGCGTGGTCCGGGTCAACTTCCTCGGCACGGTGCTCGCCACCAAGATCTTCCTGCCCATGATGTTGGAACAGGGGCGCGGACACATAGTGAACATCGCATCCCTGGCCGGGCGCTTGGCGTTGCCCAACTCGTCGATGTACACGGCGTCGAAGCACGCGGTCGTCGGGTTCTCAGAATCGCTTCACTACGAGCTGAAGCCCCGGGGGATCCTCGTCACCGTCGTGAACCCGTCCGCCTCTCCAACCGAGGGCTTCCCCCAGACGGGCGTGCCGAAGGCTCTCCTCGTCCCGCCCGAGCGGGTCGTGCGCGCGATCGTGGACGTTGTCAAGCGAGGAAGGACGCCGGAGGTCACCGTGCCGCGGTACACGTCGGCGCTCCAGGCCTTCAGGGTGCTCACACCGCCCCCGTACCGCTGGTGCATGCGGCTCGTCAGCAAGCGGTTCGCCGGCACGCGTATGGGGACGACCGAGCCGCCCAGCGACCGCGACCTCCACGGCAAACAGCTCTAGCGGTCCGGCCGAGGAAGCTGCGTTCCTCCCGCGGCCAGCCTACCCCACCGCGCTGCCCCGTTCCTCTTTCGCGCGTGCGTCGTGCACGGCGCGGCGCAGCATCCGCGCGAGGTACAGGTGGTAGCGGGGATCGCCCTTGCGTTCGTTCACGGAGGTCGCGAACTTGCCGTCGCCGGGGAGCTTGATGAGTATCTCGCCGCTCCCCTCGTCCTCCCAGACGTCGAGCTGGACCTTGCTCCACCTTACGCCGCCGAGCGTCTCGCGGAGACCACGGGTGAGCTCGGGGTGGTGGCCGCTCACCCTCGGGTCGCGGTCGTGCACCACCGCGCTGAACCCGTTCGAACCCCACGACGCGCCGATGTTCACGACCCCCGGCATGTCGAGGAGCTCCCACACTTCCACGTCCATCCGCAGCGGTTCCGTCATCCCTCTCCTCGTGCTCGGTACCGGGCCACCCATGCTGTCACATGCGGCGTGGCGGCATCAAGACCCGGCCAGTCCCGGAACGCGAGTCTTCCGGGTGTGCGAGGCCTCGCTACCGCACGGCCCCGCCGATGTGGTGCACCTTCAGCATGTTCGTGCCGGCCTTCCCCGCGGGCGAGGAAGCGGCCATGACGACCGGATCGCCCTCCCTCGCGAGGCCCGCCACGCGCACGCCCTCGTCCATGAGCCCGATCATCTCGTCGGTGTCCTCGGGAAGCTGCGCCGGTAGCGCCGTCACGCCCCAGCGGATGGCGAGCGACCTCCGGACCGCCGGCTCCGGTGAGAACGCGTAGATCGGCACGCCCGGCCGCTCCGACGAGAGCAGCGCAGCCGTGTGCCCAGTACCCGTGAAGCACGCGACTGCCACGACGTCCGGATCGCCGGCGGCCATCTGGGCGGCCGCGTGCGCGACGGCGGCGGCATCGCCGCTGTGCGTGCACGGGGTACCGGCCGAACGGAAGGACCCGGCGCGCTCCTCTGCGACCTCAGCGATCCTGGCGGCTGCGCGCGCCGCCTCGACGGGGAACTCGCCGATCGCGGTCTCCGCCGACAGCATGATCGCGTCGGCGCCGTCGAGCACCGCGTTCGCGACGTCGCTCGCCTCGGCACGGGTGGGCCGAGGGGCATGGACCATCGACTCGAGCATCTGCGTGGCGACGATCGCCGGCTTGCCCCGCGCCCGGGCGGCGAGTAGCAGCTCCTTCTGGAGTATCGGGATCTCCTCCATCGGAAGCTCCACGCCGAGATCGCCCCGTGCCACCATGATCGCGTCGGCTTCTCCCAGCACACCTGCGATGTCGTCGACCGCCGGCCGCGTCTCGATCTTGGCCACGATCGGCACCATCCGCTCGCCCATCAGGGCTCGAAGACCGATCAGATCGGCGCCGCTCCGCACGAACGACTGCGCGACGAGGTCCGCCCCGAGATCTAGGGCACACGAGAGCCCCTCGCGGTCGCGCGCCGTGATCGCCGGCAGGCTGAGTCGCTCGGCGGGCACGTTCAGCCCGGTGCGCGAGCGGATCGAGCCGGCCCGAACGCACTCGGTCACGACATCCTCGCCGGTGATCTCCCGCACGACGAGCTCCACAGCGCCGTCGGCCAGCAGCACACGGTCGCCGGGCCGGACGTCGCGGGCTAGGCCCGGATACGTGGTGGGTGCACCATCCGCATCGCCCGGCGGGCCGGCGGCCCGCAGCACGAACCGGACGCCGGCGGTGACCACGAGCGGCTCCGTCGCGAGCTCCCCGATACGGATCTTCGGGCCGGGGAGGTCGGCCATCACGGCGAGATCGCGCCCGAGCGCGACGGCCACCGCTCGGACCGCTCGGACGAGCTCGCCGTGAGATCCGGCATCGCCGTGGGAGAGGTTCACGCGGAACACCTCGGTGCCCGCCTCCGCCAACGCCCGAACGGCCTCCGGCGCAGCGCTCGCAGGCCCGAGCGTGCAGACGAGTTTCGCGCGGCGCGGGCTCACGGCGCGAGACCCAGACCGGGGAACACGACCTGTCGGACCTGGCGCACGATCCCCTCGGCCTCGGGATCGGGTACGCGCTCGGGCGGTGCCTCCTCACTGAAGGTCGTCGGGACCGCCGCCCGCGTCTCGAACTCCACCGACTCGATGAAGGCCTCCGGGAGATCGTCGGGGAGCGCCGCGTCTGCCATCTCCGCGAAGTAGAGGGTCCAGGCGCGCGGAACGACCCGAGCCCATTGGTATCCGCCGCCGCCGGTCGCAACCCACCGTCCGCCGGCCGCTTCGTGCGCCAGCTCGTGGAGCATCTTCGCGGCCTCACGGTATGCCCGCGTCGTGAGCTGTAGGTGCGCGAGGGGGTCGGTGTGGTGCGTGTCGCACCCGAGCTGGGTCACGAGCACGTCCGGCTTCCAGCGCCGCACGATCGGGGGGACGACCTCGCGGAAGGCCCCGAGCCAGGCCTCGTCGCCGGTCCCCGGGTGCAGAGGCACGTTCACCTTCGTGCCCTCGGCATCGCCGGCGCCGCGCTCCGACACGAACCCGGTGCCGGGGAACAGGTACTCGCCCGACTCATGGATCGAGATGGTAAGCACGCGAGGGTCGGTGTAGAAGGCGGCTTGCACACCGTCGCCGTGGTGCACGTCGACGTCGACGTACGCGACACGTTCGGCGCCGTGCTCGAGCATCCAGGCGATCGCGACCGCGGGATCGTCGTAGACGCAGAACCCGGAGGCACGCGACGGCATCGCGTGATGCAGGCCGCCGGCCGCGTTGAACGCGTGGTCGACCCCACCGGACAGGACCACCTGGGCAGCCGCGAGCGAAGCTCCGACCACGATCGCCCCGGCCTCGTGCATCCTCGGGAAGATCGGGTTGTCGCCGGGACCGTATCCGTACTGGCCCCACGGACCCTCTTCGCCCTGCCCGGCCCGACGGGTTGCGTCGATGAACTCTCGGGTGTGCACGAGGGCGATCTCGTCGTCGGTCGCCGCGGTGCAGCCGATGGTCTCCACGTCCGGACGCTCGAGCAGCCCGCAGGCTCGGATCAGCTCCCAGGTGTAGAGGACGCGCTCGGGCCGCAGGGGATGGGCCGGCCCATGGTCGTAGATGCGGGCCTCCGGCGCGAGGACGAGCCCGGCGCGACCGCTCATCCGACCGAGGCGATCGCCGCCACGGTCCGCTCGACGACCAACGCGCGCTCCTCGTCGGAGATGATGTACGGCGGGCCGAGCATGACGAGGTCGCCGTTCACGCCGTCGGCGTGGCCGGTGCTCGAGTACAGCAGCAGCCCACGCTCGCGGGCGGCTCCGACGATCCGCTCGGTCACCCGGTCGGTTCGCGGGAACGACGTCTTCGTCCCGCGGTCGGCGACGATCTCCATGCCGACCATGAGGCCGATCCCGCGGACCTCACCGACGACCGGGCTGTTCGCGAGCGCCGCCGAGAGGTCCTTCAGCAGTCGCTCGCCCTTCTCGCGGCTGGCCTCGACGAGGTCGCCGTCGCGCAGTCTCCGCAGCGTCGCGTGCGCGACCGCCGCGCCGACGCCGTTGTGCGACCACGTGAATCCGTGGACGAACCCTTTCGCCTTCACCGCCTCGAACACCTCGCCGCTCGCCGCGGCGAACCCGAACGGCCAGTACCCACTCGTCGAACCCTTCCCGGCGGTCAGGATGTCGGGCGTCACACCCCAATGGTCGACGCCGAACCACTTCCCCGTCCGGCCGAAGCCGGTCATGACCTCATCGGCGATCACGAGCACGCCGTGCTTCCTGCACACCTCAACGACGGCCGGCCAGTAGTCGTCGGTCGGCACGGCCGCGGCGAGGGTGGCGCCGCCGACCGGCTCCGCGATGAACGCGGCCACGTTCCCCGGCCCGAGCTCACCGATCGCGCGGTCGAGCGCCTCGGCGTGCTGCGCTCCGCAGCCCCGCGGGTGGTCGGGCATCGTGCAGCGGTACTCGTACGCCGCGTCGACGTGGGAGAACCGCCCGAGCCAGGGCGCGTACGGCTTCTGGAGCGACCGCTTCCCGCCGACGTCGAGTGCCCCGAGGCTGTTGCCGTGGTACGCGTTCCAGCGGCCGATCACGACGGGGCGGTCCTCGCCTCGAGCGAGGTGATAGGAGCGCGCGAGCTTGATCGCCGTCTCGACGGCCTCGCTCCCACCCGAGACCGGGTAGATCCTCGGCTCGTCCATCGGCAAGACCGTGGCGACGTCGTCGGCGTAGGTCTCAAGCGTCTCGGTCGTGAACATCGTGCCGTGGACGTAGTCGACGCGGCTCGCCTGCGCGGTCATCGCCTGAAGGAGCGAGGGGTCGCCGTGGCCGACGTTCACGACGATCGCGCCGCCGGCCCCGTCGAGGTACCGCTTGCCGTCGGCGTCCTCGACCCACACGCCCTCGGCCCTCACGGCGGTCGGCAGTCGGCGGGTCAACACCCTGTGGAAGACGTGACTCATATCCAGCTCCTTCAGCGCGCCTCTGGTCCGATCAAGGTTCAGCCTATCGGCTCCCCCCGGCCGCGCTCACCGGGTGGCCCCCAGGACTCGCGGCTCGATGCGGGTCTCCGTCACCGCATCCCCATCGGCCCCGACCCGGTAGGCCGCGGCCCCCGGCCGGGAACCCACGACCTCGGCGAGCTCCGTCCCGACGAAGTGAAGCGCAACGCCGTCATCGGCCGCGAGGCCCGGCGGCAGGCGCCGATCGCGGAGGTACCGGTGGTACACGGGCCGCCGGTCGGCCTCCCCGTCGTAGTGGGGACAGAAGCTTCCGGCGAGCAGCCCGAGGCCGTCGCGGAGCGGGACGAGCTCGGGCCCGAGCGAATCCGTGACACCGGCCTCGAACCAGCAAAGGCCTCCGGCCGAGACGCCACAGAGCACCGTTCCTCGCTCCCACGCACGACGCAGGACATCGTCGATGCCGTGGATCCGCCAGACCGCCAGCATGTTCGCCGTGCTTCCCCCACCCACGTAGACCACGTCCTGAGACAGGAGCAGCTCCCCGATCGGGGGGTATGGCGGCTGGAACAACGGCAGGTGTGACGGCTCGCAAGGCCGCCGTGTGAACGCCGCGTAGAAGCGTTCGATATAGGCGGCGGCATCGCCACTCGCCGTTGGGACGAAGCACACCCGCGGCCGATCCTTCCCGGGCAGACTCAGTATGAAGTCGTCGATCAGCGGGTCGTCGTCGGAGAATCCGCCGCCGCCCATCGCGACGATGTGGCGATCGGTCATCACACTTCTACTCCGCGGTCGGTCATCGCAGCCCTACTTCGTGTAGACGCCCCCGGGGTCGAGCTCCTCGCGGATCAGGCGGAGCTCCTCCGCGGTCGGTGCCGGCGTCTCGCCGAGGTCATCGGCGATCCTCGGATCCCAGCCCATGTTCTCCCGGACCTCGTCGATCGTGACGCCCGGGTGCAGGGTGGCGAGCGTCATCTCGCCGGCCCGCTCGTCGAAGAAGTACGTCCCGAGGTCCGTGACGACCGAGGTCGGACCGCTCCCCCACCAGCCGCGCTTCGCGTCGTGCTCCGGATCGCCGGAGTGGCCGGGGCTCGTACGGAAGTGGAGCTTGTCCACGAACGAGCGCGTGCCCTGTCGCATGATGACGAACACCTTCCGCGCGTTGATCGCTATCTCACACGCGCCGCCGGAGCCGGGGAGCCGCACCTTCGGTTTCGCGTAATCGCCGATCACGGTCGTGTTGATGTTCCCGAACCGGTCGATCTGCGCGGCGCCGAGGAACGCGACATCGATCAGCCCCGCCTGCAGGTAGTAGGCGAAGAGCTCGAACATCGACGTGACCGCCGTGGAACCCGACACGAGCGTCGGGTCGCCGATCGACAGCGGCAGCCGTTCCGGCCGGGCGCCGAACACGCCGGACTCGTAGACGAGCTGCAGACTCGGCGAGACCGTGTGCTGGGCCAGGCTGCACACGATGTTGGGGAGACCGATGCCGACGAAGCAGTTGCGCTCGCCTGCCAGCTGCCGCGCGCTCGCGGCGATCATGATCTCCGACTTGGAGTAGCCGAGGTCCGTCGCTTGCGCGCTCACGCGTACCTCCCGTAGTTCACTTCACCCGACATCATGGGCTCGGGCTTCAGCCTGTCCCGGTGGGCCGCGCCCATCTTCTCGACGTAGTCGTCGTGCGTCTCGAGCTCGTACACCCACTCCCTTAGCCACGCCTCGAGCGTCTCGGGCTCGCGCGCGATCTCGTCCCACTTCAGGTAGAAGGCGTTGTCACGGTCGTAGTAGCCCTGCGCGAACGAGGGGTGGCAAGCGAACGACTGCTCGACCACCGCGTCGACCACGATGCCGGGGATGATCGTGCGGTTCGGGTCACGGCGGATCTCCAGCTCCTCGATGATCTCCTCGCACACCACTATCACGCGCTTGCCCGCGAACGCCGCCTCCTTCTGGCAACCGAGCAGACCCCAGATCTGCGCGTTGCCGTTCGCGTCGGCCCGCTGCACCGCGACGATCGTGACGTCGGGTTTGAGCGGCGGCACGACGTAGACCTCCGTGTCGTCCTCGAACGGCGAACGGATCGCCCTGATGCTCGGGTTCACGCTCGGGATGTCGCTCTCGTAGTAGCTGCGGATCGGGAAGAACGGCAGGTTCGATGCGCCGGCCACGTACCTGCAGACCATGCCGAAGTGGCTGTACTCCTCGATCTCGAGCGGCTCGGGATCGGCGTTCTCGATCCGGCGACGGATCGCGTGCAGCGAACCGACGCCGGGGTTTCCCAGCCAGCTGAACACCAGCTTCTTCGCGACACCGGCACCGATCATCTGGTCGTAGATGACGTCCGGCGTCATGCGACAGAGCGTGAGATCCCGCTTGCGCTGGCGGATGATCTCGTGCCCTGCCGCGAAGCAGATCAGGTGCGTGAACCCCTCGATCGCCACCGTGTCGCCGTCGCGGACGAGCTCCGCGACGGCGTCCTTCATCGTCGTGATCTTCGACTCAGCCATGGGCCGCCTCCCGGTCCCGCGGACCGCGGAGGACGCAGAACTCGTTGCCCTCGGGGTCCAACATCACCGTCCAGAAGCTGTCGTCCTCCTCGACGAACCGGTGCACCGTCGCGCCGAGCTCCTTCAGCCGCTCTACCTCCGCCGCCATACTCTCCGGCGGTGTGAGGTCCAGGTGCTGTCGGTTCTTCACCGTCTTCCCCTCGGGCACGATGAAGAACAGCATCGGCCATTCCCCGCCCTCCGCGGCGGCGATGAGCGCGCTGTCCTCGTCGCGCTCCCGCAGCTCGTAGCCGAGGACCGCCGACCAGAAATCGGCCAGCTTCCCGGGATCGACGCAGTCGAAGGTCAGCGCGTCGACCGTCGATGCCACGCCGACCTCCTCCTAGCTGCCCGATCCGACCTCGGCGACGGCCGCCTCAAAGACCTCGAGCGCCGTTTCCGCCTGATCCTTGCGGAGCACGAGCGGAGGCGACATGCGGATCGCGGTCTCGCCGCAGCCGAGAGCGAGTAGCCCGCGACGGAACGCCGCCTGCTCGACCGCCACCATCTCGTCGTGACTGGGGAACTCGAGACCGATCATGAGTGCCAGTCCGCGCACGTCCACCAGCAGGCTCGGATAGCGGTCCTTGATGCCGCGCAGGCCCTCGAACAGGACCTCGCCGACCTGGACGGCGTTGTCCATCAGGCCGCCCTCGATCAGCTCGATCGTCGCCAGCGCCGCCGCGCACGACAGCGGGTTGCCGCCGAACGTGGAGCCGTGCGCGCCGAACTCCCAGGTCATGAGGTCCTCGCGCGCGACGATGGCCCCTAGCGGCATGCCGCTCGCGATCCCCTTGGCCGAGAGCAGGATGTCGGGCTCGACGTCGAAGTGCTCGATCGCCCACATCTTGCCGGTGCGACCCATGCCGCTCTGGACCTCGTCGGCCACGAGCAGGATGCCGTGCTTGTCGCACAGATCACGCAGGTAGCGCATCCAGCCCTCGGGCGGGACGACGTACCCACCCTCACCGAGGACCGGCTCGACGAAGATCGCGGCGACCTCGTGCGGTGACACCATGTGCCGGAACAGCACATCCTCGATGTAGTCGAAGTCCCCGTAGAACGAGTGCAGCATGCCGGGCAGCAGCGGTCCGAAGTTCGTGCGGTACTTCGCCTTGCTGGCGCCGAGCGAGATCGCCCCGTACGAGCGCCCGTGGAACGCCCCGTAGAACGCGATCGCATACTGCCGTCCGGTCGCATACCGCGCGAGCTTCAGTGCGCCCTCGACCGCCTCGGTCCCCGAGTTCGTGAGGAACGACCGGACGGGCTTGCTCATCGGAGCGATGCGGTCGAGCACCTCGCACAAGTCGGAGTAGACCGGGAGGTAGAAGTCGCAACCCGAGTAGTGCAGCAGCAACTCGGCCTGGCACTGGATCGCCTCCACGACCTTCGGGTGCGCGTGCCCGGTCGAGTTGACGGCGATCCCTGCGTTCAGGTCGAGGAACAGGTTGCCGTCGACGTCCTCCAGGACCGAGCCCGCCCCCCGCTTCGGAACGAACGGGTACGCGCGCGGGAGCGACGGGCTCGTGACCTTCCGGTCCCGCTCGATCCGGGCCATCGCCTGAGGCCCGGGAATCTCCGTGACGAGCCGAGGTGCGGGCGCCGCAGCGAGGTCAACGATCTCGGGGGTGTTCATTCCTCGATCACCGTCCTCGACTGCTCGCGCATGTACTGCAGGACGTAGTACGGCCCGCCACCTGCCTTGCCGGTCGTCCCCGAACCCTTCCAGCCTCCGAACGGCTGCACCCCCGGCCAGGCGCCGGTCGTGGCTCCGGCCCGCCTGTTCACGTAGATGACGCCCGCTTCGATCGAGTTCAGCCACTTGTCGATCTCGGCCCCGTCCTCGCTGTAGAAGCCGGCCGTGAGGCCGTACTCGGTGGCGTTCGACAGACGGATCGCCTCGCCGAGGTCGTCGTAGGGCCCAACCACGATGAACGGGATGAACAGCTCCTTCTTCCAGATCCAGGAGTCGGACGGGACCTCGACGACGGTCGGCTGGACGAAGTTGCCTCTGGCGAGATCGCCGTCGGTGAGGCGCTCGCCGCCGGTAACCACGGTGCCGTTCTTCTTCGCCTCGGCGGCCGCCTCCTCGAAGGTCGCGAGGGCGTTCTCGTCGATGACCGGCCCGAGGTACACATCCTTGCCGAGCGGGTCGCCGATCTTGATCTTCTCGGTCTTCTCCTTGAGCAGCCGGAGGAACTCGTCGTGGACGCTGCGGTGCACGTACACGCGCGAGTTCGCCGAGCACTTCTGCCCGCCGAACCCGAACGCCGACCGCATGACGCCGTCCGTCGCCTTGTCCAGGTCCGCCTTGTCGCTGACGATCGTGGGGTTCTTACCACCCATCTCGCAGATGACGGGCTTCGGGTAGTCCTTAGCGAAGCTCCTGTAGATGCCCATACCGACCTCGTAGGAGCCGGTGAAGGTTATCCCGCCGACGTCGGGGTGATTCACGATCTCGTCGCCGACGACGGCACCGGAGCCGGACAGGTAGTGGAACGCGCCCGCGGGAACCCCCGCCTCCCGGTACAGCTCGTAGAGCTTCAGGCCGGTGAACACACCGAGGTGCGCGGGCTTGAACACGACGCAGTTCCCGGCAACCAGCGCGGCCGAGGACGGCCCGGCCGCGAGCGCCATCGGGAAGTTGAACGGGCTTATCACCGCCCAGACTCCGTACGGCCTAAGGACGTCGTAGTACTCACCCGGAGAGCCCATCGACTGCATCGGGACCCTGAACCCGTCGTGCTTCTCGATCTCGTTGCAGTTCCATCGCATGAGGTCTGCCGACTCCTCGACGTCGCCGAGCGCCTCGAGTCGGTTCTTGCCGACCTCCATCGCCATCAGCGCGGAGAGCTCGTTGCGCCGCTCGCTCATGAGATCCGCGGCCTTGCGCACCATCGCGATGCGCTCCTTCCATGGCATGTTCCCCCATGTCGGCGCGAACGCCTTCGCCGCGGCTATCGCGTCGCGCGCGTCCTCGCGCGTCGCCTGCGCGAAGTCACCGATCACGATCTTGTCGTCGATCGGTGACACGGCCGGCTTGTGGCCGCTCCCCTCGCGCGCCTCGCCGTTCACATACAAGGGGTGCTTCTGCCCGAGCCAGGACTTCGCGACCTCTATCCCCTGGTCGTAGAGCCTATGTAGCTCCTCGCTATCGGCCGACATCGTCGCGTAGGTGACCCGGAAACCCTGCTCTGCCATGGGACCGCCTCTCCTTCGAAATACGCCTTCTCGATCAGCCCTCATGCTATCGGGCCGCCGCGACTCTCCCCAAGTCGAGGCCGGGCCGAACGACCCCCGAACTGACCGACGGTTATCGAGAAACAGATCATCCCCGGGCGTATCATCAGCGTCCCTTGAGGCTCGTGACCTTCGACCGGAGGGGGCACCGGCGACTGGGAGCGCTCCTTGGGGGGAGGGTCGTGGACCTGCCCGACGCGGTCGGGCACCCGGCCTTTCCCGCCACGATGGAGACGCTGGTCAGGAGCAACGGGGGCACCGTGTTGGATGCCGCCCGAGCCGCCCTCGAACGAGACGAGGCAGAGGCCTTCGTCGTCGAGGCCGCGCGCCTGCTCTCACCCGTCCTGCCGACATCCTTCCGAAGCCGAGACGCGACGGACGGCGCGCGCCCGGTGGTCGGCCCCGGTGAAGAGGTGCCGTGGCCGGAGGGTGCCGGCTGGCTCGACTACCAGCCGAAGATCGCCGCCGTGCTCCGCCGTTCCGTGAAGGACATCGCGCGCGAAGAGGTCCCCTCGGTCGTGTTCGGCTACACGCTCGTGAACGACTGGGCCGTCCGCGACGCGAGCGGCGACCCCACGCCCCGGCCGGAGGGCCTGCCGCTGGCGCTCGGACCGTGGATCGTCACGCCCGACGAGGTCGACCCGCAGACCGTGTTCGTCACGGTCCGCGTCGACGGCGAGGAGTGGGTGAAGGGCAATCTGAACGGCGTGGCCCGTGACCTCGTGCAGGGAGTTGGCCAAGCCTCGCGGACGGAGGAACTGCTGGCAGGCGAGGCGTTCGCCTCGAGCCCGTTCGACATCCCCGGCTTCGAGCAACGGATCTGGCCCGGTGCCGAGATCGAGCTCGAAGCCGAAGGGTTGGGCGTCCTTCGGAACAGGATCGGACGCTCGCGCGCCTAGCAGGACGGGCGACTACTTCTTCTTGTCGGCCTTGCGCTCGGCGGCGCGCTCGGCGGCCCTGCGCTTCTCGCCTTCCTTCTTCTTCCTCTCGCGGTCGTGCGCCCAGCGCACCCTCGCGCGATCACCTCGACCCATACGCTACCCCTCCTCGTCCTCATCGCCGCCCTGCGCGAGCTCGGCGCTGCGGTGGCGGGCGGCGTCGATGGCGTTCAGGAACGCCGCACGCACGCCGGTCTCCTCGAGGATCCGGATCGCAGCGATCGTCGTGCCGCCGGGCGACGTCACCATCTCGCGGAGCTCGACCGGGTGCTTCCCCGTGTCGCGGAGCATCTTCGCCGAGCCGAGCATCGTCTGGATGATCAGCTCGGTCGAGACGTCCCGCGATAGCCCGAGCAGGATACAGGCTTCGATCATCGCCTCGGCGAGCAGGAAGAAGTAGGCGGGGCCCGAGCCGCTAGTGGCGGTGATGGCGTCCTGGTGCGCTTCCTTCAGGCGGATCACCCTGCCGACATATCCGAGCAACTCCTCGGCGACCTCGAGGTTCGCCTCCTCCGCGAACGCGCCGGGCGACGCGACCGACATCGCCTCGTCGACGAGCACCGCCACGTTCGACATCACGCGGACGACCGGGATGCGGTCCGGCAAGTGCTTCTCGACGAACGAGGTCCGGATGCCGGCCGCGAAGCTGATCACGGTCTGCTCGGGGCGTACGCTCCCGGCGATCTGCCCGAGGAGAGCCTCCATGTCCTGCGGCTTCACCATCAGCACGAGCGTTTCGGCCCAGTCGGCCGCCTCTGGGTTCGAGAGCGTCGTCGCGACGCCGTAGCGCTCGGCGAGGTCCTGCGCGCGCTCCTCATGCCGGCACGTCACCATGATCTCGTCGACCGACCGACCGCCCGAGCGGATCAGACCCGATACCAGCGCCTCGCCCATATTGCCGCACCCCAGGAAGGCGACCTTTCGCCCAGTCATCTCGTGCTCCTCAGCAGATTGGACATGAAGAACCACATGTTGGCAGGTCGCTCGGCCAGCCGTCGAGTGAGGTAGGGGTACCACTCGGTGCCGTAGGGAACGTACACGCGGACCGGGTAGCCCTCACCCGCGAGCTCGTTCTGCAGGTCCGAGCGGATCCCGTAGAGCATCTGGAACTCCACGCGGGACCACGGCACGCCGGTACGCGCCAGATGGCGCTTGGTTCCCTCGATCAACGCCAGGTCGTGCGTCGCGACATGCACGGTGTGGCCGCGTGCGAGGAGCGTCGCTGTGAGCTGCGCGAACGACCGGTCGACCTCGCGACGGGTCGGCAGCGCCAACTCCTGCGGCTCGAGGTACGCGCCCTTCACCATCCGCACGATCGAGCTCGCCGGTAGCGCCTCGACGTCCGCTGCCGTGCGCCGCAGGTACGACTGGAGCGCGATGCCGACCCCGTCGTGGCGCTCGCGGAGGTCGCGGAAGACGGCGAGCGTGCGGTCCACGTAGAGGCTGCTCTCCATGTCGATCATCACGAGCGCATCTGCCTGCTCGGCAGCCCCTAGCACTCTCTCCAAGTGGGCGATGCAGAGGGCGTTCGAGAAGTCGAGCCCGAGCTGCGTCAGCTTCACCGAGATACAGCAGTCGAGGCCGGGCTCGCTGCCGATGCGCTCGAGCCCCCGGATGTACGCGTTCGCTGCGTCGGCCGCCTGTTTGGGCTCGACGACGTTCTCGCCAAGGTGGTCGAGGATCGCGCCGACCCGCCGCTCCTCGAGCGAGCGGGCCACGGCTATCGCGTCGTCGAGCAACGCACCGGCGACGAACCGCGATGCCACGGCACGCCCGACCGGCGTCCCGATGGCGAGCCAGCGGAACCAGCGCGCCCGCGCGAGGCGCAGCACCGGGGCTCGGAGGGTCGGACCGTACACGAAGGGACAGCCTACTCAGCGTGGCTCGCGATGCCCGAGCGGAGGAGTTCCAGGAACTCCCGGATCCGGTCGCCACGCCGCTCCGGGCGGTGGGGCTTGCGGTGCACGAGACCGGGGTCGAGCTCCTCGCTCCCAAGCGCGTCCTGGAACCGCTCGACCAGCCAGTCGACCATCGAGGCGATCATCTCGACGTCGACGTCATCGCGGATCTCGCCGCGTCGCACCCCGAACTCCACGAACTCGAGCGTGTCGTACGGGTCCTCGCTCCGCATGTAGCGGTCGATCGGGCGCCGCAGCCCGATCCCCGTGTCGTACCGCCCGATCATCGCGACGCGGCTGGGCACCCACGCCTCGAAGACCGACTCCTCGGTGCGCTCGAGCCAGTAGTCCAGCACCGCCCAGAACCCCCGTTCGACCACGTCGGACGGCGCGTCGAGCCACGCCGGAAGCATGCTCACGGCCTTCTGATGCGCCGCGAGGAACAGGCCCTCCTTGTTCCCGAAGTGCAGGAACACGGTCCCCTTCGCGACGCCCACCTCCGCCGAGATGCCCTCGACGCGTGTCCCCCGATAGCCGTTCTCGGCGAAGTGGCGCATCGCGACGTCGAGGATCAGGTCCTTCTTGGATCGCGCGTCAGGCCCGCGGCTCGCGCGGCTCTCGTCGAGGTGCTCACCCCGTGCGGGTGCTCCCATGATGGGGCAACGGTACAGGCGAGGGACCGAGCCCATCAAGCCAAGTACCCCGGCCTGCGGCGTGACCGGGCATGCGCCGGCTCAGGACGACGAAGGCACACACAAAAGAGAACCCGAGGGACCTCCGGCTCGTCAGAGACCGAAGCCTCCAACCACCGTCAGCCCCTCGGGCTCAAGTGCTCCGAGCAACCTCCCACAGCTGTCTCGGTTTCCTGGCGGTAAACCCTTTCGTTGGGCTTTGGGGCCTCCCGAGCCTCCCCACCCGCACAGCTAGTTGGCTTTCCCAACCGTACGACCAGGTGCGCCCAGTCGGCCTTACGGCTTTCCCAGGGGTCCCCGTTTCGGTTCCCTGACTCAGCCGCTCCGGCTGCTCGGAGCAAGGGGGACACTACCGGCACGCACGCGGAGGGTCAAGCCGACGGAAGCGCAGGTCAGACGGCGAATGCGCTGGTAGAACGCTCGCGAGAAAGAGTGACAAAGATCGCGCCCGTCGCGGGCGCACCGAGACTTCATGCTTCCGGATCGTTGTGGCGCAAGTGATCGACCAACTCCCGGTACACGGACAGGATTCCGGCGGCCGTCGCGTCCCACGAGAAGCGGAGCGACCGGACGATCGCGGCCTCGCCCATGCGGTGCGAGGCCGCCGGGTCGCGCAGGAGCGCGAGCAATCGGTCGGCGTGGTCTCCCGGGTCGTGGCCTTCGACCAGGTACCCGGTGACACCGTCGGCGACGACGTAGCGTAGACCGCCGACCGCGGCGGCCACGACCGGGGTACCGCACGCCTGCGCCTCGAGGGCGACGAGCCCGAACGACTCCGACCGGGAGGGGACGAGCACGGCTTCGGACGCCGCGTAGAAGTCAGCGAGGCGCACCTGCGGCTGCGGCGGGAAGAGCATGACCCGCTCCCCGACCCCGAGGGCCGACGCGAGATCCATCAGACGGGCAACCTCGGCCCCTTGGCCGGTGCCGCTTGGTCCGCCGACGATCGCCAGCACAACGTCGCGCGTCCCCTTCGGCTCGCGTGCGATGGCCTCCGCGAGTGCACGCACCGCGACGTCGGGTCCCTTGTGTACCTGGAGCCGTCCGACGAACAGTACGAGCCTCACCCCGGCGAGGTGCAGCCGAGTCTTGGCCTCGTCCCGGGGCCGTGGGAAGAACAGCGTGTGGTCGACACCGGGCGGCACCAGACGGATCCGCTCCGGGTCGGCTCGGTACAGACCCACCAGCTGCGCGGCTTCGGCCGGCGTCGCTGCCATGATCCGGTCGGCCTCGGCGATCACCGCCTCCTCGCCGGAGAGACGGCCCTCCGGCTCCGGCGTCTCACCTCGCGCCAGCGAGTAGTTCTTGACCTTGCCGAGCGTGTGGAACGAGGCCACCAGCGGGATGCCCCAAATCTCCTTCGCGTTCCGGCCGATCCAGCCGGAGAGCCAGTAGTGGGTGTGGACCACGTGGTAGCCGCGCCCCTCGGCGCGTTCGCGGGCCAGTACGCCGCCCAGGAACTCCGGCAGGAACCGGGGCAGGTCCTGCTTCGGCACGGGGTAGCAGGGGCCAGCCTTCACCCGGATGATCCGCGCGCCGTTCGCGAGCTCGTCGACCCCGGGAGCGTCGCGGCCGCGGCACCGCGTGAAGACGTCGACGTCGACCCCTCGAGAGGCGAGGCGCTCGGCGGCCTCGCGGATGTAGACGTTCATGCCACCGGAGTCACCGGCGCCCGGCTGGTCCAGTGGAGACGTGTGCAGGCTGACAACGGCCACACGAGGCCGGCCGGCACCGACGACCGGCGTCTCTGGGGAAGATGCCATGGCCACGATGGTACGAGAACCTCCCGACTCGGGCTGCAGGTGCAACCCATGCAGGCCCCCGGGCTACCCCATCCCGTCCCTCGACCTCGGGCGGTGCAGGCGGAAGTCGGCTGCGACTTCGCCGACCCGCTCTTCGCCCCCGATCACCGGCCGTCGGGCGAACCGGTCCAGGCGGGCGAGTGCGCCTTCCGAGATCGCCCCGAGCAGACACAGCGCGTGGATCAGGGCAGGACCCGAGGCGCGACTGCCCCCATCGGCGATCTTCACCGCGACCCCGAGCCCGGGCTCGAGCAGCGCGGCGCAGGCTAGCGCCTCGGCACCGGACTTGACGACGACCCCATCCACTTCCTGCATGACCGCGGTGTCGGTACGGTCCCGGCCGGCCACGAGGTACGGCTCGGCCCGCATCGCCGCCGTGCAACAGGCGCCGAGCGGTGCGAGGCCGCCGAGCCGTTCCGGCCGTGAGAGTCGCGCGAAGAGCGCGGCCATGGCGGAGAGTGGCATCCCATGCACCGGCACGCCGCAACCGTCGACCCCGACCTCGACGCGTTCGAGGCCGGTCGCGGCCAGCACCGCCTTCAGGACCCGCCGCTGGAGCGGGTGGCCGGGACGCAGGTAGGTGCCGATGTCCCAGCCTGCCCGCGCGCTCGCGACGACCATCCCGGCATGCTTGCCCGAGCAGTTGTGGAGCTCGCGCCCAGGGGCCCGCGCCGCCGCCCTGGCCTCATCGTCCATCGGCCAATCCGAAGGGTTCCGCAGCGCGACCACCGACAGGCCCGCCATCCCGAGCAACGATCGCACGGCGTCGACGTGCACAGGCTCGCCGTTGTGCGACGCGCACATGATCGCGACGAGCCGGTCGGGAAGATCCTCACCGATCGCGCGGAGCGAGACGGCCGCCTGGAGCGGCTTCATAGACGACCGCGCGAACACGACGTGGTGCGCGTCGCCGACGGCCGCGACCACGCGCCCATCCGCATCGCACACAGCGACATGACCGAGGTGGACCGACTCCTCCAAGCCCGAGCGGACGACGCGCACGAGCGGCGCGGCGGAAGTCATGGCAGAAGCGTAGGGGAAGCGGCTAGCTCGCGCCGGCGAGCTCGCAGAGGCACCCGCCGTCCCAGTCGGCCGGCGGGTGCTCCTCGATCAGACAGACGAACACTCCCGCGATCTCGGGGTCGAACTGGGTACCGGCCCCGGTGCGGATCTCGCCGAGCGCGCGGTCAACGTCCATCGCGCGGCGGTACGGCCGATCGCTCGTCATCGCGTCGAAGGAGTCGACGACCGAGAAGATCCGGGCCGCGAGAGGGATGTCCTCACCGCGGAGCCGGTCTGGGTATCCGCCGCCGTCGAAGCGCTCGTGGTGGTGCCGCACGATCTGAGCGGCGTCGGCGAGGAACCGCATCGGCTCGACGATCTCCGCGCCCAGGGATGGGTGGGTCCGCATGACCTCCCATTCGGGATCGGTGAGTGGTCCCGGCTTCCAGAGGATCGCCTCGGGGATGCCGACCTTGCCGATGTCGTGCAGGAAGAACCCATATCCAAGCTCCGGCCTCGCCGCGACCTCGGCGTCCACGAGCTTGGCGAGCGCGAGGCCGTAGTCCCGCGTTCGCTCGAGATGCCCACGCGTCGTGCTGTCCTTCGCCTCCACGATCTGAGCAAGGCTCTTCATCGTGGCGACATAGGTCTCCTGGAGGCTCTCGAGGGCGTTCCGCAGGGCGGCGCTACGCTGGCGCTCGAGGTGGTAGAGCTCGCCCAGCTCGCGCGCGAACACGATGAGCTGCTGGCGTACCGTGGGCAGTTCGGGGTCTTCGAACTCCCCGGGACTGCTCCGGGCCGAGTAGGTATCCGTCTTCATCGGGGGCCGCACCTTATCGCACCGATCGGACCTGGGTGCGAAGTTCAGCCAATCAATTCCGCAGGGCCGGGTCCATAGGGCCGACGGCCCAAAACGGCCTCACCCAGCCTCGTCCCCCGGGTCTTGTTCCCCCTCGGCCAGACGTCGCCGGGGTCCCCCCCAAGCGAGCCACACGGCCCGGCCCCCAAGACGACCCGTCTTCACGACAGGACCTGGGTCGGATCCTCCTTGTAGCGGCGCTTCAGCTCGTCCTGGAGCCGGTCGAGCGCGGCGATGACCTCGGCACGCGTCTGGGAGACCTCGTGCTCCTCCGCGACCAGAAGGTCGACCGCCCGCGCGAGCTGCTCGTCGTCCAGCGCGCTCGGGTCGGAGATGCCGGCATCGCTCACCAGGCGCTCGAGCCGGCGGCGGGCCAGCAGCACCTCCTCTTCGGGTATGCCGACCTTCACGGCCTCGCCCCGCGACGGCCCTTGATCCCCGGAGGACAGGATCGTCGCCAGTCGCTCGACGAGTGATCCCCGCTCGCTGCGGCCGCCGCGTTGAGCGATCTCGGCCCGGAGGATCTCCGCCCGCCCCTGCACGAGACGGCGGAGGAACGAGAGGTACTCGCGCTCGGCCAGGCAGTCGTCGCGGCGGCGGCGGAGGTCGTCGAGGGATAGACCCGAGAGCCCCTCGACGAACCCCGGTTGCCGGATACGGTCGATGCGTCGGTTCCCCGCGAACCCAGCCACGCACGCTCCTTCGAGCGATCGGACATGCGCATCGTAGCGCGGGCGGTGCGCCCGCGCGCTCAGCAGACGGCGAGCAGGGCCTGGTAGGGATCCACGGCCCCGCCGCCGCCGGGATGGTACTCGAAGTGCAGGTGGTTCACGCTCGTGTCGCCCGTCGAGCCGACGTACCCGATCGTGGTCCCGACCGAGACCTGGCCGCTGGCTCCATAGCTCGACATGTGCGCGTAGTACGTCCAGTCGCCGCCGGGCCCATAGACGATGACCGCGTTCCCGCCGAGCGTGTTGGGCGTGCGCACCGCGCTCCCGGGCTGCACGGCGACGATCGGCGTGCCGTACGCCGCGATCAGGTCGATCCCCTCGTGGGAGCGCCCGCCCGGCCGCGGCCACCCGAAGGAGTCGACGAACGAGTTCGGCCCGGCGACGGGGCACACCGCGACCGCAGCGCCCGGATGCGGATCCTGGCCGAGCAAACCGAGCTGCTTCTGCGCGGCGAGCTCCTGCTTGTACTGCTGCGTGAGCTCCTCGTACTTGCGCTGGGCCGCGGCGGCATCCGCCGCGGCCGCCTGCTCCTGCTGGTGCAGAAGCGCCGCGTCATCGGCCTGCTTCTGCGAGAGGGTCGCAAGGTCCGCGTGACGCCTCTGCAGCTCCTCCTCGGCCACCCGCTTCTCCGTCACGAGATCGCTGTCGCTCTGGGCGATGCTGCCGAGGAACTCAAGACGGTCGGAGAACTCCGTGAACGAGCCGGAGGACAGGAGCACGTCGATCGTGCTCGCCGGCCCGTTCTCGAACGCGACGACGGCGCGTTTCTGCAGGCGCTGCTCGAGGGCGTCGACGCGATCCTGCAGCTGCTGGATCGCCGACCTCGTCGCCGCGATCTCGGCCCTGGTCTGCGCGAGCTCGCTGATCGCCTGCTGCCACGCGGCGTTCGCCCGGTCGAGCTGCGCCTGGGCGTCGGCGAGCTGCTGCTTGGCTTCCTCGAGCTGGCCCTTCGTGTCGGCGAGCGCGGGAGGAACCGCGAACAGCCCAACGGCGAGGGCGAGAGCGAGGAAGGATCGGAGCGCGGTCCTGGGTGCGGTCGTCGGGGGCCTCCTCCGGTAGGGCGGCACCGCCTCAGGCATGTCGGCCGAGGCTACCAAAGGCCCAACGGTCGGGCAACCGTGGGGTTGCGTCGCAACGCACCCTGGTTTCGACTACGCAGAGGAGCCCCGCATGGCCTCGATGAGGATGCCGGCGACCTCGGGCCGCGAGAACTCCTGCGGCGGCCGCTCGCCGGCCCGCAGCATCTCGCGGACCTTCGTGCCGGAGAGCGACACGCGGTCCTCCTCGCCGTGCGGGCAGGTCTTCGGCGAGCCCATGCCCTCGCAACGGTTGCACCAGAACGAGTGCTCGAACATGAGCGGTGTGATCCCGAGCTCCCCTGGCTCGAGCTCGTCGAAGATCTTCTGCGCGTCGTAGGTGCCGTAGTAGCTCCCGACGCCGGCGTGGTCGCGACCGACGATGAGATGCGTGCAGCCGTAGTTCTTCCGGCAGATCGCGTGCCAGATCGCCTCCTTCGGCCCTGCGTAGCGCATCGCCGCCGGGAAGATGCTGATCAAGGCGCGGTCCTTCGGGTAGTAGCCGTCGAACAGCACCTCGTAGCACCGCATCCGCACATCGGCCGGCACGTCGTCGCCCTTCGTCGCACCCATCAGCGGGTGCACGAGCAGGCCGTCGACTATCTCGAGCGCGCACTTCTGGATGTACTCGTGCGCACGGTGGATCGGGTTGCGTGTCTGGAAACCGACGACTCGGCGCCAGCCGCGTCTCGCGAACTCGGCGCGCGTCTGGACGGGCGTGAGACGGTACTTCTGGAACGCGTGGTGCTCGGGCAGCCGGATTGTCCTGACCTCGCCGGCCACGCACCAGTCGCCTGCCTCGTGGAGTGCCCTCACACCGGGGTGATCTAGGTCCTCGGTCCGGAACACGCCGAGCGCCTCCTTCTGCCGGTCGCGCTTGAAGACCCCCGCGACCTGGAGCACTGCGAGCGGACGGCCGCTCTGGCCCGACATGAGCGTGACGGCGTCCGCACCGCCGATCCGCTTGATCTCGTCGTCCGAGAGCGAGAGCGTGACCGGGATCGACCATACGAGCCCGTTCGTGAGGTGCATCGTCTCGAGGATCGCGTGGTACTCCTCCTCGCCTTGGAAGCCGGTGAGCGGCGAGAGGGCACCGACGGCGAGCATCTCGAGGTCGGAGAGCTCACGGTCGTTGACCTTGATCTTCGGGTGGTGCTCGGCTTCCTGGGTGAGCTTCTCGGCCTCGCGGCCTTCGGCGATCAGGTTGACGAGCGTCCCGCCGTGGGGCGTGATGGTCTCGTTCTGTGGCATTGGTTCACCTTTCGTTGCAGGTGGAACGGGTTTCCGGCACCCAAGCATAGCGGCGCCGCGAGAGCGGCCGACCGGCCTCGCAGCTATACTCCGGGCCGTCTCCCACGACAAGGCGGCCCCATGCAGACGCTGCTCGCCGAAGACACCCTCGCGGCACTCAACGAGCGCTTCGAGTCCGCCGCGCCCCAGGAGATCGTGCGCTGGGTGCTGGAGGCATCGGGACTCGAGCGTGTCGCGATCGCCTCGGCGTTCCAGGCTGAGGGCACGTGCGTGATGCACATGGCCTCTCTGATCCGGCCCGACGTGCCGATCCTGTTCCTCGAGACCGGCTTCCATTTCGCCGAGACGCTCGCGTTCAAGGAGTACCTCACGGACCTCCTCGGCCTCTCCGTCGTCGATCTCGTCGGCGAGCACACCGTCGAGTCGCAGGAAGCCACCTACGGTCGCCGGCTGTACGAGCGCGACCCGACGCTCTGCTGCGACGTCAACAAGGTGCGCCCGATGTTCGAGGCGCTCCGCGGCCTCGACGCCTGGACCACCGCGTTCCGCCGCGACTCCTCGCCGACGCGCGCACGCGCACCTATCGTGCAGCAGTACGAGCTCGAGCCGGGTCGGTTCATCGTGAAGGTGAACCCGGTGGTCAACTGGACGCGCCGCGACACGTGGGACTACCTGCAAGAGAACGACCTGCCCCACAACCCGCTCTACGATCTCGGCTACGTCTCGATCGGCTGCGCGCCGTGCACGCGCGCCCATTTCAACGGCGAGCCGGAGCGCGCCGGCCGTTGGGCCGGATTCTCGAAGTGGGAGTGTGGGATCCACGAGCGCGAGGCCGCGGAGCAACCCACCCCTTAGCTCAGCGAGCAGCGGCTAGCCGAGCACCCAGATCGCGTCGCGCGCGAGCTCGATCGACAGCTCCGTGCGGTCCCCCATCGCGTCGCCGTCCACCTGCACGGGGAACGGCGTGTTGGACGAGATCCTCACGCCCGACGCGTTGTGCCAGTAGTCGATGTCGCGACCCTTCACGTGCCGCGCCGAGCCGAACATCTGCAGCGCGATCCGCGCCACACGCCGCCGCGGCAACCTACGCGCCGACAGTACGTCCAGGCCCGAGTCGAGGGACGCTTCGGGCGTCACGTGGAGACCGCGGTCCCGGTAGTACGTGTACGGGTCGGTCCGGCCCACCATCACCGACAGCGACTCCGCCGGCTCGCCGCCGTCGACGCTGACCGCCATGTCGGCTGCCCGACCCGCATAGCTCGCGAGCAGTTCCCGAGCCACGGAGCGGAACGCCGCGCGCTCGAAGGCAGACTTGCTCTTCGGGAACCTCGCCTCGAGCCGCTTCATCGCGGCCGCGTCGACCCCGGCACCGCAGTTCACCGCGAAGTACCGTCCGTCGGCCCTGCCGAGGTGGAGCTTGCGCGCTCTGCCCTCGAGGGCGCGCGCGATGAGCACGCCGGTCGCATCCACGAGGTCCAGCGGCATCCCGAGCGCACGCGCGAGGATATTCGTCGCGCCGCCGGGAAGCACGCCGAGCGCGACCTCGGTGCCGGCGAGGCCGTTCACCGCCTCATTGATCGTCCCGTCGCCCGAGAACACGACGACGAGGTCGACCCCGTCCGTCACCGCCTGGTGCGCGACCTCCGTCGCGTGCCCACGCTCGATCGTTTCGAGGACCTCGAGACTGAAGTCGGCCGAGAGGGCCCTCTCGATCACCGCGAGGGTCGGGCGCGACACCGTGCGCGCGACCGGGTTCACGACGAGCAGGACCCGATGGAACCTGCGGACGGAGAGCATAGGGTCACAAGTATCCCAGCCGGACAAAGGAAGCTCTCGGGCGCTATCCGCCGCCGACCGGGGTGCTACCCACCGGCGACCGGTGGCAGTAGCGCGATCTCCTCGGCGCCCACCAGCGGCGTCGCCCCCACAGCGCACTCTCCGTCCACAACGACCGAGCCGGCCCGTGCGATGCCGGCGAAGGGCTCGCCGAACCGCTCGGACAGATCGGCGACGACCTCGTCCGCGGTCGCCCCCTGAGCCTCGACGACGGAGGTGCCGGCCAGTTCTCGGAGGGCGGCGAACAGGCGCACGCGGACGGTCGTCATCGCAGGTCAAGGGTACCGTTCGGGCCTCCCGGCTGCTACCCTCGGTCGTCGTGGCCGCCATCGTCCTTCTCACCGATCGCTTCCCCGAGGAAGCCCTCCCCGCGCTCGGGACCGCGGGCTTGGACGTCAAGACCGAGCCGCTGTCCGTCGCCGCGCTTGCCGACGTCCTCGCGCTCTCACCGAGCGTCGTCCTCGTCGACGCCGCGGAGAACCCCGGCCAGGGTCACGCGGTCCTGAAAGCGCTCCGCGAGCGGGACGCCCGGACCCCGTCGGTAGCGATCGTCGAGCGCTGTGACCTCGAGCGCCTGCCGTGGGACCGCGTCACCGACGAGTTCCTCTACCCGTCCTCCCCCGAGGCCGAGATCCGCCTGCGCCTGTCGATGCTCCGCCGCCGCGCTGGGACCGGCGAGGGCGGCACGATCCGCCTCGGGCCGATGACGTTGGACGTGGACACCTATGAGGTCGCCGTCGCCGCACGACGCCTAGACCTCACCTACAAGGAGTTCCAGCTGCTCCGCTACCTCGCCTCGCGGCGGGGTCGAGTGTTCACGCGACCCGCGCTCCTGCGCGAGGTGTGGGGCTACGGCTTCTACGGAGGCACCCGGACCGTGGACGTGCACATCCGGCGCCTGCGCGCGAAGCTCGGGGCCGAGCACGAGCACCTCATCGAGACGGTTCGCGGCGTCGGCTACCGTGCCGCCGATCTCTAGGCGCGCGGCGATACGGGGTCATGGCGTCGCGCCGTATCCTGCGGCAATGAGGCCGACGCTCTCATCGATCCACCGGCACGGCGCTGTGCGAAAAGGAGACTCCCGATGACGACCTTGAACGACCCCCAGATCGCCACCCAGGAGACCGCTGAGGCGGTCGCGCTCGTCGAGCGGTACTCGGCGCACAATTACCACCCGCTCCCAGTCGTGGTCTCCAGCGCCGAGGGTGCCTGGGTCACCGACATGGAGGGCAAGCGGTACCTCGATATGCTCGCCGCATACTCTGCGCTGAACTTCGGCCACCGGCATCCGGCGCTCGTGAAGGCCGCCTGCGACCAGATGAAGAAGCTCACGCTCACGAGCCGCGCATTCCATAACGACCAGTTCGGGCCGTTCGCGGAGGAGCTCGCCGACCTGTGCGGCATGGAGATGATCCTGCCGATGAACACCGGCGCCGAGGGCGTCGAGACGGCGGTCAAGACCGCGCGCAAGTGGGGCTACGAAGTGAAGGGCGTCGCCGAGGGCCGCGCGAAGATCATCACCTGCTCGGGCAACTTCCACGGGCGCACGACGACGATCGTCAGCTTCTCGACCGACCCGACCGCGAGGAACGGCTTCGGGCCGTTCACGCCGGGGTTCGTGACCGTGCCGTACGGGGATGCCGAGGCGCTCGCCGCCGCGTTCGACGAGGATGTCGTCGCGTTCCTCGTCGAGCCGATCCAGGGTGAGGCCGGCGTCATCGTCCCGCCCGAGGGGTACCTGCGCGCGGCGCGCGGGCTCTGCACGCAGAACCACGCGCTGCTGATCGCCGACGAGATCCAGTCCGGCCTCGGGCGCACCGGCCCGACCTTCGCGTGCGAGCACGAGGGCGTCGTGCCCGACATCTACATCCTCGGCAAGGCGCTCGGTGGCGGGATCATGCCGCTGTCGGCCGTCGTCTCGCGGCGCGACGTGCTCGGCGTGTTCAAGCCCGGCCAGCACGGCAGCACGTTCGGGGGCAACCCGCTCGCCTGCGCGATCGGCCGCGAGGTCATCCGGATCCTGCGGACCGGCGAATACCAGGAGCGCTCGAAGACCCTCGGCGACCACCTGCTGAAGAGCCTCCGCGAGGCCGGGCTGCCGGCCGTCGTCGAGGTCCGTGGCCGCGGTCTGTGGGTCGGCATCGAGATCAGACCCGAGGTCGGCCCCGCACGCGGCCACTGCGAGACGCTGCTCGGGCGCGGCATCCTCGTGAAGGACACGCACGACACCACGATCCGGCTCGCGCCGCCGCTCGTCGTGTCCAAGGAGGACATCGACTGGGCGCTCGAGCGCATAGTCGGCGTCCTGGCGGAAGCCGGCGCCTGAACCCCGGCCGCGAGAGTTAACGGCCGTGTAACAGCGCCCGGCCCCGGGTCCGCTAGGCTCCGGCCATGACACTCACAGCAGAAGCTGAGTACGCGCTGCGCACCGTCGAGGAGCGCGGCATCCGGTTCGTCCGGCTCTGGTTCACCGACGTCCTGGGGTTCCTGAAGAGCGTCACGATCACCTCGCAGGAGCTAGAGGGCGCGCTCGCCGAAGGGATGGGCTTCGACGGCTCGTCGATCGACGGGTTCTCGCGGATCCAGGAGTCCGACATGGTCGTCGCGCCCGACCCTTCCACCTTCCAGCTGATCCCGTGGAAGACCGAGGCGCAGGTCGCGCGCATGTTCTGCGACGTCCTGAACCCAGACGGCACACCGTTCGAGGGCGACCCGCGGCATGTGCTGAAACGCCAGCTGCGACGTGCCCTGGACCTCGGCTACACGTTCTACGTCGGGCCGGAGCTCGAGTACTTCTACTTCCGGAGCCTCGAGGATCCGAAGTTCCTGGACCAGAGCGGATACTTCGACGAGACGCCGCTCGACGTCGCCACCGACTGGCGCAAGCGCACCGTCACGTACCTCGAGTCGATGGGTATCCCCGTCGAGTACGTCCACCACGAGGTTGCGCCCAGTCAGCACGAGATCGACCTGCGCTACACCGACGCTCTCACGATGGCCGACAACGTCATGACGTACAGGCTCACCGTGAAAGAGGTCGCCCAGGAGTTCGGGATCTACGCGACGTTCATGCCGAAGCCGAAGTCCGGCGTGAACGGCAGCGGGATGCACACGCACCAGTCGCTGTTCACCGGCGACCGCAACGCCTTCTTCGACGTCGGCGACGAGTACCACCTGTCGAAGGTCGCGAAGCAGTACATCGCCGGGATCCTGCGCCACGCGCCGGAGATCACGCTCGTCACGAACCAGTGGGTGAACTCCTACAAGCGACTCGTGCCGGGGTACGAAGCGCCCGTGTACGTGTGCTGGGCGCGGCGGAACCGCAGCGCGCTCGTGCGCGTGCCGACACACAAGCTGGGCAAGGAGGCCGCGACCCGGATCGAGTACCGCTCGCCGGACCCGGCGTGCAACCCGTACCTCGCGTTCGCGGCCATGCTGGCAGCCGGCCTCGCCGGGATCGAGGGCGACTACGAGCTGCCACCAGAAGCCTCGAACAACATCTACCAGATGACCGAGGAGGAGCGGCGGGCGACCGGCATCCGTTCCCTGCCCGAGAACCTGGTCGAGGCGATCCACCTCGCGGCGGATTCGAAGGTGGTCCGGGAGGCGCTCGGCGACCACGTCCACGAGTTCCTCATCCGCAACAAGAGGGAGGAGTGGGACGGGTACAAGTCCTACGTGACGCCGTATGAGCTGGAGCGGTACCTCCCGATCCTCTAATGCCGTCGGCGGGGGGCGAACCGACCAGTGAGAGAGGGACCTAAGAAGCACGGAACGGTCGGCTTGCCGTCCGGACCGGCCGATGCCTATCGTTGCCGATGATGACCGACCATCCGGAGAAGCCCACTCCAACGCTCGCGGCAGCCAAGCGCCGTCGCGCCGATCTCCACCACGCCCTCATCGACGTGGAGGTGGCGATCTCGGGCCCCGCGGCGGGACGGATGCCCCAGTGGGCCGCCGAGGTCTCGAAGCGCCTCGCGATCCTCCGCGACAATCTGAACGAGCACATCGAGGCCGGGGAGCGTCCGGGCGGCCTCTACGACGAGATCATCGGCCTCGCGCCGCACCTGTCCGGTAAGACCCGGCGCCTTCGCGAGGAACACCCGATCCTGCGGGACCGAACGGCTGAGCTCCTCGAGCGCCTGGAGTCACGGCCGATCCGCGACGAGCAGGACCTCCACGACACGCGCGAGGGTGTCCAGCGGCTGCTCGGCAACATCGTGCACCACCGCCAGCTGGGCGCCGATCTCGTCTGGGAGGCCTACAACCTCGACATCGGCGGCCACGAGTCGTAGCCGGTCCACCGCGGCTGCGCTTCTGCGCTCGGCTGTCCGGCTAGGCTACGAGGCGTGATGCGGATCGGTCTCGGCCAGGTCAACACGACCGTCGGTGACCTCGACGGCAACGTCGGGACGATGGCGGCGAGGGCGGCGTGGGCGACCGAAGCCGGCGCCGACGTGGTTTGCTTCCCCGAACTGGCCATCACCGGCTACCCCCCCGAAGACCTCGTCCTGCGCCCGGGATTCGTCGACGATAACCTCGAAGCGCTGGCTGAACTTGCGCGACTGACGGACGGCGGCTGCGCGGTCCTGACCGGTTTCGTCGACCGGAGCGAGCGGGGGCTGCACAACGCGGCGGCGCTCCTGCGTGGTGGCGTGGTCGAGGCCCGCTACCACAAGGTGATATTGCCGAACTACGGCGTCTTCGACGAGCAGCGCTACTTCGTCCCCGGCGATGCGCCGTGCACCGTGCGCCTCGCGTCGTCCGCGTTCGGCGTCTCGATCTGCGAAGACGCGTGGAGGTCGAGCCCGGCATTCGACGCGTACGCACGCGAGCGCGTCCCGGTCGTCCTGAACATCAATGCCTCGCCCTACCACCGTCACAAGATGTCGGAGCGGCTCGGCATCTGCCGCGACCGCGCGCGTGAGACCGGAGCATGGGTCGTGTACGTGAACGCCGTCGGCGGGCAGGACGAGCTGGTCTTCGACGGCGGCAGCATGCTCGTCTCGCCAGACGGCGTGCTTACACAGCGAGCGGCGATGTTCGATGAGGACCTGCTGGTCGTCGAGATCGACGGCGCGTCCTCCTCAGCCGAGGAGCGCCCGTTGTGGCCGGAGGGGCCGGAGGAGGTCTACCGTGCCCTCGTGCTCGGCCTCGGCGACTACGTGCGCAAGAACGGGTTCCGCGAGGTCGTGTTGGGACTCTCCGGCGGGATCGACTCCGCGCTTGTCGCGACGCTCGCGGCCGACGCCCTTGGGCCGCAAGCGGTCCGCGCGCTCGCCATGCCATCGCCGTACTCCTCGACGGAGAGCCTCGAGGACGCGGTGGACGTGGCGGGGCGCCTCGGCATCCGCATCGATGAGGTTCGGATCGACGACGTCCTCGACACCTACCGGGCGGCCCTCGAGAGCGCCTTCCGCGGAACGAAGGACGGGGTCGCAGAGGAGAACCTGCAGGCGCGGATCCGCGGCAACCTGCTGATGGCGCTGTCGAACAAGTTCGGCTCGCTCGTCCTCGCGACCGGGAACAAGAGCGAGATGGCGGTCGGCTACTCGACCCTGTACGGTGACCTCGCCGGCGGGTTCGCGCCGATCAAGGACGTTCCGAAGACACTCGTGTACGAGATCGTGCGCTGGCGGAACGCGCAGCCGGGTGAGCCGCCGATCCCGCAGCGCGTGATCGACAAGCCGCCGTCGGCCGAGCTGCGTCCGAACCAGAAGGACACCGATTCGCTACCGCCGTACGAGGAGCTCGACCCGATCATCGAGGCGTACGTCGAGGAAGACCGCTCCCCCGATGACATCGTTGCCGAGGGTTTCGATCCCGCGCTCGTCGAGCACGTCGTCGCGATGATCGATCGGGCCGAGTACAAGCGCCGACAGGCGCCGCCCGGGGTGAAGATCACGCCCAAGGCCTTCGGGCGCGACCGCCGGCTACCGATCACGAACGGGTACCGGCGGAACGCTGCCCAGTAGCGCGTTCCGCCGGTCCGGAAGATCGCGGCGGCGGGACGAGCTACGAGAGCGCCCACACGACGGTGACCGTCACCTGTGTCTCGATGGTCGGAGGTGACACAGGCGTGGAAGCGGCTTCCGCGGCCATCACGTCCCTGTAGAGGGGCGGAGGGGTCGGAGCGCCGGACTCGGTGACCTGCAACACCTGTCCGAGGCTCGCGTCGCCGGCCGCGGCCAGCACCTCGGCCTTGTGTCGTGCGTCCTCGACGGCCGCCTGGAGCGCCTCGTCGAGGCCATCGTTCTGGTCAGACACCTGGAACGTGATGCCGGTCGATAGGTTCGCGCCGGCCGCGACCGCCCGGTCGATGGTCTGCCCGATCTTGCTCATGTCGCGGATCGTGGCGTTCACCTGGTTCTCTGCGGTGTATCCAACGATCGCGAGACCGTCATTGCTGTAGTTCGGGTACAGACTGATCCCGGCCGTCGCGATGTCGCTCTGCTTGACGCCCGCATCCACCAGTGCCTTGAGGACCTCGGACATCTTGGTCGCGTTCTGCTGCATCGCGGCCTCGGCGGTCGCTGCCTGCGTGTGGACGCCGAGCGTGACGACCGCCTCGTCGGGCGCCGACTTGATCGTTGCCGTGCCGGTGACGGTGACGGCGCGGTCGCCCGTGCCCGACGACGCGGGTGGGGTCGTCTGCGCCAACGACGGGATCGAGAGGGCGACCGCCAGGCCCAGGATCAGCCCAGCCGCGCCCCACTTCACGTTGCCCTTCATAGCAGGCCTCCTTGGTCGCTGGGGCTTGGACGCCGAGTGAGGAACAGGGGTTCCCACCGTAGAATCGGCCGAGGGGCGGTAGCTCAGCCTGGTCAGAGCAGGGGGCTTTTAACCCTCGTGTCGCGGGTTCGAATCCTGCCCGCCCCACCGATGACGCGGGATCCGATGTCGGCAGCGCGCGGTAGGGTCGCGCGGTGCGGCGGATCCTCCTGACCGGGCCGCGCGGCCTCGTGCTGGACGTGGACGTCCCGACATCCCGCGGCGAACGGATGCGGGGGCTGCTCGGCCGCGACGGCCTCGCGCCGGGTCGGGCGTTGCTGCTCGAGCGCACGCGCTCGGTCCACACCCTTGGGATGCGGTTCGAGATATCGGTCGCGCTGCTCGACCGGGACCTGCGTGTCCTGGCTATCCACAGACTGCCGCCCCGACGGCTCCTGCTTCCGCGCCGACGAGTTCGGCACGTGCTCGAGTACCATTCAGACGTCGACCTCCGTGTCGGCGACCTGCTCCGCGGCGCGGAGCAGGTGCAGGCGCGGCCCACCGACGCGTTGGAGCCGCTCCCTCCTAGAACGAGACCGACGACACGCCGCCGCTCATGAACTCCACGAACATCATCACCGACGGCTGCCGCGCGCGGCGAGCGGTCGAGCGGACGTCACGAGATCCACGTCCCCCCGACCGATCCGGTCACCGACCAGCCGTCGGAACCTTGCTTCACGACCCACACGCCGCCCTGGCCACAGAGCCCTCCGCAGTAATCGGAGGCCGGCACGTCGACCTTGTCGCCGTCCCCAGCGATCGGCCCGAGCCGGATCAGCATCCCCCCGTTCCCGCTGAAGATGTCCTTCTCGAGCTGCTCCGTCCGGGGGACGAACTCGACGGAGGGCCAGTCGGACAGGGCTCGGAGTAGGGCGGTCTGCTCGTCGTGCGAGAACACCGAGGAGCAGTCCTCGGCACCGCCCGCCGCATCTGCGTTCGCGCAAACGCGGTCGTAGATGGAGACCGTGCTGCCCGTGGGGAAGTCGTCTGCCAGGCTGCGAACGACGGCCTCGTAAATCGCGATCTTCCGAGCGTCCACCGACGGGCCGGACGAGCCGGCGCCCGGAGTCGCGGAGTGGTTCAGGCGTCCACAGCCGGTCACGCTCACGGCGACGACGAGCACGATGGGGACGAGCTTGCGCATCGCGGATCCCTCCTTCCGGTGCGATCCAACCTTAGAGCGCCTCCCCGGACGACGCGTTCCTGAGGAGGAGGAAGGCCGCGGGAGCTATACTGCTCCGGCTGCCCCCGGGCGGGAGCGGGAACGTGCGCTCGAGGCGCCGAGCCCCCATCGTCTAGCGGCCTAGGATTTCGCCCTTTCAAGGCGGCGACACGGGTTCGAATCCCGTTGGGGGCGCGGAACTGAATACACGCGGGTGTGGAGGAGCCCGGAGTCCTCACCGCCCTGTCAAGGCGGAGATCGCGGGATCGAAGCCCGTCACCCGCGCCAGGCCAGGTAGCTCAGTTGGCAGAGCACGCGGCTGAAAACCGCGGTGTCGGCAGTTCGATTCTGCCCCTGGCCACCCAGCAGATGACCGAAGGCGACATCAAATCGGACGAGCCCTCCCCGCTACAGCTCATCGCGCCCGACGGGACCCCCGCCGGGGACGTCGACGTGGGGCTGGAGGTCGCCGGGCTACGCGAACTCCTGCGCCTGATGATCCGAGCCCGGCGCCTGGACCGCCAGTGCATGGCGCTCCAGCGCGAGGGCGAGCTGACCGTCTACCCACCGTTCGAGGGGCAGGAAGCGGCCCAGGTCGGCAGCGCCTTCGCGCTCGGGCCCGACGACTTCGTGTTCCCCTCGTTCCGCGAGCTCGCGGTCGCCGTCGCGCGGGGCGTCGACGCCGTCGAGTACCTCCGGTACCACCGTGGCACCTGGCACGGCGGGCCCTACGACCCGATCGCGAACCGGTTCGCGCCGATCTGCGTGCCGCTCGCGACCCAGATCGTGCACGCGGTCGGCTGGGCGCTCGGGGCGAAGCTCGACGGGAAGGCCGCTTGCTCGATCGCCTACTTCGGCGAGGGCTCGGCCTCGGAGGGCGACTTCCACGAGGGTGCGAACCTCGCAGCCGTGTTCCGCGCCCCGATGATCCTCTTCTGCCAGAACAACTGTTGGGCGATCTCGGTGCCGCTCCAGGAGCAGATCGCGGCCCCGATCTTCAGGCGAGCGGAGGGGTACGGGTTCCCCGGCGTGCGCGTCGACGGCAACGACGTGCTGGCCGTCTACTCGGTGACGAAGGCGGCGGCCGAGCGCGCTCGCGCCGGCGACGGACCCACGTTGATCGAGGCCGTCACCTACCGGATCGGGCCGCACACGACGTCCGACGACGCCACCCGCTACCGCTCCGAGGAGGAGGTCGCGCGCTGGCGCGAACGCGACCCGATAGAGCGGTACCGGAGATACCTGCTCGGTGCCGGTCTCGCCGACGACGGGTTCGCCGCCGCCTGCGAGACCGATGCCGAGGCGTGGGTGGCTGAGGTCCGGGCCGCGCTCACCGCGCTCGACGCACCGCCGGCGAGCGAGGTATTCGACTTCGTCTTCGCCGAGCCGCCGGCGACGTTCGCGCGCGAGCGCGAGCGGTTCCTCGAGGGCCGGGAGCGCGGCCATGCCTGAGTTCACGATGGTCGCCGCCCTGAACACAGCGCTCCGTGAGGCGCTCACGAATGACCCGCGCACCCTCGTGTTCGGCGAGGATGTGGGCGAACTCGGCGGTCTGTTCCGCGTCACCGAGGGGCTGCAGAGGGAGTTCGGGCGCGAACGCGTCTTCAACACGCCGATCGCCGAGGCCGGCATCGCCGGTATGTGCATCGGGCTCGCGCTCGCCGGGTGGCGGCCGATCGCCGAGCTGCAGCTCGACGGGTTCTCGTACCCGGCGCTCGACCAGATCATCAGCCACGTGGCCAAGTACCACGAGCGGACGCGTGGCCGGGCACCGATGCCGATCGTGATCCGGATCCCCTCGTTCGGCGGGATCCGGGGCAAAGAGCACCACGGCGAGAGCCCGGAGACCTACTTCGCGCACACGGCTGGTCTAAAGGTCGTCGTCCCGTCGTCGCCGCTCGACGCCTACCGGCTGCTGTCGCTCTCGATCGCCGATCCGGACCCGGTGATCTTCCTCGAGCCGAAGAGCCGCTACTCCGCGAAGGAGCAGGGCGAGCTCACCGACGAGGGGCCGCGGATAGGCGAGGCGCGGCTGCTGCGCGAGGGTGGCACATGCACGGTGATCTCGTACGGCGCGATGGTCGCGCGGTGCCTGGAGGCCGCTGAGCGGCTCGCAGGCGAAGACGTGGAGTGCAGCGTCGTGGACCTGCGGTCGCTCGTACCGCTCGACGTCGAGACGATCGCGACGTCGGTCCGAGTGACCGGACGCGCGATCGTCGTGCATGAGGCGCCGCGTACGCTCGGGATGGGGGCAGAGATCGCCGCGCGGATCATGGAGGAAGCGTTCGACCACCTGGGAGCGCCGGTGATGCGGGTGACCGGGTTCGACACGCCGTACCCACCGGCCTCGCTCGAGCAGCACTACCTGCCCAGCGTCGACCGCATCTGCGCGGCGGTGCGGGAGGCAACGACGTGGGTTCGGTAGGCTACGCGCCGTGAACGGACAGAACCTCGTGTCGTCGGACGACCTCAGGAAGCGCGTGTCGTTCCAGTTCGAGCTGCCGAACGGATACGTCGGCGAGGCCGTCGGCATCCTCGAGGCCTACGACCACCCGGCCGAGACGTACCTCGTCCGCACGAAGACGGGTGAGCTGGCCCGTGTCCCGAAGCGCGGGGTGCGCTTCGGGAAGGTCGTCTCCAGCCGATCCTAGGCGGCGCCCTCGAGTCCGTGGATGATCCCGAGCAGGTCGTCCATGTTGAACGGCTTCGCGACGAACGCGTCGGCGCCGAGCTCTGCGGCTTTCGCGCGGTCGCGGAGGCTCGAGCGGGCGGAAACCACGACGACACGCGGGCGGTCCTCCTCCGGCAGCGACTGGAGCTCCTCGAGCACACTCCAGCCGTCCATGACCGGCATCATGATGTCGAGCAGCATGAGCTGGGGGTGATGCTCCCGCAGCTCGTCCAGCGCCGCTCGACCGTCGCGCGCCGTGAAGGTTCGGTAGCCCTCGGCCTCCAGGCTGAACTGGAGCATCCAGACGACCTGAGGCTCGTCGTCGACGACGAGAACACTCGTAGCGGTCACGGTCTCCATCCCAAGGAGGAGCGTACGAGCCGGCGCTGCCCTTCGGAATCGGCCGCCCGGATGGTTTCACGGGACCGCTCGGACTACCCCCTCGCCGGAGTGGATGGCACGCGGGGACCATGGCGGCATGGCCTGATCGCGGCAGGCACGCCGTGCACCGCGCCTCAGGCGACGAAGCGGACCCCTGTGCCGGAGATGACGCGCCCGATCGCGAACGCAGGGCTCCCGGCGGCTTCGGCGCGCACGACGGTTTCCCTCGCCCGATCTGCTGGGACGACCAGCACCATCCCGATGCCCAGGTTGAATGTCGCGCGCATCTCCTCGGGCGACGCGCCGGCGACCTCCGCCACGAGATCGAACACCGGCGGCACCGGCCACGAGCCTCCGACGACCTCAGCGCCCATCCCCTCCGGCAGCGCGCGCGGGACGTTCTCGTCGAAGCCACCGCCGGTGATGTGCGCGACCGCGTGGACGAGCCCCCCGTGCGCGAGCGCGAGCACGAGCGGTGCGTAGATCGCGGTCGGCTCGAGCAGTTCGTCGGCGAGCGGACGCCCGAGTCGCGGCAGCACGTCCTCGAGCGCGTACCCGCCGTCGTCCAACAACGCCTTGCGCACAAGCGAGTAGCCGTTCGAGTGCAGGCCACTCGACGCGAGGCCGACGAGCACGTCGCCCTCGGTAACTCGGTGCGGCCCGAGCAGGTCGCGGTCATCGACGACCCCGACGCAGAACCCCGCGAGGTCGAACCGATCGTCGGCCATCACGCCGGGGTGCTCGGCCGTCTCGCCGCCGAGCAGCGCGCAGCCGGAACGGCGGCACCCCTCGGCCACGCCCTCGACGATCGCGGCGACGTCCTCCGGCACGACCTTCCCGACGGCCAGGTAGTCGAGGAAGAGGAGGGGCTCGGCCCCAGTGCACACGACGTCGTCGGCGCACATCGCGACGAGGTCGATGCCGACCGTGTTCAGGCACCCTGCTCGGCGCGCGATCTCGACCTTCGTGCCGACCCCATCGGTCGCGGCCGCGAGGTAGCGCCCCTCCCCGATGCGGAAGAGCCCGGCGAACCCGCCCACGCTCTCAACGACCTCGGCGCGCGTCGCATCCTTCGCGAGGGCGCCGATCAGCGTGACCGCCTTCGCAGCGGCCTCGAGGTCGACGCCAGCCCGTCGGTACGAGTCGCTCACGATTTCGTCGGCTGCTCGAGCAGGAACTTGCCGGCCTGCTCGGGGATCTCGATCGGATACTCGCCGTCGAAGCACGCCCGGCAGAACTCGCTCTTGGCCGAACCGGTCGCTGCGACCATGCCCTCCATCGACAGATAGGCGAGCGAATCGGCGCCGACGAACTGGCGCACTTCCTCCACGGACAGGTCGGAGGCGACGAGTTCCTGGCGCGTCGACATGTCGATCCCGTAGAAGCACGGCCACTTGATCGGCGGGCACGTGATGCGCGTATGCACCTCGGTCGCGCCGGCCTCGCGGATCGCCTGCATGATCTGCCGGGTGGTCGTGCCGCGAACGATCGAGTCGTCGATCACGACGACGCGCTTCCCGCGGATCGCGTCGGGGATGGGGTTCAGCTTCAGCTTCACGCCGCGCTCCCGGAGGGACTGGGAGGGCTCGATGAACGTCCGGCCGACGTAGCGGTTCTTCATGAGGCCCTCGCCGTATGCGATGCCTGAAGCCTCCGCGTATCCCTGCGCGGCCGAGTGACCGGTGTCCGGCACCGGGATCACGAGGTCGGCGTCGGCCGGGGCCTCGGCCGCGAGTCGGCGGCCGAGCTCGCGGCGAACCTCGTACACCGTGCGGCCCATGATCCGGGAGTCGGCGCGAGCGAGGTACACGTACTCGAAGATGCAGAGCGCGCGGCCGGGGCTCTCGGCGAAGCGGACCGAGTGCAACCCTCGATCGTCGATCCGCATCAGCTCACCCGGTTCGACGTCGCGAACGTGAGTAGCGCCGACGATGTCGAGCGCACACGTCTCGGAGGCGACGCAGAACCCGTTCGGCAGGCGACCGAGCGAGAGCGGCCGGACACCACGCGGACCGCGGACCGCGTAGACGCTCCGCTCGTCCATCATGACGAAACAGAACGCTCCCTCGAGGGTCGGCAGGACCTCCATGCACGCTTCCTCGAGGCCGTCGCCCATGTGGCGCGAGAGCAGCGTCGCGACGAGGTCCGAGTCGGTGGTGGCCTTGCTCGGCGTGCGGCCGACGTGCGCTGCGAGATCGGCGGTGTTCACGAGGTTGCCGTTGTGGCCGAGCGCCAGCGAGCGCTGCCCGTCGGTCTTGAACGCCGGCTGCGCATTCTCCCATGTGGCAGAACCGGTCGTCGAATAGCGCGTGTGGCCTATCCCGAGATCGCCCTGGAGCGTCGTGAGCGTTGCTTCGTTGAACACCTGCGAGACGAGTCCCAGCTCCTTGAACACGAGGATGTGCTCGCCGTCGCTGACCGCGATGCCGGCCGACTCCTGCCCGCGATGCTGCTGGGCGAAGAGTCCGAAGTACGTGAGCCTCGCGACCTCCTCCCCCGGCGCCCACACGCCGAAGAGACCGCATGCTTCTCTTGGACTCTCCGCTCCCACCTGTGCGGCGATGGTAGCACCCGCCGCCGATCAGCCCGTCAGGAGCTTCGGGATGGCCTCCTCGTAGACGGCGCGAGCCTCCTCGACCGTCGTCTCGAAGAGGGTGTCGAACACCATCCTCGGGCCGCCGGTCTCGCCCATCCGCGAGAACGGAACATGGTGAGCGGCGACGAGCGCCTCGAGATCCTCGACCTTGTCCGGCGAGACCGACACCACCGCCCGCGAAGCCGATTCGGCGAACAGGGTCACGTACCAGGGCACGTCACCAGGAAGCGTGAGCGCGAACCCGGTGTCGCCGGACATCGCCGACTCGGCGAGCGCGACGACCAGCCCGCCATCGGAGCAATCGTGGGCCGAGGCGACGAGATCGCCGTTCGCAGCCTCGATCAGCACCCGGTGGAGCGCCGCCTCGCGCTCGAGGTCGAGCGCCGGCGGCCGTCCCGAGATCTGCCTCAGCACCACGTCGGCGAACTCCGAGCCCCCGAGCTCGGGGAACGTCTCGCCCAACAGGTAGATCAGGAGTCCCGACTCGGGGAAGCCGCTCCGCACGAGCAGCCGATAGTCGGCGATCAGCCCGAGCATGCCGATCACCGGGGTCGGCCAGATCGCGGAGCCTCCCGACTCGTTGTAGAAGCTCACGTTCCCACCGGTGACCGGGGTCTCGAACGCACGGCAGGCGTCGGCCATCCCCTGGATCGACTCGGCGAACTGCCACATCACCTCGGGTCGCTCCGGGTTCCCGAAGTTCATACAGTTCGTGATGGCGAGAGGCTCGGCGCCCATGACCGCGATGTTGCGCGCGGCCTCGGCGACCGCGTGCGCCGCGCCGAGGTAGGGGTCGAGGTGGCCGAAGCGCCCCTTGCCGTCGGTCGAGAGCGCGATCGCCTTCAGCGTGCCCTCGAGCCGGATGATCGCCGCGTCGGCGCCCGGCCCGGCGATCGTTCCACCCTGGACAACGTAGTCGTACTGCTCCCACACGAACCGCTTGGAGGCTACGTTGGGCGACGACAGCACGGCGAGGAACGCCTCGCGCGGATCGGCGGTAACGGTCGCGAACGTGGGATCGTCCTCGAGGATCTCGTCGAAGCCGCGGGGCGCCTCGATCGGGCGCTCGTACACCGGCCCCTCGTCGGCTAGCGAGCGCGCCGGGATCTCGGCCACGACCTTCCCGCCCCTCTTCACCGAGAGCTCGCCACCGGCGACCAGCTTCCCGACCACCGCCGAGGCCAGCCCCCACCGCGCGCACACCTCGCGGACGTCGTCGAGCCGTTCCGGCCGGACGATCGCGAGCATCCGCTCCTGCGATTCGGATGTCAGGATCTCGAACACCTCGAGGTTCGGCTCGCGGAGGGGCACGGCATCGAGGTCGAGCTCAACGCCGAGACGCGCTCGGGCGGTCGACTCGCTCACGGCGCAGGTGAGCCCGGCGCCCCCGAGGTCCTGCAGCCCCTCGAGCAGATCGCGCTCGACGAGCTCGAGGCACGCCTCGATCGCCAGTTTCTCGGCGAACGGGTCGCCGATCTGCACGCTTGGCCGGCTCTCGGCCGCGTCCTCCTCGATCGTGCGCGACGCGAGCACCGACACGCCCCCGATGCCGTCGCGTCCGGTCGAGGCGCCGATCAGCACCATGAGCGAGCCCTCGTGCACCTGCCGATCCGAGGTCACCAGCCGATCGACGGGCGCGACGCCCACGCACATCACGTTGATCGCCGGGTTGGTCGAGTGCGGCTCGGCGAAGTGCACCTCGCCGCCGACCGTCGGGACACCGATGCAGTTCCCATAGCCGCCGATGCCGGCGACGACCCCCTCGAACAGCCAGCGGTTCCGTTCCTCGGTGAGCGGGCCGAACATCAGCGGGTCGAGCGACGCGATCGGCCGTGCGCCCATCGCGACGATGTCTCGGACTATGCCGCCGATGCCGGTCGCGGCACCCTGGTAGGGCTCGATCGCCGATGGGTGCGAATGCGACTCCATCTTGAATGCGACCGCCAGCCCATCGCCGACGTCCACCACGCCCGCGTCCTGCCCCGGACCGACCAGCACGTGCGGCGCCTCCGTGGGGAGCTTGCGCAGGTGGATCTTCGAGCTCTTGTACGAGCAGTGCTCGGACCACATCGCGCCGTACATCGCGAGCTCGTTCCGGTTCGGGTCGCGGCCGAGCGTGGAACGGATCGCTTCGAGTTCGTCGTCAGTGAGGCCGAGCGCCCGGTGCAGCGGTTCCTCGGCCATCTAGACCCTCATGAGCGCACGGGAAAGGAGCGAGGCTAGGAGCGGCTGCCCGCCGGTCGGCCCGACGTCGGGGTCGACGGCATGCTCCGGGTGCGGCATGAGGCCGACGACGTTGCCGCGCGCGTTCCGAACACCCGCGATGCTGTTCGCGCTGCCGTTCACGTTGAACTCGTCGTCGACCGTGCCGTCGGGCGCACAATACCGGAACGCCACGAGCCCTTCCCCCTCGATCTGCTCGAGGTCTCCTCGGCTCGCGACGAACTGACCCTCACCGTGCTTCACCGGGATCCTCAGCACCTCGCCGGGCACGAGCCCTTCGGTGAGCGGCGAGAGCGACGTCTCGATGCGAACGTCGACCGACCTGCAGATGAACCGGAGCGTGCGGTTGCGGATCAGCGCTCCGGGCAGGAGACCCGCCTCGCAGAGGATCTGGAACCCGTTGCAGACGCCGACGACCGGCGCGCCGGCCTCGGCGAAGTCGCGGACCTCGCCCATGATCGCCGCGAACCGCGCGATCGCGCCGGTCCGCAGGTAGTCGCCGTACGAGAACCCGCCGGGGAGCAACACGGCGTCGACGCCCTTCAGGTCGTGCTCGGCGTGCCAGAGCGGCACGCCCTCGCCGCCCATGAACGCGATGGCGCGCAGCGCGTCCCGGTCGTCGAGCGAGCCGGGGAATGTGACGACGCCGACCCGCGGTCTGCGCTCGCTCACCCGCCCACCTGCTTCGCCGCGAGGATCCGGTAACTCTCGATCAGGGGGTTCGACAGCAACCGCGTGGCCATCTCCTCGACCTGCGCTCGGGCTGCCTCCTCGGACTCGGCGTCTACCGTGAGCGCGACGTGCTTGCCGACCCGCACGTCCGACACGTTCGTCCAACCCATCGCAGGGAGCGCCCCCAGGACGGCCTTGCCCTGCGGATCGAGCAGGCCGGGCTTCAGCTGCACGAGGATCTCGAACCGATGCTTCATCGCTGCTCCGTTCTCAACCGTTCGAGGTCGACCTGACAGGTCTCCCAGTTCGACTCAGGCCACACCCCCATCCGCTGCCGGTACCGACCGAACCTCTCGCCGGTGATCCGCTCGTAGCTCTCCTGGTACTTGAGCGCGGTCTTCGCAACGACCTCGGCCGGCAGATCGGGCGGCGGCGGCTCGTGGTCCCAGCCGCTCGCGTCGAGCCAATCACGCACGAACTGCTTGTCGAACGACGGCTGCGAGCGGCCCGGCACGTAGCCGTCGGCCGGCCAGAACCGCGAGGAGTCGGGCGTCAGTACCTCGTCGACGAGGATCAGCTCGCCCTCGGCGAACCCGAACTCGAACTTCGTGTCCGCCACGATGATGCCGCGTTCGAGCGCGACCTGCGCGCCCCGCTCGTAGAGCGCGATCGTGAGCTCGCGGAGTCTCTCGGCCAGGCCCTTGCCGACGAGGCCGACCGCCTCGTCGAGCGTTAGCGGCAGGTCGTGCCCCTCCGCCGCCTTCGTCGTCGGCGTGAAGATCGGCTCGGGCAGGCGCGAGGACTCGTCGAGCGCTGCCGGGAGCGGCACGCCGCAGACGTGCCCCTCGGCTCGGTACTGCTTGAGACCCGAGCCGGTGAGGTAGCCGCGAGCGACGCACTCGACCGGGATCACCCGGGCGCGCTTCACGAGCATCGCCCGGCCGCCGAGCGACGGCTCGTCCCGGAACGCGCCCGGGAAGTCCCGGCGGTCGGCTGAGAGCAGGTGGTTCGCGACGAGGTCCTTCGTCCGCTCGAACCAGAACAGCGACAGGCCGGTCAGCACACGGCCCTTGTCAGGGATCGGGTTCGGAAGGACCACGTCGAACGCAGAGATCCGGTCGGTGGCGACCAGCAGCAGTTGCCCGTCGTCGACCTCGTAGACGTCGCGGACCTTGCCCTGCGCGTGCAGCTTGCCGACGCCGCTCATGCGTCCTCGCTCATGGGGAGCTTGGCCAGCCGGTCGAAGACCTCGTCGAGGTTCCGCAGGAACCGCGCGGGGTCGAACAGCGCGTCGATCTCGTTGGAGGTGAGCAGCTCCACAACGCGGGGGTCGGCGGCGATCCGGTCGCGGAAGCTCACACCTGCGTCCCAAGCGGCCGCGGCGGCCGACTGAACGATCGCGTATGCGTCATCGCGCGACATCCCCTTGTCGATCAGCGCCAGCAGCACCGTCTGCGAGTACGCGAGCCCACCCCCGAAGTCGAGGTTCTCGCGCATCCGTCCAGGGAACACCCGCAGCCCCTCGAGCACATCGGTGAGGTCCTTCAGCATGAAGTCGAGCGCGATCGTGGAGTCGGGGAAGATGATCCGCTCGGCCGACGAGTGCGAGATGTCGCGCTCGTGCCACAGCGCGACGTTCTCGAGCGCCGCCTGCAGGTCCCCACGGATCACACGAGCGAGGCCGGTGATCCGCTCGCACACCACCGGGTTCCGCTTGTGCGGCATCGCCGACGAGCCCTTCTGGCCCTCGGCGAACGGCTCCTGCACCTCGCGGACCTCGGTGCGTGCGAGGTGCCGGATCTCGGTGGCGAACTTGTCGAGCGACGACGCCAGCAGCGCCAGGGCGGCCATGTACTCGGCGTGCCGGTCGCGCTGAACGATCTGGCTCGACGCCTCGGCCGGGTGCAACCCGAGCTTCGCACAGACCTCCTCCTCGATCCGAGGCTCGAGCTGCGAGTAGTTGCCCACGGCGCCGGAGATCTTGCCGACGCTCACGCCCTCCCGGGCGCGGCGCAGGCGGTCGCGGTTGCGGTCCAGCTCGAACGCCCAGATCGCGAGCTTGTGACCGAAGCTCATCGGCTCGGCGTGGACGCCGTGCGAGCGGCCGATCATGGCCGTGTCGCGGTGCTCGAGCGCCATGCGCTTCACGACGCCGAGCAGCCGTTCGAGCCTCGCGAGCAGCAGCTCGCCCGCCTCACGGAGCTGTAGCCCGAATCCGGTATCGAGCACGTCGGAGGACGTCATCCCGAAGTGGACCCAGCGGCCGGCCGGACCCACCGACTCGCCGACGCACTGCACGAATGCCGCCACGTCGTGCCGCGTGACCTTCTCAAGCTCGAGGACCCGGTCGACGCTGAACGACGCCTTCGCGCGCACTTCGCGGGCATCCCCCTCGGGGATCCTGCCGAGCCGCGCCCACGCCTCGACCACCAGGATCTCGATCTCGAGCCAGTGACCGAAGCGCACTTCATCCGACCACACCGCGGCCATCTCCGGGAGGGTGTAGCGGGGGATCACCGCGGGGCGACCTCCGTGGAGCGAACGATCACAGGTGGAGGCCCTCCGCGAGGTCGTCCTTGAACCTCCACAGACGCGCTTGGATCTCGGGATCGCCGACGCCGAGGATCTGCGCCGCGAGCACCGCGGCGTTCACCGATGCGTCGACGCCGACCGCCGCGACCGGGACGCCGCTCGGCATCTGCGCGGTCACGTGGAGCGACTCGATGCCGCTCATCTGCTCGGAGGCCACCGGCACGCCGATCACCGGCAGGATCGTCCGCGCCGCAACGGCCGAGGCGAGATGCCCAGAGATCCCGGTCGTGCAGATCAAGACCTTCAACCCGCGCTCGAACGCCGTGCGCGCATACTCGTCGACGAGATCGGGGTTCCGGGACGCGGACATCACGCGGATCTCGTGCGGGAGCCCAAGCTTCTCGAGGATCGCGGCAGCCTGCTGCATCACGGACAGCTCGGAGGGAGACGCCACCAGCACACCGACCTCAGGAGCCCTATCGCTCATCCCGCCTCCCCCGCCACCTTCTCCGCGATGTCTCTTCGGTAGTGGACGCCGTCGAACGAAACCATAGAGCAGGCTTCGTACGCACGTGCCCGCGCCTCTGTGGCGGTGGCACCGAGGCCGCTCACCGCGAGGACCCGCCCTCCGGACGTGACAACTCTACCCCGTCGCTCCGCCGTGCCGGCGTGGAACACGACGGCGCCGTCGACCCGCGCGGCCTCCTCGAGCCCCCGGATCTCGAACCCCGTCTCGTAGGCACCCGGGTAGCCGCCGGAGGCCATGACCACGGTGACGCAGGTTTCCGGGGTCCAGTTCGCCCGGTAGTCGGAGAGGTTCCCCTCCACGCAGGCGAGCAGCAGCTCGCCTAGGTCCGAGCGGAGGCGCGGCACGACGACCTGGGTCTCGGGGTCGCCGAACCGGCAGTTGAACTCCAGGAGCTTCGGACCCTCGTCGGTAAGCATGAGGCCGGCGTAGAGCACGCCCCGGTAGCGCACGCCCTCGGACGCCATCGCACGAACCGAGCGCGTGAGCACCTCGTCCCAGATCCGCCGTGCAGTGGCATCGTCGACCCACGGTACCGGCGAGTACGCGCCCATACCGCCGGTGTTCGGGCCGGTGTCGCCGTCGCCGATCCGCTTGAAGTCCTGCGCCATGACGAGAGGCAGCACGTCGCGCCCGTCGGTGAGCGCGAATGCCGAGACCTCGCGGCCGGACAGGTGCTCCTCGATCAGCACGGTCGCGCCAGCATCGCCGAACGCGCGGTCGACGAGGCACATCTCCAGCGCCGTGGTGGCCGCGGTTCGGTCCTCGGCGATGATCACGCCCTTGCCGGCCGCAAGGCCGTCGGCCTTGATCACGTACGGGGGATCGAACCCATCGAGCTCCTCGACCGCGACCCGCATCTCGGTGACGGTGCGCGACCGGCCGGCTGGGATCCCGTAGCGCTCGCACAGCTCCTTCGTCCAGGCCTTCGAGCCCTCGATCCGGGCGCCGTCCTTCGTCGGCCCGAACACGCTGCGCCCGGCGGCCTCCAGCTCGTCGACGAGCCCGGCGACGAGCGGTGACTCGGGCCCGACGACCGTGAGATCGATGCCCTCCCGCTCTACGAACCCGACGACGCCGCGGATGTCGTCGGCCGCGAGTTGGACGCACGTCGCTTCCAACGCGATGCCGGCGTTGCCGGGCGCGGCGTACAGCCGGTCGATCGTCGGGTTCTGGGCCAAGGCCCACGCGAGGGCGTGCTCCCGACCGCCGCCGCCGACGATCAGGACCTTCACGGGACCGAGAGGCTCTGCTCGCGCGCCGGCCCAACCGAGACGACCGAGACCGGCACGCCGACGAGGTCGCGGAGCCGCTCCACGTACGTGCGAGCCGCGATCGGCAGATCACCGAACGAACGCGCCTCGCCGAGCTCGTCGTCCCAGCCCTCGAGCTCCTCGTACACGGGCTCGGCCCGGTGGAACAGCGACTGGTGGGGTGGGAAGTCCTCGAACGTCTCGCCCTTAGCGCGGTAGGCCGTGCAGACCCTGATCGCCTTCGAGCCGGAGAGAACGTCGAGCTTCGTGAGGAACAACTCGGTGAGGCCGTTCACCCGCGCCGCGTAGCGCAGGATGACGGCGTCGAACCAGCCGCACCGGCGCTTGCGCCCGGTCGTCGCCCCGAACTCCTGCCCACGCTCGCCCAGCCGGTCGCCGTCGGGGCCGAGGTCCTCCGTCGGGAACGGCCCGGCGCCGACGCGCGTGACGTACGCCTTCGCGATGCCGATCACACGGTCGACCTCCTTCGGGCCTACACCCGCCGAGGCCAGCGCGTAGCCGGCAACCGGGTTCGAGGAGGTCACGAACGGGTACGTGCCCTTGTCGAGGTCGAGCAGCGTGCCCTGCGCGCCCTCGAGCAGCACGTTCTTCCCGGCGCGCAGGCCCTCGTGCAACAGCTTCGAGGTGTCCGTGACGTGAGGCCGCAGGCGCTCCGCGTAGCTCAGGTAGTCCTCGACGATCTGCTCGGTCGCGAGCGGTAGCCGGTTGTAGACCTTCGTGAGGACGAGGTTCTTCTCCTTCAGGACCACGTCGAGCTTCTCGCGGAAGATCTTCGGATCGAACAGATCCTGCACGCGCAGGCCGATGCGGGCGGCCTTGTCGGCGTACGCAGGGCCGATCCCGCGCTTCGTCGTCCCGAGCGCGTTCTTGCCGAGGAACCGCTCGGTGACCTTCTCGAGCTCGAGGTGGTACGGCATGATCAGGTGCGCGTTGCCCGAGACCACCAGGCGCGAGACGTCGATCCCGAGCCCGGCGAGCATGTCCATCTCCTCCAGCAGCACCCGGGGGTCCACGACCAG